>Ga0308164_10000713_pt1 | contig 47180 bp, 40 predicted proteins | sample PhyTR2_FD_201031 | JGI IMG/M metagenome (GOLD analysis project Ga0308164, IMG submission 201031) | Phyllosphere microbial communities from UC Gill Tract Community Farm, Albany, California, United States - DLSLT.R2 | ecosystem: Host-associated > Plants > Phyllosphere > Unclassified | place: USA...
CTAAAGTTAAAAGTAATCTGTGTTCCGGTAGTTGTCTTTAATTCTGTTTTTTGGAAGTGTATTTTTTATTATTGGGGATGATTTGTCTGTTGTGTTTTTGTTGTCGAATTAAAATTTGGAATAAATGTGTTTTATGTCATGAAATTTGAATTTATTATATGTTTATTAATGTAGGTTTGCTTTTTTTTAGCTGTTTTTGTGTTATAGTAACTCTTATTTATTGTGAAAATATATAAGAACTGGCATTTTTTATATCGATTTATTAATATTGATATGTGAAGCTTTGTTGTTGGTTGAAATTATGGTAATAATATTTTAATTGGATTGTTTTTGATCATTTTAATGACTTTAATTTATATTTTTATGGAAATATAAACCGAACTATTATCTGTAATCAGATTTCTGTATAAGAATGCTTGAAGAGTAGATGGAAAAATGAATGGAAGGACTGGCTAATAACGAAATGCCGAGAGCCTAAAAAAAAATGTGCGCCCCTGGCTATGTAACTAACAAAACTTTTATTTAGAAAACAGCTATTAATGGCGGTAAAAAAAGACTTTATTAAGAATGCGATGGGCAAAATAATACCGGTTATTTTCCTGATTGTCTTTTTTATGCCAGTCAGCGCGACTTATTTCCTTTTTAAAATCAGGCAGACAGGCATACGACATTCAATCGAAAAAGTAGTAGATGAAGGTGTGGCAGAGCACGAGATTAAAGTGCTCAAGATTCCATACAGCGTTGAAAAACATGGCGACTTTGAACGTACCGAAGAAAATGAATTTAAATACATGGGCAAAATGTACGATGTTGTACGGTTTGAAAAACATGAAAATTCGACATGGTACTGGTGTATATGGGATGAAGATGAAACTGCCCTTGAAAATAAAATGAAAGTAGCCGAAAGAAGGGCAGCCGGTGCTTTCGCATATAATGAGAATACAGAAGAAATGATTAGTTTTTTTTTAAATTCATTATATATACATAATTCCGAATATGTATTCTATTATTCTGTGAAATATCTTATTGCAACCAGGCCCTCTCAAAGATATATTCGGCTCAACAGGTCACTTACACCCCCAACACCGCCACCTCAGGCATAGATTTTACTATTTCTAACTCAATGAAGTATTGCGCATTGCAATGCTATAGGAAGTGTTGTATCTATACCCCAGTAAAAACTTTATATGATAAAATTATTATTTACGTGCCTGTTGCTTTTTTTTGTATTTTCTATAAAAGCGCAGGTGCTGACTGTTAAAGATAAAATAACCAGGCAACCTGTAAGTACCGCGACGTTGAAGGGCGCAGGTACCAGTGGCGTATTAAATGCCAATTCAAAAGGACAGATAGATCTTTCCAAAATGCCTTCGGCATCAACCTTCACAATTAGTGGTCAGGGTTATAAAATGGAGGTATTGACTACCCAGCAACTGGAAGAGAATAAATTTACCGTTTATCTTGTGGAGAGTAATATTTCACTTGACGCAGTTGTAATTTCAGCATCAAGGTGGCAGCAGTCGAAACGCGACGTCCCAAACAAAATTACCGCAATCCAGCAGAAAGATATCATTTTCCAAAATCCGCAGACTGCGGCAGATCTTCTGGGGCAAACTGGCGAGGTATACATTCAAAAAAGTCAGATGGGCGGTGGAAGCCCTATGATTAGGGGTTTTGCCACTAATCGCGTATTGATCACTGTTGACGGGGTAAGGATGAATACCGCGATTTTCAGAAGCGGGAATCTGCAAAACGTGATTTCCGTTGATCCACTAGCAGTAGAAAATGTAGAAGTATTGTTTGGGCCAGGATCGGTAATTTATGGAAGCGATGCAATTGGAGGCGTAATGAACTTTAGTACCTTGGCGCCAACACTCTCTGCATCAGACAAAACCCTTGTAACGGGAAATGCGCTTACACGTTGGTCGTCTGCCAACTCGGAGAAAACGGCCCATGTCGATTTTAATATCGGACTGAAAAAATGGGCTTTCTTAACTAACATCTCTTATACCGACTTTGATGATCTTAAAATGGGTTCAAAGGGACCGGCAGAATACCTCAGACCGGAATATGCTGAGGTAATTAATGGGGTAGATACAAAGATAACGAATGCGGATCCCGAGAAACAAGTTCCTACCGGTTATAATCAGATCAATCTGATGGAAAAAATTCTGTTTAGGCCGAACGACAACTGGAGTTTTAATTATGGGTTTCATTATTCAACAACTTCGGATAATCCTAGATACGACAACCTGATCAGGTATAGAAGTGGTGCGCTTCGCTCTACAGAATGGTATTACGGGCCACAAAAGTGGATGATGAACAATTTGGTTATTGCCAATACTGAGCAACATAAGTGGTATGACAGCATGAAGATTGGGCTTGCACATCAGTTTTTTGAGGAGAGCAGGCATGACCGGAATTTTGGAGCGGCAAACAGGACAAACAACGATGAAAAAGTAAATGCGCTGTCCGCAAATTTGGATTTTGAAAAAATATTGGCACAAAAACATTCAATTTATTATGGGGCAGAAGTTATTTACAACAAGGTCAATTCAACCGGATCAATTGAAAATGTTAACACCGGTGCGATTCAAAACGGCCCGGCGCGTTATCCGGATGATTCAAATTGGAGCTCTTATGCCGCTTTTATCACTTATCGTTACAAGGCTTCTGATAAAGTGAGCTTTCAGGCAGGGACAAGGTATAACCACTATTTGCTAAATGCAAAGTTTAGTGACGAGTTTTATCCTTTTCCGTTCACCAGTGCAAAAGTTAACCAGGGCGCATTAACCGGAAGCGCCGGCTTGGTTTATTTGCCGGCTGCAACTTGGAAAATAAGTACCAACCTCTCTACCGGCTTTCGGGCCCCCAATGTGGATGATATAGGTAAGGTATTCGAATCTACGCCAGGATCGGTGGTAATTCCCAATCCTGATCTTGAAGCGGAGTATGCTTACAATGCTGACCTGGGCATTGCAAAAACCTTTACCGACATCATAAAAATAGATGCTACCGCTTATTATACGCATTTAAATAATGCGATGGTGAGAAGAAATTACACGCTAAATGGATCGAGCGAAATCATTTATGACGGGGAAGCCAGTCAGGTGCAGGCAATTCAGAATGCTGCAAACGCCCATGTTTTTGGGATACAGGCCGGTGTTGAAATCAAATTACCGGAAGGATTCGGGCTGAATTCACGGTATAATTACCAGAATGGAAAAGAGGAACTTGATAACGGAACAAAGGCCCCGTTAAGACATGCAGCACCATGGTTTGGCACCACGCATCTAAGTTACACCCGCAGTAAGTTGAAGGGCGATCTGTATGCTTCGTATAGCGGAGAAGTAAGTTTTGAGGATATGGCACCTTCGGAGGTCGAAAAAACTTACATGTACGCGATTGATCCTAATGGAAAGCCTTTTTCGCCTTCATGGTTTACGTTAAATTTCAAGGTATTGTACCAGCTTTCTGATCATTTAATGGTGAATGCAGGTATTGAAAATATAACTGACAGAAGATACAGGCCTTACTCTTCGGGGATAGTTTCTCCGGGAAGAAACTTTATAGCATCATTGAGAGCGTCATTTTAACCTAAACCCACCAAAAGCCTTGTTGAACGCATTTAATTCAAATGCGTTCAACAAGGCTTTTAAAATTTATCTTTCATTCCCATAATGCCCAACAAGCCGCCGGTATGAATGGCGACTACCTTGTCGTGCACGGGGATTTGCTTTTTCTCTACGAGGTCGTAAATCGCGAAACACATTTTAGCGGTGTAGACAGGATCTAACAGTACACCCTGGTCTGCAATGAACGTTTTCATAAATTGTATCAGTTCAGGTTGGGTTTTTGCATACCCGCCAAAATGATAACCTGTGTGTAAAATCAGCTGATCAGTTACTGTGGTGTATTTGCTGATCTCCTGCCTGATAAATTCGCCACCTTTCAGCACTGGCACTACATGCAGTTTTGTTTTTAAACCGGCATCCTGGATACCCTGTAACAAACCTGCGGCTGTGGTACCTGTACCTGCGGCACAAAAAATGTGATCGGTATCTGACGGAAGTTCGGCTATCACTTCTGCGCAGCCCTCAACTGCTTCGGCCGAGGCACCGCCCTCATCAATAAAATAAGTGTCAGCCCTACCACCGAAAAATTTTTCGTAACACGCATTTTTATCCCGGTAGCTCTCGCGGTCAGTAAAAATCAACTCCATTCCATACAGCTGGCAAAGTACCAGCATTTCATTCTGTACAGCTTCTCCCCTCACAAATGCGGTCGCTTTTAATCCAGCTCTTGCGGCTGCCGCTGCGGTGGCAACCAGGTGGTTTGAATAGGCACCGCCAAATGTTACCAGCTGCTTTTTCTCCTGTGTGGCTGCGGTGCTGAGAATATATTTAAGTTTTCGCCATTTGTTTCCGGAGATATAAGGGTCTATTAAATCATCCCTTTTCATCCAGAACGAGGACAGCAAGGGGTGCTTTAACTGGTGTAATGGGCTGTACAGGTCTGCAAACATCACACAAATATAAAGTCTTTTAACAAGGCATTTTCCTAATATCTACACCATTAAGTTTTCGTTATTATTTCTTTTCAGAAATGTAATAGTTAAAGATTAGTTTTGTAGACTGGAACCAGAATGCGGTTATGCCTGTAGTGGGCGATTCAAAAGCAAAATCTGAGGCCATCATAATATTACCAATAACTTATTAATGGAAAATACGAATAGCGGGCTGGAACTGGAAGATCAGGATTTATACGAACACTTCAACATTGTTGTTGATAACGGGCAGTCGCCGCTGCGCGTGGACAAATTTCTGATGCAGCGACTGCAGAATGCGTCAAGAAACCGGATTCAAAACGCAATTGATGCTGGTAATGTGCTTGTAAACAAGGCTACAATTAAGGCTAGCTACAAGGTGAAACCGGCAGATGAGATCTCTATAGTATTCCCTCATCCTCCAAGAGATACCGAGGTTTATCCGGAAGACATCCCTCTGGATATTGTATATGAAGATGCTGATTTGCTGATTGTAAACAAACCTGCGGGTATGGTTGTGCATCCTGGATTTAACAATTATACGGGAACACTGGTAAATGCCCTTGCCTTCCATTTTGAGCAACTGCCCCAAATGCCGGGCAACGAAGGACGGCCAGGCCTGGTACACAGGATTGATAAAGACACTTCGGGATTGCTGATCATCAGTAAAAACGAAATAACAATGACCAAGCTGGCCAAGCAATTCTTTGATCATAGCATTACACGTAAATATATTGCATTAGCCTGGGGAGACATAGCTGAGAATGGCACAGTTTCTGGGTATATAGGCAGAAGTGCAAAAAACAGGATCGTAATGGATGTATACGATGATGAGGAAAAAGGCAAGTGGTCGGTTACACATTATTCGGTTTTAGAGCGTTTAAACTACGTAACCTTAATCAGTTGCCAGTTAGAGACCGGCCGTACGCACCAGATTCGTGCGCATATGCAACATATTGGCCATCCTTTATTCAATGATGCCAATTATGGCGGTGATAAAATATTAAAAGGTACTACTTTTACTAAATACAAGCAATATGTAGCAAACTGCTTTGAACTGTTACCACGTCAGGCTTTACATGCACAAACATTAGGATTTATACACCCTACTACAAAAGAGTATATGGAATTTGAAGCACCGCTGCCACCAGATTTTGACGCGGTATTAAACAAGTGGAGAAACTATATCGTACAGGCGTAACAATTAATGCAACAGGAATATATTTTACATAACGATGAATTCATTGCTGTAAATGAGGCAATATTAACGGCAAAAAACCGTGGCTTCAGGTATGGGGACGGGCTTTTTGAGTCAATGCGCATGCAGTCTGGCAAATTGAAACATGCCGAGTTGCATGCGGACCGTTTGCAGGCAGGAATGAACGCCCTGAAGATGGAAGGGGGAATTTTGTTCGACGCCTATTTTCTGAAGCAGAAAGCTTCGGAACTGTGCAAAAAAAATAAACTTAAAGAGAATGTCAGGTTCAGACTATCTGTTTATCGTGATGGCGACGGCCTCTATACACCGGACAGCAATAAGTCTGGATATATTCTGGAAGCTACGGCAATGCAAGAGGCTACTTACGAACTGAATAAAAAAGGACTAATCATCAATGTATATGATGAAATGACCAAACCGGTCAATAAACTATCAAATTATAAGACAAGCAATTCACTTTTATATGTAATGGCAGGTTTATACAAAAAACAACATCGTCTTGATGAGGCCTTTATTTTGAATCAGCATGGTTTCCTGTGTGAGAGTATCAGCTCCAATGTATTTGTAGTTTATGATAAGCAAATTTATACGCCTGCACTTTCAGAAGGTTGTATTGCAGGCGTAATGCGTAACGTAGTTATGCAAACAGCAAAAACTAACGGCATTTCTATCATTGAAGCACAAATTAACCCAGAGGTACTCAAAGAAGCAGATGAGGTTTTCATCACCAATGCTACGTCTGGTATCCGGTGGATAATGGGATACGGTAAAAAGCGGTATTTTAATGAAGTCACTAAATCTTTAAGTTCACTGCTTAATGCCTTATAGATTGCTAAGGGCAGTGTTACTATAAACGCACGCCTCTTAAAAACTCTGCTACTGTCATCCTTTTTTTACCTTCGTACTGAACATCAATTAAGTGAATAAATCCATTTGGTGCCGCAAATTTCAAATATGTCTTCCCGTCGGTAAGGTAATTGCCTGGTGATACCTCTGGTTCAGTTTCTTCATATTCCGCTTTGAAAATCTTGATTGTTTTGTCGTTTAAGCTGGTAAAAGCAGTAGGATAGGGGCTCAATCCGCGTATCAGGTTGTAGATAGTTTTTACAGGTTGGTTCCAATCAATTTTACAAAACTCTTTAAATATTTTAGGGGCGTGTTTCAATTGTTCCGAAGAGATTTGCGGCTGTTCCTTATATTGTCCATTTGCTATTGCATTGACAGTTTTAAGCAAGAGTCCGGCGCCCGCTTCCATCAGGTGATCGTGTAAGTCTCCTGCAGTATCATCATCTGCAATTGTTACCCGCACTGAAAATATGGTATCGCCAGTATCTATTTCATGTTTAAGGAAAAAGGTAGTCGCGCCACTTTCCGTTTCACCATTTATGATTGCATGATTGATGGGGGCGGCTCCTCGGTAATCGGGCAAAAGAGAAGCGTGAAGGTTGATTGTCCCCTTTGCCGGCATATCCCAAACTATTTCTGGCAGCATACGGAACGCAACTACCACCTGCAGGTCCGCTTGCAGTGCGCGGAGTTCTTCAATAAAGTCCGGATCTTTCAGTTTTAACGGCTGCAGGACGTTCAGGCCTTTTGACACAGCGTAGGTTTTTACCGCGCTTTCCTGTAACTTCTGGCCCCTGCCTGCGGGTTTATCTGCTGCGGTAACTACGCCCACGATATCGTAACCTGCTTCGAATAAAGCATTTAAAGAGGCAACAGCAAATTCCGGGGTACCCATGAAAACTATCTTCATCATTCTGTGTTTTAGAAAGCAAAATAACTAAAAATTTAACGCATATTTTGCCAAATCTATATGGTTCAGACTCCGGAAGAGATTAAAGAGAGTGGTTTAGTGTATGTTACCGACAGTATGCCTGGTATTTACCGTAAGGGAAAACCTGGTTATTTTCATTATGAAGATAAAAATGGTAATACCATCACAGATGATATACAGCTGGCCAGGATAAAGGCCCTGGTTCTTCCCCCGGCATGGACGGACGTATGGATTGCTACAAATAAAAATGCTTACCTGCAGGCAACGGGCCTTGATGCGGCAAAACGCAAGCAATATCGTTATCATCCTAAATGGACCTCACGGCGGTCGGAACACAAATACTTCCGCCTTCTTGAGTTTGGAAAGGCACTGCCGGCGGCCAGAAAAAGAATAGCAAAAGACCTGAAGCGTAAGGAATATGACGAGCAGAAAGTACTTGCCATTTGCGTTGCGGTAATGCAGAAAACGCTTATCCGTGTGGGAAATGAATCTTATGCCCAGTTGTATGGCAGTTTCGGGTTATCAACTTTGCGGACTAAACATGCAAAGGTTGATGGGAATACCCTGAAGCTAAAATTTATTGGCAAAAAGGGCGTGAAGCAGGAGGTTGCACTCAATGATAAGAGCCTGGCTAAAATGGTGAAACGGTGTATGGAGATTCCCGGACAGGATTTGTTTCAGTATTATACTGATGGTAAAGAGCACAAAGGGGTTGACTCAGGAAAAATCAATAACTATATCAGGGAAATTACCGGAAGTGATTTTACAGCCAAAGATTTTCGTACCTGGGGCGGAACTTTGGAAGCCCTGCGCCAGTTAGCCATCTGCTCTGGCAATGTAGAAGACATCCGCCCGAAGAAGAAGATTATAGTAGATGTACTGGACTGTGTTGCAGGTAAATTGGGGAATACCCGTGCGGTGTGTAAAAGTTCTTACGTTTATCCTCTGCTGCTCGAAGCCTTTGAAAATGATCAGCTTGCCAGGTACCTGAAACAGATCCATAAAGAAAAGCCAAATACGCTGTCTGCTATGGAAAATGAGGAGAAGGTGCTGATGAAATTCTTAAAAGAAGCACAGAAAGCGGCTAGTAAAGCGGCATAAAAAACCCCAGTTGTGATAGATTAGATCTGCTACAACTGGGTTTTATTGTATTATTCTCTTGGGGCCTTTTTTATAGGATCAACGGGCTGCTCGCCACGTTCCCTTTCTTTAGCAGGATCTTTAAAATCTGCATTTTCCTCTTTATAATCTTTGTCTTCCGGTTTTTTTACTGCCTTATCTCCTTTGTCAACTTTATCCTCCGGAACAGTTTCCTTAAAATTACTGCTTGGTTTTTCGTTTTTCTTTTTAGGCTCAGTATTCATATTGATAGGTTTATAGTTAAGGATATAACAGGTATTTCCTGCGCATCTCTTTGTAGCGGCTTAATCCAGGTTCCCAGCTTTCCCTGATTTCTTTTTCAGACTTTCCTGCGATAATTTGTTCTTTAAAACTGTAAACACCCGCAAGTTTGTCAATACTCCCCATTTGGGTGCTCAGTTTTGTGTTGAAAAAATCTGCTTTATTTGGGTATGCATTGTATAACTCAATCAGCCACTTTAGATTTAACGTTTTATCTTTTCTAATGTTTGAAATATCATAATTTCTTAAATCCAATCCGTAACACTCTTTATCCTGATGTAAGGGGGTTTCAGACATGCCTTTGAGGCTTTTTGGTGTAAACGAGAATTGATACTTTCCTTTTAATGCCGGGGCACCAAGCACAGTGAATGGAAAATATGTCCCGCGGCCCTGACTCAGGTATGTTCCTTCAAACAAACACAGTGTTGGATACAATAATATGGATTGTGGCGTATTAAGGTTTGGAGATGGGTTTACCGGAAGTACATAACTTTTATCGTGGTCATAATTTGCTACTTTGATGATCGTAATCTTGCATTGTACCTTGTTATCCAGCCAGCCTTCACCATTTAACATTTGCGCATATTCCGCAACAGTCAGTCCGTGCACGATAGGAATGGGCTTTAAACCAATTCCTGAAACCAAACGGGGATCCAGAATTGGGCCATCAATATAAAACCCATTGGGGTTGGGCCTGTCCAGGATCAGCAGCTCCTTTTTATTTTCTGCGCATGCCTGCATTACATGTTGCAGGGTGTTGATATAGGTATAGAATCGCACACCAACATCCTGAATGTCAAAAATCATAATGTCAATATCAGCAAGGTCGGCTACGCTCGGACTATTGTGTTTTCCATATAACGAAATCACCTTGATGCCGGTTTTCTGATCTATCGCATCGTTTACCTTCGTTCCATTACTGGCATCTCCCCGAAAACCGTGTTCAGGGCCGAAGATTTTAATAATGTTTACTCCAACCTTTAATAAACTGTCTACTACTGTGGCCTTGCCGATCACAGAAGTAGGGTTTACCACCATCCCTACCCGTTTCCCCTGAAGCAGTGGCAGGTACTTTTCAGTTTGTGCGGCGCCAGTAAGAATGTCCCCGGTTTGTTTTTTTAAGCTATCGCTTTTAACTTTAACTATTGGGCTTGACGACTTGCCTGCAATGTGTCGGGGAGTAGTTGCGCAGGCTTGTATACATAGAGCAGCGAGAAAAAAGGTATAACTGCATTTTGGAAGTAGTTTCATTTGCTGGGTAATTGGGTAAATGTAATCATGTTGATGAGGAGATACAGATAAAGGTAATAAAATTTCCGTTTCTCAAAATTTTAACTGGATCATAGCCGTTGTTGCAAAACAGCCCTTCAGAAGGTTAAGCTCAAAAGGTAATTAGATAATAATTAAAATAAATTCGCACTTTTACGGTCGGAACCAAAATACTAGTTATAGTTACTTAAATTGAACACAGAATATTTTATAGCCAGGCGTATCGCCATTAAGTCGAAGCGTACCTTCTCCAAGCTGATCGTCCGTATCGCTATTTCGGGGGTAATGCTCAGTCTGGCCGTAATGATGTTGTCTATTGCCATCATTAAAGGTTTTAAAACGGAGATCCAGGGTAAGGTGAGGGGATACGTTGGTGATGTAAGGATTTTTAAACTTGATCTCAATAATTCTTTTGAACTTAGTCCCTTTGTGCCATCACCAAAGACCCTGTCGGATCTAAAGAAGAATAAGGAAATAGTTTACTTTCAGGCATATGCCACAAAACCTGCTATTATTTCTGCGAACGATGAGGTGGAGGGCATCAATTTTAAGGGGATAGACGGAAGCTTTAATTGGGATTATATTAAAAAACATCTGGTTAGTGGCAGGGTGATCAATTTTGCTGATAGTGTAACAGCTACTAAAGAAATCATGATCTCAGCATTTACAGCCAGCCGGTTGAAGCTGAAAACGGGAGACAATTTTATCATGTATTTTGTTCAGAATCCTCCCCGTAAAAGGCCTTTTAAAATTGTAGGAATATACGACATTGGGGTGGAGGAAATTGATAAAGGTTTTGTTCTGGGCGACATCAATATCATCAGGCGTTTAAACAACTGGACGCCAAAACAGATTGGTGGAATAGAGATTAAGCTTAAAAATTTCTCCCGGCTACAGGCCACTGCTGATGATATTTATGCCAATCTGGAAATAAACCTGAAGTCGGAATCTGTACAGGAATACTTTCCTAACATATTTACATGGCTATCCCTGCTGGATGTAAATACCAAAGTACTTCTCATATTAATGATGATTGTTGGTGTGATTAACATGATTACCGCACTACTGATCATGATTCTGGAGCGTACAAATATGATTGGTATGCTGAAAGCATTTGGAATGACAGATGTCAGTGTGATGAAGGTATTTTTGTTTAATGCGCTGTATCTGGTAGGAATTGGTCTTTTACTGGGTAATTTACTGGGATTAGGATTAGGGTTTATCCAGCAGTATACACATATATTCAAATTGAACCAGTCCTCTTATTATCTGGCCTACGTGCCTATCGAATTTCACCTGAAGGATGTATTGCTGCTCAACCTGGCGACGCTGGTGATCTGTTTAATTGTACTGGTTGTGCCTTCAATGCTGGTTAGCAGGGTATCGCCATTAAAGGCCATCAGGTTTAAGTAATTCCCACCAGCACCCATTTCATCAAATCGGCAGGTAATGTAGCCGATGTTGTGCTTATTTCCGTATTTTTGCAGCAATATCAATTTTTAATTCAAATACTGTGTCGTTAGATAAATTAAAACTAAGTAAGGCTCTTGTAACAGCCATGACTGATGCCGGCTACTTAACCCCCAAAGAAATTCAGGCAAAAACTATGTCCAGAATCCTTGGAGGTCAAGATGTAATTGCTGTGGGACCTGAAGGATCGGGAAAAACAACAACTTATGTTCTTGGTGTTTTAATGCGCTTAAAATATACTAAAGATGATGCGCCAAAGGTGTTGATCCTTGTGGCCGATAAAGAGCGTGCTATTGCAGTGATTGATCAGTTTGTGTCTCTGAGTAAAAACAGGGATCTCAATATTGTTGGGCTGTATGGTACTGGCGGAGTGGAAGCTGAGGTAAATGAGCTGGTTTTAGGGATAGACATTGTAGTTGCTACACCAACACGTGCTCGTGCAATTTATCTTAAACTTGGGTTAAACCTGAGCAAACTGCAAACTTTTATTGTTGACGATGCAGAACTGATTGTAAAGCAGGGGATGCAGTTGCCGGTTTGTGAACTGGCAAGAAGTGCAGGAAAATGCCAGCACCTTGTGTTCACTGAAGTGGTACATGAGAAACTTAGCAAAATGACTGATCAGTTTATGAACCTGCCCACAGTAATAGAGGTTGAAGATTTTGGTGACACTAAAGCTGAAACTGTTGCGCAGGTATTGTACCATGTACCCAATTATAAAACTAAAATCAACCTGCTGCATAACTTACTAAGGGATGATGAGGTGTTTGAAAAGGTTGTGGTATTTGTAAATTCGAGGCTTACCGCTCAAAAACTAACTAAAAGCATTGCCAGTAGTAAAGAGATGGAATTTTCGATGTTAAAACCCCTTCATTTTGATGAAGATGGATTTGATGATTTTGAAGATTTTAAGCAAAGCCCTGAAGCGAGGGTACTTGTAGTTGCAAATGAAGGTGAAGGTCCTTTGAACCTGGATGGAGTTCCTTTTATTTTCCACTTCGAAGTTCCTGAAGAAAAAGAAACATTTTTAAGCCGCATTATCAAGAATAAAGCAAATCCTGAAGAAGTGGTTGCGATTACGTTTGCTACTGATATGGAACTGGTTCAGGTTAAGAAAATTGAGCAGGCTATCGGCCAGAAAATTGAAATGGCAGAAATGCCTGAGGAAATTTTGATTGAGAAAAACAGTAAGCCAAAAGGGCTGGATAAAAACCGCGTAGTAAAGGTTAAAGGAGACGAACCTGCCGGTGGCGGAGCTTATCACGATAAAAAGGAGAGTAACACCAAAAATTATAACTATGGTATTGGCCAGAAGGCCAAAATGACCATGAAGAAGAAACATTCATAGCAGGTATTGTTCCCGGAGGTTTGAATCCGGGAACAGACTGTTTATTTTAAAGTCTTGGCTTCGTTCCAGTACACATCCATTTCGGCAAGTGTCATATCCTGAAGTGCTTTTCCACTTTCATTCGCTTTACTTTCGATATACTGGAAACGCTTAATAAATTTTTTATTGGTTTTTTCAAGTGCATTTTCAGGATTAATGCCAATGAACCTTGCATAGTTGACAAGAGAAAAAATCAGGTCGCCAAATTCACTTTCTGCCTTTTCAATATCAATCGCCTCATTATCCACAACATTGTATTCTTTTTTGAATTCTGCAAGCTCCTCTTCTACCTTCTCCCAAACCTGCGTTTTGTTGTCCCAGTCAAAACCTATTCCACGCGCTTTTTCCTGGATACGTCCTGCTTTAACAAGTGCAGGAAGTGAAGCGGGAACCCCTCCAAGTACAGATTTGTTTCCTTCTTTCAGTTTAATTTGCTCCCAGTTGCGTTTTACGTCGTTTTCATCCTGAACCTCTACGTCCCCGTAAATATGCGGGTGACGGTTGATCAGTTTATCACATACACTATTCAGAACATCCACGATAGTAAAATCATTCGTTTCTGAGGCGATTTTCGCATAAAAAACGAGGTGCATCATTACATCCCCAAGTTCTTTTTTCACCTCTTGAAGGTCACCATCCAATATGGCGTCAGACAGTTCGTAGGTTTCTTCAATAGTGAGGTGACGCAATGTTTCCATCGTTTGTTTCTTGTCCCAGGGACACTCTGTTCTCAAGGAATCCAGTATAGTTAATAGTCTCAAAAACGCCGATGAAGGGTCGGTTGCGGTAACGGGCGGAATAGTATTAGGCATATTGGATGTTTAAATTCAGGCAAAAATACCAAACCAATTCTATTAAAAAGAATTTCAGGTTGACTGTGACCAGTTGTGAAAAGGGATTATTCAGGTTCTTCCAGTTTAATCTTTTTGGTAATCCTGTAAACTTTACGCTTTTTGGAAGGGTTTGCATGCTCACCAAGGAGGATACCCCAGGGTTTAAGCTCATCCACACGGTCAAAAATAATCTTCAGCATCGCTAGGTAGGGAATACAGAGGAACATGCCTGAAATCCCCCAGATCATCTCTCCAACTACTATACCGATAAAGGCGAATAGCGCATTGATTTTCACTTTTGAGCCCACAACAAGAGGCATCAGGATATTACCGTCCAATGCATGCACCGCAACAAATGCGATGATAACTAACAGCACTTTAGCTGCACCCGCTGTTGCAAAAGTGATCAGGATGCTGATTAGCAGCGCAGAGAATATCCCTACATAAGGAACAAGGTTGAAAATGCCAGTGATTAGGCCCAGTAGTACAGCATATTTTACGCCTAAAATACTAAGCACAATGATCATCAAACCTGTAACAATCATCATTTGCAAAAAAAGTCCCAGTATATAACGTTTGATTATGTACTGAATTTGCCCTACAATGTCGCTCACCCTCTGCTCATGTTCCTCTTTAAAGACGGCTTTTAGGAATGCATACAAGATCCGCCTGTAGTTTAAAATAAAAAAGGTAAACAGTAAAAGAAACGCAAGAAAAAGAAGCGTGGAAGAGAGTGTCATTAAAGTCACTCCAACCAAAGTTGCACTGGTAGCAATGGCGTTGGTGGCACTATTTTTAAGGTAGTCTATCTGTTTGTGTGCATTGACATGAAAAGTTCTTGAAACCCAATGCTGAAGTTCTTCAAAAGAGTGCATAGCCTGTTGTTTTAAGAGTGGCCAATCCTGCCCCAGGTCGCTCAGCTGACTTGCCAGAAAGCTCATAATTCCCGCAATTACTATAATCATAAATAACACCGAGACAATCGAAGCAATACCTCTTTTAAATTTAAATTTTTTCTCCAGAAAGTTAGCCACTGGCAGTAACAGGAACGCCAGTAAGATAGAAGCCATGAGTGGGGCGAGAATACTTTGACCTAAAATAGCCAGATAACCGAGACAAATTATAGCGAATAACACCAAAGCAAGTTTGGCGTAAAAGGGCAGGGAGATGTTTCTCATCAAATGTCAGTTAAGCGTTAGAACTTCTAAACGACAAATGCCCTGCCAATTTTATCAGTCAGGGCATTTATTGCTAGAACCAGCGTTATTACTCTCCAGCGCTGGCCTCATCCAGAATAGAAATATCTTCTACATCCAGTTTTAAGGCTGCCGCTTTTGTCAGATCATCTAACTGGGCCAGACTTGTTACACTGGCAATAGGTGCTGTAACCGAAGGTCTTGCAATTAACCATGCCAGCGCCACACTTGCCGGTGATGAATTGTATTGTTCGGAAACCTCATCCAGAGCTTTGATAATTCTGAGCCCTCTTGTATTCAGATAGTCTTTCATTCCACCACCTCTGGCACTCTTACTAAAATCTGCTTCTGAACGGTATTTTCCGGTCAAAAAGCCACTTGCCAGCGAAAAATATCCGATTACACCTAAATGGTTGTCCAAACAGATTTTTTCAAAATCTTTTTCAAAACCCTGTCTCTTGTACAGGTTATACTCAGGTTGAAAGGTTTGATATTTAGGAAGACTGAGTCGCTGACTGGTTTCTAACGATTCTTTTAGGCGCTCAGCACTAAAATTAGAGGCGCCTATCCACCGCACCTTGCCGGCCCTGATCAGTTGGTCATAGGCTTCAAGGGTTTCTTCAACAGGTGTTTCAGGATCGTCGTAATGCGATTGGTAAAGGTCTACATAATCTGTTTGAAGGCGGCTAAGCGAAGCGTCGATTGCAGAAGTTATATATTTTTTTGAAAGACCTTTTTTTCCGTCACCCATATCACTGCCCACTTTAGTAGCCAGAATAACCTTATTACGGTTCTTGCGGAGCTTCATCCATTTTCCAATAATCTTCTCAGATTCGCCGCCTGAATTTTCAGGTACCCATCTGGAATATACGTCTGCCGTATCTATAAAATTGAAGTCCGCTGCAAAAAAACCATCTAGTATCTCAAAAGATTTCGCCTCATCCAGGGTCCATCCAAAAACGTTCCCTCCAAATGTAACCGGAGAAACGAGTAAGTCTGTATTACCTAATTTTCTTTTATCCATCTTATCTTTATTATGTATAAGGAACAACTGTTCGGGTGGACATGTTTGATGGGGAGGTGAGGGATTGTGTAATTAAAATGTAATCTGTTCCGCTGCGATTTTCACCGCACGCAACATTTCCCTCTTACCTGGTGCACCGGGCAATTTTTCAATTTTCATATTAAAACTTTTTAGGGCCCGTTTTAGTTTTCCGGTAATGGCATAGGTGACAAAGATCCCTCCGGGCTTTAAAAATGAACAGACATGCCCTATAATCTCATCTGACCACATTTCCGGCTGGTGCTGTACTGAAAAAGCATCAAAATATACCAGGTCAAAACTGGTATTTGACACGAATTCCTGCAGGGTAGTATGTGCGATAATCAGCTGCTGATCCCCGCTGATAATGGTGGGCCCGGCAAATGATTTTTCATAGTTATTAATAAAGCTATCCCAGATTTCAGCATTAACATATTGGTTGTATAAAGTAGATTTCAATGCTTCTGTACTGAGTGGAAATGCCTCAATACCAGTGTAACTGATTTCCAGTCCGTGTTCCATGGCATACGCTGATGTCATCAGGAAATTTAAACCCGTCCCAAAGCCAATCTCAAGAATCCTGACTGGCCTATCGGTGATGGTTTGCTCGGCGTATTTCAGACCTGCTTCAATAAATACATGAAGGCTTTCCTGCAGGGCGCCATGTTTGGAGTGGTAATGTTCGCCAATGGTTTCATTATATAATGTATTGGAGCCGTCTGCTGTTTGGGTGATAATATTCATTTGCGCAAATTTACCCGAATTAGTTAAATTCGCTCAAATTATTAACGATGGATATAGAAATGTTCAGGGATTACTGCCTGAGTCTGGCCGGCACTACAGAAGAGGTCAAATGGGAAGATAATTTGTGCTTTATGGTAGAAAAGAAAATTTTTGTGATGAATTCTTTGACCACCGGAAGCCTGGCTATGAAGTGTAATCCGGAAGAGTTTGAAGAACTGGTGGCACGGGACGGTATTAGACAGGCATGGCATTTGGCAAAAGGGCAATGGATTGGCTTGGAAAACCTTGATGTGTTGAACGCCACTGAATTAAAAGCGCGCATTGCTGAATCAAGAGCACTGGTGCTGGCCAAGCTCCCAAAAAAGATCAGGGAAAAATATGCCGGTTAGCACTTTTAGAACATTATTTCGGTGCAATTTTATGATTGTGTGCATTAAATAAGAGAAATTTTAATGCGTAGGATCATCAGGATAGATGTTAGCCTGCATTATTTTAATCGCATAGTGACGATAGATTTGTTTCAAATAAATCAAGTTATTATGAAAAGGTTATTTGTATTTGCAGCGATGATGGCTGTTGGATTAAGCGTTTTTGGTCAGACTACCGAAAATAAACATGAATGGAGAATAAGGCTTCGTGGGCTGGGAGTGTTGCCTTCTGAGAGTGCAACAGTAGGGGTTATAGGAGGTGATGCTAAAATCTCCAACTCATTTATACCAGAACTGGACTTTACTTATTTTATCACACGCCATTGGGCTGCGGAATTAATTCTGGGTACAACAAAGCATAAAGTTAGCACTGTTGGGTCTGACTTAAGTGCAATTGGGGCAAGTAGTAATGCGGGTGTTGATTTGGGCAAGGTATGGCTGCTGCCTCCAACGCTTACCCTGCAATATCATTTTCCGGTTGCAGGCTTCAACCCATATGTGGGTGCCGGTGTTAATTATACAATATTCTACAGCGTGGACCAGGGGCCGGTTGTAAAAGACATTAGCTACAAAAATAAATTTGCTTTTGCCGCCCAGGCCGGATTCGACTATGACATCAGCAAAAGATTTTTCATCAATGTGGATTTCAAGAAAATATTCCTCTCAACTACAGCGAGTGTGGACGGATCAAATCTGACACCAGCGGCAAGTCCTCAGCTTTCAGGAACTCTTGAAAACATAAAAGCTGATGTGAAAATCAATCCATGGTTGATTGGGGCCGGTATAGGTTGCAGGTTTTAATTTATTATACCTTAGAAAGGGAGCGCGGCTGTGATGAAATCTAGTCGCGCTTTCTTTTTGGGTAATAAACGCTTACCTGTTGAACCAATAGTAGATCTTGGATAGCCCAAGTTTTTTAATGATTAGCCCCGGAAGGAGAAATACTTTAATCGACCTCATAGCTGACAAAATTAGATACCTGTATGATTTATAGTATATTAACATAATTTAACATTTATTATTGTGTTCGTGTCAATAATAATATTAGGGAAACCGATTATTTTGCCTCCTGTAAGCATTCGCACCCAATTGCATATTTACTATATTTGGGCATAAAGTATAATAAAGGGGCTATTCACCAAGCCTGACTATTAACAGATAATAAATCCATACCAAATATTACAAATGGCTGATTTGAAATTTTTTACAGAACGCTTAAAGTTAAGATTAGTTGAAATGGCAGATCTTGAATCTATTCATGTACTACATCACCTTGCAGAAACTGATCAGTACAACACGCTGGGCATACCTAAAGACCTGGAAGAAACCAATGTAATTGTAGATGGCTGGATCAATGATCACCTGAAAAGAACCATAAAAAATTACACGTTTGCGGTAGAATTGGAAAAAGGTGGCTTTATAGGCTTAATTTCTTTGAAACTGTCATCTTCCAAGTTTAACAGTGCAGAAGTATGGTATAAAATTAATGTAGAATACTGGAACCAGGGCTATGCTACGGAAGCCATCACGGCAGTAATCAGATTTGGATTCAGCCGCCTTAAATTGCATCGTATTGAGGCAGGTTGTGCGGTAGAAAACCTGGCATCAATCCGTGTACTGGAAAAAGCGGGTATGACCAAAGAAGGCAGGAAACGTCAGATCCTTCCCCTTAAAACAGGTTGGATGGACAGTTTCGAATATGCTATTCTTGATGAGGAATGGAAAGCATAAACATTTTCCCGCAAAAACCCTATTTTTGTAATTCAACCCCGATATTTTTAATACGATAATGAGCATTTCTACAAAATACGATCCTGCCGAAACCGAAGATAAATGGTACAGTTACTGGATGTCGAAAAACTTTTTTCATTCAGAGCCTGATGAACGTGAACCTTATACCATTGTTATTCCTCCGCCAAATGTTACCGGAGTGCTGCATATGGGGCACATGCTCAACAATACCATTCAGGATGTAATGATCCGCCGTGCACGTATGCAGGGTAAAAATGCCTGTTGGGTGCCTGGTACTGACCATGCTTCTATTGCTACTGAGGCCAAGGTGGTGGCTATGTTAAAAGAAAGAGGGATCAGTAAGAAAGATCTTACCCGCGAAGAATTTATGGCCTATGCCTGGGAATGGAAAGAAAAATACGGCGGTATTATTCTTGATCAGCTAAAGAAACTGGGTGCCAGCTGCGATTGGGAGCGTACCCGTTTTACAATGGAAGATGACCTTTCTGAAGCGGTAATCGACTGTTTTGTTGATCTTTATAAAAAAGGTAGAATCTATCGGGGAATCCGTATGGTAAACTGGGACCCGGCAGGAAAAACGGCTGTGTCTGATGAGGAGGTAATTCGTAAAGAAGTTAATCAAAAACTATATTATATCAGGTATTCTATTGCCCCTGCAAATGCTGATGGCAATGTTGAATATCTTACTGTTGCAACTACACGGCCAGAGACTATTATGGCTGATGCGGCAATCTGTATTAATCCGAATGATGAACGTTATACACATCTGAAGGGTAAAACTGTATTCATTCCCCTGATCAATCGCGAGATCCCAATAATCGAAGATGAATATGTAACGATGGATTTTGGTACGGGCTGTCTGAAAGTGACGCCGGCGCATGATCTGAATGACTACGAACTGGGTGTGAAACATAAACTTCCGGTAATTGACATATTAAACGACGATGGAACCTTAAATGAACTGGCGGTTATCCTGATTGGAGAAGACCGATTTATAGCGAGGAAGAAAGTTGCCGTGTTGCTTGATGAGGCAGGCCATCTGGATAAGGTAGAGGATTATAAATCGCAGGTAGGCTTTTCTGAACGTACTGATGCGGCTATCGAACCTAAACTATCCATGCAATGGTTCTGTAAAATGGACGAGATGGCGAAACCCGCACTTGCTGATGTACTTAACGGCGAGGTTAAACTTATACCCGAAAAATTTGTTAATACATACCGTCACTGGATGGAAAACGTGCGCGACTGGAATATTAGTCGCCAGTTATGGTGGGGTCAGCGAATTCCTGCCTGGTATGATGACAAAGGCAGTTGGGTTGTAGCGAAAACTAAGGAAGATGCACTTGATGAATTTCTGAAAGTAAAGGATATTGACGGCGTGTTTTCTGAAGAAGAAGCAAATGGATTTAAACATCAGCTTGCGGCGTTTATCAGACAGGATGACGATGTAATGGATACCTGGTTTTCTTCGTGGCTGTGGCCAATTTCTGTATTTAACGGATTTAAAGAACCAGGAAATAAGGATATCAATTATTATTATCCAACCAACGATCTGGTAACCGCTCCGGAGATTTTGTTCTTCTGGGTGGCGCGTATGATCATGGCTGGACATGAGTTTATGGGCAAAAAGCCCTTTACCAATGTATACCTGACAGGAATAGTACGTGATAAACTTGGGCGTAAAATGTCGAAATCTCTGGGTAATTCACCTGATCCGATCGGCCTGATTGAAAAATATGGTGCCGATGGGGTAAGGGTAGGGATGCTGTTATGTTCCCCTGCAGGAAATGACCTCATGTTTGACGAAAGTTATTGCGAGCAGGGCAGGAATTTTGCCAATAAAATATGGAACGCCTTCCGCCTGATTAAAGGATGGGAAGTTGACGAAAGCCTGGCAAATCCTAATGAGCAGGCAATCCTGTGGTTTGAGAACCGATTTAACGAGGCATTTTCTGAGATTGAAGATAACTTTAAACAATATCGTTTATCTGAAGCGCTGATGATTACCTATAAACTGGTTTGGGACGATTTCTGCGCATGGTACCTCGAAATGGTTAAACCGGTATATCAGCATCCGGTAGATGCAGCTACACTGAAAGCGACGATTGGTTTCTTTGAAAAGGTATTGAGCCTGTTGCATCCTTTCATGCCATTTATTACAGAGGAGCTTTGGCATGATGAAATCTTTGGTGAAAAAGCTGAGCTGGATTGTATCATTGTTGCCGCCTATCCTGTTGTTGGTCCCTCGGATGCAGCGTTGTTAAAGGACGTGGAGAACGTTAAAGGGATTGTAGCTGAGGTACGTAACATCAGGAATATTAAACAGATCTCTCCAAAGGAAGGCCTGCCTTTATGTATTAAAGCAAACTCGGCTATCGCCTATGATAAATGGTTAACAATTATCACCAAACTGGCCAATATTACAACAGTGGATTTTGTGGGAGATAAAGTAGCCGGTGCATCTGCCTTTATGGTTGGTAACGATGAATTCTTTATCCAGTTAAATGAAACAATTGATGTGGAAGCTGAAAAGGAACGTTTAAATGCCGAACTGGTTTATTTGCAGGGATTCCTGAAATCCGTAGATGCCAAACTGGGTAATGAACGTTTCGTGCAGAATGCAAAGCCTGAGATCATTCAGAATGAAAGAAATAAGAAGGCTGATGCTGACGCAAAGATTAAGATCATCGAAGATTCGTTAGCAGCACTTTAGAATATAAATAGAAGCCTGCATTGGATTGTATAACGTATATAACGTATCACACTGCAATGCAGGTTTTTTATAACTGCTGATAATCTGGCAGCTCCTCAAAAAAATGAAAGCTTTCTGACAGGTGGTTAATCTGCGCATAACAATGTTTGATCCCGTTGGTTACTACTAACCATTTTGCTTTGTGTACTGAGTTATAGCGGGCTGCCTGATCAAATACCCCTTGTGAAATTTTTACTGCCGGAGCTTTACATTCGATTACCATAATCCTTTCTCCAGCGGTATTGAAAATCACAATATCTGTACGTTTTTGTAGCTGGTTTAAACTCAGCCCCCCTTCAATCTGAATCAGCGTCCTTGGAAATTTTTTGTCCCTGATCAGATACTGTATGAAATGCTGTCTTACCCATTCTTCAGGCGTTAAAACCAGGTGTTTTTTTCTGATTTCGTCGAATATAAAATGTTGCTCCGCTTTCAGTGTGATTTTGAAAGGGTAGGGTGGTAAGTTTAATGCGGTTGGTATAAATGCCATTTGTGCAAAAATAACCTTTAATAATTAGTTTTAAGCCGTTACATTTGGGTAATTTATGAGTGCTTCCGATATTATCAAAGACCTTAAAGCTAAAAAGTTTAGGCCCCTGTACCTGCTGCATGGTGAAGAACCGTATTATATTGATCAGGTAATCCACTATATGGAACAGCATATCCTGAATGATATGGAAAAAGGATTTAACCAGACCATATTGTACGGAAAGGATACGGACATGGCCACTATTTTGAACGCGGCAAAACGATATCCGATGATGTCTGAGTACCAGGTCATCATTGTTAAAGAAGCGCAGGATCTCAAATGGTCAAAAGAAACCGAAGGCAGTAGTAAAGCCGCTGAATTTGTTCAAAGCTATTTTGAAAACCCTTTAAAAAGTACTATCCTCGTATTTGGCTTTAAATATGCCAACTTTGACAAGCGCAAAAAGATCTTCAAATCTATTACGAAGAACGGAATTGTCTTCCAGTCAGACCCGGTAAGAGATTACAAACTTGCACAGTGGATAGAAGGCCTTGTAAAAGAAAAAGGTTTGAAAATAGCACCACAGGCTGCGGCTTTAATGGCAGAGTACCTGGGGACAGACCTGTCCAAAATTTCTAATGAACTGGAAAAGCTGATGCTGAACATCAGTAAGGAAACTACCATTGATACCGACCACGTCCAAAAAAACATAGGGATCAGCAAGGAGTATAATGTTTTTGAGCTACAAAAAGCTCTTGCTTCGCGCAACGTGCTAAAATCAAATCAGATCATCAATTATTTTGCAGATAATCCGAAAGCCAACCCGATGGTAATGGTTATGGCCAACCTTAATTCCTATTTCTCTAAAATTTTGAGATACCACTACCTTCAGAATAAAGGCGATGCGGCAAGGGAGTTGGGTGTGAACCCTTATTTTATAAAAGATTATGAGGTTGCCGCCAGGAATTATTCTTTAAACAAGACATTTGATATCATCAGTTTGCTTAGGGAATATGACCTGAAAAGTAAGGGAGTAGATAGCACCGGCAACGTGACCGACGGGGAACTTTTAAAGGAACTGTTGTTCAAAATGATACATTAGTAGTAACTTCAACGCGTAAATATTACATATAAATAATGAACTATTTTTTAGTTAAATCAGAACCATTCAAATATAGCTGGGAGCAATTCAACAATGACGGACGTACTTTCTGGGATGGTGTTCGAAACTACCAGGCACGGAATAACATGAAATTGATGAAAGAAGGCGATCTTGTCCTGTTTTATCATAGCAACGAAGGGAAAAATGTTGTCGGAATTGCGAAAGTGGTGAAAGAGTTTTATCAGGACCCCACTACCGATGATGCTAATTGGGTAGTAGTGGATCTTTCTCCAGTAGAGACATTGAAAAATCCTGTTTCCCTGGCCGATATAAAAGGAGAAGAGAGCCTTAAGGATATCTCGCTGGTAAAACAGGGACGACTGTCGGTGATCCAGCTTAAAGCTGCAGAGTTCGACAAAATACTCGAAATGGGCAGCTAAGCAGCTGTTCTAAGTTCTGAAAAACAGTGCTTTTAATTCAATGGCATCATCTGGATTCATCTTTCCTGCAAGGATTAGTCTCAGTTGACGTCTTCGTAACGCCCCTGCAAAAAGCTCAATTTCTTCTTCCGACTCAGGAATTAGTTCAGGAACAGGTATGGGTCTTGCACTTTGGTCTACGGCGACAAATGTGTAGTAAGCCTCATTGGATTTTACGCGGCTTCCAGATGGAATGTTTTCCGCCCATACATCCATTCTAACCTCAACTGAAGTATGAAATGCACGCGTAACTTTCGCTTCGATGGTGATGACGTCTCCCAGCTTGATCGAATGCTGGAAGGAAACGTTATCTACTGATGCAGTCACTACAATCCTGTTGCAGTGTTTTTGGGCCGAAATAGCTGCTGCTATATCCATCCAGTGCAGTAACCTGCCACCCATTAAATTATTTAGTGTGTTAGTGTCATTGGGTAATACCAGTTCATTCATTATCGTGAATGAGTTTTTTGGATGTTTGGCTTTTGTGCTCATATAGGCTGCAAAAGTAAGCAAAAACTAACACTTCAGGTTATGACCTGCGTAAGCAGGTGCATATACCTTTAATTTTTGAAGAATAACTTGATCAGGCCTGCGATTGCCGCAGTTTGCCCCATGATAAAGATGAACATCCATTTCATTAGCTCTGCTTTGGTTTCCATTAATTCTGCTTTGGTTTCCATCATCATTTTAACCATTTTGGATTCCAGCATCGTTAAGTCTTCTTTTGTAGCAAGATGTGCTACCTTCGTGTCTATCTGTTTTGATATCATCGCTTCCATACACTCCTCAAGATATTTAATTACTGCTTTGGCCCCACTATCATTGAGGGTATTTTTCAAAACTTCATAAAGTTGTAAAGCCTGTGTGGTCATTTTAAACATATTTAATTACTACTTAGGTTTGTTAAATCAAAGATAAATAATAATTCTATAATTAAAAATAAATCTTAAATAATTAAATGAACAGCTTTATTTAGCTGTGGTGCGGGCAATATCATAACCAATTAGCTGGTCCCAGCGGCTGCCGGGTTTCCGGAAGTAAACAAACGCCTGATAGTCATTTTCTGTTTCAAAGAATGAGCCTTCAATTACTGTGTTGTCAGTTTTGCCGGTTGTAGCATCTTTCCAGACATACTGGTAATCATATACACCTTGTTTAAGGTACAGGCGAGCAAGATACTGCTGCCGGGCAGTATCAAATACGAGCCTGTTCTCATCGCTAAGTGTAAAGTTGTTAAATCTGCCTGTCACATAGATGTTTCCGTTTCCGGAATGAGTTTTTGCATTCAGTGTAAACAGTACATTTTCGTAATCACTGTCAGTGTCGTTATCCAGATTGTCCTGATTTCGAATAAAAAACGCACCGTTATCATCAATCATGCGCGTGTATTTCGTTGCTGTTCCATTCCCATCCGGAAATAAGATGATACTGTTTGTGCTGTCTGTTGTAATGCTTTGCACATGTTCACCTTTGTAACGGAGACTACGGGAATCAAACTTTCTGAATTCATTGCTTCCTTTAAAATCGTTGCTGCCCAAATCATTGTAGATCAGAGAACCGGGCTTTACAAAAGTAGGTTTAGTGTTTATCAATGCCGTCAGTGGGTTTCCGTTCTGTAAAAGTACCAGTTTTACATCTGCATACGGATTCTCGATGGTCATCGTGTAAGTCACTGTTACATTTAGTTTCTGGTTACTAAACCGTAGCGCTACTTCATTACTTGGTACGATTTCAATGCTGGTATTTACTTGTTTATCGGCAATGAAGAACCGCTGTGAACATACAGCTTTGTTGAGATTACCGTCTTCATATACTTTTAGAAGATAGTTGCCCGATATTTTTGGTTTGATCTGATCGTTGGGCAGGGTGAGGCTGTAATGTGTAAATTTTTGAAGTGTCCGGGAGGAGTATGCATATTCGGTAATCCTATCCTCAGTGCTGCCAGTCAGGTAATCCAACACAGAAATGCCCGATGGCTTCCAGTCAAACGTGCAATGCTCAACAGTATACCAATAATTCCGGCTGCCACCGCGAAGGTCGTCAAATGAAAACCTGAGCAGTTCTTTAGATCCAAGTATAATTACCGGGATGGATTGCTCTTTCTGTGTGTTGTAACATTGCACAGTTTTAATCTGTGGATGATACACCTTGTTGTCGTATTCAAATTGCTGGGCCGTGGCGATCTGCAATACAAACAAACACAAAAAGAGCAATACTCCCGGTTTTATCATTAGTTGCTTTCCAGTTCCATAATTTCAGCTGCAAGGTTTTCCCACTTGTTCTGAGCAGAATCCAGCAGCTGTTTTGCGCTCACATATTTTTTGTTCGCGTCTGCAAGTTTAGCCTGGTCGCCGTAAACTTTCTCGTCGGCCAGTTCTGCCTCAATTGCTTTCACGTTTTTTTCCAGATCAACAGTTTCCTGTTCTATCTTTTGCAGCTGATCATTCAGTTTCTTAAGCTGTTGCTGGCTGTTAACCGTTACAGGTTTTGCTTCGGCTTTAGGTTTTACTTCTTTTTCTACAGGTTTAACAGGAATACTTTTTGGCGCAGGGATTACTCTTTTGCTGTTCCAGATTTCATATTCTGCATATGTTCCAGGATATTGTTTAATTTGTTCTTCTTCAATAAACCATATTTTGTTGGCTACATTGTCAAGGAAATATCTATCGTGGGATACAGCAATAAAGGTTCCTTCAAATTGTTTCAACGCCTGGATCAGAATATTTACCGATTGTATGTCCAGGTGATTGGTAGGCTCATCCAGGATCAGGAAGTTCGAATCTGTTGTGAGGGATTTTGCAAGTGCAACCCTTGATTTTTCACCTCCTGAAAGGACTTTGATCTTTTTGAATACGTCATCGCCTGTAAAGAGGAAACAGCCCAGAATAGACCTCAGTTCCGTATCAGTATGTTTTGGGGCGAAAGCCTGTAGTTCTTCAAGAATGGTATTTCCCAAATGCAGGGACTCCAGCTGGTGCTGCGCAAAGAAAGTGGTAGTCACGTTATGACCTGTTTCGCAGGTTCCGTCAAATTTCTCTACCCCGGCCACCATTCGTAAAAGAGTAGATTTTCCTTTACCGTTAGCGCCAATCAATGCTATCTTATCTCCCTTTTCAATAACAGCTTCTGCATCTTCCAGGATGTCTATGTTAGGATATTTCTTAGTTGCGTGTTCAATCCTGATCACGTGCCTTCCCGAAGGTTTAGTAAACTTAAAACTGAAGTTCACCGTAGGGTTGTCATCATCAACATCTTCTACGCGTTCCATTTTGTCCAGCGCTTTCATACGCGATTGGGCCATTTTGGCTTTACTCGCTTTAGCTTTAAAACGTTCAATCAGTTTTTCTTCCTGTTTGATCTTGGCCTGCTGATTTTTAAATTCGCCTTTTTGGATCTCGCCTCTCAGCGATTTCTCTTCAAGGTAGAAGGTATAGTTACCGGCATATGTAGTCAGTTTACCTTTACGTGATTCAACAGTACGGTTAACGATCTTATCAAGGAAATACCTATCGTGGGATACAATTACAATTGCACCTTCAAAGCCTGCCAAATAAGTTTCCAGCCATTTGATAGAGGGTAAGTCCATGTGGTTGGTAGGCTCATCCAGTAACAGGATATCTGGCGTTTGCAAAAGGATTTTTGCCAGCATTACCCGCATCCGCCATCCACCTGAAAAGGTATTTAACGGACGGTGCTGATCGGCAGTACTGAAACCCAGACCCGCAAGTATTTCATTGGCTTTGTATTCAATATTATACCCGTCCAAAGCTTCAAATTCCTGCTGTTTGTCGCTAAGTTTGTTCAATACTTCTTCCGAATAATCTGTTTCTATCTTTTTTAACAGTTCTTCGATTTCATCATGTATCTGGTTTTGGCGTTCAAAAGCCTCCATTGCCACATGTAAAATTGTATGGTGGGATTCATAAGAAAGTAAATCCTGATTCAGGTAACCTATTTTCAAGTCTTTAGACATAGAAATACTTCCTGAAGAAGGGGCGTATTCTCCTACAATTATTTTTAATAAAGTGGATTTTCCTGTTCCATTGGCACCAATAAGGCCAATTCTTTCTCCTGGTTTAATGTGCCAGTTCGCTTCGTCATATAAAGCCCTGGAACCTATGAGGAATGTTAAGTCGTTTATCGAAATCATGTTGGGTGCAAAAATACAATTTTTAGGCGCATTTTGTTTGATATTCAAGTGCATCTGTATTGAATTTCTACGTTTTTATTACATGAAACGGCAATCATCGGATTGGGTTGATATTTTTGATCATTATAGAGATCAATTTTTTTTATCTTCGTGGCATGTATCGCCTAATTAAACCTATCTTTTTTCAGTTTGATCCTGAAAAAGTTCACTATTTCGTAGTAAAAAGATTGAAGTGGTTCCATGAACATTTTCCGCTGGGAAAGACCATCTTGCGCAGCAGTTTTGATATTCATATCAAGGGTTTGGAACGTGAAGTATTTGGCATCAAGTTTCGTAATCCGGTGGGTTTAGCTGCTGGTTTTGATAAAAACGGGGAGTACATTGAAGCATTGAGTGATCTTGGATTTGGATTTATTGAAGTTGGAACAGTAACGCCCTTGCCGCAACCTGGAAACGACCTGCCCAGGATGTTCAGGCTGCCTGAGGATGAAGCTCTGATCAATAGGATGGGTTTCAACAACAAAGGAGTGGATACGCTGGCAGAACGCTTAAGGGTGCTGAAGGCCAGGGATAAAAATATAGTAATTGGTGGGAATATAGGAAAGAACAAAAATACACCCAACGAAGATGCGGTAAGCGATTATGTAAAATGTTTCGACCGTTTGTTTGATGTTGTAGATTATTTTGTGGTAAATGTAAGCTCCCCAAATACTCCGGGCTTGAGGGCACTTCAGGAAAAGGAACCATTGATGTTGTTGTTGAAGACCCTTCAGGACCGCAATGAGAAGAATGGCGTATCCAGGCCTATTTTGCTGAAGATTGCACCCGACCTCACCAATGAGCAGCTGGACGATATTGTAGAAATTGTAAAAGAAACAGGAATTGCAGGCGTGATTGCGACAAACACAACTATAGACAGAAGCGGACTTTATACTCCGGCCTTACTTGCGAATGAAACAGGAGGCTTAAGTGGTAAGCCATTAACTCAACGTTCCACTGAAGTCATTCGATACCTGTCAGAAAAATCTGGTAAGGCATTCCCGATTATCGGGGTAGGGGGAATACATTCTCCGCAGGACGCAAAAGATAAACTGGAAGCGGGTGCTTCATTGGTGCAGCTTTATACCGGCTTTATTTACGAAGGACCGGGTATAATCAAAAGAATCTGCAAGGAGTTGGTTTCCTGAACTGAATACCGAAACCTAATGCTATAAAGTAGTGCATAAAAAAACCTTTCCAGATGATCAGGAAAGGTTTTTTATGTTTTTGGACTTTTTGAGCTTATGCTCTTAAAGCTGCAGAAAGTTGATCTAACAACAAGTTGTTTTTAGCTAACTGATCTTTTTTAGACTGTTTTGAACGGCTACCTAATTCAATGTTTGTAGCTAGTTTCAAAGTTTTAACTTCTAAACGTGAAGTTACGTGGTTTTGTCTGTCTTTTCTTTTTAATCTGGTAACTGCCATGGTAATAACCTTTATTTTTTTAATTTATATAAATCTGAGGTCGAGAGCGGATTCGAACCGCTGTACGAGGTTTTGCAGACCTCTGCCTAGCCACTCGGCCACTCGACCTGTTGAAATTCAGGCTGCAAAAATAGCAATTAATACTTAAGATGCAATTTATTTATTCAAATTTCTGCTAATGTCTGCACAAAATATGGCAGCTGACACCGCAACGTTCAGCGACTCAGCTTGTCCAACCCTTGGAATAGTTACCGGCCGGTCAATCAGATTAATGATTTCCTGGCTCACTCCCTGCCCCTCATTACCTAGTATCACCAGGCCTTCGGTTCCCCATTGAGTTTCATAAATACTGTTTCCATTTAACATTGCCCCAAATATGGGCATATTAATGTCTGTTAGCAAATCTTTAAGATCGTGGTAACTTACCCTTACCCTGCTTAAAGATCCCATGGTGGCCTGTACCGTCTTTGGATTATATACTTCTACAGTGTTAGCCGAACAGATTACATCCTTAAACCCAAACCAATCGGCAGTCCTGATAATGGTACCCAGGTTCCCCGGATCCTGAACGCCGTCCAATACCAACGAGAATCTGCTTTTTAGAGCAGTTTTATCAATTATGGCCGGTTCGGGTATACTAACCAGGGCGAGGATTCCCTGTGGTGCCTGTAATGCACTTATCTTTTCCAGTTCGGCATTGGTTACTTCAAATAACTTTATATTTGTGGGTAATTTAGGTAGTAAAGATTGATATTGCGGCAAGAAATAGACGCTAAGCATCTGATAGTCCGATGGAAAAAACTCAATAATTGATTTGATCCCTTCGATAATGAATATCCCATGCTCTTTACGGTACTTTTTTTGATGTAATGATTTTATAAACCCTATCTGAGACTTTGAAAGCATATCCTATTTATAAAAATAAATTTCCTTTTTCCGCAATATTACTGTTTATTATTCTTTTTGTATGCGCCTGCTCTTCTACAAAATTTATAGACGACAATCAGGCGATTGTTAAAAAGGTAAAAATAGACAGCATACCGGGCAGGTATAACGAAGAGGCGCTCAATTATATCCAGAAAGATATCAGGCCTGCTTCAAGACTGGGAATCAACGTCGGCTTATACAATATTTTCTATTCGATTTTTAGAACGAAATCAGTCGGTAAACCCGCTCCGCTGCTTGATAGTACGCTGGTGGAGATTTCACGCAGCCAGATTGAAAAGTTCCTCAGGAGTAAAGGCTATTTTATGGCCAAAGTAAAATCTGACATCCGCGTAAAAAAACAACGTGCACAGGTAGACTTTAAGGCAAATACAGGTCCTGCGTTTTATATTGCAAAAGTTGATTATACCATTCCCGACTCTTCAATCCGACAGATATATATGTCGAAAAAAGGTTTGATCTCACATTTACATGAAGGGATGCAGTATGACGACGATTCTCTGGCCTATGAACGTGAGCAGATTTATCAGGTGATGAAGGAGAACGGTTATTATGACTTCTCCCGGCCTTATGTGAGATTTACTGTTGATTCAGCGTTGCAAAGCAGCAGGACCAATGTAGTGCTTTATATTGATGATCCTGCGGACAAGGCGAAACATGTACAATACGTAATCGGAGAAAGTAACATCCTGATTGCACCAAATACGGAGGGTTTTCCAGATTCTGTTAAACTCAATCCACGTATTTTCAGGGGGATCAGGTATACGGATTTGTCTAAAAGGTTCAGGCGGAACCCCGTGGTTCGGTATGACTTTCTGAGACAGGGTGAAACTTACGATATTTCCAAAGAAAACCTTACATACGACCGTCTCTATGAACTTAACGTTTTTAAAAACGTAAAGGTTGAATATATCAAATCAAAAGATTCAGCCAACAGGCTAGAGCCAATAATCCAGCTTACTCCACAAAAACGAATGAGCAACAGGATAGAAGGTGAAATTCCGTTTAATGCAGGAACGGTAGGTTTTACGCTGAGTAATACGTACACGAATAACAACATTTTTAGAGGTGCGGAGCGCTTTGAATTCCAGGTAAAAGGTGGTTTGCAGTCGCGCATTGGTCAGGGCGGATCGCCATTCACGGATATTTATCAACGTGATTTTTCATTGAGTGCCAACCTGGCTGTTCCTAGATTGATGGTGCCTTTTGATATCCCAATGATGGGTAAAAACGGAATGCCATCCACCATTTTCTCTACCAGTTATGTGTATTCACTGCAAAAAGATGCATTTGTCAGGCGTGTGTTTCTTAATTCCATAACCTACCAGTGGGTAGAGACCAAATCTAAACTACATTCCTTCACACCCCTTAATTTTGAATATCGGGTAGGTAGCCTGCTGATTGATACTACTACAGAAAACGGACAAAATACGATCAGAGACAATTCTTACAATATCAGGTTATTAGATAGGAAGGATATCACGCTTGGAATGAAATACGCATATACCTTAAACGCCAATAAACTATTGCTGCCCGGTAAAAGCTTTGTTTATTTTAGGGGAAATGTTGATATCGCGGGAAACGCAATAGGCGCAATCTCAAAACTCTCAGGGAATAAAAATGATCCCGCAGCCGGAGATTATGCTAAAATACTGGGATTACCTTTCAACCAATATGTAAGACCTGAAGTGGATATCAGATGGTACAAAAGCCTTGGGCTCGACCGTCAGTTCATAGCCAGGATAAATGGAGGTGTAGGTTATGCCTATGGCAACTCAACAGCTATTCCTTTCGAAAAACTGTTCTTCGCTGGTGGTGCAGGCGGGGTACGGGCATGGCAGGCCAGAACGCTGGGACCAGGTAATTATAACCGGGGCGACAGGGTGCCTACCGAAGAAGCTAGAAGGACCTTGTATGGTATTGACCAGTTGGGCCAGATGCACATCGAGGCGAATCTGGAGTACAGGTACAGGTTAATCGACAATTTTTTTGGCGCTAAACTTAACGGGGCTATTTTCTTAGACGCAGGTAACGTGTGGAATATTTCTCCAGGCAACTCACAACCAGAAACCTATTTTGATTTCAAAAACCTGGGTAATCAGCTCGGTGTGGGTACGGGTATGGGCTTCCGGTACGACCTGCAGTATTTTGTGTTCCGTTTTGATGTGGGCCTGAAACTGCGCGACCCACAGTTTGACCCTGCGGATCAATGGGTAATTAAAAAGCTTTTCAGCGGCACCAAAGAGTTCAAAGAAACTTACGACGCCAGAAACAGTCCTGATTCATATCACTTTGTGCAATACAATTTCGGCATCGGTTTGCCGTTCTAAAATGCCTTTTTAAGTCCGTCAAAAATGGTCTCAAAGAATGTTGAGAGATTGAGCCCGTTGCTATGGTTAAAATAAATGAAGATCAGCAGTATAATTACCGCAAAAATGATCAGCTTTCTAAAGGCAAAAGCAATAAAGACCAGCAGCAGGGGAAATAATACGAGCCATAAACTATTGATAGTATAGGGATTCAGACTGCCGTCTTTTTTATAAACATATAACAATTTACTGTGCGTGCCTTTATCATTCTGATGTTTAATATAAACAAATGCAGATTTATCCAACTGCATCGGCAAAACGGCCACGCCATCTGTAAACTTTAAAGGCTGCGTAAAGCCACTTACCGTAAAGGTGTAAAGGCCGTTGATAGCTTCCATTGGGCGTTCCAGTGAGTCAGCCGCTATAATCGCCAGCTTACTGTTTTTAAGCAATCCTTCTTTAACAATGAAGTTATTAATATCTGCCTTCTGGGCAAAACCTGAACCGGAAATCAGCAGGAATAACAGGCAATAGCAAATATGTTTCATTTTATGTGTTAATTTATTTATTCAATGGAGCGTTTGTTGTAGATCAGATACCCCAAATGTAGCAAAACGCCGTTTCTTTTTATGGGATCATCGTATAAATTATAACTGAAGCTGATTGGGCCAACCGGTGTATGGTATACAATTCCGGCGGTCCCGGCATAATGCAATTTGTTAAATGTAGGCGAATTTTTCACATCCTGAAATCCCATTTGCGTGATTTCCTGATACGGGAGGAAAGCAAATCCCTCTACCCGCAGGTCAATGTTCCGGCGTAACCTTACCACATTCTTCAATCCCCCCGCAACATAACTTGTTGCCCTGAACTTTTCAAGAAATAGTGATCTGCTATCTTGCAGCGGGTAAAAAGCTGGTGCTGATAACAGTGTAGCGTAGTAGTTTGAAAAGAGCGGTTGGTTGGAAATGACGGTTTCTGCGAGATATCCAAGTGTATACTTTCCCTGATGAAAGAAATAATTTTCATCACTTATTTTTAGACTCACCCATTCCCTGAACTTTCTGAAGACCTGGATTTCCTGTCCGTTCACCAGGCTATTTCTCGAGATATTCCCCGGCGTATAATTCTCCTTACCAGTAAAATGATTTAGTGTAAAAACGAAATTCCGCCCGCGGCTTGCGTATTGTTTACGGTTAAATGTATTTTGCTCAAATGTGAGGGAAGACCGAAGTCCATTAAAAATTGTTTGGTCAAGGATGTCCCCAGTGTTAAAAGAGTTGGTAGGGCTATAGTTGTCGTTGTTATTGATAAAGGCAGTGCTCAACGTGATCTTCGTGTTACGGTTTAGCGGAATTCCGCCTTTTATTTCAATTTTCCGGTCCGACTGTTCAATATACGTTGGGTGGGGGTTTTCAATAAAGATTTTACTGGTATTGTAATAATTGAAGTGATTGTAGGTAAGTTCACCGGAAAGGAAAAATGGAAGCCTGGATGGGTAGTCAATACGGGCATTCACCTGTGCCGATTCATAAAAACGCCCTGAATAAAACTCTGTGCCAAAGGTGTATGCCTTGCGGTCAAGGTAATTGTATTGTAAACCAACAAACACTGTGCTGATTGGCCTGGTTGAAATATTTCCTCCCAGGTCGAGTTTGAAACTCCGTTTAGGCTGTGCTACAATTTCAAAGGTATAATTGTCGGTCGATGGATTATAGCTGATTTTTGGATATACAGTTTCAAAAGTTTCGTCGGCGACCAGTTTGTAGTAACCCTGACGGATATCAGCAAGGTCGAACGTTGTCTTGTCGCTCTTGAACAGCCGCTGAATGTAACGCTTCTGCTGACTGTTGACCCCGGTTACCGTCACGCCGGTAAACCTGAGCTGCGGTTTTTTATTATTGAAATCGTTCCTTTTAATCCTCAGTTCTTCGGTACTTTGCCTTCGTTTTACCGCTTTTAACATCTCAGGCATTTCTGACATCGCGGCATCATAACCCCTTTTAATTAACTCTCTGACAGGATAAAAATTGCTGGCACTATAATCTTCCAGATTGGGTTGGATATACGTGCCGTTTTTCCCGACCAGCGTAGAGTCTGACTTAGACAAAAACATGAACATCATTAGCCTGTTCATCAATCTTTCATCGCCGGTTTTAGGATATTCCTTGAAGTTTTTCGCTGAAACGTTTACGCCGATGATATAATCGGGCTGAAATTCTTTCTGCATGATATCTGCAGGAAAATTATTGTAAAGGCCCCCATCAAAAACATATTTGTTGTCAAGCTTTATTGGCCTGTAAATAAGTGGGACAGTCATTGTTGCACGTACAGCCTCTGCCAGGCTACCGCTTTTTACCGTGATGCTGGTTTGAGAGAAAACGTCAGACACCATGCACCTGTAGGGAACAAACAAATGATCAAAGTTATCTTTTGCAATAGCCGAAGCCTGCGATAACAGTTCAATCAATGCGAAATTTAATGGAATATCGTTAACCAGGTTATTTCTGATGCTCATTCTTAATGCAGTGTCAATTCCAATTTTGGCAGTGACCAGCGAGGCATTGATGCTGCTCTTTTGGAAATAGAAACTATAGTCGCTTTTATAACGGCCATTTACCCAATCCTGAAATTCTGTTGTCAGCGCTATTTTTTCAATTTGGGCAGGGGAATAACCTGCGGCATAAAGCGCACCTACAATTCCGCCCATGGAAGTGCCGGTGATATAATCAATCGGAATATGATTTTCTTCCAATGCCTTTAGTGTACCAATATGAGAGAGGCCTTTTGCACCTCCGCCACTCAATACCAGGCCAACTTTCTGGGCATTAGCGTGAAATGTCCAGAAACAAATAATATATAATAATAAATTTTTCGAATAGATCACTTCCCTAAAATACAGGTTTTCTTTCAGACCTGATTCAAAATAAAAATATTATAGGTGAGGAAAGCTGCGAAACTGACCCACAAAAAATAGGGAATAAAAAGCAGGCCGGCGGTTTTATCTATTTTGTAAAACATCAGTCCATTCACAATTATTGCCACCAGCAGAGCCACAATTTCAATGAGCGCAGCGCCTATTAAATGATTATAGAAAAAAAGAAACGACCAGGCCAGGTTGAGAATTAGCTGAATAAAATAAATGGCCACGGTTCTTGGGAAGTGAACAATCTGGTCCTTTTTAACCCATACTAGATAAGCAGAAATGCCAATGAGCAGAAAGAGGGTAGACCACACTGGGCCGAAAAGCCAGTTCGGCGGATTGAAGTCGGGTTTTGCAATACCAGGGTACCAGGTACGGACAGACTGGATGGTGATCCATCCTCCAAGTGCCCCAAATATAAGTGGTACTAGTAAGTTGACAAGAAATGGGAAGAACTGGAAACGATTTGTAGCTGGCATGTACCATGATTTGTAGCCATTTTGGATCAATAATCATGCCCGTCAAATTTGCCTGTCATGCAAAAAAAACTAAATTGCAGTCTAAACAGACATCTTTATGCAAGACTTTAAGCCTGTAGGCGATTCGCAGATCACATTAACAGAATTGATGATCCCATCATATTCAAATTTTGGTGGAAAGATACATGGAGGTATTATCCTCAGTTTAATGGATAAGGTTGCATATGTATGTGCGGCGAAACATTCTGATGGGTACTGTATTACGGCTTCTATTGATGTGGTAGATTTCCTTGCACCTGTTGAGGTAGGCGAGCTGGTTTCGCTGATGGCCTCAGTAAATTATGTAGGCAGGACCTCAATGATTATAGGTATCAGGGTAATTTCTGAAAACCTCAAAACCCATGTAGTTAAACATACCAATACCAGTTATTTCACGATGGTAGCCATTGGAGACGACAATAAACCCAAGCAGGTTCCCGGATTGGTATTGAAAAGTCAGGAAGATATCAGACGTTTCTCTCAGGCGTTGAACAGAAAGGAGTTGAAAACGGCTTATAAAAAGGATGAGGCAATCATTAAAAACGAATACGAACGGGACAAATTTATGCAGGTACTTCAAAATGAGCGATGTCAGATTTCGCTGTAATCCTGGTTGGGTTACATTACCTTTCTGATCACATCCTTAATGGTTTTGATTTCGTCCGGGTAAAGGCTTTTCTTACGCGTAGCGAAATACAAGGTGTTTTCTAACAAGGTATTGCCTTCCCAGATTACTTTTACCTGTTCGTTTTCAATTTCCTTTTTGCCCAGATGATTGGGAATGATGGCCAAACCGGTGCCTCCGCTAAGACAGCGTATAATCGAGTTCAGGTTGGGAACAATATAATTTGGCCTGAAATCAGGATATTTATTAAAATTTAACTGCCAGAAACGCCTCAGGTGTTCCATGTCACCCGTAGTGCCATACCATTTGTGGTTTTTTAACCAATCCAGTACACCGTTCATATCTCCTTTCTCCACCAGCCGGTCAAACTCTTCCTGGTTCACTTCCATACCACCAATCATCACAATTCTTTCTGAAGAAAAAGCTTCATGTTCGATATTGGTGGTTGTGCCGGTCTGTGGCGTAATAATCAGGTCAAGTATGCCTTTGTCCAGGTTTTCCAGCATCTCCGGATATTCACCAAACTGGATGATCAGGTTAAACGGCAATGTAGATACATATGGCTCCAGGGTAATCTGAAAGGTTTCAAAACACATGCCTACGCTAATAGTAGGGGTGTGTTTTTCTGTACTTTTCTGGAAGTTTTTTTCTGCATCTTCCAGCTTGGCCAGGGCTTCGATAATGAAATTATAAAACACCTTACCTTTTTCTGTAGGGACCATTTTTCTGCCCGTCCTGTCAAATAACTTGTAACCTACATAACTTTCCAGTGAGCTGAGGTGTAAACTTACGCCCGGTTGGGAGATGAATAGAGATTGGGCTGCACCGGTAAGTGTGCCTGTTTTATAAATTGCTTTAAAGGTTCTGTACCACTCTAAATTTACCATGATCGATGTATCAGTAAGCTGATTGCCGGGGCAAAGGTAATCATTTAAATAATAAGATCAGCCTCAGTATGCTACTTGTTAAATCTAAAAAGGCCGGCAAATGATCCGCTATCCGGTGATATAAAGCTATTTCTGGCAATTCTGCAGTAAGAGGTATGAGGGAGTATTTGCCGCTTTTAAAAATAATCGTCTTTTTGACGTTAAATATGAAAATTAGTTTTTTTATTGGAAATCTGTTGCTACATTAGTGTACCATTTATAAACGGCTGCCTGGCAGCTGGTCTGTATTAATACTTTATTCGTAATGTATGAACGATCCTTTGGACGAAAAGCAACTATTAAGAGACATTGCGAATGGCGATCGTGTAAGTTTTAACGAACTTTACGTCAGATACATGCATAATCTCTATCAATATGTTCATTTGATTTGCAAATCGAAAGAGCTGACTGAAGAAGTTATCCAGGATATTTTTATTAAAATTTGGCTTAACCGGGAGAATCTAAACAATGTTGCTTACTTCAAAGCTTATCTGTATCGTTGCGCCAGAAATTTGCTGATGGATAAAATCAGAAGGACTCAACTAGAAAAGAAAGTTAAGGAACTTTTGAGCTTTCATGAAGTCGAAACTACCGTAAATTCAGACAGTACTGCAATCTGCAATCAATACAGGCAATTTACCAGAGAAGCCATCAGCTTGTTGCCCGAGAAAAGGAAACGAATAGTTGAACTAAGTACGCAGGAAGGTTTATCCCTGGACGAAATTGCCGCCCAACTCAGCATCTCAAAATCAGTGGTCAAAAAGCAGTTGTATAGCGGAATGAGCTTTGTCCGCGATTATCTCCACAATCTCGATCATCTGCTTGTGGTATTGTTGATATTACATGCCCTGATTTAACTACCTCTGGACGGCAATAAAAAAAAATCACAATCAGGGGGTCTTTTCTTTTTCTGATTCGTCTTTATGTTGTATGAACGAAAAAGAACTGGATATTTTAGTCGATAAATTTATGAACCATCGTCTCACAACGGAGGAACATCAAATATTTTTTGAATGGCTAAATTCATTGCCTGAGGATAAGGCCGGGGAGATCCTTGGCAAGTGCAGTTCTGCTTTTGAGCGTCAAAAAGATGTATACCTGCCAAAATATAACTCCCTCATTGAGGCGATTGAACAGGAACTTGATCACGTCAGTCCAAAGGCAGCAATATCAAAACCAGAGACAGGTCATGTTTTCCTCTATATTGCTGCAGCCCTTATAACCGGTATATTGTGCGTTTTCTTTTATTCTGGAAGACAACAAAACCCACCTGCCATTGCAGTTCATCCATCAATTGTGAAACCGATAGTTCCAGGTTCCAATAAAGCTGTTTTGACCCTTGCGGATGGAAAGCGGATTACGTTGGCTGAGGCAGAGAGTGGATTGCTTGCGCAACAGCATGATTTACAGATATACAAAACAGACCATGGTGAGCTAATCTGCAGCAAAAAGAATAATTCAAGCCATGCCGGCGCCATAAGTGCTGGCGTTAATACATTGTCTACTCCAAGAGGGGGACAATACAAGCTTACGTTAGCCGATGGAACCATGGTGTGGTTAAATGCTGCAACAACTTTAAAATTTCCAGCAGTTTTTACTGGACATCAACGGCTCGTTGAACTTAATGGAGAGGCTTATTTTGAGGTTGCTAAAAATATGGCCATGCCGTTTATTGTACGTGTGAATCAATCCAGTATAGAAGTCTTAGGGACACATTTTAATGTGATGGGGTATTCAAATGAACCTGCAATGCATACTACCTTACTGGAAGGTGCTGTAAGAATATCGCGTGGGAAAGAGCTTCGTAACTTACTTCCCGGACAAGAAGCTGTTGTACAACAGGGCATCATAATTAAACCGGCAGATACGTCACAAGCTGTGGGCTGGAAAAATGGGAACTTCTCCTTTTCGCATGAAAGAATCGATGTGGTAATGAATAAGATTGCCAGGTGGTACGATGTTGATATACAGTATCAGGGAAAAGTAACACGTGAAGAATTTGTGGGGGTTGTCCCGAGGTCTAAAGAACTGGCCGATGTATTACGAAAGCTTGAGCTTACAGGACTGCTAAAATTTAAAATAAAAGAAAGGAGCGTAATTGTGATGAATTAACATGTACTCTTGGCATGTTACCCATAGAAAAACATAATCCAGAGTGCTGAGAACACCCTGGACTGAATGTTTGGATAGCAGCCGATATCATTTTCAGAATAAGAACCAAGTATAAATCCAAACCCTACAAAGATATGAACTTTTGTACGCTAACCGGGTATAGGCAATCTGCTTATATTCATAAATATCTGCTGGTTATGAAACTTACCTTTGTTTTAATGATCACCGTCTTGCTTCAGGTTTCCCTGGCAAGTAGTGGTCAAAACATAACCTTCTCTGTAAAAAATGCACCTGTTGAAAAAATATTTCGGGAAATCGAACATCAGACTGGCTATCAGTTTTTATATACCCGCCAGATGCTCGAAGGCACAAAGCCGGTCAATCTCAGGCTAAACCGTGCCACGTTAAAAGAAGCTCTCGAGCTGTGTTTTCAAGAGCAGCCAATCACTTATCAGCTGGATGATAAAAATGTTGTCATTCAGCGAAGACCTGTGATCAGCGGCGTTGGTATTGATAATATAGATCTTACGGTTACCGGATCAGTGACTGATGACGAAAACAAACCAATACCTGGTGTAAGTGTTATGCTGAAAGATACAAAAATAGGAACCCAGACAAACAACGACGGGAAATATTCGATACGTGTACCTGATGGCAACGCTGTACTTGTATTTTCTTCCGTGGGTTATGTAACGCAGGAAGCCCCATTAAGTGGCAGGACACAAGTGAATATCCAGCTTAAGGCAAATCTTAGGTCACTGGATGATGTGGTTGTAATAGGATATGGGCAACAGCGAAAAGGTGATGTCACCAGCTCTGTGGCCACTATAAAGTCTGAGAATTTTGTCAAAGCACCAGTTTTGGACGCAGGCCAGCTCATACAGGGCAAAGTAGCAGGATTAACTGTTTCTGCACCAAGTGGTGATCCTACCTCAGGAAGCCAGATTCAGCTACGCGGAAATACAACATTATTTGGTGCAAATTCTGATCCGCTTGTCCTTGTTGATGGAGTACCCAGTACATTAAAAACAGTTGCTCCTGAAGATATAGAGACAATTGACGTACTGAAAGATGGATCAGCTGCAGCGATCTACGGTGTTAGGGGTACCAATGGTGTAATCATCATCACCACCAAACGGGCCAGTGGCAAGTTTGCCAATACCGTAGAGTACAGCGGATCGGTAAGTACACAGTCCATTTACAGATCCCCAAAAATGCTTACTGCGGCAGACTATAGGGAACAAATTGCTGGTGGTACCCGCGACAAGTCTTATGATTTGGGTTCTACAGTAGACTGGCTAAAAGAAATTACCAATGAAACCCCAATTACCAACATCCATAACCTGACTTTTCGTGGTGGCAACAATAAAACAAATTATCTGGCATCAGTTAATTATCGTTCGCTTAATGGAATATTTCAAAAGTCTAATAATAGTACACTGACTGCACGTGCGGATATAAACCATTACATGCTCGATGATAAACTGAGGATTAATATTGGAATACTATCACAGCAGAACAAATTTACAATGACAAATGATGTGGCGTATTACCCTTCAAACACTCCTTTTAACGGGTACACCTATCGCCAGGCACTAATTCGTAATCCCACCTCGCCCCTGCGCGGCGACGATGGCTATTACTTTGAAGAACCTAATAATTTTGAGTACGACAATCCGGTTGCCAGATTATATGAGAGCGATGGCCGTAATCAGAATACCTTGCAAAGGCTTACCGCGCAACTCAGTTATAACCCAATTAGCGATTTGAAATTTAATGCGCTGGGCTCTTATACCAGGTATAATGAAAATGCCGGGTATTCAGAAACAAAGCATAACATCTCAACTATAAGAAACAATCTCAATGGTTATGCTAGCATAGGCAGTAACCAGCGTATAGACCGGTTGATGGAGTTTACTGCGCAGTACGATAAAAAGATCAATGATCACCGATTCTCAATTTTGGGTGGTTACAGTTATCAGGAGAATGAAGCGCTTGTGTTTTTTGAACGGAATTATGACTTTCCGACCGACATATTTGGTTATTATAATATTGCGCAAGGTAGGGCCGCCGGCAGGGGGCTGGGTACGCTCTATAGTAATTATTCCACCACTAATCTTATCAGCTATTTTAGCCGGTTAACCTATAATTACAAAGACCGCTACCTTCTGCTGGCCAGTTTAAGAAGGGAAGGCGCCAGTCAGTTCTATGGTGCTAAATCTCCTTATGGTAATTTCCCTGCCGTGCAGGTGGGTTGGAGAATTACCCAGGAGAGCTTTATGGAAGGGCAGAAATTTTTTGATGATATCAAAATCAGAGCCGGTTATGGGGTTACCGGAAATCAACCTGTAAATGGATTCGGAGCGGTTGCACTATTAAATTATAACGACTACGTGCTCTCCAACGGGCAATGGATCCAGGCTCTTGGCCCTTCACAGAACCCTAATCCAGATTTGCGATGGGAAGAAAAACATGAGACTGATGTAGGTGTTGATTTTAGCATACTCAAAGGATTGGTTACCGGTACTGTAGATTTGTACGACCGGAAAATTAAAGGTCTTCTGTACGATTACCAGGTACCAAGCCCGCCAAATTTATATAACACTACCCGCGCAAATGTGGGTACCATGCAAAATAAGGGTCTTGAAGTATTATTGAATATTACTCCGGTCCGTAAAAAGGATTTTGAATGGACAACAAGTTTTAACTTTTCTACCAACTCCAATAAACTGGTAAGCTTGTCAAACGATCTTTACCAGGCAACAAGCGATTACTTTACAACCGGCGGTACTGGATCGCCTATTACCACCTTCACTAATATTGTACGTATTGGCCGCAATATCGGTGATTTTTACGGTTTTAAGGTCCTGGGCGTATCATCTGATGGAAAGTGGATATATGAAGGTAAAAATGGTGAAGAAGTACCCTATGATGATTTTAACCATTCATTTGAAGAAAAAAAGGTTCTCGGTAACGGACTGCCGAAGTATTACGCCGGTTGGAATAACAACATCAGATATAAGGATCTGGATCTTTCAATCACCATGCGCGGTGCTTTTGGTTATCAGGTGCTTAATTTTCAGCGAATGTATTATGAAAATACCAGCGTACAGAATTACAATCGCTTAAAATCGGCTTACGATCCTTTATTTGGAACAGCAGTACTAAATAGGAACATGCCTTTGGAATTTAACAGCTATTATGTTGAAAATGGTGATTTCTGGAAGATTGACAATATTACGCTGGGTTATACCTTTAACCATTTGAAGTCTAAATACATCCATAATCCCAGAATTTATGCCTCTTCGCTAAATTCCTTCGTGATCACAGGTTATAAAGGCATCGATCCCGAGGTTGACAGGAGTGGTTTGGCTCCGGGCAATGATAACCGAGACAAATATCCTACGGCAAGAACTTTCACCCTGGGTTTTTCTACAAATTTTTAATCGATTCAAAATGAGAACTAAATATTATTTAAGGGCCATTGTTTTGAGCACCGCAATACTTGTCCTTCTTGCAGCATGCACTAAATTGAAAGATGAAAATTACAGTACAATTATAACCAACCAGTTTAACCCCACCAGTCAGGATGTAGATGCACTAGTTGGCGCGGGGTACACTTACTGGCGCCCCCTGATGCTTGGGAGAAGTAACAATTCCATTTTCAGAACCAGCGAAATCTCAAGTGACGAAGCTGTGTTACCTGCCCGTCCCAACGGATGGGTTGATGGAGGAGGGTACAGAAGGGTTCACGAACACAAATGGACATCTGATGAAGACAATTCTTATCAGATCTGGAACAATTCCTTCGCAGGCATTACTACCTGTAACCGGCTTATCTATCAGATTGAAAGTGGCAACATACCGGTCACGACGCTGAAAGATGCAACAATAGCAGAGGTAAGGGCCTTGAGGGCGTCCTATTATTATGTACTTTGCGATTTCTTTGGAAGTGTGCCAATTGTTGAAAAATTCGATCTTCCTGCCGGATTCCTTCCTGCGCAGAGTACCAGAGCAGAGGTATATGCCTTCATCATCAAAGAGCTTAAGGAGAGCCTGCCAAATCTAACTAAGGCGAATACGCAGGCCACCTACGGTCGTTTTAATTATTGGGCTGCCAGTGCATTGCTTGCCAAGGTATATCTTAATGCCCAGGTGTACACGGGTGTTCCCGCCTGGACAGAATGTATTGCTACCTGCAATGACATCATCAATTCCGGTACGTTTATTTTAGAGGCAAACCAGAAAAGTGTATTTTTAACACAAAATGAGAATTCCCAGGAAATTATTTTTGCAATTCCTTTTGATGAACAATATACGGCAGACGGATTAAACGCTTTTACCCTGCACATGGAAACGTTGCAACCGGAAAACCAGCAGACCTATAATTTCCAGAACTCGCCCTGGGGCGGCATTTGCGCTACGCCTCAATTCATAAATACCTTTGATGCCGATGACAGCCGCCTGAAAGATGATTTTGTCCAGGGTCAGCAGTACACCTCCAGTGGAGGGGTGATCCTTTGTACGTTTGGTGCTAACAATGGTCAACCGCTAAAATATATAAATGAAGTACCAGGGGTTGATTCATCGGAAGAGGTTCATGGTTACCGGTTAGGTAAATTTGAATACAAGAAAGGTGCGCTCGTAGGTTTAAGTAATGATTTCCCGCTTTTACGGTATGCAGATGTACTGATGATGAAAGCAGAGGCGCTGCTAAGAACCGGTGATGCTGCGGGAGCGGCAGCCTTAGTTACCCAGGTACGGCAGCGCTCATTTCTCACCAATCCGGCAAAAGCTACTGTAACTGGTGCACAGCTGCTAATGGGAAGCACATATAATTATGGTTTGAGAAACCACCTGCGGACAACAGTTGAAGGAGGTACAGATGTTCAATATGGCCGTTTTCTGGATGAGCTCGGGTGGGAGTTCACTTCCGAAGGCCGAAGGCGGCAGGATCTGATCCGGTTTGGCATTTATACCAAAAAATCGTGGTTCTCTCATTCTCCGAACGGTGATTACAGAACCCTGCTACCCATTCCACGGAACGAGATTTCTAAAAACCCTAATCTTAAACAAAACGCTGGTTACTAAAGAAACAAACTGTACACATATCTGGATTTAAATTTTAACACCAATATATTGACCGTCTTATATGATTTCTTAAATTAGATATATGAAGAGTAAATCAATTTTCGTCCTTTTAGGATTAACACTTAACGGATTGGCCTTTGCCCAGCAAAAGGACTACCCTATACAGCCATTGTCATTTACCAGCGTGAAACTGGAAGATTCCTTCTGGCTTCCACGTATAGAGACAAACCGGACGGTAACTATCCCTGCATCTTTCGCCCGTTGTGAGAATACCGGAAGGGTAAAAAACTTCGAAATGGCAGCTGCAAAACAAGGGAAGTTTTGTACGGTATTTCCCTTTGATGACACAGACATATATAAAACTATTGAGGGGGCCTCGTATTCCATGGCCATGCATCCGGATGCGAAACTGGATGCGTATGTAGATTCGTTGATCAATAAGGTAAAACTTGCGCAGGAACCTGACGGTTACCTGTACACCGCACGTACAATAGATCCCCTTCATCCGCATAAATGGTCGGGCCCTGAGCGTTGGGTGCAGGAGAACAACATGAGCCACGAACTTTACAATTCCGGACATTTATTTGAAGCTGCGGCCGCACATTACCAGGCAACGGGCAAAAAAAACTTTCTTGATATAGCACTGCTCAATGCCGATTTGCTGGTTCAAACTTTCGGGCCTGGAAAAAGGCATGTGGCACCAGGACATGAAATTGTAGAAATGGGACTGGTCCGTTTGTACCGTATAACGGGCAAACAAGATTACCTCCAGCTCGCAAAATTTTTTATCGACGAACGCGGTAAGCGTGTTTATGATAAGAAAAGTACAGATGTCTGGAAAAACGGAAGTTATTTTCAGGACGACGAACCAGTAACCGAACAGGACGAAGCAGAAGGTCATGCCGTACGCGCCATGTACTTGTATAGTGGAATGGCAGATGTTGCCGCACTGACAGGCGATAAAGGGTATCTTGAGGCTATTGACCGGATCTGGAATAACATGGTAGAGAAAAAAATGTATGTACAGGGTGGAATAGGTGCCATACCAAATGGTGAGCGTTTTGGCGAAAATTATGATTTGCCAAATGCCACTGCCTATAACGAAACCTGTGCAGCGATAGGCAATGTATTCTGGAACCAGCGAATGTTCCTGCTGCATGGGGAATCGAAATATATAGACGTACTGGAAAAGGTGCTGTACAATGGTCTTATCTCCGGTGTAGGGCTGGATGGGAAATCATTCTTTTATACCAATGCCTTGCAGGTGACCAAAGGGTTCACACATAAAGCGCTTGAAGCCGGTCGTTCAGGATGGTTTGAATGCTCCTGCTGCCCAACTAATATCGCCCGTTTCTTGCCTTCATTGCCAGGATATATCTATGCACAACGCGAAAAAGATACATTTATCAATTTATATGTAAGTGGTACTGCGCAGCTCAATATTGATGGCAAACCAGTTACGATTGAACAACAGAACAATTACCCATGGAATGGTTTGCTGAACTTTAAGGTTGTTCCGCAGACCGACCAGGAGTTTACATTACGTTTCCGCCTTCCGGGCTGGGCAAAAAACCAGGCTATTCCTTCTGCGCTCTACAAATTTGCCAGTGATCAGCCATCGGCAATAACGCTGAAAATTAACGGCAAAGTTTCTAAGTACGCCGTTGAATCCGGATATGCGGTAGTCACAAAAGCTTGGAAAGCAAACGATATTGTGCAAATCAATCTCCCTATGCCGGTACGTACAGTTCAGGCAGACGTCAGGATTAAGGATGATATTGGTAAGGTGGCATTGCAAAAAGGCCCGGTTATTTATTGTGCGGAATGGAAAGATAATAGCGGAAACGTTAGTAACCTTGTACTTCCCGCTAAGGCAACCTTAAAAACACAGTTTGAGCCAAAGCTCCTTGGAGGCGTAGATGTGTTAAAAGGTAATGGGTTTACAGCAATTCCCTATTATGCCTGGGCTAACCGGGGCGAAGGCGAAATGATGGTCTGGTTTCCAACCTCCAAATAATCTGATATTGAAAAGGGCTAAACTCTTTTGGTTTAAAACACTTGCTTTGTTATTGCCAGTAGTTTTCCTGATTGTGGTAGAATTACTGCTCAGGCTTTTTAGCTACGGGCATACCACGACCTTGTTTGTAGAAAATGAGGACGACCATACTGCGATGGTAATGAATCCGTTTGCGTCGTCCAAATTTTTTTGCAAATGATGTTAATGCAACCAAGGGGAATCATGAAAGTTTTA
>Ga0308164_10000716_pt1 | contig 46839 bp, 48 predicted proteins | sample PhyTR2_FD_201031 | JGI IMG/M metagenome (GOLD analysis project Ga0308164, IMG submission 201031) | Phyllosphere microbial communities from UC Gill Tract Community Farm, Albany, California, United States - DLSLT.R2 | ecosystem: Host-associated > Plants > Phyllosphere > Unclassified | place: USA...
TGACGTACTTGTCCCATACGGCTTCCTCCCATTCCAACGAAAGGATCGCACCATCAAACCGTGGGATCAAACACCTAGGCAAAGGGCAGGTCGCCTTCGCGCGTGCACCGATGAAACTCTTGGGCGTTACACGTCGAAGCGATCGGGCCGTACCTGTCGAGCTACGTAGTCTAGGTACCAGGCGCGGTGCGCCACACTTGCGTTGCCGGCGTCCGCGATCTCCTGGCTGGCCTTGGCTGTCCCGATTTGAGCGCATAGAAGTTGGCGCGCGCGGGCCGGGTCGAGACCTCCCTTGGCGAACTTGATAGCGTCGCCCAAGCCTAGGTGATGCCCTAGATAGGCGCTCTGCGCGATTGTGGTTGCATCGTTCCCCACTGGCACGCCTGCACGACGCAACCCGTCTAGGTTCCGGCGGGCGTAGTCGGCAACTGTGTTGATCGACGCCTCCGCATCGTAGCGCAGGTGCAGCAGCAAAGAACGCGCCGACGCGAGCACGCGGCCATTGTCGCCGAGCCACCCCCTCGAACGGGCGAGTGCATTAAGCCAAGTCCCCTTGCTCGCAGCCATTCCCTCCCAAGTGCTGCTAATGAACTGTCCTAGGCCGGCCGCGCTCGAGCGGGGGTTGCGTGAGTAGGTCTGCCAGCACCCGCCGGCCCCTTTGGCTGCCTCCGCGTTGATGATCGCGGCCAGTGCGGGGGCGGGGATGCCGGTGCGCCCTGCCGCGCTGGCGAGCGTGGGGTCGTACACGGCGTTGGGACCAAGGCCGGCAGGCCTGGTGCCAGCCCCGTCTTCAGGCGTGAGACCCTGATCGAAGGCGTCCAGCTGCTCCGCAGCGTGCGGCGGTGGAGCAGCCACAGTTGACGGGTGCGCCGCTACATCCGAACCGGTCTTCTTCGGTTCAAACAGCGCAAGCAGCGAGTCGAGCGGCATCGAATCCGCGTCAGAGCGAGGGCGACGGTCTGCCTGTTGCGCATCGCCGTCACCCAGCGCCGCCCGCCATAGACGACTGGACAGTTCCGACCGTGCCTTGCTGTAGATCAACTCGGCTCTTTGCAGTGGCGGTAGAGCCTGAAGTTCCTTGCTGATCGTCGTCATGTGGCACCCTGTAGGTGCGCACGCGCCTGACGGGCTCGCTGCAGCTCGCGCGCGAACCGTGCCCCAGCGAAATCGTCCACAGACGTCTGTTCGGCGCTAGCAGCGTCTCGCGACGCTTGTTCGCGAAATTCCTCGGCAGCACCTTCAAGCGCGCGAAGCGAGCCGTAGCTTTCGATGGCTTGGTGCCGCAATGCGTTTAGCTCTGCACCAGCGGTGTGGCGCATCTCCTGCAGCCGGGTGGCCTCGGCACGCGCACGCAGGAAATAGGCCATCGGCGAGAAGACGAGGTCGCCAGCCGCGATCTGCTTCTCGCGGGCCAGCGCGTCGCTGAGCACCTTGGCGGAAGCATCCGCTTCCACCAGTCTTCGGGTAGCGCCCCCGATCGCCGCGCGCAGGTCGTCCACCTCCCGCTTACGCGCGCGCATTGCCGTATCGTACGGGGTCCTCATGCGGAAGGCTCCATCATGGCAGCCAGCGTAGCGAAGGTCTCGGCCGCGTGGCCGCGGTCGCCCTTGCCTTGCTTCAGCAACGTCTCGATGGCGGGAGCGAGGCGGATCGCCTCGTCCACCTCGGCGCTCGATCCTGCCTTGTACGCACCAAGCCGCACCATCTCCTCCATGTCGCCATAGGTGGACAGCAGGCGGCGCGCAGCGAGACGGGTATCATTCTCCTGAGTGGTTTGACAATGCGGCAGCGTGCGCGACACTGACTTCAGGATGTCAATCGCAGGGTAGCGGCCGCGCTCGGCGATGCGTCGGGTTATCACTACATGGCCATCGAGTATGCCGCGTACTGCGTCGGCTACCGGCTCATTATGATCATCGCCGTCCACCAGTACGGTGAACAGCCCAGTGATGGAGCCTTGGCCTGGCAGACCTGGGCCGGCCCGTTCCAAGAGACGCGGCAACTCGGCGAACACGGTAGGGGTGTATCCCTTCGTCGCCGGCGGCTCGCCGTTCGCAAGGCCGATTTCCCGCTGCGCCATCGCGAAACGAGTGACCGAATCCATCAAGCAAAGGACATGGAGGCCCTGATCGCGGAAGTGCTCCGCGATCGCGAGAGTGGTCCAGGCCGCTTGACGCCGCATCAGGGCAGGTTCGTCCGACGTGGCTACCACCACCACGCTACGGGCGAGCCCTTCGGGGCCGAGGTCGTCCTCGACGAACTCCTGCACTTCACGGCCGCGCTCGCCGATCAGGCCGATCACCGCCACGTCGCACTCGGTCCAGCGGGCAAGCATGGACAGCAGCACCGACTTGCCGACGCCCGATCCTGCGAAGAGCCCTAGGCGCTGCCCCCGGCACAGCGGCACAAATACGTCCAGCGCGCGAACGCCAGTCTCGATCTTCTCGCCGACCCGCGCGCGATGGGCGGCGAGCGGGGGGGAGGCCTTGATCAGGCGCGATTCAGCGCCTCGCGGTAGCAGACCCTTTGCGTCTACGGGCCGGCCCAACCCGTCCACCATGCGGCCGAGCCAGGCATTACTAGGCCGGAGCGCGAACTCGCCCGCCGCCAGCCGCGCACGCGTGCCCGATGAGAGCCCGTGCGGATCGCTAAACGGAAGACAGTGTGCGACCCCGGCATCAAGGCCGGTGACCTCTGCTTCCACCGCCTCGCCGCTCCCACCGATGCTGATACGCGACCCGATCTGGGCGGCGCCGGTCAGGCCTTCTACCTCGATCAGCGCGCCGCGCACCGCTACCACCTTGCCGAAGCGTAGGTCGGGGGACAGCGCACGAAGCGCGCGAGCCGCTGAACCGAGCGTCTGCACCGTTCAGGCCGCTTGGATCGGCAGGCGGCCCAGCGCCTCGTTCTCATAGGCGATCAAGGCACGACATTCCGCAAGCGCACGGTAATAGTCGCCGGTGGCGAGCTGGTGCGCAAGGGCGGTGCAGATCGCGCGTGCTTCCTCCGTTTCCAGCGCCTTCAACATATCGCCCAGCAGGCTCACGATCTGTTCCTGCTGTGCCCCCTGACGTTCCTCGCTGCCGATGTAGGCGAGCATGCACGCGAAGTAGAGCCGCCGTGCCGGCGTAACAGCCTCTTCCGGCGACATCACCTCACGGCCGCGCAGCAGCGCGACCTGGTTCTCGACAACTAGGTTCGTGCGGCCAACGGCGCGCATCACCGCGCCATTGACGATCATCTTTTCGCCGTCCTTCAGCGAGATACACAGTGTCATCTTCGGCGCCCTTGTTTGTGCCTTTACCAACTTATAGGATGGCTGAGGGCCATAGCAGGAAGAAGTCGGCAAAAATTGCCGATCTGATTTTCTTTTGCGTTTCCACCAAACACGGCCGCTGTCCTCTACAATAAGTCTAGACGGGCATGCTCGGCAGCAAAGCCGGTGGGCCTAAGCACCCGTAGGAGACCATCGTTGAGCCTTTATTCCGCCCTTTACGCCGGTGTGTCCGGCCTCAGTGCCGAAGCTGCCGCCATGGCAGGCGTTGCCGACAACATCACGAACATCAACACCGTGGGCTACAAGGGCGTGGAGACTCAGTTCCGCACCATGGTGACCGATGGCAGGTCCCGGTCGACCTATTCAGCGGGTGGCGTCCAGGCGGCTCCGCGCTCCCTGATATCGCAGCAGGGTCTGCTGTCCGCGTCGAACAGCGCCACCGACATGGCGCTCGATGGGAATGGCTTCTTCGTGACCCGCGACAGCAGCAAGCCGGACAGCAGCGTGACGTTTACGCGCGCCGGGTCGTTCAGCGCGGACAAGGAAGGCTACCTCCGCAATACGGGCGGCTACTACCTGCAGGGCTGGAAGCTGGATAACTCGGGCAACTACACCAACACGGGGGACCTGAATGCGCTGCAGCCTGTGCGGCTGAGCGACCTGACGGGGACGGCAGCGCCGACCTCCAAGATCGCGATGCGCGTGAACCTACAGTCGACCACCGCGGTGTATACGGGTGCCTACGCCACCGGAGACATGGCGTCGGGCGCATTGACCCCGCAGTTCACCCGCGCGGTCACGGTGTACGACGCACAGGGTGGTGCACACCAGCTCAACGTCGGCTTCGTCAAGCGCAATCCGAATGAGTGGGCGGCCGAGATCTACGCCGCGCCTGCAACTGAGGTGACCGCTGCCAACGGACTAGTTGCGAGCGGCACGGTTCGCTTCAACGGGGATGGCAGCCTTGATCTCACCAACAGCTCCCCAGCGCTATTCGGCGCGCTTAATATCGGCTGGACAAACGGTGCGGGCTCCAGCCCGATACGGCTTCAGCTTGGGGACAACGGCAGCCTTAATGGTCTGACGCAGTTCGGCAGCGAGTCCGCGCTGATCTCCTCCAGCGTCGACGGCGGTCTTCAGGGCGCTTTCACCGTCCAGATCTCCGAAACCGGCCGGGTGAGCGCGTTGTTCGACGACGGCACCTCACGCGAGGTGTTCCAGCTCCCCGTGGCGACGTTCCCCAACCCCAATGGGCTGACGCGCCTGTCAGGAAATGCCTACGGTGCATCAGACCTGTCGGGTCTGGTGGCGATCAACGAGGGCGGAGCAGCGGGCGCGGGTAAACTTTCGTCGAACAACCTGGAGGCCTCGACGGTCGACCTGGCCAGCGAGTTCACCAACATGATCCGGTTCCAGCGGGCCTACAGCGCGTCGTCGAAGATCATCACCACGGTGGACGACATGCTTCAAGAAGTCAGCAATCTGAAGCGCTGATGACAGAGGCGGCGTCGAACGCCGCCTGTGATAAGGAAACGGTTCGTGTCGTTGAACGAAATTTTCGGATCGGCCATGTCGGGCCTTGGTGCTGCCCAGGCCGGGTTACGAACCGTCTCTAACAACATCGCCAACGTCGGCACGCCCGGTTACGCGCGGGAGAAGGTAGCCATCACCACCGCGGTGTCGGGCGGGAAGGTGAATGGCGTTTCCGTGGGCGAGACCAGCCGGGTGGCGGATCGCTTCCTGGAGACCACGGTTTACAAGCGCGCCGGCGACGTGGGCGAGGCAGATGTCACCTCCTCTTACTTGGGCCGGCTCCAAGCCCTGCTGGGCGCGCCCGGTGCCGAGTCCGGTCTTCCGGCACAGCTTGATAAGATCCGCTCCTCGGCGATCGCGATGACAGCCGATCCGAGCTCGACGCAGGCGGTGGCGGGCTTCACTGCGAATGTGCAAGACGCGATCGGATCGATGCAGCAGCTGTCGGGCGACGTCACGGCCCTTAGGAGCGACGTCGAGTCCGCGGTCAGCCAGAACGTGGAGCGCATCAACTCACTGCTGGGCCGCGTCTACGATCTCAACGACACGGTTGCCCGATTGGACGCTCTTGGTCGCAGCTCTGCCGGCCCTGCCGACCAACGGAATTCGGCGCTGGAGGAACTGGGTGACCTGATGAAGCTCACGGTGCGCGATCAGCCGGACGGACGCGTGACGGTGGAGACTGCTTCCGGCCTGCCGCTTCTTGACCGTCGTCTGCGCCAACTCTCCTACCCAACCGCGGGCAGCGGCGTGGCTCAGCCCGACTATCCCGGGATCGACATTCGTTTCGCCGAGGCAAACGGTCAGATTGGCGCCGCGACAGGCGACCGGATCGACTCGGCATCGGTGGGGGGGCGTCTCGGCGGCCTATTGGACCTGCGCGACCGCTCGTTGCCCGCCTTCTCCGAGAAGCTGGGCGTGCTGTTCGGCGGACTCGCGGAGACCTTGAACGGCGTGTCCAATGCGGGGACCACTGTGCCTGCCGCCACCGAGCTCCTTGGCAACCAGACCGCGCTGATCGGCAGCGATCGCCTTGGCTTCACCGGCGCCGCGACATTCGCGGTCACATCGGCTAACGGAACGTTGCTTACCAGGACGAGCGTGGATTTCGATGCGCTCGGTGCGGGAGCGAGCGTGGACGACGCGGTGGCCGCGATCAATGCCGGCCTCGGAAGTGCTGGCCAGGCAAGCTTCGTCAATGGCAAGCTGACGATCCGGGCCAGCGTCGCCGGCAGCGGGGTGGTGGTGGCACAAGGCGCGGCGAACCCGAGCGCACGCGGTGGGGTTAGTTTCTCGCAATACTTTGGCCTGAATGACCTGGTGCGAAGCGAAGTAAGTACCTTGGCTCCATCGGGGTTCACCGCTGCTGACCCCACTGGCTTCGGTGCGGGCGAGACTACCCAGATCGTGCTCCACGACGCCACTGGGCGTGCAGTGACCCGCTACACTCTCACTGCGGCCGGCGGTGACACCTTCGGTGACGTGGTGGACCGGCTTAACTCGAGCCCCCTCGGCGCATACGGTGGCTTCGCGCTTGATCCCAAGGGACGCGTTCAGTTCCTGCCGTCACCTAGCGTCCCAGGGGCGACCCTCTCAATTCCATCCGACTCGACAAACCGGCACGGCACAGGACGGCCGTTTTCGGCGATCGTTGGCCTTACTGGCACCGAGAGCGGCCTGTTGGGCGCTAGCGTGCGTCGTGAGATCGCCGCCGACGCGACCAAGCTGCCGCTGGCCCGCCTACAGGAAGGCGCGGCGGTCGGGAGCAAGGCGCTGGGCGCTGCCGATAACCGCGGCGCGGCGGCAATGGTTGACGCGCTTGCGGCCCAGATCGATCTCGGAAAGAACGGCAAGTCCACGCTCGACCGTTTCTCCAGCCTCCTCTTGGGTGACGCCGGCACGCAAGCCAGCCGCGCGTCGGAGCTTCTCGCGGATGCCAGCGCGCGCAAGAGCGACGCCGTGAACCGCCGCGACAGCTACTCCGGGGTAAACATCGACGAGGAACTCGCCAATATGGTGGTCCTCCAGAACAGTTACTCGGCCGCCGCGCGCGTCATCACGACCGCCACCCAGATGTACGACACGCTCATCGCGATGATGGGTTAAAAGGACGCCTCATGACCCGCATCGCCACCATTCCGCTCCAACAGTCCATGTCGGATGCGATCCAGCGTTCTCAGCAGAAGCTCGCCATCAGCCAGGCGCAGCTCTCGAGCGGCAAGAAGGCGCCTGACTTCGCCTCGCTTGGGGTCCAGGCAGTACGGAACCTCTCGGCGCATTCGCTGGTGTCGCGCGAGAAGGCGCATGCCGAGGTCGCGGCGCAGGTTGGGACCACCTTGTCGCTGTACGACGCCAACATCTCGGGTATCGAGACCATGGCGAGCGAGCTGCGGCAGATTACGATGACTGCCATCGGCACGCGGGACGCGACGGGGTTGCAGGATGCGATCAACACGGCCTTCGCTCAGTTCCGTTCGAACATCAACGCCAGGGCAGGCGGTGTCCCGTTGTTCTCCGGCGCGCAGAACACAACGCCCTTCACACCCGAGACGCTAGCTGACACAGTGGGGCTCGACGCTGCGGATGCCTTTACCAACGATCAGGTCCGCGCCTCGGCGCGGGTCGGCGACGGCATCGATGTGCAGTATGGCGTAACCGCGAGCGAGGTCGGGACGAATATGCTGGCGGCCTTTCGCACGCTTGCCGAGGTTGGTGACATCGGCGAACGGCCGACCACAACCCAGATTGAGGCGCTGCAGGATGCTATCGGCCAGATCGACAGCGCCCTGGGCAGCATCAGGAATGTTAATGCGGAGAACGGTCGCAAGCAGGCGCAGCTGGAGACGCTGGGCACACGCGCCGATCAACGTGGCCTGATCTATCAGGATGTCATTAGCCGCAATGAAGATGCGGACCTCGCGCAGGTAGCGGTCAACCTCGCACAGCAGCAGGCGACTCTGCAGGCGAGCTACGCGGTGTTCAGCAAGCTGTCGGGCCTCAGCCTGGTCAACTACCTCCGCTGACCGGCTGACCCAGACACCGGGAGACCTTTTCTGAAACGTTGAAGCCGGCGCGGTCGCGCCGGCTTCTCTTTGCCTTGTGGCGGCGGGAGGGTTGAGACGACGATCCTCAACTCAACTCTTTGGATTGCGAGGCGCCACCCCGGCGTGGGGAATGGTTTCCGCAGCAAGCAGGTTGGCGATCGCGCCGGCAGGACTGGCAGTCGGCAGCGACGCCATCGCCTTCGACAGTGCTGAGCTATCGATCGACCCGACAGGCTGGGTCAGCATGTTGAACGTCGCTGCACTCGGCAGCTTAGCGAAGTACCTGCTGTAGCGTGCCTTGAGCCCGGCAATCGCTCGCTCCTGCCCCAGCATGGCAAGGCCGATCGCATGGCGCAGCACGATCGTCTGCTCTACCTCGTTCAGGGATCCGGGCGTGGGCAGCTCCGCCTCGCCAGATGCAACCAGGTTCGTCCAGTCGTGCTTCTGCCAGAATATCTCGGCAGTGATGCCCCTGCCGTCGGGCACGTCCTCCAACACCGCAAGCGCCTCGCTGGTCCGGCCAAGCAAGTGGAGGGCCACCGCTTCGATACGACACCGATCCTCCAGCATCCAGTCAGGGTAGGCTACCGTCCTGGTGCTACGCAACGCCGCCAGCGCGCGGTCGGGCCGTCCCGCCAGGATGTGGAGGCTGGCTACGCGAACCGAAAGCGGCCCTTGCGCGATATCCTGGGCTCGCGCCGTCATCTGGTATTGCAGTAGCTCCGCAGCTCGGGCGTAGAGGCCGGCGGCCTGCAACCTGTCAGCAAGGCGGCTGACCAGGAGGTCGCCTTCCGCGCCAGCTGGGGCTAGATCACGAAACTCCCAATAGAGCCCAGCGGCCTTGTCTAGCGGCATGCCGCTGTCAGCGGCGAGAGCGGCCGTGAACTGCGCCCGAAGGGCGTTCAAGGTCGGTGCGGCGGCCGTGCCGAGATTGAAGTATCGGAAGAGCGCGGCACCAGCCAGGAGCGATCTGCCGGTGTCATGCGCGCCCGCGCTGAGCTGAGCCGTCAACAGCAGTGCGCGCTTCTCGATCTCGCCGCCGCGCCAGGCGAAACGGATATGATCCAGCTCCTTCAACGCCGCCGCAGCGGCGAGGGTCTTGTCGCCAACGCTTCCTTCGAGAATACTGAGCTTCGCATCCATGCGCTCTTCAGCGGTACCGCTGAGGCCCACACGGCCAAGGCGCAGTCGGCCTTCCTGCGCTTCTCCGAGAGCGATGTAAGCTTTACCCCTGAGAAGATTGGCTGCAGGATCGCGGTCGCGCAGCTGGGCAAGCCAAGTGATCGCCTGAGCCGGCCTATCCGCCCCAAGCGCTGCGCGGGAGGCGGCGAGAACGAACCGTGCGCGCTGCTGGATGGAACGAGCGTTGATCGCCGCGAGTGCGCAGTGAACTTGCCCGAGCGCCTGCCCGGCGAAACCGGCCTCGCCCAGGCTCCGCATCCGCCATGCACAGGCTTCCGGATTGTCGGTCAGGACGTCACTTCTCAGCGCATCCAGCGCCTCAGCATGACGACCGAGCTGCGTAAGCGCCGCGCCGCGAGCGAGCTGCCAGCTGTTCACCAGCGTCAGATCGGGATCGTCGCTCTTCATGACCTCGAGCACGCCCAGCGCCTCCGACCCCCTGCCTTGGCCGATCAGGCTGCGGGCATACATCCAGCGCGCCTGCTGTCGTGTGGCCGAGGTGGTGCCGGCAAGCGCCGCCCAGGCGTCGTCATAAGAGAGAACTGGCCAGGCATCCGGCCCCGAAAGGGTCGGCTGCTCCGCGAGGTTCGCGGCGAAGCCGGTGAAGCGGGCGCGGCCGATCGGAGGAGAGGCCGCTTCTTGTGGCGTCGCAGCGACAAGGGCACCGAAACCAGGGGCAGGCATTGCTCCTGCTGAAGTTGCCGTCGGCACGGCCTCGGCGACGGAGCCGGCGACGGCGACGGCGACGGCGACGAGGGAGGCCACCATCAACGAGAAGGATGCCTTGGTCATCACGAGATGCCGATCATCGGGAAGAGCGCGCCGCCTACCGCGCAGCAGACCAAGAACAGAACAAACATCGCCGCCGTCTTGCGGCTTCCCGCGGACGGCGTGGTCGAGGCTGGCACGGCGTGCCTGGTCGATCGGGCTGCGTCCACGATGACGGCATCGTCGGCATCTCCGCGTCGCCTTTGGGCGGGTGCAGTTTCGGTGTTGGTGCCGCCGCTGACGACACGCATGCGCGCTGGTTTCTGATCTTGGCTCATCGATCGTCCCAAAGGAAGGGTTTCTTTCTATTATAGAGGAAAGGTGCCCGCCGGTTGGTGCCTGTGCAGAGTTGCCGGAGCTTCCATGCGAAAACTCACCCGTCTAGCCCTTGCGCTCTCTCTCGTCGTTTCGGCTGCGACCGCCTCTGCTTCGGGCAGCGGTGGCGAGCTTCATCTCGTCACCATGGATGAGATGAGCGTACCGATCGTCGACGGGGCCCGTACCGATGGCGTCTTGCGATACCAACTCGTGATCGAGGCTAAGGACGACGAGGCGGCTAGCCAACTGACAGCGAAGCTTCCTTTGCTCCGAGCCGCGTCACTGAGCGCGGCGATCGAGTTCGCGCGGCTCTATGCCTCGCCGATGATGCCGGTCGATGCGAGCCGGTTCTCCTCGTACATGACCGCCGCGTTGAAGGCCCAGAACTTGGGTGTCGGTCGCGTGCTGCTAGTGAAGGTCATGGCGGTCCGGGCCTAGAGCTGCCGGCCCACCTACGGGCATTTCCTCAGACTACTCAGCATTGGAGCCGAGTGGGGCGGACCGGAATCGGCGCATCGCAGCGAACGTCACCAGCATCGCAATGGCGGGGTGGTGCTAGTGAAGCCTGTTGCACAGGCTGCGTCGGCCGCAACGGTTAGCGCGAAGAATACCTCCAAGATGCTAAACAACAGACTGGCTGTACCGCGATAGTATGCGGCGCGATCACGCTCTGACGGCGGCACCAACCTTGGAGTTAGCTAATAGATAATTACGCCAAAGTCATTGTGTAGATGCAGTAAATTGAGTTTAGGGCTATAGCAACTCACACTTACTGAGGGTATTTTAGTTAAAGTGAGTTAACCTTAAAAAAAATGTGCAGATTTCACTCAGCAGAGCTTTTCGTTGCCATAATGTGAGAACGAGCCGCAATCAGCGGTTGGTCGGGGAGCAGCGACCTGCTTCATGTCCGAAGAAATCGGACATAATCTCAGAAGGAAAATCAAGATGGCAATGTCAGTCAACACGAACATCGGCGCGATGGCAGCTCTTCAGAGCCTGAACAGCACGACAAAGGGCTTGGCCCAGGTACAGAGCCGCATCAACACCGGCCTGAACGTGAGCTCGACCAAGGATGACTCGGCCAAGTACACCGTTGCGCAGAAGCTGCGTGGCGACATGGGTGAACTCTCGGCGGTGGGCTCGTCGCTCAACCGTGCGAAGAGCACCACCGATGTGGCCGTTGCTGGCGCTGAGCAGGTTTCCGACCTGCTGAACCAGATGCAGTCGAAGGCGAAAGAAGCGTCCGACACCGGCATCGATGCCGCCAGCCGGACGGCGATCACGAAGGACCTGAATGCCCTCAAGCAGCAGGTCGAGACGGTCATCGACTCCTCGGAGTTCAACGGCACCAATCTGCTGAAGGGTACCGGGGCTGCGACGGACGGTACGGTCTCGGCGCTGCAGTCGCTTGGGTCGACTGGAGCTTCGGGCACCCTGACGGTCGGCAACCAGGGCTTTACCGCGAAGGCGGCGACCGGCTTTGGTGCAGCAGTCGGCACGGACATCGCTCTGGCAGACGGCGCTGCGGCCGACACCCTGATGGGAACGCTGAAGACCTTCTCCGCAGCAGTGCGGACGAGCCTCAGCGATCTGGGTTCGGCGTCGCGCAAGATCGACGGTCAGGTCAGCTTCAACAGCAAGCTGAGCGACGTGATCGAAGCTGGTATCGGCAACATGGTCGACGCAGACCTCGCGAAGGAGTCGGCAAAGCTGCAGGCTCTGCAGGTCAAGCAGCAGCTTGGCGTTCAGGCGCTGTCGATTGCCAACCAGGCACCGCAGTCGATCACTTCGTTGTTCCGTTAAGGGAAGGCGGGTCCGCCCGCATCCCCAACCGGGCGAGGCCGCAAGGAAGGCCGGGGTGGGAAACCACCCCGGCCTTCTTCGTTTTGGCGCTCATCAGGTCCTGCCCGGGTGCGCAGCTCAGTCTTGATCAAGCGCACTGTTCCTGCCCTTGCGGTTATGACGGTACGAGGCCGTGCGGTGTGTCAACGCGTGTTCTCAGGCGGTGCCTACGTCAAGAGGATGAAGAAGGCTGCAGCACGGCGGGCGGAGCTATGTGGCGTGGACTTAGAAGGAATGTGGCAACTCGCGATCCGTAGGGCACGGCTGCCGCACAAACGCGCCATGTCCGAAGCGTTCTTTCCCACCCTGATCTGTTACGCGCTACTTGCGGTAGCAACGATCTTGGCGATAGCAACGATGCACAAGGCCACTGGCCTAGCGCACGTCCATGCGGAGTTGAACCGGCTCGGCTGATTGGAGGTGCCACGCGGCACCCGACCGATCGTGCGGCCTTATTAGGGAAGATGCCTCCTCGCCGGTGATCGCAAGCGCGCACACAAAGCTGGACTATGTCCGCCATACCAAGGGACCGATCCACTAGTCGCCACTTTCGGCGATTTGCGTCAGGTCGATGCGGTCATCACGCCGCAGCAGACCGCAGCAGACCGCCTTAGCGCGTGCGCGAGATCGGTGCAGCCGTTGTGGCAGGCTCAGTGATACTTCTCGATAAGCTCCGAGACTTCACGCTATCGCTGGTTCCTGATGCTTTTCAACCAGCGTGCTTAGTGCCACCACGGTCTTTGCAGCCGCTGCGCGGCGTGCGGCGTTCTCGGTCTTGAACATCGCCGTTTAGTCGGCGAGCGAGGTGACCTCGGTGGTGAGATTGCGCGCGGCCGCCGACGTCTCCTTGACCATTGCCGCGTTTTGCTGGGTCGATTGATCCATTGCGCCTATGGCGGTCGTAATCTCGCTGATCGCAAGAGATTGAGCCGATGCGTCATCGGCCATTGTGCCCAGTAGCCTATGGACTTCACCGACATCGCTCGAGATGTTCGCTAGCGAGCCGTCGACCTTCTGCACCGCCTGTACGCTGTTACAATATCGGCCTAGTTAGCGTAAGTTGATCACGCGCAAGCTTGGCCTCCTCCTCGGCGCGCATCGCCAATGCCGAGACGAGATCGGCGACGACCGCGAAGCCGCGACCGGCGTCGCGCGCGCGACCTGCCTCGACCGCGTCATTCATCGCCAGGACGCGGGTTTGAAGGCGATCTTGTCGAGCCCTTCGATTACGCCGTCGATGCCCTTCGCGCTGTCCGAGACCCGTCCCATCGCTTGTACCGCCTCCTCGACAGTGATGCGACCACTGCCGACCCTGGCGATCGCTTGATCGGCGCGCACAACAGTTTTCCCTGATAATATGGTGGTCGCTTGCAGCCGTGCGTCGATCTGTACCAGTGCCGCGCTGGTCAGGGCAGCATCGCTAGGCCAGCTTCGATGGGCATCACGGATGCTGCTACGTTCCTGCATGGCGAAGCCGCCGCTTTCCATTCGGAAAGCGGCGTTTGATGCTTTTAATGGAGGGAGGAACCTAGAACTCGTTCCAGTCTCCGTCGTCTACAGCGACCGGGCGGGTAAGTGCCGGGACAGCGGCCGCGGGAAGTTGCCTGGTTGGTTGCGCGAAGGTGGCGGGTTTGAGCTTGGCGCTTAACGACGGCGTACGGGACTGGGCAGGCGTGGCCGCCAGGCCTTGGTCGATCGCGAAGCGCCCCGCCTGGTCGGACAGACTCTGAACCTCGCTCATCAAGTTGCGAGCGGCCGCTGACGTCTCCTCCACCATTGCCGCATTCTGCTGGGTCGATTGGTCCATCGTCCCGATTGCGACGGCGATCTCGGAGATGGCAGACGACTGCGCCTGATTATCGGTGGCCATCGTGCCCAGGAGCTGGTGCACCTCGGCAACATCGCTCGAGATGGCGGCGAGGGCCGTGTCGACCTTGCGAACGGACTCGACCGCGGAGCCCACCTCGTCCTGAGTGACCGTCAGCTGGTCCCGTGCGCGCTTGGCTTCTTCCTCGGCACGCATCGCAAGTGCCGACACCAGGTCTGCGACTACGGCGAAGCCGCGGCCCGCTTCGCCGGCCCGACCCGCCTCCACGGCGGCGTTCATCGCGAGGACGCGAGTTTGGAAGGCGATCTTGTCGAGTCCTTCAATGACCGAGTCGATACCCCGGGCACTTTCGGATACGCGACCCATGGCGGCAACCGCCTCGTCAGCAACCGAGCGACCGCCCGAGACGGTGGAGATGGCACCGTCTGCTCGCTGTACGGTCTTGGCCGACGCGATCGCGGACGCCTTCAACCGGCCGTCGATCTGGGCCAGCGCCGCCGACGTCTGCTCCAAGCTCGCGGCGTTCCCCTCAGTGCGGCGTGCGAGATCGTCGGACGCATGCGAGATTTCCGCCGAACCCGTACGGATGCGGGCGGCGCTCTCCGAAACTTGGGCGATAAGGCCGCGCAAACTAGTCAATGCTGCGTTGAAATTGGCCTTCAGCTCGGTGTAGGCGGGTGGGAAGTCGACCCCGATCTCAGCAGTCAGGTCACCGTTCGTCATGGCCTCCAGGCTATCGCGCAGGGCTGTTGTGATGACCTTCTGCTCGGCGGCCAGGCGCTTGTCCGTATCGGTGCGCTGCACCGCTGCCTGGCGGAACAATTCGACCGCATTGGCGACATCGCCGAGCTCGTCCTTGCGGTCGCGGTGCGGAACTTCGGCTTTGCCACCGTCGGCCAGTTTCTTGGTCACAGCCGATATTGCCATCAGGGGTTGAGCAACGGTCTTGGTCAGCATGCGCCATACCACGAAGAGCGCGGCGAGGGACCCCATCGACAGTAGCAAAGTGATCCAGAAAATTGTGTTAGCTGACGCTATGCCAGCTTCGTTGCTCCGGGCCGACCGGTCCTTCTGCAGGGACATGAGCTCTTCGACGTCGCTGATTGCGGCGAGGGACAACGACCTGCCGTCGCCCTTTACGAGAGACAGTGCGGCAACGGCATCGCCGTTGTTTTTGGTGGCCATGATCTTGTCGTTGATGACTTCAAGCGTGTCGACGTCACCGCGCAGCTTTTCGACGTTGGGGATAAATTCACCGGCGACCTTGGCATAGGCGTCGATCGCCTGCTTCAGCGTCTCGCGATTCTTCCGGAAGCGTTCTTCGTAGCCGCGCGCCTCTTCGCCACTGGTGGCGTTCATCTGGGAGAAGATGATGATCCTGTGCTCGCGAAGTGCCGAGATGATCCTGCTGAGGGCCTCCGATCCCGCGATCCCGCGCTCGACGTGCCGAGTTGCCACCGCGCTGAGCGTCTTGTTTGACATGATGGTGGTGACGCTCATCGTCACAAAGAGGACGGCGATCGCAACGAACAACACCGCAACCTTTTTGGACAGGCGCCAGTCGTCAAAGGCACTCATCGGGTATCTCCAGTAGGTTTGTGACTTAGCAGTCACGGATGTCTAAATTATAGGCGGTGGGGAGACCGCTTTTACAGGACGACCCACTTTTTTATCGATGACGATAAGAGTCCGCTCGACGCACGTTATCAAGGAAGCCGTCTATAATTGACTATAATTTGTTTCGGAGGTCGCGTGCTTCGCTTCTCCACCGGCCGCCTTTCCCCCGCGCCGCTACTCTCTGCCGTGGGGCTCGTCGCCGCGCTCCAGGCGTGCCCAACTGAGGCCGCTGATGAAAACCCTCTCCATGCAGCGCTCGTCGCGCCCGAAGCGCTACAGATCCACCTTCAGCTTCGATCGCGCACCGAGGCGATCGATGGCCAGTTCCGCCCGACCGCGGCGAGCAACGACCTTTTCCAATCCTTCCGCACGATCCTGACTGCCAAGTATGACTTGGGCCCGTTCCAAGTGGGCGGCGAGCTACGTGACGCCCGCGGCTATTCACAGCCACAAAACTCGTCAGCGGGCGTGAGCGAGATCGACGCAATAGAGCCACTTCAGGCCTACATGGCCCGCGACCTCATTAGCTAGCGGATGAGCTGACGAAGGAACTGCGCGACGCTGCCACTCGCTGGCAAAGATGGCAAACGTCTCTTCTGCATTGTCCTTTGCAGCTACCGTCCTCTCTGCGTAGCGCCGTTCGTGCTCGATCCCCGCCTTAGGGGCGCGCGGCGACCTGGCGGCGGGGGGGCGGCACTGATCCTGCGCCCCGCCGGGCCAGCGCCATGCTCAGGGTCGCTGCCCCTGTCGGCGACATTGCGCCCATGATCATGGCTGTGGAGCGCTCACGCATCTTCTGTGCGACCTTCATCTGCACATACAGGTCGAGCCGCTCGAACACCACCGCCGCCTGGGCAGGCTTCATTGCTTGGTAGATGCGCGCCAGGTCGTCGAACTGGTCCGTCTGCTCCGCGCGGCTGCCTGACTTGTCTTGGGGCTGAGCCACCACTGCCGCCTCGGGCTGTTGCCCAGCGTCGATGTTCGCCTTGAGACGGGCCTCGGCGGCGCGTGTCGCCTGTTCTCGCAGGTCGAGGGCGCGATTGCGCTGGGTCGCCGCGCGGTCGCGTGCGCTGAGGTCTTGATCGATCGCGGCGCCAAGACGCGTCTGCGACGGCTCTGCGCCCATTTCGGTGGGGGAGGCCGCGCTTACCCCGTTAGCGATGGCGGAGGCTGCGGCGACGGCCGCGGTGAGCGCTAGCAGCGATGGCCGGCCGATCATGCCACCACCTTGTCGGCTTCGCGGACCTCGGATCCGGCAAGTTCGCTAGGTTCGTCCTTCGTGCCGTCTGGCGAGGCGGCACGGTTGGCGACGCTCGCGGCCTGCACGAGCCGTTCGGCGGTGCTGTTGGCGATCTCGATCATGACGCTTAACTCGTCCGCCATGTCCTTACAATCTTCCAGGATGCGGGCATTGCCGGCGCATTCCATTAGCGCCGCTTTGATCTCCGACAGCACGCCCCGAGCCTGGACTGTGGACCGATCGAGGGCGGTGACGACGTCTGTCAACGCGCCCTCCTTCACGGCTTTCAACGACCGCATCATGCGGACGCTCTGCACCAGCACCGCGATGCACAGCGCCATGGTGAGGATGTTGGTGATCACGGCGACGTTCATGACGCAGTCTCCTTGGCAAGGTTTGCGGCGAGGCGGATGGCGATGTTGTTGTGGCGTTGGCCGATGTGAGCACGGCCGAGGTTGACACCGCCGCACTGGAGGTGGAGCGCGTCGTTCGGGCTCTGGTGCAGCGTCACGGTGTCGCCCACCTTGAAGTCTCCGATCTGCTGAAGCGTGAGCAGCTGCTCGCCAAGCACCACGTCGACCATGACCTGCGTGTTGCGGATCTCGGACGCCATGTGCGCCTCCCACACGTTGTCGCCTGCAAACTTCTCCCCCATGAACCTCTGGCCAAGCTGGTGGCGGACCGGCTCGATAGTCGCGTAGGGCAAGAGCACGCTGAACTTGCCGCCACGCCCCTCGATGTCGACGCGAAACGTCGCGACCGCACAAATGTTCGTGGGCGTGGCGATCGCAGCGAAGCGCGGGCTGGTCTCGATCCGCTCCAGCTTCATGGTGTTGGGGGTGATGGGCATCATCGCGGCGCTCATGTCTGCAAGGGCCAGCTCGAGCATGCGAGCGACCAGGCCCGTTTCGATGCTGGTGAACCCACGTCCGTCGATGACCAGCGGTGCTGCGCCACGCCGCCCGCCCAGCAAGGCATCGACCACGGCGTAAATCAGGCCTGACTCGACTGATATCAGTCCGTAGTTCTCCCACTCCTCGACGCGGAATACGCCGATCATGGCCGGGAGCATCACCCTGTTCATGAAGTCACCGAAGCGGATGCTGCTGATCTCCTCGAGACTGACGTCGATCGCATCCGAGGTGAGGTTGCGCATGGAGGTAGCGAACGCGCGCACCATGCGATCATACACCACCTCCAGCATCGGCAGCCGTTCATGGCTGATGACGTTGGACTCGATCACTGCCTTGACGCCCACCTTGGTGAGGGTCGGGGCGCTCAGATCGCCAAACAGGGCATCGATGCCCGCCTGATCGAATCGGGCATCAGCGCCCACCGGGGCTACAGGGGGATCAGGCAGGTTGAAATCGTCGAAATCGTCGCTCATTGCTGAATCAGGTCCTGGATCAGAACGTCCTTCACATGTTCTGCGCCCAGTGTATTCTTGGCGCGTAGTAACATCTCCTCTTTGATGCGGAACACCGCGGCGGATCCAGCTAGATCTTCGGGGCGCAGCTCGCGGAGGAAAGGCTGATAGGCGTCCAGAAGCAGCGGCAGTTTGGACGTCAGGCTGTCGGGCGTCGCCTTGGCTCCGGGGACCAGCATGAAGTGCAGCTTGATGAAGTGATTGCCACCATCCGCGTTGCGCAGGTTCACGACCATGGCGGGCACGTCGACGAACTGTTCACCCTCCCCCCCATGACCATCTTCGCCTTTTGCAGGCTCGCCATGGCCCGCCTCCGCGGCTCCCTCGACATCGGGGTCGCCGCCCATGAATGCATAAGTGCCACCTCCGGCCAGTAGTAGCAGGCCAGCGGCCGCGGCGATGATCATCCGCTTGCGCTTGTTCGTCGTGGTCGCGGCGCCTTGTGCAGCCCCGCTACCCCCCTCCGTGGTGACTTGCTTGTCTTTCGCCACTGCCCCTGCCTTCTTCGCTGCCGACGTCAGAACGTCGTTGAATTTGCTCCGGAGGCGAACGCGCCTCGCTATTTCATTCTATTATAGGGGAGTGAGCTGCAGTTTTTGCCTAGTTCACGCCGAAGACGGTTTTTTTAAGAGGCCTCGCATGGATATCTCCTCGTACGTGCTGCTTAGCCATGAACAGGCACTCCGGCGAAAGCTCGACGTCGCTGCCAACAACATGGCAAACATGAGCACCGCGGGCTTCAAGCGTGAGCAGCCGATCTTCCGCGAGTTCGTGGAAAAGGCGGACCAGGCCATGGTGCCTGATGCCAAGCAGACGTCCTTCGTGCTGGATTTTGGTCAGGTCCATGACACCGCGATCGGCAGCTTCCAGGCTACGAGCAACCCGCTTGACGTGATGATAGATGGACCGGGCTACCTCGCAGTAGAAGCGCCGAACGGTGAAACGGCCTACACCCGCGCGGGCTATGTCAAGCTGCTGGAGGGCGGCGATCTCGCTACGGCGGGCGGTCAGCGCATCCTTGGCGAGGGTGGCAAGCCAATCAACATCCCAACTGAGGAGCAGGCCAGCCTCAATGTGGCCGTGGACGGAACGGTGACGGGGCGAAACGGGCCACTTGGCCGCCTTGCGGTTACCGTGTTCGACGATGAGCGTGGTGTCGATGCACGCGGCGATGGCTTGTTCGATGCACAGAACGGCCGTGAACTGGGAGCGGCGGAAACCAGGCTGCGCGCGGGTGGCATCGAGAGCTCCAATGTACAGCCCATCGTTGAGACCACTTCGATGGTCGAGATTCTGCGCGCCTATCAGACGAGTGTGCAGATGAACCAGAACCTGGCCGACATGCGCAAGAACGCCATCGACCGGCTCGGCCGCTTCACCTGATCTCCAGACCTCAACAACGCAATCGAAAGGTAATCCATGCGCTGTCTCTCAACTGCCAGCACCGGCATGCTGGCCCAGCAGACCAACGTCGATACGATCTCGCACAACATCGCGAACATGAACACGACCGGCTATAAGCGTCAACGGGCCGAGTTCCAGGATCTGCTGTACCAGAATGTGTCCAGGCCCGGTGCCTCGACCGGCCCCGACACAAAGGTGCCGACCGGCATCCAGATCGGTCTTGGTGTGAAGACTGCGGGTGTGTACCGCATCCACGAGCAAGGCACGCTGCAGCAGACCGACAACCGCTACGACCTCGGCATCCAAGGCCGGGGTTATTTCCAGGTCACCATGCCGAGCGGAGAGACCGCATATACCCGCGACGGCTCGTTCCAGGTGTCCGATCAGGGTGAACTAGTCACCACGGACGGTTATCAGGTGCAGCCCGGCATCACCTTGCCACAGGACGCAGTGGACGTTTCGATCTCGAAGACCGGCGAGGTGCAGGTGAAGACCGCCGGCGCCCCTGAGATGCAGACTGTCGGCCAACTTCAACTCGCGACCTTCGTCAACGAGGCTGGGCTCGAGGCCCAGGGTGGCAATCTGTTCCTGGAAACCGCCTCATCCGGCCAGGCGACGGTCGGCTCGCCAGGCGACCCTGGACTGGGATCGCTTCAGCAGGGCTTCGTGGAAGGATCAAACGTGAACCCCGTGGCCGAGATCACGGCGCTCATTACGGCGCAGCGCGCGTACGAGATGAACAGCCGCGTCGTGAAGACGGCTGACGAGATGCTCTCAACCACGAGTCAGATGCGTTGAGTGGTCCCCTTTGGCTCGTTGCGCTATCCCTTGCGTTCGCGTCGGAGGTCATCGCGGCGCAATCGGCCCAGTCTACCGACGTTTCCGTTCTGGCGCACGCCGTCTCGCGCGGCGACCTGCTGGAAAGGGACGATTTCGCCACTGAACAGCGTTCGCCGGCGCAGGCACGAAACGCACTGTCGGTTGATGACGCAGTGGGAAGAGAGGCGGCGCGCACTCTGCCGGCAGGCATGGTTGTGCGGTCTGCTGACGTGATCGCGCCGCGGCTTGTCCGGAGGGGCGAGTCCGTATCCATCAACATTCGTTCGGGAGGGCTGGTGATCGCGACCCAAGGACGCGCGCTAGGAAGCGGCGGTGCCGGTGACCATGTGCGCGTGGTCACCGTATCCACCAACCGCACCCTCGACGGCGCCGTCGAGGGACCAGGCGCCGTGCGCGTCACCGCACCATAATTGATCGGCGGAGTTAGGTCACGATGAAGAAAACCGTTCACCTGGGGCTTGTCACCGCCTCGGCAATAGCGTTGGCGGGCTGCGGCACCGTGGGGCGCCTGAAAGCAATTGGCAAGGCGCCGGTGATGACCGAGATGGGTCAGGTTGACGCGCCATATCTGGAGCGCTCGCTCGGAGAGTCGGGCGCTACCCAGCGCCGGGACGCTGCCATCCCATCGGCGGTGACGCAAGCGACCAGCGCATCCCTGTTCCGCGCGGGCGCGGGAGCGTTCCTGGGCGACCAGCGCGCATCTCGCGTCGGCGACATCATGACCATTCGCATCAACGTCGCCGACAGGGCGGAGGTGGGCAACAACACCTCTCGCACGCGTACGGGATCGGAAAACGCCAGCATCGGGTCGCTGCTTGGCCTGGAGAAGCTACTGCCTGGAAACGGCGCCAACGTCGCTAAGACCAGTTCAGAGTCAAAGAACGCCGGTGGCGGTAACATCAGCCGCAGCGAAACGATCAACATGACCATGTCGGCGATCGTCACGACCGTTCTGCCGAATGGCAATCTGGTAATCCGTGGCCGACAGGAGATGAGGGTCAACTTCGAGCTACGTGAACTGATCGTCACGGGCATCGTTCGCCCTCAGGATATCGCGCGCAACAACTCTGTCCTTCACAGCCAGATCGCTGAGGCCAGGATCAGCTATGGCGGGCGGGGGCAGCTCAGCAGCGCGCAGCAGGCGCGCTGGGGGCAGCAGATCTACGACGCCCTGTTCCCCTTCTGACATCCAGCTGCCATCGGACGCCGTGGCCATGCCGCGGCGCCCGATGGAGTTTGAAGCAGAAAAATGCATTCGTAAGCTGGCGCAGGCACATACCCGCGACCACCCCGCCATGGACGTGCCAGCGGTCAATCGTGCTTGAGTTCGGTGCGGCAAACAGAGACACCTCCAAGGACCGGCGAAACGTAAGACCCATTCACACCTAGGTTGAGCAAGGTGCGGTCAACGTTTTCGCCACGAGCGTGAAGCGAACTGGCTCTTTGCATCGTGCATCACTCATCTGAGGCCCGCCTTGCGCTTGATCTAGACGACATTATCTCTCCCGTGATCGGACGGTACAGCCTGAGCTTGGAACAGCGGGGCGTGTGAAGGTCCGGGCGATCGCGCGCGACATCCAACGGCGACTGGCGATCGGTGTAGCCAAAGGTGTGCAAGGGGCTCCTTGAGGTTCAAACGTGAACCGCACGGCCTATAACCTTCTTCGCCCCACTGAAGACTGCCTTGCACGCCTCGACGAGCCGCTCAGACGCCCGACGGAGGTATTCAGAGCCGCTAGTGACGGTTCTCCGGCAACCGCGGTGATCGACATCATCTGATCGTCGTGGCTCATCCGCGTCCTCTACTCGACCAAGCCGACGAACGCTCCTCGATTGCCGCATCGTGTAGTCGCTGGCCCGCCTCGAGCAGCCGCATCATCTTCTGCGGCCGCTTGGTCAGCACGACGATCGCCCACTTGGGATGCGGGCCGGAGCCGAACCGCTACCGCCGTCTCCAGGAGGACAAGCCTGATGAACCAATCCTTGGTCTGGAGTAATGACGATCAGCGCGGCGATGATGAATGCCTTTTTACCTTTTTCCGACTGGCAGGCACCTCCGAGGCGCCGCTCCTCTATAATGAAGGAATGAACCAGGAGGTTGAGTTGTTCGCAAGAGCCAGAGAGATCACCGATTCGTTTGGTGGTCGCATCAAGATCGCTGTGGAAGCTCGGGCGCAGGGCGCAAAGGTCGTGCTGGAACGGCCTTCGGTGCGCGGCTGCCCGCGCGCCGTGCTCGATGCGTACGGCGCAGAACTGCTTTGGGGTTTCATCATGGCTGCCCGGGTCGCAGGAAATCAGGAATTTCCAGACGAGTGCGCCCATGGGGAAAACGCCACCAGGATCCGGCTTGCCCATGATCCCCGGCCGGCGATAGTTCTGATCCAGGCTGGTCTGGAGCGCCCGTTCGAGATACCTGCGACCTTCTGGGATCGGCTGTATGCGGAGCTTTGCTTGGTGCTGTCCCACGTCCGTGCGCTAGACTGCCAGCCCGCAGCGGTTTAACAGATGCCGTTGACAGCTGGTACTTCGTCGCTTCCAGCGATTTCGAAATGGATCGCCTTCAGCGAGCCAAGGGCGGGGGTCTAGTTAGGAGAGATCGTTATGCCTGTCCATGAATCAAGCCATGCCGAGGGGCGCAAGAGCGAGGATGGTTGCGGAGGAAGCGATCTTCAGGCCCAGTATAAAGTGAACCTGACCCTAGTGTTGAACGATCCTGCCGTCCTCTGGTCAGCAGCAGCGACCAAGGGGATCAAGGTCATGGGGATGGCGATCAACGACGTGCTTGACATCATCGGCCCCCGTGAGAAGCCAGTCCTGGCACAATGTATATCGATACTGATCAGGCCTGACAGCATCCCGGGTTGTAGTGTAGATGACTTCTGGATTGATTTCATTCCAGACCTTCCCACACGTGCCGATTTGGGCGCGCCCCGCTGAAGACAACTGCGGCTGGCGGGAGCTGTAGCGTGGGCTATAGGCAAGTCGTAAGGCAGTGGCGGCCTCTTTACCGGTCGTCCGCCTAAGCGCTAGACGCGCACTCCCTCTGTCGCCGCCTGTGCGGCACGCATAGTTGCACGATCGTGCTCAACGGGCCGACCAACCCGAGGTGCCCCCCAAGGTCATTTGACGCGGGATCTAATTCGATCTCAACTCAGCAAGGCCGTCACCATGGACAGGTTTGTCCGCCCACCCGACGCCCGTGCGGGAGATGATCAAGGCGGCCGGACCAGCCCCTCCACGCCCGCGACGCAGCCTCGACCTCTGCCCATCAAGCAAGCCTTGGCTGAGGTTGAGGCGTACCTGCGCGAAGTCGTTACACAAGCCATCAGTGTTTTGCGAAACGCTGTCGATGTATCCTCGTGCTCTACTTGTACGATGAGCCGGCGCGCGGTTCTCACCGACTGCGTCGATGACTGGATAGATGAAGAATCTTTCCAGCCGGCGTGCGGCCTCGACCGACTGATCGATGGTGGGCACACGGGTTCGCACCAGCGGACGCACAGCGCCACTCGATCGAGGTCTGCCGGCACGCAACACCCGCGGCGCTGCTTGCCTCGCTGGTGGCGCAGCGCCTACGTGGCGCAGGCCCGCGAGCATCGGCAGGTCCTCTACGCCTTCGCTAGCCGAGGTGCGCGATCGCTCCGTCTGCCGTTCAGTCGCTGGCGGTATCGCCAATTCGGAGCGCGCGAAGGCACCCTGATGGGTCTGAGGCGAGCCTAGCCGTGACACAGGTGTCCGGGTTGATTGATAAGCGGTCTCTATCCCGTCGGTGGCAGCCTCTGCCTGACGGTACAGCCACGACGCTGCCAGTCGAGCGTCCTCTGGTGGCGCCGAGGATTGCGGCTGTCTGGACCGCGCCAACTGGCCGCGATCTGCTTGGCCGGCATTGACCTTCCGCTGAGTGCCTCGGCGATGCCGTGGCGGTGAGCAAGTTCGTCAAGTTGCTCGGAGCGCGACCTTAAGTCAATGACATCGGGACTCGATGACCTCCAGCTCTGCCCGATCAGCGTCCCAGTGCTCGCGGAGAACGCCTTGAAACGCTGGTAGCGTTCGCTTCCGCTGCCCGGCAGATTTAGGGCGAACAGCCTGCGGTCAGTCTTAAAGGCGGGTGTTGAGCGAGATTGGTGTCGCCTGCGCCGTCTGGAACAGACCACCATGCGCGCCGTACGTCGCACTTGCCGTACCAGTAAGTCGCTGCACCTCCGCCGCTACGGCGCCGAGCATCTCTGTCGAGAGCTCGATCTGGCGGCTGAGCACGTCGGCATTGATCGTGGCGGCGTCGAGCAAGGCGGCGATGGCGGCGCAAAGCCGCTCGCGCAACTCAGGCTCCAGATTGCGAAGCCATCCCGCATTCTCCCGGTTGCGACGAGCCATCTCGCAATCCAGCAGCCCCACCAGCGCGACCTTTGCCGCGGAGCATTCCGCCAGATCCGGGTGGAAGCCGGGCATGGACAGCCTATCGCTCTCCTCCTCCATCAATGCAGTGAGCGAAAGAACGGTATCGAGTATGTCGGTGGTCATGCCGGGCCTCCCTGCAGCTTGATTATCTGGTCGAGCACCATCGGCGCGAGGCCGATGCCGCCGCGTTGGGCAATGGCGGCGCCGAGCTTCTCGGCCATAACGCCGCGGAACATGCTCTCGCCGTGGCCGCCTGAGAACTCCCCCTCCGGCGTGGCTGTCTCCATCATCATCTGCGTCATCTGACCGATGAACACGGCCTCGAACTCGCGCGCGGTCTTGGCCGCTGCCATGTTCTTGCCAGCGGCAGCGGCATGGACCGGGGGAAGACGCGGGCTGGTGACCAGAGGCGTGTTGGGGGAGACGATGTCGCGCATCATTGTACCTCGATGTCGGCCTGCAGAGCACCGGCGGACTTTACTGCTTGAAGGATCGTGATCAAATCGCGAGGACTAACGCCCAGGGCGTTAAGCCCGCTGATCAGGGAACGGAGCGACGCACCTCCGCCGATCATCGCGAGCGACGCCCCACCGCCATCGTCCACCGCAATCTGCGAGCGCGGCACCACCGTCGTTTGACCTTGGGACAAGGGTTCGGGCTGTGATACCTGCGGCGTCTCGGTCACGCTGATCGTCAGCCCGCCCTGGGCGATGGCGACAGGGCTTATCCGCACGTCTGCGCCCATGACTACCGTACCCGACGCTTCGTTGATTACGATCCGAGCTGGCTGATCGACGTCCACGGGCAGGTTCTCCACCGCAGCGAACAGGTCCACGACCCCGCCGGAAAAGCCGGCCGCAGAGGCGATCTGCACCGTTGCTGGGTCGAGGACCTGAGCGGTGCCGAGGAAACGGTTGTTGATCGCTGCCGCAATCCGGCCTGCAGTGGTAAAGTCGGGATTCTTCAGTGCCAGCTTCAGACTGGTGGAAGAGCGAAGCGCGAACGGCACCTCCCGCTCGATGATGGCCCCGGCTGCGATCCGGGCAGACGTGGACACGCCTCGACTGACGCTGGCTGCAGCCCCTTGCGCACGAAAGCCGGAAACCGCGACCGACCCCTGCGCCACCGCGTAGATCTCTCCGTCCATCGCACGCAGAGAAGAGATCAGCAGGGTGCCGCCTTGAAGGCTGGTGGCGTCACCGATCGCAGAAACCTGCACGTCTATGCGGGACCCGGCGCGCGCGAACGGCGGCATTGTAGCGGTTATGGACACCGCAGCAACATTCTGGGTCCGCATCTGCGTGCCCCGGACATTCACGCCCATCCTCTCCAGCATCGCTTGCAGCGACTCCTCGGTGAAGGGCGCGTTGCGGATCCGGTCGCCTGTGCCCGGCAAGCCAACTACCAGGCCGTAGCCCACGAGCTGGTTGGGCCGGACGTTCTCGACATCGACGATGTCCTTGATGCGATTGCCGGCGATGGCGGGTGTGGCGACGCTTAAGGCGAGCCCAGCCGCCAGCCCGGCCCAGAGAAGTCGAACATGCATTCGCGCGGGCCTTCGTAGAAATTGCCTTCCTTTTCTTATAGGAAGAAAAGAGCCACCCAGATGGGCGGACGGAGCACTTTAAATGCGCATCACCGGATTGCCTCCTGCCATGCAGCAAAGCCTGCTGACGGCGCTCGCGAAGGCTGGCGAGGATTTCAAGGTCGCCGTGCAGACCGCGGAGCCGCGCTCAAGCGGAGTCCTGCCGTCCACTACGTCCCAAGCGACGCAGCCGGCGACCTCGGTCGAGATGCTCGTGGCGCTTGCCGCTGCCGAGCCGCCGCTAGAGCGTCGCCGCAAGATCGCTCAGGCGACCAGCCGCGGTCTGCTGCTGCTGGAGCAGCTGCACGCCGAGCTACTCGCCGGCACGCTGCCCCCGGAGCGGGTAGAGGAGTTGGTGGAATGGTCGGAAAGCTTCGAGGCGCCTAGTGACCCGCAACTTGCCGCACTGGCACGCGAGGTCGAGTTGCGAGTGCGTGTGGAGATAGCGAAGCACGAGATGCGAGTATAGCGGTAGCACCTGACCTTACGGGACCAGTCTCTTATCGCCGATCAGTGATGAACCGATTAGCTGGCAAGGGAGCAGCGGACGACTGCTCAGCCGCGGCCGAGCGCTGTCTTCAGCAGTGACTGCTGCTTGCGGTACAGGTTGGTCATGGTCGTAAAGTCCGCCTGCACCTTGCTCATTCGTAGCAGCTGGTCCTCAAGCGTGACGTTGTTGCCATCTGGCTTGGTCTCGGCGATGTCCCTATCCATCACGATATTGCTTGCCTGGATGGGGGTTGCGCCCAGTGCGGCCATTCCGCTGGTGATCTGGACCCGCGGACGTGCGACGCTCGGCACACCGGGTTGACCCTGCTGCGCGAGGAGGTCGTTGAAGTTTGGCGCCTCCACCTCGCGTGATTTGTAGCCAGGGGTTTCGCTGTTGGCGATGTTCTGCGCGAGCACGCGCTGGCGCTCCGCGAGGTGCTTCATCTCGCGGCCAATGCCATTCATCAGGGCAGGGAGAGTGGAGGACATCAGATTACAATCCTAGGATGCCGGTGGAGGCAGTGTTGGTGGACAGGCGGTCAAGGGCGGCTTGGTAGTTGGCGATCTGCGCCGCTTGCCGGCTCGTGGAGCTTGCGCCTGTCACTCCGCCGTTGACGCGCGCCGTCTTGGAGTCGTCCCAGAACAGTGAGCGATAGCCGGTCTGTGTCATGGACAGGGCCTGTTTGATCCGGCCCAACCCTATCTTGGCGTTCTCAGCTGTGTCGATGACCAGAGCCTCCGTGAGGTCCAAGCCATAACGACCACCGGGGAGGATGGCAGGCGTCTTCGCCGTCGTAGCTACTGGCACGGTGACGCGTGCCTCGGGCAAACCCAACTTGGCGAGAGCGTCCCTGCCTGCCGGTCCTGCGATGAACTGCAAGGAGGTGCCGGCGATGGGCTCGATCCGCAGCACGTTGCCCTGGCCGCTTCTGGGTGCGGTGATCGTGGCCTTCCTGCCGGTGATGGCGCGAACGCGGTCTGCAAGCGTCGTCAGGGTATCGTCCGCGGTCACCGTGAACTTGCGAACTGCACCGTCGCCGACTCGGATCGAGAATTCATCGCCCGGACGGAGCGACGTCTGCGCCACCAGCTTGGCTGAATCCGTCGGTGTCAGCGCTCCGCGATGCAGCCCCAGCGCACCTAGGGCGGTGTCGCCGCCCGACGCCGCCGATACGCGCACGGGCTCGCTGCGAAGCTCCGACTGACCGAACTGGCTGGTGTTCTCGACGACCCCACTGGCCGCGTCGATGCGGCTGACAAATCCATCTACCGTGCCCTGCCGACTTCCGTTCAGGTTGCCGGTGGTGCGCCCGCCGGCGTAGATGTCGCCGTTTAGAAAGGCGACGCTATCGACCTGATCGTCGCCCACGCTGCCGAGATAGGTGACGCTCGCGGCGTTCATCCCCGAGTCGATCCGCGCCACGAACCCGTCGCGGCCACCGGTGACGCCATTGACTTGCCCGCCGGGAAGCGCGGCGATCGTGGCGCCCGCGACCGCGATGCTCCCATCGGAAGCCACAGCGATTGCGCGAGCATCGCTGGCGGCACCCAGGTTGAGCGTGGAACGGTCGTTCGCAAGATCACCGGCGTCGATCCGACGCAGCACCGACCCGGCGCCCTCCCGCGTCAGAGCCAGGAGCTGGCCGGTGTCGTCGATTGCCAGTGCGGTGACCCGATCCGTACCACCGCTGTCGATGGTGCGGCGCTCCTGCAGTACGCCCGTGGCACTCAGCCGCGCGACGAAGGCGTTGCCGCCGCCGCCCATCGATTGTCCACCGACGAAGATCGAACCATCGACGCCGACGGCAACAGCGGCTGCGCTGTCCGCACCTGTCGCGCGCACCAGCTTGGTGAACTTCTCATCACCATTCGCGTCGAACCTCGCGATCAGCATGTCGCCGTCGCTTGAAGCCCCGTCGAAGTTGCCGGTTACGGTGCCGGCCACCACGATCCCGCCATCGGGCGCGATCGTCACCGCGGCGCCCTCGGCTGATCCCGCCGCGCCAAGGCTGCGCTGCCATACCTGCCGACCTTCACTGTCCAGCTTGACCAGCACCAGGTCATTGTCTCCGTCGGACACGTTGCTGCCGAGGTCACCGTTGGTGGTACCTACGACGTAGCTGAAGCCTTGCGCGTCCGTCGCGATACCGGCGGCCGTGGTGGGGGCGAGCACCTGCGGTTTAAGCACTGCGTCGGTCTTGCTCGCCGTCGTCAGGGGCGTTGGTTTTGGATTGGCGGCGGCGGCGATCTCCGCCCGCTCCGTTCCAAGCTTGTTCACCGCAGCAATGGTGCCCAGTGTCTCACGGTTCATCGAGCCGGCTGCGTCGCCGAAGCGCATGATCCGGGTGGCCGTTGGGCTAGCCACGTCGGTGACGCCTGTTGCCACCATCACCGCATCCCGCGCACCAATCTGGTCGATTGCCACCTGTTCGATGCCGTTGGTCTTTAGCATCAGCCCCCATGAGCCAGAGCCCTTGTCCGCGGAGAAGGCCACCCCTTCCCAGCGCGGCCTGGGATTGCCGTCGACGCCGAGCATCACGTTACCTGCGGGGTCGCGCATCGGCACGGCGCCGATGGCGGCGTTGATCGCGGCGGCCACGCTGTCCAGCGTTGGCGGCTGAGGCGTGCCGGCGAGGTTCACCACCACACTATCGCTGCCGGTGGTTTTCGACAGCGTGATGCGGAACTGTTCCGTTCCCGTGAGGCCGGCGAGCGGCGCGTCGCGCGCCTCTGAGACACCCTTGCCAGCCACCTCCGTTGCCGACAACGCGGTCGGGGACTTGACCGACACGCTTTCAGCCCGGCGCGCCGGCTCGCCGAACGCTAGCGTCAACTGGTTCGTTGGAGCGGTGCTAAGATACGTCTTGAGATCGCTCAACCCCTTCGCGAAGGTGGCGTTCAGCAACGCTCGTTGGGTTGACGACGTCGTGGCGCCTGCTGAGGTTTCCGCGAGGAGGCGGAGCCGGTCAAGCGCCTTGTAGCTAGTGAAGGCGGTCTGCACGTCTGCGGGCAGCTGGCCGGTGCCAGTGGCAGGCTTGTCAATCAGCGTCGCCAGCGCACGGATGGCAGAGACCTGGGTGGGGATAGTCGCAGAAGGCGCAGCCTGCTGCCAGGGCGCAATGGCCAACGGGGTGGTGAATAGCGCCTTCGCCTGCCGCACGGCCCGCGTGTCCATCAGCGTCAAGGACGATGATGCGCCGAAGGTCAGGAAGCTGTTGCTCCCTGTCAGCACGCTCAGACCCGCGAGGCTATTAGAAAGATTTGTCATGACGTTCGTCCGTTCCCGCCGTTCTGCCGGCATCCTTCTATAATAGGTGTAAACAAGCTCTTTCGTCGGCATTGCCGAAAAAGGGCCTTTGATCTTCCTCTGAAGGAGACCGCTGCACCATGTCGCTGATGGCCCCGATCGCAGAACCGCCCGAGTTGAAGCGTTTTACCGGCCCGCAGCGTGCGGCCGCACTGATGCTCGCGCTGGGCAGGGATCATGGAGCGCCGATCTGGGAGCAGCTCTCGGTCGACGAGATCAAGGAGCTCTCCTCGATCATCTCTCAGCTCGGCCGGATCCCTTCAGCGGTGGTGGAACACCTGCTGATCCAGTTTTCGGGCGAGGTGGCCAGCATGGCGTCGCTACACGGCTCGTTCGAATCCACCGAACGGCTGCTGTCCGGCGTTGTGCCGGAGGATCGACTGAAGGAGATCATGGAGGAGATCCGCGGCCCATCGGGGCGCACGATGTGGGACAAGCTGTCCAACGTCAGTGAAGCGGTGCTCGCCTCTTATCTCAAGAACGAATATCCGCAGACTGTGGCGGTGATCCTGTCGAAACTGCGCGCCGATCATGCCGCGCGGGTTCTGGCCGAGCTGCCGCGTGACCTGGCGGTGGACGTGATCCAACGCATGCTCCGCATGGATCCGGTGCAGAAGGACGTCCTCCTCCAGATCGAGCAGACGCTGAAGAGCGAGTTCATGACCAACCTGTCTCGTGCGCAGCGACGCGACCCGCACGAAGCGATGGCGGAGGTTTTCAACTCCATGGACCGGTCAACGGAGGAAGCGATGCTCACCGCGCTGGATCAGCGATCGCCGGACTCCGCAGAACGCATCAGGTCGCTGATGTTCACCTTCGAGGATCTGGCTACGCTGCTGCCGACTGCCATCAGCGTCATCGTCAAGCAAGCTGACAAGCGCCAGATCGCGTTGGCGCTGAAGGGGGCGCCCGATGAGTTGAAGCAGCTGTTCTTCGGCACCATGACCGAACGCTCGGCGAAGCTGATGCGCGACGACATGGCCTCCATGGGCCCGGTCCGCGCGCGCGACTGCGAAGACGCGCAGAATACGCTGGTGCGCCTGGCGAAGCAGCTAGCGGACTCGGGTGAGATAATGCTCGTCGATCCGCGCAGCGAAGACGCAATGATCATCTGAGGCTATCATGGACCAGACGCTCAACATCCGGCCGTTCGCCTTCGACCGCATCTTTGCCATGCCCGCAGCGGCGGATCCTACGCTTCGGACAGAGGATCTTCAGTTGCAGATCGTTTCTTTAGAGGCGGAGCTGGAGCGGATGGCCGTCGATCACATGACGGCCCTGACTCTAGCGCGCGCTGACGGGTTCGACGCTGGCCTATCCCAGGCGCGCGGCGAACAGCAGGCTGCCCTCCTGTCTGCCACGGACGCGCTGCAATCGACTCTCGAACTAACCGACGAGAGGTTGGAAGAGATCCTCACACGCGTGACGCAGGACGCGGCCGGGGTAGCCCTCGCAGCCGCCGAGATGCTGGCTGGCCGTGCCATTGCCCGTGACCCGAACCTAGCGGTCGACCAGGCGATCGGACGGGTGCTGGAGCAGGTTGCGCGCGGACAAGATGTATGGGTCCGCGTCAACCCGTCACTCGTAGAGGACGTGAAGACCCTGATCGGTGAGCGACAAAGCCGCGACAGAAGGCGGCTAAATCTTCATGTTGTACCAGACGAACAGCTTATCTCTGGCGATGCACAGATCGAGTGGGACCAAGGCGGGCTCACGCTCGATGCCGCCGAGCGCGCGATCGTTGTCCGCGCAGAACTGGAGAGCCTGTTGTCGCCGGAATGACTGGGGCGGGCGCCATGCCCTTCGCGAGTATTCCTGACCCGCCACGCTCGGCTTGGCGGGTTTGTCGTGTCTGCTGCATCCCGCGCGGCAAAAAATGCCTAGCGGCAGAAACTGCCGGGCAGCGAGCCCTCTATAAGAGATAGAAAGGACCTATCGTCCTGTCACTCATGCGGGGTTTGTCTTGAACCAGTTGCGAGATTTCGTGGCCCAGATCGGGACGCGACGACTGATGATGATGGGCGGCGTCGCCGCCGCCCTGCTGGTGGCGCTCGCCGCCCTGACCTTCCGTGGCGGGGCTTCGGAGATGGGCTTCTTGTACACCGACCTGGATCCGTCGGCCGCCCAGTCTATCGCAGAGAAGCTGAAGAGCCAAAACGTGCCCTTTCAGCTCTCCGCGGATGGCACCTCCATCCTCGCGCCGCAGGATCAGCTGTCCCAGCTCCGCATGGACATGGCTGGCGAGAAGCTCGGAGGCAAGATCGGTTACGACGTGTTGGATCAGGAGGAGCCCTTCGGCGTTTCCGCCAGCCGCGCGAAGATGAACGAGACCCGCGCGATCGAGGGGGAGCTTTCCCGTTCGATCCAGAGCCTCGATGGCGTGCGCAGTGCTCGGATCCACATAGTAATGCCCGAGCGCGACATGTTTGCCACGGAGTCGCGAAAGGCAACCGCCGCTGTCACTGTGAAGACGAGCGGCCGCCTCTCGGGCGAGGCGGTCGAATCGATCCGTTATCTCGTCGCGTCATCCGTCCCCGAGCTTTCAGCGGAATCGGTGTCGATCGTCGATCAGACGGGCGCACTGCTCGCGCGGGCGGGAGAGGCGGGCGCCGGTGGCGGTGGCGCCGACGAGCGCCAGACTGCGGTGGAAGGCAAGATGCGCGAACATATCGTCGCACTGCTCGAGCCGATCCTGGGTCAGGGCAAGGTACGCGCGGAGGTGTCGGCCCAGATCGACCGCGATCAGACCCGTGAGGAGTCGGATGTGTTCGATCCCGACAAGCAGGTGATTTCGCATCAGGTCACGGTCGAGAGCCAGGATCAGAACACCGAGAGCGACGCGAAGGCTGATGTAGCCAGTGTCGCGACCCAGCTTCCCGAGAACCAGGGGCAGCCTGCCGGTGCCGGCGCCGGCAACACCCGCAACGCGGCCCAAAAGCAGAACTCCGAGGACACGACCTACGATAATAGCCGAACTCGCAGCGTGAAGCTGCGCGCACCGGGCGCCATCACCCGTCTATCGGTCGCCGTGATGGTAGATGGCGGTGCCAAGGGCCTTCCTCAGCCGCAGATCCAACGCATTCAGCGGCTTGTTGAGAATGCAGTTGGGATAGATGCCGAACGCGGTGACAGCGTGGTTGTCGAGAGCATGAAGTTCGCCGGTGACGACAGCTTGGCGGACAAGGGAACCGGCTTCTTCTCCACCCTCACGCCCGGTCAGATCATCGGCTTTTTAGAGGTGATGGCCGCGGGCGTCTTCGCCCTGATCGCGCTGCGCATGTTCCGGCAGAAGCTGGTGCCCGCCCCCGAAGCCGAAGCCGAAGCAACAGCGACGCTGCTTACCAGCCAGAACCCAGAGATGATGGCACTTGCCGAGCAGGCAGCCAGTGGCGACTCTGAGGCGATGGAACGCCTGGAAGCGCTGCAGCAGGGGCATGCCGACGTGCAGCTCCTCGACCAGGAGATCGCACTAGCCCAGGTGGACGGACGCATAAAGGGTTCCGCCCTAAAGCGGATCGGTGACGCAATCAACGCCAGTCCCCCTGAAGCCGCGGCCGTGATTCGCCAGTGGATGAACGCATGATGGAACCCGAAATGAACCAGGATTTCGAACTACTTGCCTCCGATCCCTCGCAGGACAGCTTGGGCATGCCGCTAAACGATTTCGGCATACCTCCAGCCGCTGCCGAGGCGGAGCAGGCCCGCGGTCTAGAAGCGGTGCACGACGTGCAGGTCAAAGTGCAGGCGGTGCTGGGTCGCGCCCGTATGCCGATTGGCGAGCTACTGCGCCTAAGGAAGGGCATGGTGGTGGAGCTGGACCGTCGGGTCGGCGAACCCGTCGACATCTACGTCAACGATCGCCTGATCGCGCGTGGTGAGGTGGTGATGATCGACAATTCGCTTGGTGTGACGTTGACCGAGATCGTTCGCCCGGAACGCTGACAGATGAAAACGCCCGATCCGATCCGCCTGCTGCTTGTTGGCGCCCCCCATCGATCCGAGTTTCGCGTTGCCGCCGGCATGGGGCGGGACGCAGGCGCCGAGGTAACGCTAGCTGACACGCCCGCCGCAGCGCTGCATCACCTCCGACTCAGTCATGTGAGGCTCGTCATGATCGACGTGGAGCTGGACGTTGTCGGGTTCATGGCACAGCTTCGCAGTGAACGGTTCGGTGTGCCGGTGCTGGCCTGCGGCATCGACGCACCGGCCGGTAGGGCGGTAGCCGCCATTCGCGCCGGCACACTCGATTACGTGCCGCTGCCGCCCGATCCTGAGCTAATTGCGGCCGCATTGACCGCGGTCGTCCCTTCCTCGGCCGTGGCCATGGTGGGTGAGGATCCCGCTTTTGTTCAAGCCGTCGCCTTCAGCCGGTCGCTGGCGAATAGCCGCGCGCCGGTGCTGATCCACGGCGAAGCGGGCACGGGCAAGGAGACGATGGCGCGCGCCATTCATGCTCATTCCGGGCGTTCCGGGCGGTTCCTGACGGTGGAGTGTAGAGGCGTCGCTGCCGAGGTGGTGGAGGCCGAACTGTTTGGCCACGAGGCGGGCGACTTTCCAGGAGCGGTCGCTCGCCGGCTAGGTCGGTTCGAGGAAGCGACCGGGGGCACCTTGTTCGTTCCCGATGTAGACTGCCTCACGCCCGTTACCCAGGCCCGCCTTCTGGCCGCGCTTGACGGCGCCAGCCCACGCCGGCTCGATGAGAACGCGACGATCTCGCCCGACGTGCGGCTAATCGCCAGTTCCCGGTGCGATCTACACACGCTGGTGCGCGAGGGCAGCTTCCGTTCCGACCTGTTTGCCCGCCTCAACCTCGTGCGCGCTCCTCTGCCTCCCTTGCGCGACCGCGTGGGGGACCTCCCCCTGCTGGCGAACTACCTGGTTAGACGGTTGGCGGGAACCCATGGATTGGCGCCGCGCCCGTTTACCACCGAGGCACTGGCGCTACTTGCCAAGCACCTATGGCCGGGCAATGTGCAGGAACTGGAGGATGTGGTTCACCGTGCGCTGCTGCTTGCCACTGAATCCGCTATCGGGTCCGAAGCGATCGTGCTCAACGACGGGTCGCGCATTGTCAGCCGCACCCAGGCGGACGTGGTCGGCGAGGGAGCCTGTCGTATGGAGGTGGAGGCACTGGTCGGCCGCACCGTGGAGGAAGTCGAGCGCGAGCTGATCCTTCAGACCTTGGAGCGCTGCTGTGGCAACCGTACCTCGGCTTCAGGCATCCTTGGCATCTCCGTACGCACCATGCGCAACAAGCTGAAGAGCTTCATTGAGGCGGGCATCCCCGTCGCGCCGGCGCTTTGATCGAATACCCGAGGTAAATTCATGCCGCCCCAACTGAATTCGCTTCTCCAGCGCGTCGGCAACAACCGCGACATGGCGCTGGCCATTGGCGTGCTCGCCATCATCGGCACGCTGATCCTGCCTCTACCAGGCTGGATGCTCGACCTGGGTCTGGCACTGTCGATCACCTTGTCGGTGATGATATTGATGACGGCGCTATTCATCGAGAAGCCGCTCCAGCTTTCCGCGTTTCCGACCATCCTGCTCATCGCGACGATGATGCGCTTGGGCCTCAACATCGCCTCCACACGGCTTATCCTGGCTCACGGTCACGAGGGAGCAGATGCGGCTGGCGGCGTGATCGGAGCGTTCGGGGAGTTCCTGATCGGCGGCGACACGGTAATTGGCATAACCATCTTCGCCATCTTGATCGTCATCAACTTCGTAGTCATCACCAAGGGCGCCGGTCGTATCGCCGAGGTCGCAGCGCGCTTCAGCCTCGACTCCATGCCTGGCAAGCAGATGGCGATCGACGCCGACTTGTCCGCCGGCATGATCTCCGAAGTCCAGGCACGAGAGCGCCGAGCCGAGGTGGAGGCGGAAAGCGGCTTCTATGGCGCTATGGACGGCGCGTCGAAGTTCGTGAAGGGCGATGCGGTCGCAGCGCTGCTCATCACCGCCATCAACGTGTTCGTCGGCCTCATCATCGGCGTGGCCGTACACGGTGTGCCGTTCGGTGAGGCGTTCCAAACGTACACACTGCTTACTGTCGGCGACGGCCTGGTCAGCCAGATCCCAGCCCTCATCGTCTCGACCGCTGCGGGGCTTTTGGTCTCGAAGGGCGGCGTGAGCGGCAAGGCGGGCTCTGCTGTAGGGGAACAGCTGGGCCGTTTCCCGAAGGCCTTCGGAATGGCGTCGTTCCTGATGGGAGCGCTGGCCCTCATCCCAGGCCTACCCTTCACCCCTTTCGCACTGTTTGCAGCTGCAAGTGGCTTTGCCGCGTGGAAGCTGGGCAAGCAGGCCGAGGAGCGGACCGTTCAGGCCCATGCTAGCGCTGCCGCCGCTGACGCCGCCGAGGCAGACGTGGAGGAGCCGATCTCACGCACGCTGGCGATCGACGCTATCCGGATCGAGATTGGCTATGCACTGCTGCCGATCATCAACGACGCGCAGCGCGAGCCGCGCCTCGATGATCAGGTCCGCGCGCTGCGCCGCCAGATGGCGGTGGAATATGGCTTCGTTCTGCCCTCAGTCCGGATCATCGACAACATGGCTCTGAAGGCCAACGAGTATGCCGTATACGTCAAGGAGACCGAGGCTGCGCGCGGTGAGATCCGACTTGATCGCCTTCTGGTGATCAACCCCGGCGAGGACGTGGGGATTGCTGGCGAACAAACGCGGGAACCGGTGTTCAACTTGCCGGCACTCTGGATAGATCGTGCGGCACGAGACGAAGCTGCGTTCCGCGGCCTCACGGTCGTGGATGCGGGCACCATCATCACCACCCATGTGACTGAATTGGTCAAGGACAACATCGCCGATCTGCTAAGCTATACGGAGACACAGAAGCTGCTTAACGAGGTTCACAAGGAATCTGAAAAGCTCGTCGGCGACATCGTCCCGTCGAAGATCTCGATCTCGGGCGTGCAGCGTATCCTTCAGAACCTGCTTGGCGAAGGCATCTCGATCCGCGACATCCCAACCATCCTAGAAGGCATCGCCGAGGCCGCGCCGATCACAGCCAATCTTACTCAGATGACGGAACATGTGCGCGGTCGCTTAGCTCGCCAGATCTCCGCCCAGCAGACGCGCGAGGGCTCGATCCCGATCGTGACGTTGTCGGGGGCATGGGACGCAGCGTTCGCTGAGAGCATCGTGGGCCAGGGGGACGACCGCCAGCTCGCCATGGCGCCGTCGAGCCTGCATGCCTTCATCGAATCCCTGCGCGAGACGCTGGATCGCCTCGCCGGTGATGGCGAGATCCCGTGCTTGCTCACGAACCCGAGCATTCGCCCGTTCGTGCGATCAATTATCGAACGGGTGCGTCCGTCGACCGTGGTCTTGTCTCAGAACGAGATCCATGCCCGCGCCCGAATTCGTACGTTGGGCGCGATCGCCTGAACCGCACGGACCAGAACCGTCCTATAATGATAGTTGGAGCGGGTGCCCGCTTCAGGGAAAACTACGACCAATGACGATTGCTCCGACTAGCTTCTTGTCAAACAGCCCGTCTCCGGCCGCATCGACTTCGGTCGCCGCTGTTCCGAATGGCTTCGACCAGGCACTCGGTGTCGCGATCGCAAGCGCCTCAACCGAGGGGGGCCCAACATCCAAAACTGCTGGCGCAGATGCGCTTGTGTTGCCGCTGGCGGCCAAAGGTATTCGCATCGACGCTTTGTTGTCCACCAGCTTGACCGGGCCTGCCACAGCCGATGCGCTGCCAAATCCCGCCGCGTCGACGCTTGTTCCTCCTGCTGCGCCTGAAGCGGTACAGGCCGGTATCGACGTGGCTGAAGAACCCCTCGCGGCGATTGCGGTCGAGTCTGAGTTGGCCCGGACCGCTGCGTCAGTGGTCGTTGGTGCAAGACCTACGCCTCCGACTGTTCAAGTAGCTTCTGACGAACCCCCACGGTTAGCGACAGCTGCTTCGGTCGCCGTGCCTGCTCCGCCTGCCACAGCCGATGCGCTGCCAACTCCCGCCGCGTCGACGCGTGTTCCTCCTGCTGCGCCCGAAGCGGTACAGGCCGGTATCGGCGTGGCTGAAGAACCCCTCGCGGCGATTGCGGTCAAGCCTGAGTTGGCCCGGACCGCTGCGTCAGTAGTCGTTGGTGCAGGACCTACGCCTGCGACTGTTCAAGTAGCTTCTGCCGAACCCCCACGGTCAGCGACGGCTGCTTCGGCCGCCGTGCCTACTCCGGGCGCCGCGCCGAAGACAAGCCCGCCGGCTCCGCCGGAAGTGGCCGCTTCAAGAGTTCGGGCCGCCAGCGATAAGTCGAAGGGGCCTCAAGGCGCCGAGGCTCCCGACGCTGCACCTGACGTTCATGCCGCCGAAGCTCCCTTGATGCCCAGTCCCCTTCAGTCGGCTACGCCGCCCGCGCTGTCTGTGCCGGCCAGCTGGTCCGCTGCAGCATCGCCGTCCTCGGAGCTGCCTCCGCACCACGTCATCGGATCGGGGTCTTCGGTGATCGCGGATTCCGTCGGCGTCGGCGTACGGTCCGCGGAGAGTGATGGGCGCGCGGCAGCAACCGATTTCGGCGATCGCCTTGCCGGGCAGGGGGGCACCGCCACCCCGACAGCGCGCGCCGACGCCGCGGCGTCGGGTTCTTCTTCGCACGTTGGCAATGGAAGCTTCGGTCCCTCCGCTTCGCTTAGTGCGATGCCTGCTGCTGTTCATACCGAGAAGGCACAAGACGTGCCGAGCATCGCTGCGCAGCCTGGCCGGGTGGGGCACGACTTGGGCGTGCACGTTGCGCGCCGCTTGATCGACGGCGGTAGCGAACTCACAGTCCGCCTTACTCCCGCGGGAATGGGCCGGGTGGAGGTGCGCATGGCGTTCGACGAGTCGGGCACGCTGCGCGCCACGGTAGCCGCCGAGCATCCAGCAGCGCTGGACATGCTGCGACGCGAGAGCGCCGATTTGGGCCGCGCGTTGAACGATGCGGGTGTTCGCGCCGATGTGCAGAGCTTCCGCTTCGACACACGCACCGGCGCCGGCGATGGCAGCCAGTCCGGGCAGCGCAATGGCGGCCAGCAGGATGGCGGAAGGCAGAAACCTGACGGCGGTCACGGTTATGCCGCCGACCTGCCCTCCAACGAACCGGTTTACCGCACGCTCCGCACCAGCGGTCGTGTCGATCTCATGGCTTGAGGACTTTCGATTATGACAAGTATTTCCTCCACCAACGGCACCAACGGCACCAACGCCTCGGTTGGGTCGGCAGTCGGCAACAGCGCTCTCGCCAAGACTTCGGCGGACTTCGACATGTTCCTGAAGCTGCTGACGACCCAGATGCAGAACCAGGATCCACTGAGCCCGATGGACACCGCGCAGTACACGCAGCAGCTCGTACAATACTCGCAGGTCGAACAGTCGATCCAGCAGACGGGGACGCTGAAGGACATCCTTAACCGCCTTTCGACACAGGACATGGCACAATCCTCCTCGTTCATCGGTCGCGAGGCGGAATTCGACTCAGATGTGTCGGGCTTGTCCGCCACCACGCCCGCCCAATGGAACTTCACAGCCGAACGTACGGTGGGCTCACTGCTGGCGACCGTCATCGACTCCGCCGGGAAGGTGGTGGACACTCGCCCGATCGATCCGGCCACCAGCGGAGCATTCCGCTGGGACGGCACGCTCTCCAATGGCAGTCGAGCCCCGGCAGGAAGCTACTCACTATCGCTATCCGGCACGGACCTGTCCGGCACTAAGGTTCCAGTGAAGATCCAGAGCGTTGGAACAGTGAGGCAGGTCACCACCGCTGATGGCGCGGTGAAGCTGGGCGTGAACGGCATCGACATGCCGGCCAGCAAACTGATCCGCGTATCCGCTGCGAGCTGAAGCTACTTTTCGCGCCTGCTCCGATTGCGTACAGAGGATTACCATCTCAAAGTGACGCGCTCCGAGCTGGTTGTCCTGTGTTCTACAATCTGGAAACTAGGGTTCGAGTATGTGCGATAGCCAATCCGATCCACCAGATGCCGGGACTAAACACCTAGGTTAGAGGAGGAACCGGGGACCCTCAAACGATGTTTATCCTACGCGAATGCCTGCTTCGAACGCCCCGCCACTGAACAGTCCTTGGGCACCTTGACACGACCGGGGGCAACAGCTCAAAATCTGCGAGAGCATTGTCAGGGGCAGTGGCGCAACAAACTTTACGTCGAATTCCTCCTCGCGCGTCGAGCATATCGTGCCGTAGACTGACGTGCCAGTGTCCAGTAGCATGACCTCTCCGGTCATCCCCGTCGTTACGGGGGTAACGCTTTTCAATTTCGCACCCCCGGCGAGATTTCAGCCAATTCGGCAGTGAACGGCTCCCCCTCAAACCGTAGTCGCGCCAGTGCGCTGATGGCGAAGCGCCGTGCGCGCGCAATTTTGCCATCGGCCTGCTGCTGTCGGAATACGGCATCGATATTTTGCGGGCTGTCAAACTTGAATCCGGCCTTGAGGCCATGGACCCAGCGGATCGTCCCGGGGGCCAGGGGTAGGCCGCGCACCTCAATGTGCAATGTTTCGCCCACAGTCGGTGGCTTGGTGAAGCGCGCCATCAGGCCAGATTAGCATGAATGCGGGTCCCCATGGGCGTCAAGCCACTAGGCGTTCAGCCATGATAGCAATCATAGCTGCATTCAGCGTCAGCCTATTACCGGTGCTCTCCTCAATCACAAGATAGCTTTGCGTACGCTTACGTGGATCGAGTTCGTTCCAGCGACGCAGGCATTCGCCCAGCGTCGCCTTCCAAGGCTGATGTATAGACTCGATCAGTTCGGCGCGACTGTCTGGATCGGTAATGGGCATGCCGCCGCCATAGTCCAGTTTGCTGAACGCCCCGCTAACGCTGCCGCGGTTCTGCATTTGGTAACGGCAAGGTATAAGACGCCGGGTCGGCATAATTAGGTTTGTGTGCCGTCTGCGTGGGGCGGCGGCTACTACCTTCAGCTACCTTTAAGCGGCTCGCCTGATCCGAGAGATTGCCGACTTCGCTGGCCAAATTACGCCCGTCTGTCAGACGGCATCAACAGCATCGCGGTCGAGTCACCTTGCTCGTTAACTGTTAACCATTTCGTAGTGTGAAGCGCTGCACTGTGTTTTTGCGAACATTGGAGGCAGACCATGAATAGCAATCTCAATACCGCGGATTTTCTGAGCGAACGCCGGCTGACCAATGGTGCGCGCGGCAACGACCGGGCGTGTTACGAATTGGGAATAGCGTACTCGACGGGAACTTCAGGCGTCGTCCTGGATCTGATTGAAGCGCACAAGTGGTTCAATCTGGCTGCAATGTCGGGAAATGTCGCCGCGCAAGAATGTCGGGCAGAGATTTCCGAGGAAATGACCGCTCGAGAAATTTCGATTGCACAGCGTGCCGCGCGTGATTGGTTGCAGCTGACACAAAGCCGGGCTGCATAATCTAAGAACTATCTTCCGCATTTGACAGCTTTCCTACAGTTATCAGGAAAGTGGTCGCGGATAGCTGTCATCTTAAGCCAAAGGCCGCCGCAGCAAACTCTGATATTCCGGTGGGCAGACGGTAACTTGCAGATTGAGCTAAGGCCGCCCTCCGAAATCGCCGTTTGTTGCACAGGCATGTTTGCGGCAGCGTTTTCCACATATTTGATCATTGAACGGCGATAATGAGTGGTTTGCGGATTTGCCGATTTGGATCGCAAAGCGCAGCAAGTGACCCTTCATTCATGCCCAACCAATCGAAAGTTAGGCGCGTGGCGCAATTGACCTGCTGGAATACTCGACGACGGCTTAAGTGGAGAGCACCTGATTCCGTCCGTTCTGCTTGGCACCGTAGAGCAGCCGGTCGACGCTTTCACAGAAATCTCGCGCGCTCGCCTTCTGCGGGTACGACGGTGCTGACGCCAACGCTGGCGGTTACAAACGAGCTGCAGTCCGAAGCTGCGTGTGAAATAGCGAGAGCTTCGATCGCGTGGCAGCAGTGCCAGGCAAACGCCAACCACCTTCGGAGGACACGAGAATTTTTTAACGACTTGGACCTACTAGGCTTTACATGGTCGCTTCGTTTTCCTCTGTGATCGGGTGCATGCGCGACATGCACGATGCTCAGCTGATGATAGTTGCCGGCTTCGTCTGCGCCATCGGCATCTATGCCTCTTTCGCGATCGGCCATCACGCAGCTCGGGCTAGTGGATCGCTCCGGACCCGGTGGGGCGTGGTCAGCATCGTCGCGAGCGCCAGTACCGCTTGGGCTACCCACTTCATCGTCCTGCTCGCGTTCAAGCCGGGTATGCCAGCCGCGTTCGAACCGGTGCTGACCGCCGTATCGCTGACCTGCGCCATTGTCGGGATCGGCGCCGGCGTCTCGATCTCTATTCGGGTGCGCCAGCGCTGGCAGCACTTCGTGGCGGGGCTGATCGTTGGTGTGGGAGTGACAGCCCTTCACTATGTCGGCCAAGCGGCGTACCTCGTGCAGGGTAGCGTCGCGTGGAACCTAAGGCTCGTCCTGCCATCCATCATCATTAGCCTACCTCTTTCGGGGCTTGCGATGGTGGCTGTGGCAAGCCGCGATCGGCGAATACGCTCAGCCGGACCGCCGTTGCTGTTTCTGTCAATTGCATTGCTCCACTTTTGCGGCATGGCCGCAATGACGCTCTATTTTGATGCAACGAAACGCTTTCCGAACAACGCCGTATCTCCAGATGCGATAACACCGGTTGTTGCCGGAGTGTCACTTGCCCTTATCGTACTCGCTATACTTGGCTGGAGGTTCGATCTCACGGCAAAGGCGAACCTACGACAGGACCGACGGCGCCTCCGCGAGCTTGCCGACGTAGCGCTCGAGGGTTTGCTGATCTGCCGGGACGATGTCGTTGTGACAGCCAACGACAGCGTCGAGCTTTTATCCGGCCGCGCGCCAGGCTCGTTATCGGGCATGTTCGTCAGTTCTCTGCTGCCCGGCCTCGATGTCTCAAGCCTGCCAGAACGCGAGGAGCGAGAGATTAATCTCATCGGCGCTGACGGGCATGAAATCCCGGTTCGCGTCCTGCGGCGTGAAGTAGCCCTTGGCCATAAGGTCCAGACCGTGATCGCGGTCAGGGATCAACGCGAGCGCCTGAAGACCGAAGCCAAGATGCGGCTGCTCGCGTTCACCGATCCCTTGACTGGCCTTGCCAACCGCACACGCTTCTTCGATCTTCTTGCCGTCCACACAGCGTCGCACCGCGAACGTGATCAGACCTGTGCGGTGCTGATGCTCGATCTGGATCGCTTCAAAGCGGTCAACGATACGCTGGGCCACGCCGCGGGCGATATTGTGCTCCGGATGGTCGCCGATCGCTTGCGGTCCACCTTGCGCGTTGATGACGTACTTGCCCGACTAGGCGGCGACGAGTTCGCGGTTCTACAGATCGGCGCCGAGGAGGCCGATGCAGCAGCGGCTTTGGCGGCACGCTTCGTCAAAATTATTGCCACAAGCCCCTTCATGCTTGATGGCCAGCCAATCCACCTTGGCGCCAGCATCGGTATAGCAATGGCCCCGGACGACGGCGACGATCCGGCGGAGCTCATGCGTAACGCAGATCTCGCCCTCTATGCCGCCAAGGCAGATGGCAGGGGGACATTTCGCCGCTACGATGTCTCGCTCGACGAGAAAATGCGCGAGCGCCGTGCGATCGAAGCCGGGTTGCGGCTCGCGCTTGCTGACGGGCAGATGGAGCTGCATTACCAGCCGCTGGCGGACGCCACGAGCGGACGCATAACGTCCGTGGAAGCTCTCGTGCGCTGGAACCACCCGGTTCGCGGTCTGGTGCCACCGTTGGACTTCATCGGCATCGCCGAGGAGACAGGCCTCATCGTGCCACTTGGCAAGTGGGTTCTAAACACGGCATGTGCAGAGGCCGCGACATGGCCAGAGGAGATGCGGGTTGCGGTCAATCTGTCACCTGCTCAGTTCCGCGAGCGGTCGCTCGTTCCATTGGTATTGGGGGCTCTTCATTCTGCGGGGCTAGCACCCGGGCGCCTTGAGTTGGAAATTACCGAAGGCGTTTTGCTGTCAGACGAAGGTGGGACGCTCGAGACGCTGAACGAGCTCAGATCACTGGGCGTCCACGTCTCCATGGACGACTTTGGAACCGGCTATTCATCACTCAGCTACTTGCGCAAATTCCCGTTCGACAAGATCAAGATCGACCAGTCATTCGTGCGGCAGTTGCCCCATGATGCAGAGAGCGCGGCAATCGTCCGAGCCATCATCACGATGGCCAAATGCCTTGGCATGTCGACAACGGTCGAAGGCGTCGAGACGTCGGAGCAGTTTGACTTCTCGGTCGCGGCAGGCTGCGACACGATCCAGGGCTATTTGATCAGCCGACCACTCGATCGCGCCAGTTTAGCAGTCCTCGTTGCAACGATGAGAAAAGCTCCACACACATTAGTATCTGTCTGAATGGCCAATTCCCAAACGTGTTTTCGTTTGTGGGACGCGCGGACTTTGGCCTCGACCAGTGTCCGTACGCCTGTGCAAACAGGACTTTCAGATGAACCACAGCTCTCGTCCTCGAGACTTTATTATTTCTTTCGCCTGGTCTACATTCATGCACACAGGTAGTTTAAAGCGACACGTGCACTTGCGTGTCCGGCGGCTGACCGCCGAGCACATCGATGCAACGATCGATACAGCCGCACGCGAGGGTCAGAAGATCGCACCTGTTCGTATCGTCGTTGTCCTGCTGGCAGCTCTCCTTCTTGCCACCAACATCGGCGAGCGACCGGCCGCCCTCTGGATGATCTTTGCCTTATCGAGTGAGATCGCCTCTTACCATGTTCGGCTAGCGCTCGGACGTAGCCCCGCCCGCCCAGTGCGCATGCGGTTCGTTTATCTCCTGACGGCAGCGTCGGTGTCGCTGGCCTGGAGCGGGATGCCGCTGCTATATTGGATAAATCATGTGCCTGGGTTCGAAGCTGTGTCAGTTTTGATTCTTACATCACAGCTAATCCACGCGCAGGCGTTCACCTATCGTTCGATCCCGTTGCTACTTGTCGTCGGCGGCATCCCGGCGGCCATGCTGCTGACATTGCCGTGGCTTGGCGAGACGATCCTCAGTGTTCATTTCTTCACCGTCACCTTCGCAATGTTTCTCGCGATCAGCTATGTGATAGCCAGTGTTCACGCCAATCGAAAGACGGCAAGGACGCTGCGGACGGCACAGGACGAGCTTGAACACTTCGCCTACTTTGATGCGCTTACGTCACTTGCCAACCGACGCATGTTCACCGAACATCTGCGTCGACTGATTACTTTGTCAGGCCGGTACGGCACGCGCTTTGCCCTGCTGCTGATCGATCTCGATCGGTTTAAAGACATCAACGATACACTGGGCCACGACGCGGGCGACGCGCTGCTGGTGGAGGTCAGCGCGCGATTGCGTCGCGCGGTCCGCGCCGACGACCAGGTGGCAAGGCTGGGCGGCGACGAGTTCGCCATTATTCTTTACGACGCCGACAACGCCGACGAGATCAAGCGAGTATGCATCCGCATTGCAAACAGCTTCGCCAATGAGGTTCGATTTGACGGCAAACGAATGACGGTGAGTACCAGCGTCGGAGTTGCTGTGTTCCCCGAGAATGGCGATCAGGAGGACAGCCTGTATAAATCGGCCGATGTCGCGCTGTACGAGGCCAAGCGCAGTGGTCGAAACACATGGCGCTACAGCGCTGCCGCCTCGATCAGTGGGTGATACTGAGAGCGCGTGTGCTATTTGGGCAGAGGACGCGCCTGACGCTGGGGCCTTTCCCGAAACGGAGAAATGAGCAATCCAAAGGCCTTCGTAGTGACCATCTTAGTTTAGAATAAGAGCCGATCCTTGAAGCTGCATCGGCAAGCGCGCTGGCTTACCACGGATTGGCTGGTGACTAGAGGCGACTATTTAAAAGCCAGCAAGACCTTTGTTTTAGGCAATCGAGAGGGCATTCCCCCATCATACTCACCCTGCCTGGAAACTTCCCCCCAATACTGTAATTGAAGCGCATGACCTCTCTTACTTACTCCTAGACAAGACTAGCCAAAACACTGAGTTTCAAAAAATGAATACATTTAGACCCTGGACTAATACATTATCGCTGGCCAAAAAAAGGCCAGCTATTTCAAGCTGGCCTCTTAGGTTCCTCGAGGGGAGGAAGCTTAAAACTTTGCTCGGATGCCGCCGAGGAATTGGCGACCCGGGTAATAGACACTGTAAGCAGCATTTTCGTAGCCAAAAGTGGTACGTAGCGGCTCGTTGGTGATGTTTAGGACGTCGAGGGTCAGACGCAGCCGGTTGTCAAAGAACGGCAGCTGATATCCAAGCGACATATCGAACTGGCCACGCGCATCGGCGCGAAGCGGAACGGGAATGTTATTTTGCGGGCCGTTTGCGGCGATCGACTCATCGTTCCAGACATAGTTCAGGCTGAGCGAAACCCCATGCCCCTCGTAAAAGCCCTGCAGATTGTAGCTCCACGGCGCGATACCCGACGCGACCAGTCCCGTATCCGACTTCTGCGTGATCCGCGTACCGTTCGCGGAGAAGCCGAGCCCACGTACGAGGAAGTCTAGCGGCTGAACCCATGTCGCTTCGACGCCTTGAATCTTGAGCTGGTTCAAATTGACCGGCTGCGTCACGACGATCTGTGCGACATCAGGACCACCACGACCGTTAATCGCCTGCTGTTGCGTCGTGGTCAGTGTGCTGAAAGCCAGGTTCAGCGCGGTGAACGGCACCGTCGACT
>Ga0308164_10000719_pt1 | contig 46649 bp, 50 predicted proteins | sample PhyTR2_FD_201031 | JGI IMG/M metagenome (GOLD analysis project Ga0308164, IMG submission 201031) | Phyllosphere microbial communities from UC Gill Tract Community Farm, Albany, California, United States - DLSLT.R2 | ecosystem: Host-associated > Plants > Phyllosphere > Unclassified | place: USA...
TCGAGGCCGTCCCCAAATCCGGGTCGCTCATCACCGCGCGGCTCGCCAACGAATCCGGCCGCGAGGTCATGGCCGTGCCCGGCAGCCCGCTCGACCCGCGGGCGCAAGGCTGCAACCTGCTGATCAAACATGCGACAGTTACACACATGTCGCGATGTCGCCGCTTACCGCAGTTTTTTGCGGGTTTCGCGACTTTAGACGTCGATCCCGCGCGTTTCCAGTGCGTCCGCAAGTAAGTCCACCCACTGGTTTCCAGGCATACCATCTGTGGCGAGATACGCGTGGCGTATTTCCTCATCCGTCATCGTTTCGATTCGGTCTTGGCACTCCAAAGTGTGCTGCTCAACTGCGTCATCGGTCATTGTAGCGCCTCCCATTCGGCATCGGTTTGGAAGCTCTGGTTCCTACACGCAAGGATCCTGATCTGTTCTCTTGCTCGCGGTCGAACCAATGTAATCTGTATGAATGGCTATGCTTTTACGTTCGATCAAAAGTCCCAATCCGCACGCGCAACTACATCCACTTGAGCGGGTGTCAGACATGCGGTATTGCGGAGGGCAGGAGGGCCTTCCGAGCGTCTGTTTTTCGACGGGAGAAGGTCTGTGAACCAGTATCAGGCATCGGTTTTGAACCGTCTGACCGACAAGGGCGGTCCAGGCTGGACGATACTTGCGCTCGCGATCATGTACCGCTGGTCGATCGCAGGAACCCTCGGTGGTACCGGCGCTGCCCTGGCTGGAGCGAAGGCGCTCGGGTGGCTTTAGGCTCAACCCCGAACACGTCGTTGAAGCCGCTTGAAATAATCGTCCGTCCCCCACTTTGGGATTGTGGGCGGCAAGGGTGTCGGGGCCAAACGACTCGGACGTGCGCCGCACTTCGTACAGCGCAGATATCGAGACAGGTTCTCCATCGAGACGTTCGCCCGTTTGAGAAAGCACCATCGAGCGAACAGGTCGCGATGTACCACTCCCTTGTGACCGCATGAGCCGCAGACGCATCCCACGTTGGCACTGTGGTGGCTGAAATCATTCAGTGATCGGAAGCGAGCGTTGCCCATTCGGGTTGAGTACAAAACAGGAACATGATTCGGCAAGCGGGTAACTGCGCTCAAGGCAACGGCGTCAGGATTGCTCGAGACACCGGCCTGTGGATAACGTGGAAAACGTGGATTGAATCGAATTAGCTGACCTGAAAGCCGTACTGCGCCCTGACTTCCAAAGCCTCGCGATGCTTGCGCTCATGGGGCTTCTCAAACCAAGTGAACAAACCGTCCTGGATTTCCAGCGGCCCATCACCCTGAGTGGTCGACTTGCTCACAGGACGCGTGCCTTCGTACTTCCGGGCATTCAGCCTCTGATATATTTTGGCCGTACGCTTGATCTCTTTGACGGGATCGAGAGGCGTACCAGGAAACACGCAGGACATTGTAGAACGGTGGACCTGGACGATATGCGTGGCAGCAAGGCAACCATGCTCCATGCCATACTCGTCTAGCTCTTCCGCCAAGATGGACGCCAAGCGAGCGAACTTCGCTGGGTCGATGTGGCTGGTTAGCGGGAAGACGATTGTGATGGTGTTGCCGCTCTTTGCCTCGGTATCGATGAGCAAGTGAGCCCAGCCCAGTGCGGCTGCGCGGTCGTGAAGCCGCTGAACAATCTCGGTGTCGTCACGGGGTAGCGCGTATTCCAGCATGATTGCGTTTGCGCCAACGAGATTGGAAGCGACGTTCGTACCCCGGCTCCAGATAGCAAAAGACCAGCCCGTTGGTTCTTCGGGATGGTTCTGTAGCTGGCGGACAAGTCCATCCATGTACTGGCCAATAGGAGCGCAGTTGTCATCGGCATTGCTGAGGCAACCCTTGTAGCTGTCAACGTATGTGAAAGCGCGAGCGGACTTTTCGAAGCGGCTGAGTGTAATTGGTGTCATTGTAATCCCCTTTATAGTTCGCGCGGCTCTTTCTTCCGCTCAACTATTTACAGGGACCGCGCCAAAGGGGGATCAAAGGGGGTCAAAAACGCCAATAAGGGTCACTGCTAACTAATGGATGAACAATCCAACAAAGGCGTATGCGCTCAGCGCCAGAAGCATCGAGCGACTTAGAGGCGTTGACCCACAGCTAGTGGAAGTCGTCCAACTAGCTATTCACCTGACCACCGTAGATTTCATGGTCGTAGAAGGCGTTAGAACGCGCGAGCAGTGCGCGATTAATTACGGCAAGGGCCGCAGCGCTGCTGAATGTCTGGCAAAGGGCCTACCGGCCAAACATGCTCAGCCCAGGGCTGCGAAAGTCACGTGGCTGACCAATCCATACGCGTCCAAACACCTAGGCGGTCAGGCTGTTGATCTGCTTCCCGCGCCATACGATTGGAAGGCAACCGGGCCATTCGATGCTGTGGCAAAGGCCATGATGGCAGCGGCCAAGCAGCTTGGCGTCTCGATCCGTTGGGGTGCTGATTGGGACGCAGACGGCAAGCCACGCGAGAAGGGCGAGACGGACAGTCCGCATTTTGAACTCGGGTGAGCGGCTATCGCAACTCCTACGAGGCGCGATGCGGTCGGGATCTGGGAGCCGGTTGGGAGTATGAAACGGTCAAGCTGCCCTACGTGCTGGAATGCGTCTACATCCCGGATTTTATCGACACGCAGAACAAGCGCATCGTGGAAGCCAAGGGCAGGTTTCCAGCCAGCGATCGACGCAAGATGCTGGCTGTGAAGAAGGCTCACCCCGATTACGCGTATGAGATTTGGTTCACCAATCCCGACGCGCCGATCAACAAGGGAAGCAAGGCGACCAATCGTTCATGGGCAGAAAAGCATGGCTTCATCGTCAAACAAGGTCCGCGTAAATAGATGCGATGACGCACTGCTCAACAAGGGCTGCTCAAGTCGCGCTATCGCAAGGAAGGCCCCGGCATTCGTGCTGGGGTCAACCTATCTCCCGTCCCCGTTCAAACAGGAAGCGTTCAACTTCGTCACCGGTAACGCCGCGTCCGATCACCCGTGCCAACTTGTAAGCATGGTCGAGATAGATGGGATAGGCTGCGCTGGCTTGGGCTATTACGTTGATGAGGTCAGCATTCGTCTTCCTCTTGGCGTACAGCGACCGCAGTTCCGCTTGAAAGTCGGCGAGTTCAGGGTAGTCCAGAGTGAGGGAAGCCTTGGTGACTTGACGGTCGAATATAAGGCATTTGCCCGCGCCTGTTTCCAACTGCGCAAAGTAGGCTACCTTTGTCGTACTGGCGATGCCGAGACCGGGTTGGCGGTTCAATCGTTTGACCGTCTCAAGTGCGTTGCGCGAGGCATAGATCAAGCTGTCCACGGCATCGACAAGCCTCTGTGGATTGCGAAGAGCACCTTTGAGATTGGTGTCGTTTTCCGTGCCGGCATACGTCCGTCCGCTGGGGTAACCCCACACCAGCGAATACGTGATGCCCTTGTGCGTGCTTTCCCTGAACGCATCGAAGACGTGCTGGCGCAGGATCGGGCCATTGATTGCGTTCAATTCGTTCAGATACTGAACTTCAGCACCTTCCCAGGCACCGGGATTGAACCGCTGCCCGACCTCATCGCGCTCCAGAAACTCAAGCACGTCAGTGCGCAGTTGGCCCGGTTGTGTCACAGTGTCAGTGCCTCGCAGACCTGATTGTAATCGCTGCCCGTGCGGGTTGGCATGACGATGCGGAGGAGGTCGTTGTCGAAAAGAACCTCCAGCACCAGCGCTGCGTCGTCAACGTCGCCGTCCATGATCCAGCCGGTGGCGTCCACGTCATGCCGCGCCAGCGTAGAAGCAATGGCCTCAATGTCGTTGACCGCGATCGTCTTGTCCCCAAAATCGGTTTCGGCGCTCGTCTCGCCCAAGCCGGCAAACAGTATGGAATTGGGCAAACGGATGGAGAGCATGGTATCCTGAATGGATAGGCCAACCGATGCTGGAAAAGCCTTCTGCTCGCTGTGCTTGAGGTTCTTCTGTTGGTTCTCCAGCCTCTCGCGGGCAATGTAGCCCGCCACCTCCTCAAACGCCCTAGCTGGGGTTTGTAGGGGCTTTTCCGGGCAAGGCAGGGCTTGAGCCACCCGGTACGCGGCAGCGTCCGTAATCTCAGTCAGATGGATCGGTCGAGGCATCGTGTCTGCGATCAGCGCGCCGCTGCTATCCAGTGTCCAATTGCTCAGCTTAGTGAACTGGTCGGATACATAGCGGGCATCGCCCGCATCGATCAGGAACGGTTTGTCGATGGACAACTCCCCAACGTGACCTTCAAGCGTCATCCTCGCTCCTGGGAAGCTGTATGCTTCCGATACGGCCTCAATGATCGCCGCGTCCTTGCCGCGCTTGGTCAAGTTGCGGATCAACAGGTTGCGCGGCTTGCCCTGCGGGGCATCCGGCGTGGTGTTGATGATGAGGTCGATGGCGCGAAAGAACGGGGCCAGGTTCTCGGTGCTTGCCACTACCGGCGCCTCGACCAAGCTGAGCAAAATAGGATCCACTTTCGCGGGATCGCTGTGGATCACTTCAACGATCTGCGCGCCGTTGCTGCCGTCGATCTTCGCCAGCACAAGCGCAAAGCCTTCGGGCGCTTGAATGCCAGCGGGGAGCACAACCGAAGCCGATGCTGGTTTGGCCATCAACGTCGCGTAAGCGTTCTGTACACGGGATTTGCGCCCCTGGTTGCGGCTTGCTCGACCCTTACTGTTCTGTGCTTCCAAAGCCTCGCTGCGTCGGCGCTCGATCCCCTTCTCCGCGAGCCATTTGGGAAAGTCTGCTGGGGCTATGCGCAATAGCGCCGCATAGCCAAGCACCGTCGCGTATTGGCTGCGCGAACTATCGTTGCCTTTGGCGGTAAAAGCCAGCTTCAACAAGCCAATGTATAGGTTGTCTTGCGTACGGCTGTTGTATGCTATTTTGTGATCAACTAAGAACTCGCGAGATAGTTTTACACCGGCCTGCTGCTCAATATGCAGGAGGGACTCACCAAACTCATAGACTTGATGGAGCGCGTTGTGGAGAACTGCGGTAGCTTTGCCTTCCAGAGCCTCAAACGACTTCGCGGTGGCTTCCACATGCTTGAACTCTTTGTCGAGTTCGGCGAGTTGACCCTTTAGCGAATTCGCAGTGATTTTCACGCTAACCCCGTTTCTCGATAGCCCTTGCGGGGGCAGTTTTCTTTAGTCTCTAAAAATCTGAGAGCGCATGAGCCTTTCCACCGTCCCGGTTAAAACTCCGTTGAAAATGCGCCTCCACAACGAAGAACGGGCAATCTACCTGCCCGCTATCAGCGAGAGTTGGGCTAGAATGGTTCACATAGGAAAGCCCATCGCCGGCCTGAACATCACCGCCGCAGACCTCAATTTCCTCGATCCGACGAACCGGCTATTTCGCTACTCGTATGCCCTCTACAGCGCAGGGCAGCACAATACGGCTGCTGCCGTCAAAGACGACATTGTAAGCAAGCGGGATCGGAACGAGACTATCGTTCTCGGCGATAGCGGGGGCTTCCAGGTACAGACCACGGCTGGCTATTTCACGCCAGAGCGGGTGCTGAACAACATGCGGTGGATGGAAGCCGTTTCAGATTATTCCATGATCCTAGATTTTCCCACAGGTGGCATTGCCAGCGGCAACATGGCTCCGCACGTTGCGCGGCTAATCGAGGTAGGATGGGACCTACAGTCACTCAACGATACAAACCGCCTGGGCGTCGACTACAACGCCTGCCTCGTTCAAACCAAGCTCAACAATAATGCCTTCCAAAAGAACCATGCTCCAGGAGCGACGAAGTTCCTGAACGTGCTTCAAGGTAGGTCGGAAGCTGAAAGCCGCCACTGGTACGATGCCGTCAAGCATTACCCGTTCACCGGCTGGGCCTTCGCCGGTCATCACCAAAACCGTTTTTCGCTGATCCTCGCTCGATTAATCGATATGCGAGAAGATGGCTTGCTGGGGCAGGTCGAATGGCTTCACGTCCTGGGCATCAGCACGTTGGAAATAGGCGTGCTGCTGACTGCTACGCTGCGCGCCGTGCGCCGCTACAATCCCACGTTCCAGATCAGCTTCGACACCGCGAGCCCGTTCCTCCTTGCGGCCAATCAACGTCTGTTGGCAGGCGCGACGTTCGACAAGGAAGGATGGTCAACGCAAGCCATTGCCCCGAGCAGTTACGGTGCCAACCGCAACGGTGACAACCTGGGTGATCTGCTTGTCGAGGAAATGGAAGGGAAGGGTACAAGCCGTCATCGCATCGTGTCGCGGACCGCATTGTCCCGGCTGCTCACGCTGGGCAACCTGCGCAAGCCTGACAACTTGATGAGCAACGACGGCTACATGATGGCTACGCATCACAACATCGAGGCTCTGGCAGATGCCCATGACCTTGCGCATCAACGCATGTTCGATGATCCCATCATCCGCGATCCGGCGGCCACGCCGCTATCAATCAAGACTGTCGCTGTGATGATCGATCAAATCATGGACATGTCCACAGCGGAAGCGCGGTCCAAGATCGCAGAGTGGAAACCCTACTTGGACGTTCTGAGGAGCAACGTCTGATCGGCGGTTCTATAATGACGCGATTTAGGGGCAGGCCATATAAATAGTATTGTGAGCAGCAGGGTCCAAATGCTGTCGCTCATGACAGCGGATGCCTGATGTTCTTCCTATCGTGAAAAGATCTAGCCCGCTTGTGTCCTGGACCCGCACAAGCGGGTCTTTTTACGAGTAGGAGATACGAGATGGCAAACAACGCCACCCCTTGGCCCAAAATGATCCGGGCCGTTTACAATAGCTTTGATACCGGACGACACCAGAACGACGCCGTTGCGCGGCGCGTGATGGATCGCGCAGTAAGCTGGCTGGCTGCTGGCAACTGCCTGAGCCCCCGCCTTCAAGCCAAACTCATCGACAACATCAACATGCGTACCAGCTATCAGGTCGTTGATCCTGGCGTACCAGTGCGTCTGACCCGCAACCAGATGACTTACGCGATGAAAACCAACCCTGAGTGGTTTGCGCTGGGCCTGGCCAACGAGGACGAGCCTGCTGAAAACGTGTTGAAAACTGAGACAAATTCAGCAGCTTTTCAGCAGGGCGCAGATATTTTTCAGCAGGTTTTCAGCGACCTTTCAGCAGGAATTCAGCGGCTTTTCAGCAGCTTTTCAGCACTTTTTCCGCAAGAAGCACTTACCCTGGCACAACAGCTTGTGTCTAACGCCGCAGAGAACTGCGGTTCCGGCGCTACACATAGCCCGTCCCAGAACCCTAAAGTAATGGAAACGGAAGAAAACGAAGTTAATCATGAGAGTGACATGACTTGGGCTTCGCCCGTCCTGGCTTTTCATGACCAGGAAGTAGCTGACGCAACAAGCCATGAGCTCCAGGCGGATGAAGCTGAATGTCATGCCCAGAACGATAATCATGAAGGGCAAGGACTTGAGGGAAAGCGCCGCCCCGCGCTGACCCTGTGGATCAAACCCGACGCGCGCGGCGACGTACACGCAACGGGCTACTTCGATCGCGACGACAGCAAGTACGCACTGCGCTTTACTCGTTTCGATCATGCCCTGGAACGCATTGGCGCAGCCGACAAGGAATGGCACGGGTTTGCCAACTCCACCATCGGTCCCGATCTGCTTCCCGGTGAGCGCAGCGGGACCGGCATCGCAGCCAACGCCACGTTCAGCGGCCTATACGGCAACAAGGACACTTGGGCGCGTAAAGCACCGCTTTTCCAGAACAAGGCGATTGCCCTGACATGGAGCGGCGAGGAGCCCGACGCAGCATATTTGATCGAGGGCGAGGTTGTCACGGAAGTGACCCTGCGCCGCGAAACCAACAACCGATTTAAGGGAATTGTCCAATGAGGGAATATGAACACTCACAGGGCCACGACCGCGTGGCTTTCAACGCCAGGGACGTACTGAACATCCGCCCCGAACTAGCAGCGCTGACGAACACCCATCCTACGTTCGTAGCGATCCGCACGGCTTTTGAAGCGGAGACAGTTAGCATATCCACCAAGCAAGCGGCGGTATTGAACCGCAGCCTAGCAGCGGAGAACAAGCCTTTCCTGTCCGACCTAGCCGCGCGATGCCCGTTTGAGGTTAGCATGCGGTCCAGAATGACAGCGCAAGTGGCCTTGCGTTCCGTGATGTCACATTTGGAATGCGGCAGCTACGGCGACTGGACATATTCGGACGACTTCACGGCATTGCCACACGGGTTCGCGGTGCTGGAAGTGCTCGCCAGTGATGGGCCGATCTACCTCGCGTTCAATCATGTTCGCGATCTTGATACGGCGTCCATTGCCCTCGAAGCACCAGCCTGGATGGTCTAATCAACGAAGCCCCGCTTCAGCGTCCTGGAGCGGGGCTCGGTCGTTTATCTTCCAGTGGGTTTTAGCACTCGCGGGTATTGATGAAGCAATTCACCAGCCGCATTTTTAACCTCGACCCGATCAGCAAGGCCCTGTTCGACCCAATTCACGGCGTCGGCTTTGACTGTTTCGAACGACCAGTTTGTGGCGATTTCGACTGCTTCGATGCTTTCGTTTTTATATCGCGTGATTTCGTACTCCATCAGACCGTCTCCCATGAACCATTCATCCCTTGAGACGATCCCAAGCGGCGTTGCCACGATATTGCTCTAGCCACCCCGAGCCAAGATCTTCCATCCCCAGTTGGCTGTAGTCGGGAAGAAAACGACGGAAATCTGTATCGTTGTGCGCCTTGCCCCCTTTACCGGGCTTTGCGAGCCACGCCTGATGAGCGCGGGCTAAAACGTCAGCCACGATCGGCGCAGGGACTATGAAGACGGTTGGGTGGTCGCTAGCCTCGCGCCCGATATCTACGAAGCAATAGAACAAGTTCGGGCTCGCAAGCTGCTCATGCTTTTTGCTCATGTGCCACCCGCCGTCCGTGCCCAGGTTGCGCCGGGTCTTTACCTGAACGGCGAACGCTCGATCTCCTACATCGTCCGTCACGACGATATCGCAGTTCGGCACCCCGGCGGGCGCTAAGGCCGCGATCAAACCACGCCTAAGCAACTGACTCATGACGAAGTGCTCACCGGCGGCACCGGTTAGACTTGTCGCGCTGACCATCAGATCGCCTCCATCCTCGTCGTGATGTGCGCCACAAAAAATATAGTCAGCGCATTTTCCGCCGAGCGAAACGTGCGGCTGGCGCGACGATTACGCGATACGAAATCCTTTTAAGCAGCGCACTCCGATCAATCGCAGCGGCGAAGAATGGTCCCACCCGATAATAGGCGCTTGCCAATGCCTTGCCGCCTGGCTGCTTACGGAGCCAAGCATCCCGAAACTGGCGCAGTAACACCACTTCGGGATGATCGAAATCGCCCATCGTGGCGGTCACGACAAAGCAAGCCTCTGCTTTTTTCTTCTCGATGGCGGGAGGGGCGTAGCTAGGATCGCTAGCACGGATGGCTTCAACTGCCTGAGCCATACGCTCCCGGAGGAACTGCTCGTATGTTGCCGAAATGCCCTGAGCAGCAGGCATGTTCTGGTTGAACTTATCTCGGTAGCTGTAGCCTTCTATATTGTCCTTACAGAAATGGACGATGTTATCGAGTGTGTTACGATCGTACGGCGACCACTTCCGAACCTCTTCTAAGGTATCAATCAACTGGGAAACCTGATTGAGATACCCGGCCCAGATATTATCGAGAGAGACATACTCGACCATGTGTTCTCGAGCGACCCCGTAGAGCGCCACCACGATGCGGTTCACTTCGGTTACTGCTTCCGCGGTAACGGCATCCCGTTGAGAGGGCTCGGCATTTGCGATCGCATGATTGAAGGCGATTGTCGCTTCGGCCAGCCGGATATTGACGAGCGTGGACTGCCATCCAGCTGCCTTACCCTTGCCCAGCCATGCTTCGGAAATTGACGGGTCGATTTCGAGGACGCGATTGAAGTAGGCGTGAGCCTCCTGGTTATTGCCACCTAACATCGCTGTACGCGCCATCCCCATCAGATTGGCGACATTCCCGTCCGTACTCATTTGCTTCCCCCGTAACGCATCGCGCGCTGCTCTATCCTGTACAAGGGAGCACCCGATATCAATTGGGGGGCGACGTCAGAAGCCCTTGCGGAGTTTATGTTGCGGTCGATCTGGGGCGATGTGCTCAGTTGCCCCGGTATCAGGTGTCGGGCTTCTTGGGGTCGCTGCTGGCGAGATAGCTTTGAGCCATGCTTTTCAACAAACTGGTTGCCCAGGTCCGCGCCATCCCGATCACACCCACGCCAAGCGCGCCGATGCCCATGCCCGTGAAGGTGGCATACATGATGGTGTATTGGCGGTCGTAAATCGTCACGCCCGTAAGCAGCACGGAAAGCAGCGTGACCAGCACCTCAAAAAGCATGACGCGCTTTTTACGGCTTGGCGTGGTGATCGCGATGCCTCGTACAATTAGGGCCGCGAGACAGCCGCACAGAAGTGGAGCCCAGACTTCGTAGGGCGTTGAATTTGCCGACGCCAAGCCTGCTGTGCCAGCCGACGTGAGGACGAGGGCCGGAAGGCTGATGCGGTCGAACACGCCAGTATTTAAGAGAAAGCCCGTCCAAGGGCGACCGTAGCCGCAAAGGCCGCACACAAGAACGATACCCCGGCAAAGCGGGTCAGGCGTGGCCATCGGTTGTCCGACCAGATGAGCGCGACGGGGCTGCGTAGCTTGAGAACAATGTCAGGATACCAAAGCCAGAACGTACCCATCCAGAAAATGACCGGCACTAGGCTGGTAATGTCGCAGACGCGCTTGACCGTCAGGATCGTCGCAATCGCATGAGGCGAAGCCTCCGCATAACAGATCATGTAAACGACCTCGGGAACGCATCGCAGCAGGATCGTCACACACACGGCAGCGACGAGACTGCGCAGAGCCGACACGGCATCAACGCCGCGCTTGTGATCCTTCCACAATTCCCGGCCAAGATAGCCGCCGATCATGCTGGCAAGACTGGGCATGAGGATGAGGCTGAACAGCGCCCAACCATACAGGATCGGGGACCCGTCGAAGCTAAGAGGGAAAGGACCGTGTGGCACAGTCTTACCGCTTCTTCTTCGTCAGCTTGTCGATCGCTACGTCCACAATACAAACTGCCGCAATGCGAACGAGCGAATTAGCAATGATAGCCTGGGCTATCCTCTTTAGATTAGTGATGTTCATGCGCGTTGGATGCCAGTGGCAGTCCCCTCCATAGAGTTTAGTAGACAGAATAGATGTGTTCCGCGTAGCCGCGGCTGATGCTGATCGATGCCTTGGTAGCTACTGCGCCGCTGCCCATGTACGCTTTCAGGAAGTAACGTCCTGCTGGTAGCGCCGTGCTGGCGTTCAACATATTGTACGTGCCGTTGCGTACCGACGCTGTCATGTTTCCGCTGGAACTGGGCATGTAAAACATGAACGTGTAGAAGTTGCCGTCCAGCGCGGGGGGCATGTTCAACGCGGTCTTCGTCACAGTGCCCGTGGTGCGAACCATATAATGTAAACCAGTATCGGCACTGTTGACGCCAAAGCCGATGAAGTTCGTTTGTGTCGATGGATCAACGTCAGTGATTGCGTTACTTTCATTGACCAAGCCAACAAACCAACGCTGTCCAGCTGCCCAAGCGGGGATGCGAACACGGAGCGTGACGAAGAAGCCGCTCAGGTTGTCGGCGATGTTCTTGATGACAGGATTGGCGCAAACCATTCCAGCAAACGAACCCGTGGCCGCTGCCGTGTCGTAGCTAATCTGCGGCTCGTTCAATCCATTGCCGGAAGCCAACTGAACCGCCGTGGCCGTACCTGCGTATGTGGCATCCCAAGCCTTGGTCGTGATGTTCAGGCTGTCGCCATGAGCTTGCCATTCCCGCTGTGTCGAGAACGCCGTCGAGATACCAAGAGGGTATTCGGTAGCTAGGCTGTATTGATCGGAAACGCTCAGGAACGTGCGATTTGCCAGCGCTGCTTGCCTAACGACAGCGTCACCGGCGAGGAACAGGTTGCCGTCTGCGTTGATTGCGACCTTGCTGGCACCAGCCAATGCGGCACCATTCCTGAACTGAACTTCCCGGCCTGTGCCGTTGGTCGCTAGAAACGTCTTGGTCTGCCAGCTTGCCGCATAATCAGCGGCGCTGGTCTTGGTGAGAATCTGGTTGGTCGTGCCGCCGGTAGGCAATCCGTTAGCAGTGCCGCCGCCGCTTGCTGGTGTTGTCCACGCGATGTTGAAATCCGTTGCGCTGACCTTGCTGAGAACCTGACCAGCAGCGCCGCCGGTTGGTACGCCCTGACCATTCGTTCCGTTCGTGCCAGCCGTTCCGGTATCACCCTTTACGCCTTGCGGTCCCTGCGCTCCTGTATCGCCCTTGGGTCCAGCAACGGTGGAGTCTGCGCCAGCAGGACCGGTCGCGCCGGTCGCGCCAGTATCTCCCTTGTCGCCTTTGACGCCCTGAATTCCTTGCGGACCTTGTACGCCAGTGTCGCCCTTTGCTCCGGCTGCGCCAGCGTCGCCCTTTGGGCCGGCTACTGTCGAAGCTGCGCCGTCTGCGCCCTTTGCTCCGGTGTCGCCCTTGTCGCCCTTGGGGCCAGTCGCACCAACAGCGCCATCTAGGCCGCGTTCGCCGGTATCTCCCTTGTCGCCCTTCGAGCCAGCAGTGCCGGGGAAGCCCGGAGCGCCGTCCTTGCCGTCAGCACCATCTTTGCCGTTCAGGCCATCGGCGCCAGCAGGACCGCGCTGCCCATCAAGTCCGTCTAGTCCGTCCCTGCCGTCACGACCGGGGAGCCCATCAACGCCATTACGTCCAGGCAGTCCGTCCACGCCGTCACGGCCCGGCAAGCCGTCGATACCATCGCGTCCTGCTGGACCTGCGCTACCGGCTGGACCTGTATCGCCCTTATCACCTTTGCTGCCCTGCGGACCTGGAATTGGCACCAGTCCCGCTGTGACTTCCACGACTTCAAATTCAGCTTCTGCGAGCAGGTCGGTAATCCCAACTTCTTTTCCCGAACTCATGGTTAGGCCACCTTGACCGCTGTTACGGTTCCTTCTCGGATTGTTTGGACTGCGCCATGATCCCAGATGACATAGAAGCTGTAATCCATCTCAGACGATGCCCGGATGAATGCCACTTGTTCGTTGGCGATCTGGATGTGGACTGCTTTGAGTTGATCGATCCACGCAAGGCCGCTGCCAAACGTCAATTCCAGCTTGGTCCTGCCGTTGTCACGGACATGGAAGTAGGCAGCTACAGGAGCAGCCTCCACGGGAACGCCATCGGTAGTAAGTTGCCAGAGGCGGTTTAGTACCAACGACCCGGCAAGCGCCGGGTTGTAAGCTCTTAGTTCAATAGAAGTATCCAACGCCATTCCGTGACCTCGCAGTTATCACGGATATTTAGTTGGATACCTCGTTCTTACGGCCTGACTGGGCGGTTGTTGGTTGCTTGGTGATACTTGAACCAATCGTTTCCGGCCTGCCCCGGTCCCTTTGCGGTTTCGCTGGTCAGTTTCTCTTGGAAACGCTGCTCGGCGGCGGTGACTGCCTTGTCCAAGTCGGCTCCGCTCATGCCCATATCCTTGAGCAGTCCGGGACCGGCGAGAAGCTGGTCCGTTGCCTGACCGTCGCGCAGTTCAGCAGTATTCCCCGGCTTGTAAGTGTCCCAGCTTGGCGCCGGACGTGCGACTGCGACTGCTGCCATATTCTGGTGTAGCTTCGCCACATCACCCTTAGCCGCGTCGATTTCAGCGGGGGACCAGTACTGGGTGAGGTAGTCAGAGCCAGTGCCGTTGATGAGCGAGCCGTCATTGATACGGCCAACGATGCGCTTGCGGTGGCACGCCAGTAGCCAGTCGATGACTGCCTTGACCTTGGGAGAGGCATCGCGAAGAGCGTCATTGAAGCCGAGACGTTCTGTGACGTGAAGAGCGCTCAGCCAGTAGCCAGCGTAGAAGTCGTGAGCGAATAGTCCATCGACTTCGCCATCGGCTTTACACGGACCAAAACGCGCTGCGCCCGCGAACACCGCCTTGGTCGGATCATACTGTCCACCGGTCATGATGTTGGTTGGCGGATTCAGGAAGCCTGGATCAGTTGCGTACCAAGTGTCATAGAAGACCTCAAAATCGAAGGTGATGAAGTCCATGACATCAGCGCGGCTATAAAGCCTGTCGCTGTTGTTGGATGCCGTCTTCCACGCCATGGCAGTCTGGAGGAACTTCCAAGCCGCACCACGCTCAGCGAATTCCTTATTGCTGTCGCTCTTGCCGAGGATCACGTTGTCGTAGAGCTTGACCTGATCGAAGAACCTGTGGCCTAAGAACGCAAATTCAGGCGTCTGGAATAGCAGCGATCCCCAATGGGGAAGCTGATGGCCGTGTGCCTCATCAATCTGGTTGGTACCGAAGATAGGCTTTGTTGGAGCAACGCCGCCGTAGGGCACCTTCACTCGGAGTGGGCTGCTGCCGCTCGCCCATTCGTAAGGGCGTCCACCCTGAACGTAGAAGGCTTGGCTTGCTGGTGTCGCGCCCTGACCGGGTCCGTAATAGTGGTTACGCATCGTGATATTGCGGCGCATATTGCCCTTGTAGAGCGGCTTGTTCCGGCCGTTTTCAAAAGCGTGATATGGATCGCTGACATAACCGGTGAGGTAATCCAGCGCGATTTGCTTCATGGACCGCTCGTCGTGCGGACGCTTGGCGTTCACATCGCGAGCATACAGCGCCACCATTTCCGGCATGACCTGGCGATCATCACGCACACCACCAGGACCGGTAATTGGGCTGCGGCCCATCTGGTTGAACGGCGTGTATTTCAGCCAAACACCCGCGTTGGGGACTGCGCCATCGGGGTTATAAACGCCGCCCTTCCATGGGTCCTTGGTGGCTTGTGCCTGTGCCTGGATATCCAGATACGTGGTCTGCTCCCACGACATGACGCGGTAGTTGGCGAAGCCGTTTGCCTGACCGTCCGAGAACAAGCGCATGTCGCCGCCATTGACCGAGAAGCCGGTCTTGGACGCGAATGGGACGCGCATGTCGTAAACAGGAACCGTGTTCCATACCTGCTGCTGGCTGTACGCCACGGGATCGTGACTGCGCCAGATAAGACCCGAGCGGGTCGTGCCATGCGGGTACCACGGGTTCGCGGTAGTGATCTGCGCTGCGCCGCGACCATCATACGTGCCCTGCCAAGTAGCTGGGGACGAATTGCTGTTCAGGGGTTCGCCGTTTGGCTTCTCGATACGCGCAAGCAGTGTGCCCGCGTTGTCCAGGATCTTCCACTTATGCGGGACCATGTAGCTGTCTTTGCCTTGTGGATCGCCAAACGGGGCGTTGGGCATGGTGTTCGTGTCCCAGTCGTAACCGAACTGGAACTGGACGTAAGTGCCCATGCGGATGCCTTCGCAATAGTAGTTGATGCCGTTGATGTTGGGCACTGCGCCCTGTGGTAGAACCTCCGTCCAGGTAGCTTGCGAGCCGTACAAACCGGCATCTTCGAACTTACAATTCTGCGCGCTGGCCTTGGTCATCACGAGGTGGTTGGGATGCTCAACCGCGCTGCCGCTGGACCAGTCCTCTAGGACCGCCTTGTATGCGCGACCGGCTGGAAGAACCATGTCACCGACCACAATCTCGATGTCATACATCTGTGAGCCGTTGGCCGTGTAGGTCAGGTGGCGAGCAGTCTGGTTGCCCGCGAGGTTGCGCGCATCAACGACAAGCGCCTTTAGATCGGCTGCGCTGATCGGACCGTCGTTGACCGCCACATATTCGCTGCGGATACCCGGCTTGCCTGCTCCGATTTTCACATACTCAACTTCTAGGTTGTTGATGCTCTGAGAGGTGTTGCCCACGGATGCGTTGATTTCCAGCGCCGCTGCTGCCGCAACACGGGGCTTGCTGGTCGTAGCAACCGGCGAACCAATCTGCTGGCCGTCCACATAGAACGTAACCGTACCACCGATGCCGCCGGGGTTGTCGTTCCATTCCGCTTCGTAAAGCTGGTTGGTGCCAAGAATGCGCGAAGGAGCTTCAGGGCTGATGACATTCTCGGTCGAGCCGTTGCGGTGAAGCTGTAGCTGTAGGGTGCTGCCCTGCCAGTAGGTTTTCAGCGTCATGCCGCCCGTGCCGTAATCGAGCACGTTGGCGAGAATTGGCTCCATGGCATCGGCAGGAACAACGCCTTTGAAGCTGATGCGCATCGACGGCGGGGTCTGGGTAATGATGTCATTGCTGCTGGTCTTGAAATCCAGCGCTAGGGCCTGGCTGTACAGGTAGCTGCCCTGATTGACGATCACATGGCCGTTGCGGAAATCAAAGCCTGCGCCGTTCTTGTTCAAGCCAGCCGTGTTGCTGACAGCGTTGCCGCTGACCGCATAGGGAGCGCCCGAACCACCGAGCGTCCACTGGCTGCTAGTTGGGGTAACGATATCGACCCTGCGCTCGATCATGATGGGCAGTTCTTCGGGGCGGTTGACCGTAAAGCTGGCCGAACTGCCACCCAGAGTGATGCCCAGAGGAATGATCGTGCCGGGAGCGCCATAGATGGTGCTGCTACCGCTCAAGTCGACGGGTTCAGTTGGAACGTCTGGCTGGGGCTCGGGCGCGTTGGTGAGCCCGATGGTGATCGCGTAACCACTCGTAGTGGCGTTGATCCACATACCGATACCGGCGCTGGCTTTGTCGCGGGGTAGGATGACCTTCGCACTCTGCGTGAGGGTGATGCCGGGTTCACCCTGCGCAACAGGGACGATCATATAGACGCCGCTGCCGCCTGCGGGCTGTCCGGTGTATTCGGTGAAATTCGTGATAGCGCCAAAGCCAGCATCGCCGTTCTTGCCGCTCGGGCCTTGGCTACCGGCAGGGCCAGCAGGACCAATCGGGCCGACTTTCGCGTCGATCAGCTCGCCAGTGCGTTCCAGCAGTGTACCAACGTCCTTTGTAAGACGCAGCGTTTCGTTCAAAACCGGGAGGAAGGTATATGGGACGTTAGCTTCGCTTGCGCCAGCGTATGGCTCCTTGAGCGTCAACTGATTGCGACCATCGATTCTGCGAACTGGCAAGCTAAGACCGCGGAAGTTCAGCGCGATACCTTCGTAGTTCACAACCCAATTGGTGTTGTTTCCCGTAACTTGTGTGGAGCCTCCTACCAGATTTACTGATCCACTATCCTCGTATTCAAATGCCATCTGCTGGGCTCTCCCGCTTATGCTGTCGCATATTTAGCGGGGCTCGCTGATCGGGCTTAGATACCAACCGCCATCCAATCAAAACCGTCCAAATACTGATCATCGCCAGTTGCCGCCTGGGTGTAAACGGTGGAACCGAACCTACTGGGAGAACCAGTGTTCTGAACCCACAAGTCCTTTCTATAGTTTGGCGTCGCAATGTATGGTGTCACGTTAAAGCTGACACACATTGTTGGAAAAGGGACGGGGAACGTGACCGGGACCGAAACCTCACCTCGAATTGCCGCGCGATACTTTCCCCACATGATCATCGGCCCACCGGGGATTTGAATATAGCCGTTGTTGGGATCATTGACCGAGGAATTCTTGGCAAACTGGTCAACAAGTGCGCCGTATGTCAGCTTATCGACTCGGACGTTGGGCATGTAGATGCCGTCAGCGTCACCATAGAAAATCTGCTTGCCAGTTTCGCCAGGAGTGTTGATCCGGAAGCTGTCTGCGTTGAATGCGATGGCTGAAACGCCATCCTCAATCGCAAGCCCCATACCAGCCACAGTGATGACGCCATTTTGTACGGTCTGCGCTTTCAACACGTACTGAGCACCGATCTTATCGGTCTTGTCGGCGTAGGTCTTGAACGACTGCTCAAGTCCTGCGTAGTTCATGCCGTCGACCTTGGACTGTAGGTTCTTTGTCTCTTCGGCTCTCGCGCTGTTGTTCTTAGCTTCGGTTTCCTGAATGATCTGAATGACGCCGTTGGGACCTACGAGGCCGTTGTAGCTGCTGGACAGAATGCGAACTGCTTCCGTTGCTGCGCCAGCCTCGTCCACAACGGTCTTCAATCCGTCACGGATTGCCGCCTCGGTTTCGGTCTTTACGCCGTTTACTTCGCGAGTGACGCGGGAGCCAAGCTCGTTGACTGTCTCCGCAACTACGCGGTCGCCTTCAATCCACGCCTCGCGAGCGTTGACGATAGCAACCTCGCGCGTGGTAGTTTCATCACCGATAGCTTTGGTTAGCTTGAGGTCAATGCGGTCCAGGTCTTCTGCTTTGATCGTACCCGCAGTGGAGTCCACAACCAGTTTGCGGATGTCAGTAAACTGCCCGTTATAGTCCGTCTTTGCGTCACCGACCTCCTTGGCAATCCGAACGCCCATTTGATTAATATCTTCGGCTAGTGCCAAATCCTTTTCTACGCGAACGCGGCGCTCGTCGTTGATCGCGGCAGTGACGCCCTTGCCGAAGTTGGCAATCTGGATTTCAACAGTTTCGGATGTGGCAAAATCCAATCCGGCGACCGTCTTATTAAGCATTAGCAAACCAGACTCGGCATCACCGACACGAGTGGTAAGCTGAAGAATATCCTCAGCGATGGCGTTGCCATCTTCATCAATTCGAGTTCCAAGGGCGCGGATTGCTACCAAATTCTGGTTATGGAGCGCCATCGTCGCATTAAACTGCGCCGCGCCGTACTTGAGTTGGAGGGACGAAATCTCGTTGATTGGCTTCTTGAGAAGCGGTCCAACCAAGTCGGGAAGCTGCTGACGGATTGAGTTCGCGTTGTCGTTGGCTTCCTTCACGTCCTTTTTGACGCCGCCGATAACCTCCAGGGTTCCCTCAACGGCATCCTTGAGCGCGCTGGAAATCTCGCCGTCACTATGGACGGAGAAGCAACGACGACCACCAACGCGGACGCGGTGGACGCGGGTTGATGTGGCGGGCGACGTAATGTCGATAACCGCTGGCTTGCTGCTACGACCGGAGCGCAACACAATAGGGGGCTTGGTCGAGACGTTGCGGCCAAAGTGCCAAACGCCGAGCGCATCGGCGAACAGATAGCCCGCCAGATGGCTGGTTGCCTCGCGGACGAAATCACCGACGCTGTAGCTGGGCTCGTTCTCGTCGGCATCCTCGGGCTTGGATCGAGCGTCGATGTAGCTGCCCCAGGTATGGGGAAACTCACGATCCATCTTGGCAGCGGATGCCGTGTCGATCAGCGCTGGCGCGATGCTGCCGAAGTTGCGCAGCATATAGGAGCAGATGGCACCAACGCTCGTCGGCACGGAACTGCCGTCAAGCGCTCCAATGACATCAGCCGTTACCTTGCCGATCGGCTCGCCACCAAAACGGAACATGCCAACTGCCGGCGCTTTTGCCCATGTACCAGGCGGTAGCTGTTCTGCCGTATAACCGGCCAACTGCTCGTAGGTCGCGGCAATGAACATGGGACTGCCGAGCGTCAGGGCATTCTCATAAACGGCTTCTACGTCCTTCGTGGGTCCATAGCCGTGATACTGCCAGATGAGATTTACCGGGTCGATCAACAGAGCTTCGATGTTCTCGCACCGACCGATCGCGAATGGCTTGAGGATGCCCTTTGAGCCTTCCGCGCCTTCCGCACCGCCCGTGCCTAGATAGCTGGCGGTTAGAATGTCCCTTTTGAGTTCAACGTCAGGACCCAACAGCGCGAGTTCGCCCAAATTGACTGCCTGGACGTCCAGCGAACCGACACGACCAGCGGGGATCTGTTTGTAGGTGCTGTAGGGTGCGCCATACTCACCATACAGGAGGCGGCATGCGTAGCCGTCAAAGTCGTAACGACGCCAATGCGTGTTGCGATGCTCAGGGGTAAAGCGGATCGTGATTGAGCCGTAATCGATACTGATTTGGCCGGGGATGCCGTTCTCAGTTACGGTTCGCGTTTGCGATGGAGCCAACGCAATACACGGTGTGTAGTGATCGTTGGGAAATTCGGGGAAGGCAACATGGCCCTGTCCGCCAGAACACATGCGGAGCGTTACTAGCTCATCTTCGCGCGGATCGTATGCCGTAATTTCTGCTATAAATACCTGCCGCAACTCCACACCTCATATCAATTATGATATTTAGCGGTGTGGGGCTGCTGACCGATCGTTATGGGTAAAGGCCATCCTTGATGATGCCGAGAACCAGCGTTGCGGCTGTCGCAACTTGGCCCCATGCTGCTAACTTCATCGGCTTGGTCAGCGTTTGCCCATGATTGTCTTTGAATTGAGCCCATGCGCCCAGCCAAATCGCTGATCCACCGGCACCGGCACCCAGTAGTAGTAGTAGTTCCTTGCTCATCGCTGACTCCCTTGAGTGAGGCACAACTATGCCATGCGCGGCATTAACGTCCTGTCCCTGTCGGCGGTTAACGAGCGTTTACGCTTTGAGCCCTACTACCTCTAGATCGCTTTCCCAGAGATTGTGATACAAGTTCACGCCCTTGTATGCTACTTTCATCCGGCCATAAACAGTCCAGCTTTGTACGCTGCCGAGGTTGTCGGGCTCGGGAGCAAACAACACGGGGCGCTTGACGCCCACGCTCATCATAAACGTGTCCAGCTTGTTAAAGTCCGACTCGTTCATCTGGCCAAGTGTTGCCTGAACTACTGGGCGGCTTGGAAACTCCTGAACATCCTCATAGTTCGGCGCAGTGGAAACGATGCTATCGTCAATGACACCCTTGGACCACTCGTAGTCGATGCCCGAGCCGATGACGAAGCGTTGTCCCATGACAATACGCGAGGCTTTGACCTGACCGTCAGGATGTCCAGACGATGAGAAATCAAAGCGCCAGTATGTGGCTTGCGTGCCCGCTGGTACATCAACGAGCGTCTTTGCCGTGTAGGGAACCGTAAGGGTTCCCAGTACTGCTGGAACTGCGCCGCTATCCCACACAGGGGCAGATAGGAGCCCTGCGACAGTGTTTGCCGCCCTCACTCGGAGTGTGTCATCGGGGCGCAGGTTGCTGTGAAGAACCGCGACTGTGTCGACTGCGCCCACGTTGCGCAGGACCACGTAAACATCGCTCAGGCCTAGCGAACGCCAGTCCATGTCCATGTTGTCGTTGGTCAGGTTCTCGACCGGGGAGCTGGCAAGCTGAAGACTGCTAGTTTCGTAGAACAGGGGATTGCTGGTCAATAGAAATGGCTGATCGATCATTGCGGCCCCTTTGCGGTAATTGTGGTCGTAAACTCGTTGTAATCCGTGGTCGTGGTCACAGTCCTCAGAACATCAACTTGGCTAATCGGCCAATCTGGAAACACGCATGAGAATGTGGGTGGACTATCAATCCACTTGTCGTCGCTTGCCACCTCAACGCCAGCGACTTTGACGAGATAGGCTTGAGCAACATGCTTGTGTTCAGTCAGCAATTCGACGGCGAGCGCTTTTGCTGCCGTGCTGTCCAGGTTCGTTTCCAGCTTGATAGTCCGAGCGTTGGGCTGTTTGGCCAGCACGTCAGGAGCATCTTCCGTATCGTAGCGGTATTCCTCTTTGACAAACGATCCGCGATTTCCATCAATGGCCATTGGCTACCTCCACGAGTATTTACACAGTTCCGTACTGATAGCCGTTGACTGCCTTGGCGTTGCGCATGATGTCTTCAACATCGTTGGCAGCTTCCAACGCTGCCGCGATGCGCTCCTGAATTGCGTTGCCCTTCTGCTGCTCTTTGATCTGCTGCGCGATAAGCTGCGTCTGCGTATCAACTGCCTGAACAACCGTCGTGCTGTCGCTACTGGTGCCGTACATGGACTCGACATTCTTGGTCATCGCATCGCTGGCGTTGAGCAGTTCGTTCCTGATGTTCTGGAACAGCGGGCCGCTGGTGCCGTAGAGGTCGCGTGCGATTTCAAAGATGGACGATCCCAGTTCAGCGAACTTGGTTGGATCGACGCTACCGCCCTTGGCAATCGTGTCCTCGTATGCGCGGAATTCCTTTAGCTGCTTGTCCAGGCGGCTCTTGTTCGACACGCCGCTGTCCGCACCATTCAGTTTGTCCTGTAGGCTCTTGATGCTGGAAAGCTGGTCCTCAAGCATCTTCTGACGCTGAACCATGTAATAGCGATCCACATTCGCGAGTTCGCCAGCGGTCGCGCCGTTGGCCGTCATGCTCTTATTGAGCTTTTCAAACTGCTCGTTGAGTTCCTTTAGCGGAGCGCCAATGGGATCATCGATTGCTGCCAGTTCCTTGAGGATATTCTCATAGGTGGTTGCCAGCGCCAGTGCGGAGTCCAGGTTCTCAGTTGCGCTCAACAGTCGCTTGCTGAAATCCGACACGCCATCGAGAATGCCGGTCTTCAAAGCCGACTTGATAGCGAACGCGATTGCGTCGGCCTCATTGTCGAACGCATCAACGCCGGTCAGGCGACCAGCGCCCGTGGTATCAACACGATAAGCGCCAGCCTTATGGCCGGGGCGATATCCAACGCTGATACCGCCAGCACCGGTCAGGGTGCCGCCTAGCTGCGATGCGATGCTGTTGAGGCCACTAGCCGCGCTGTTTGCCAGCGCGGTCGCTGTCTCACGCTCCTTGGACCCAGTGCCAGTGGCTTTCATGCCCTGGAGATTGCCAAAGCTGTCGAGTTCAAAGCCTGCGCTTGCCTGCTTGGTCTTCTTGAAGAGGCCACCGAACAGACCGCCAGCGATGCCGCCGACGATGCTACCCAGGGGACCTGCGACAGCACCACCGATGGCGCCACCGACCTGGCTTCCCAGCTTGCTCGACTTGAGACCGATAGCCTTCATAAGCTGATCGGCCGTCTCGCCCATCTGCGCACCGCCAGCAGCCTTGCCCAGCACACTGCCCATGCTCTTCGTGAAGTCGCCGTTCTTGCCGAAGATGCCCTTGAGGTCGGTCTTGAAGCCGTCAAATCCGCTGCTCAGGGACTTGAGTGGATTCTTGAACGCGCTGGCTTCGCCGTTGCGACCCAGTAGCTGGTCCATGCTCTTCTTGCTGGCGTCGGCTGCTGCCTTGCCCAGCGCATTCGCCGTGCCGTCACTCTTAGTGCCCAGCAGGTCGATGACGCTGCCGAGCGGTCCAAGACCACCGAACTTGCCACCAGCGGCATCAGCGAGACCGCTAATCAGCTTACCAAAGCTGCCAACTGCTCGACCAAATACGCCGCCTAGCTGCTCGCCAAGCTGGTCGATTTTACCGCCAAATTCCTTCTCCCAGCGGGTGGCAATCTCAACGCTGGCCTTCTCCACGCCATCGAGGGCGCGGCGGTACTGCTCTTCCGTGATCCCGCCATCAGCAACCGGCTTGCTGCGCAATACACCCAGGCGATCCCGGTCGGCCTTGATCTGGTCGAGGCGCTGGTTGTCAGCCTCGCGAGGGCTGTACTCGCTGAGCAAGCTCTCCCGGTCCTTGAGCATTCGGTTCTGCTTTTGGATTTCAAACGTCTCGCCAGCGCGGGCTTTGATCGTCGCAAGCGTGATCTGGTACAGCGCGTTGCTGGTATCGACCTTGTCAGCCAGTGCCTTGCTCTCGAACTCCCATGCGGCTTCGGCCATCGCCGCTTCCTTGTCGGTCATTCCCAACTTGCGCTTCTGGAAATCGAGTTCTGCTGCGCCGTTATCGTTGGCGGCGGTAATCTCCGTGAGCAGCTTTGCCGCACGCGTCTGGTCCATCAAGAGGCCAATACGGTCCTTGTCCTGCTGGGTAATTTGGGCACCGCGGATATGGGTCAGTTCCTGCTCTGCGTTCAGCTTTTCAGCCTCGGCGGGCATCAGCTTTGCCAACGCGAGCTGGTTGTCCATGGTGGACCACAGTTCCGTTTCCTGCTTCTGGCGACGCTCGGCTAGGTTCTCAGCCTCGCGCTGCGCAGAGATAGCGGCCTTCTCGCTTTCCGACTTGGACTTGTCGCCCTTGCCCTTCCACGCGACGTGGAAATGATCGCCTTCGTCCAGCTTCTCCACGACATCGTAGCCCTGCTCCTTGAGCGCGCTGACGACCTTGCCCAGCGTCATGCCCTTGGTCTTCGCGATGTCGCGGGCGTTACCGGTCAGGTGATAGCTGTTAGGTTGTCCGCCAACTTCCTTGTTGTGTTCAAACGATCGGTAGCCGCTGGTGACACGGGCACCGATGCTGTTCATAATGTCATCGACATCACGGCGGGATTTACCGCCACCGCTGCCGGTGGTGGTCGTGGTTCCAGGAGCAGCACGAAGCTGACCGGTTCCGCCCTGCTTGGCCTTATACGCTGGCATGGCCGCCCAGAACTTGTCGAAGATCGCCTTGGGCGTCATGCCCTTGCCGGTGAAGCTACTATCGCCGGTTACGGTGCGCGTGTTGGCAATCAGCTTGTCGAGGGCGCGATCACGACGGCTTTTTTCAAACCCGGCGTTAAAATCGCCCCGCATGTTCTGTAGCGGCTGGTTCTTTGGGATACCGGCCTGCGCCCACTCGGGACGCATACTGCGATCAACATCGTTGGCCCAGTTCTGTAGCTTGATCGGAGCGTTGGCGATGTTGTCCATGATGCCGAGGAGCCCGCCAATCTGCTCTTTCACAGTGCCGATGCGGATACCCAGGGCATCAAAGACGCCGTTGGCACCGTTGAGCAGCGGCTGGAAAGCATCGCCCAGACCCGCGAACGCATCGCGAATTTCACCACCCGCGTCTGCTGCGCGCTTGGTGATGCTGTTCATGTTATCGGTGCCCTGATTGGCGAAGTTGTAGAGCGCCTGACTGAAACCGCCGCCGCTATCGAACGCGCCAAAGGTGCGCGTTGCGACATTCTGAATGGCAGTGAATGCGTCACCGAATGTCGCTGGGATGGACTTGGCTTCTGCGTCCAGAGCGGCAAAATACTTGGGATCGGTGAAGGCGCGGAATAGCTTTTCGCTGGTCAGCTTGCCCTCACTGGCCATCTTTTTCAGAGCGCCAATAGGTACGCCCATGCTGTCGGCCATCAGCTTCATCAAGCGAGGCGCGTTCTCAGCAAGGGAGCGGAATTCGTCGCCGTTCAGCTTACCCGACGACAACGCCTGACCAAGCTGGAGGACCGTAGAAGCTGTTTCACCGGCAGACGCACCGCTGACCTTCAACGACTTGGTGACGGTCTCGGTAGCGCGTGCGACCTGTGCCTGACTGGCGTTGAGGTTCTTACCGCTAGCTGCCATCTTGCCGTAGAGAACGGCAGTGCTGGTAAGCTCACTACGAGTGCCGGCGCTGATGCGCGATACGTCGGCTTGCGCCTGTCCGTAATTACCCCAGTTGACGACTGCCAGTTTCAGTTTGGCATCCATTAGGCTGCTGGCATCCGCAAAGTCAGCTGCTCGTCGGGTAAGATCCGCCAGGATGAGGGCCGCACCAGCTCCCTTAAGTCCAGCAAGGCTACGGCCAAAAGTACCGATGTTCACGGTTGTGCGGCCCAGTGAGGCGTCCAGGCGGCGGCTGGCATTGCCAACCCGATCAAGTGCTCGTTCTGCTGTTGAACCGCCGCGTTGGGCTCCCGAAGCATCAATGATAATGCGGACCGTAGTGTCAGACATTTATAGGCAAGGCTCCGCGATAGTTGGGACGATCAACTATTTAGCGGGGGGGCTGGCTTTTCTTGTCGGACTCGGAGAGGACAACGGCATCCATGGCGCGAATGATGAACCAGAGATTTTCCTTCTCTTGGAACGTCATGCCGTAATGGTTTGCGAACTTGATTGTATCGTCCCAGCGCAGTTTGCCCGCGCCCATGCCGTTGGGCCGCATCGTGCTAATTGTCTGGAATGCGTACCAGTAGAAATCACACCCGGCAGTTAGCTTGGGGGCTTTAGAAAGCTCTTCTTCGTAAAGATCGATTGAAGCGTGATCGTACCGCCCAGCCTTCAATGCTGCCTCGGCATCTGCCTCAGCCTTGTCCAAATGGACTCGTGCCGGAGACAGTTGCCAAGCCAGATACTCGGTTAGGAGTTTTTTTCGGCGACCACCTCAGCGGCTTCGCTGTTGCTGGTTTCAGCCGAAAACTCATCTAATTCTTGATAGATGAACCAAGCTGCTGGCTGCGTCAGGAACTTGATCAAGTTCTCGTTCGTGTGCTTCCAAACGCCAGACTTGAGGGGAATGCCTTCGCTCTTTGTCACATACTTCTCAACGAACAACCGGATCAGCAAGCCACGGTGAAGCTGTACATCCTCAACAGTCTGTGGGTCACCGACACGGGCCTTCTCACGCTTGCTCAGCTTCGCAAGTGCGCGCCGGTAATCCAGCATATATTGGGGGGAACCGGAGATGAATGGCTTAACGAAGTAAACTCCGTAGCTCTTTCCATCCTTGATAACTTCGATTTCACGAACCTCATCCGGGTTAACGGAAGGAAGATCAAACTCAAATTCCATTGTAGATACCTCAGGTTTTCTACAGCAATCTCGCTGCTGGATATTTAGCAGAGACAGCAACGGGAGCGGTGGACCTGAAACCACCGCTCCCGCGTCATAGGCTTTTGCTGTTAAGTTACGGAGTAACTGGAACAGTCAGCTTCTGAATCATGATGTCCGCACCCGAGACGTTATCGCCTTGTGGAACGAACGTAACTGCTACCATCTGGTTTGCGCCGTCTTCGCTGTCCTCTGGGAACGAGGGCTGACCAAGAGGAATGGTGAAGCGATAGCCCTTGTTGTCGAACAGGCAGTCGAACGAAATCGACACTGCTGGGTTCTCAATGCCGTTCTTGATGAGCGCTTCTGGGCCGAAGTCCTTGCGGTAAAGCATGACCTGTAGCTCAATGCTCTTGCCGCTGGTGCCGATGCCGCGTGCGTATGGGGAGCCCAACTTGCCCTGCGTTGCGCGATCCTGCGAAACGCTCAGCGTGAGGGTCGAGTAATCCACATCACCAAGACCGACGATGTTGATGTTCTTGACGTCAGGACCAGCGAACTTGGTGTTGCTCGACGCGTCCACATAGGTAGCGCCAGTGATGATCGCTGTAGCAGGATCGGCGCGGCCACGACCAAGGACCGTGAAGTCAGCGGTTACAATGCCACCAAACTCAGCATTCAAGGCAAACTCAGTTACCTGACAGCCAAAGAAGCGGCTGAACATGTTCTTGGTGCCGTCGATCCACAGGCGCTCGACGGTAAAGTCCGTTTCGGTTGTGCCAGCCTTGAGCAGACCAGTGTTGTCGAAGCGGCCCGAGAATGCGCTTTCCAGAAGCATTTCGGTTGCGGCGTCATCGGCGGTGAATTCCGTGTTTAGCGTACCCTCAACACGAGGGTTTACAAGACGCTGACCAGCGTTCGTACGACCCTTACGACGGGTTGCGCTGACGATTGGATCGGCTGTTGCGTTGAGGTTCGAACCAACGATGGTTTCGAGGCGGTTGAACACAGGCTTTGCTGGCGTAGTGCCAGCTTCCGGCTCGCGTACAATCGCGAACCCGGTATCAGATGGGTTAATTGCCATTCAGGGCCTCCTAGTAAAAGCGGGCCGCTGAATGGCCACAAGCTATTTATTCGGACTACCTGTTGGCTAAGCGTCACCGAGCTCTTTGGCTTTGGTAGAAGACGTTGAGAGAAATAACATAATACTTGTCATCGGGAATGATGCGGCTTTCCGTCTTTCCACAACGAATAGTCCCATCATCACTTGTCCAACGATTAAAGATGGAAGTTGCCTTGTCTGCCAGCGCCCACGCGTCACCATCGGGCGTACCAACTGGAACTGCCACCTGGAGCCAAACGCGCCCCTCGCACACGACGCGAATGCGCTTGTCACCAAGGCTGCGCTGAATTTCGCTACTCGGGCGAACAGAGAAACGGACGAACGTACCGGGAAGCGCCGTGCCAGCCTTTGCGTTGTCGTAGAGCAGCGGTACGCTGGGGATCGCTAGAGCCTTCCAATTGGTGGCCATGCGCTTGCGTAGAATCTCAATATCGATGCTGTGACCCATTAGCGGCTACCTCGCGTTGCGTTGTCGATCGCCGCTTCGATCCAGCCGGAGGGTTTGCTGACTGCGTTGCCCGCGTTCAGGCCCTCGACGTATGGCTGGTTGTTCACGATGTGGATGTTCTGCCCCAGCTTGGCCGTGCCGATTATAGCCGCGCCTTTGGCAATCGCGGTTGCGCCGCTTGGATCGGGTTTGTTGACCAGCCCCTCAGGTGTCGTCTCAAGGCCGACCTGCCAGCCGCCAATGGCGGTGCTGGTGTCTTCAGGTGTGCCCTCTACAACGCCGATCAGAATGCCGTTCGCGGTATCGCGGACCACCTTCTGCGCATCAGCCAACGCTTTACGTTTTGCTGCCGCAAGGCTCTTCACGACCCCGCCCAGGTTCGAGACGCCGGACCGGGCCATTATACGAGCACCACTTCGTAGGTTATGACTCTGCCAGCGGGTGCTTTTGCGGCGACTTCTTTGACGATGTAGGTTGTCGTGCCGATAATGAGTTCGTCGTCTGGCCTCGGCTCTACTTTGTTGTCCAGTACCGCAACGAGCTTGCTGCCAAGATACGCACCAGCGTTCCACATTTCCTTCGTCTTCACCACGCAAGCAACCGACCTGTCACTCTGGGTCACCGGCGTGAGATCGCCATTGTCGTCGTAGCCGCCACCGCGCTTGCTCCGGAGCCTGCCATTGCCGCCCAGTGGTCCGTTGAGCATCTGGGTGGCAGCACCAGCGAACGTGTCGTAAATTCCCGCCATCATCGGGCACCGCCGGGCTGGACGATCGACATGCCTTTGAACGAGCCCCAGCGTGCGAGGCGCATGAACACGGCATCAGCAGCGGCGACCATGTTCGCCGGTTTGATCGTACCGACGCCATCCAGCTTAATCTCGGACGCGTTGAAAGCGTTATCCTGCCACAGCGTAATGTCGCGGACCTTGAAGGCCGCAAGGATGGCCTGCGCTTCCAGAACCTCCCGTGGGACCATGCTTTCAGGTAGCAACTCCGGGACCGTTAGGAGGCCGGGACTCTCAAACATGATGAAGCGCGCATATTCCTCCGCGCTGGGATCGAGATGCGGATAGGTGCGGCCGAACCAGTCCGCTCCAGGCCGCCCCTGCTCGAGCAGAACACCCTTACGAGGCCATGCGAGCGCCTGGAGGGGATCGGCAGGCTGGCCCTTCCAAGACCACATGCGGCTAATTTCTTTGGCCGCTTCAATCAAATAGGGGCCGTCGTCTCGGCCCAGCTCAGGCGAAATGCCAAGTAGCGGATGAACGAAGTCCACGAGAAACTGGTTGGCCTGTGGAATGGTTTGCCAGCTATTTGCCGCTGGTCCCGTATTTTCTAGTGCCAATGCTTCGTCCTCGACTATAATTGTCGAGTATTTATTCAACTTAAGAAGAAGCCCGACTTCTCAGCCGGGCTTCCCGGCTCGGCAATTAAGCGGAGGCGACCAACCTCAGCGCGCGGATTGCCTTGTAGTCAACGACCGCGCCACCAACGCGACGACGCGCGGAATACTTCACGAACTGCGGCTCGGTGATGGGATCTACGACCCACTTCATGGATCCAAAGTCCACGATGGTGTAGGCCTTCTTGAAGTCCGCCAGAAGCACGGCAGGAGTACCGTCTTCGATAGCGTCAGCAATCGTGGGCATGGTGTCATCAATGACGTACGCCATGTTGTGAACGGTGCCAGCAAAGCTGCCGGCAACGCTTGCGTCGGCTGGACGCAGCAGTGAGCGACCGTTCTCGTCCTTCTCCATGAATAGCGCCAGTTCAACGTCGCTGCTGAAAACCAGCACAGCGTTGGACAAATAGTTGCTATGAAGGGTAGAGCGTAGCTTGAGGATGGCATCGGAGAGGTAATTTCCTGCCTTCGCTGCCGGTGCTACGACGGTTGCCAGTTGACCGAACTTGTCGGTGAACTTGTTGACATCGGTGGTAAGCGCTGTCTGACCAAGCAGGCCCATACGGGTTGTAGGAACGCCGGTTACGTCTTCAACGGTGTTGGTCGAAGTGCTGTTGAGAAAAAGATCGCTTTCCTTCTCAGCGATGTTGAGGATCATGCTGTCGCGAAGTTCGGCCGCGAGATTCAGGATTGACTCCTGGTCGTCTGATACCCACGAAGTGTGACGCTGCTGGTCGACAATCTCGGTGGTGCCCCAACGCATTTTACCGAACACGTCGGTTGTATTCAGCGTGTAAGCTGCCTTCTCCGTCTTGGTCTTCGCAGCGCCCGAAGCCCGCACCTTGATGATGCGCTCCAGGTTCGCCTTGACAGAGACGACACGGCTGAGGCCGCGGATGGGGCTGAGCTTGGCGAGGCCACGTGTAATCTCACCGTCGAACACGGAGGGAACGGTGTTGCCGCCCTCGATCCCTACGAGGCGGGAAAACTCGGTGGCCTTGATGTCGCCGTCTTCGATGGCATGACGGCCTTTGACGAAGGCGATCTTTGCGAGGCGTTCGTCGTCAGATGCGATGGTATCTGCGGTGTGGCTCTTGATTTGCGACTTGCGAGCCAGTTGGTCGCGAACGTCTGCCAGTTCGTTGCGGAGGGTTTCGACCTCGGCCTTGCTAACTGCGTCTTCGGAGTTGGCCTTGGTAGCCAGTTCCTCAAACAGCTTAGTGATATTCTCGTCGTTCACTCTTCACCTCTGAATGGGAGTTCAGAGGAGGGCGGAAATGCGAGTCCTGCTGCTTGAGAGGCGAGTCCCTGAGGAGTGCCGTTTGGAAGCAAAGCCTCCAGTGCTTCTATTTATCGGCCAAGCCGCTTCTTGATCTGATAAGCCAGCCAAAGATCATCAAAGCGAGTTTCGCCATTCGCAATTTCTTTAGTCTCTAAAGTATCAGCGACAGCTGTCAGAAGAGCGAGCGAACGTGAAGCGTCGTTTGCCTGCTGGCGCATATCGTTCTGCGCGGCGACCGTTTCCGCGATTTCCGCGTCGGACAGCATCGATTTGGCCATCAGGGTTGCGGCAAAGTCCGCGACGCGCTGCTGGTCCTCAAGACTCAAGTCTGGGAAGCTCGATGCGATGTTGCCCTTTACCGCCGATAGTTTGGCCAATTCGTTACAGGGGAATGTGACCGCGCTGATTTCGTGAAGGGCTATTTCCTTCAAGCGCAGCACCTTGCGGTCGTTGAGACGGTCTGCCTGCTTCTGGAGCACGCGGTAGCCAATCGAGAAGCTATCAAGCGTTCCATCCAGGAACTGCGAACGGACGTTCTGACCATCATGGCTGTCGGAGAAGCGAGCCTTGAAATACAGCCCTTCGTCGCTGTCTTTAAGTTCCAGAATACGCCCGATCGGCTTGTCATGACGGTGATGCGCAAGGAAGGGCATTGCCTTCTGCGATGCGTTAAAGCGATCTAAAGTGCGCTTGTAAGCACCGCGCTCCACAATATCACCAGCGTGGTCGATGTTGCCATAAGCAGAAGCCAAGCCCTCGACCTCATTGTCGTTGATAGGACCAGCCTTAAATCTCTTCGTCAGGAAGGGTGTGTTCATTCCGGTTAATTCCTATCTGCGTAACTCCGCTGTATTTATTTATTAGGCGCGCTGACTGGCACGGCGGCTAGTGTCGGCATCGTGACCGACTTCTCGCGCAGGCTGATTATCTGGCCGCTGTTCCGGTTCGCTGTTGTCATTCTGCGTAAGGGCTTCACCAGCCCCAGCGACCGGGATCGGCTTGTTGCCCCAAGCTGCGGGAGCGAAACCCATCGCCTCGCGGTATTCGTTGAAGGTGATGGCACCCCGGCCGGCCATCTTATCCACCATGTCCAGCTTGTCGTCCTGCAGGTATGGCAACCGGGTTTCGTCAATCTCGATAGTCAGCTTGGTGTCGTTTAGACTGTCGCGGAGAAAGCTCTGGAGGTGGCCGAGCACGTAATCAGCGCGGGGCTTCAGCCAGCCGGTATAGAAGGTGCGATCCGCCGTTCGCATATTCATGCCGGTAGTCTCGCCTTCGAAACCCAGCATGACTGGCTGGACTGCGAACGCCATTGCGATGCGGCGTTCCAACGCCTTCACAACTGACACAACATCGAGCTCTTTGAAGTCCATCTGGTTCTCGATGAACTCCGAGCCTGCGACGAGGCCCTTAAGATCGTCATCCTCGCGGAGCATTCTGAGCGTGTCGCGCAGCTTGGCCTTGTCGTCGTCCGTAAGCTCGTTGTAGCCATCGACCTCGGGAATGGTGATCCACCCGCTCTTCCGACCGCCATTTGTGAAACGGGCATACATGAGCTTGGTGGCGGCACGGTAAGCGGCGATATCGGGCATGATTGCGTCGCCGGCACCTGATCCCTCGATGGCGCTCAACGGGTTATAAATGCTCATGTGTAGAAGATCAGCATCGATCTGCTCATAGAGGCTGGTGTCAGCGATGCGGCGCTCGACAATCAGGATCGACGCGGGTTCTTCGGGATCGGTATAGAAAATCAGTTCTGGGTTGCTGTTGCCGTTCAGCCGTTTGGACGGGTCATAGGCAATGATGCCTTTGGCCGGTTCTTGGTACATGAAGTCGGGACGCAGGGCTTCCATGACGGGACGCTCCGCAATCTCCTTATTGAGCCACAGCCACGCGTCACCTCCGATGCCCAGGTCCATTTCCGCGTTTCGGAGCAGGTTGCTCATCGTACGATCGCGGAAGTTGGGCGCAGTCAGGACCTTCTTGGCCCGCTTGCTGCCTTCTACCTTTAGGGTAATGCTAGCCAGCTTCTCCGCGCGAATCTCAAGGCAACGCCGGCTTACCGGGCACTGAAAATAGACCGCGTTAGTGCGCTGCTGATAGTTTGCGTCATCGGTCCAGACCGAGCCGCCGTTAACGGGGAACAGCCCCCCGATCCCACCGCCGCGCAGTCGGGTTTCCTGTTGACCATAATCACGCGACTTGAACCATAAAAAACCCACTATCCCACCGTTAATTGGTTGCCTCGTGAGTATTTAGCGGTAGCTGACGAACTGTCGGCAAAAGCTATGGGGGATAAATTGAAACAGGACTTTGGCTGGATTGGAGTCGGCGTCGTGGCGGCGCTTGCTCTAATTTGGGTGGGCGTAGTCATATTTACCGGACTCGGCTACAATGCCTTCGGCGTTCCGTGGGACTTTTCGGTCACAGGAACACTCGGCGACTCGTTCGGCGTACTGAGTTCCGGCATGGCTGCCATCGCGGCGTACTTCGCCTTCGGGACATACAGGGCAGCACAAGAGGAGGGGCGCCTCGCGGAGCGGCGTGCGTTCGAGACGTCGTTCTTGAACTTAGTTGAGCGCCGGTTTGACGTTCTTGACCGTGTCAGTTCGACACAAGTCACCTTTGGCACGGGCAAATTAAGGACCACTGAATACGAAGGCCAAGCGGCTCTCGATCGAATTCAGAGCACGCTTCGGATCAGTATGAAAGCGGGAGACAAGACATTCGAAGAGGTGTACGCCGCTGCGACTAAAGATGTCCGTGGACTGTCAAGCTACCTGCGGTACACGTATCATTTAGTTTCGCTTATCGATCGGGACTCACCACAGGAAATTGGAAGAAAGGTCGATCGGAACAGTAAGGGATACCAGCTAGTGCGCCTCTTACGTGCGCAAATGACTGATGCCGAGCTATTGCTAATAGCAAATAATTGCGTGGTAGGTGGTGGTTATGCTAAATTCAGACCTCTCGTCGAAAAATATGCTTTGCTTCATAATATACCACAAACGGATATCGCACTGTTTCGGTTAGACGAGTTCTTCGCGTCCGGCGCTTTCGGGCTAAGCGCGGCGGATCGAGCGTCCCCCGACGATATGCCGCCGCAAGACTGGCTCAACGCTATGCGCATTGATGATCCGGAATCTACACCCGGCCTAAGCTGATGACCTGAAAGCCGGTCTTCTTGCGCTCTCCATGGACGTGCTTGATTGCCTGAGTAAAGGCGTCGCCTCGGTCGGGTGACGCCCTCAAGTCCGGCTCCCATTCCACAAGCTGGCGCTCCAACTTATCATGCTGTCCGTGGACCTTCACCTTGCCAAGCTGGCAATGGAGATAAGCCTCTTCTGCGCGAGCGTATTTGGACTTGTCAGCCCAGATGGGTATGATCCGAACGCCCCCAATGCCAGCATTCTTCAGCATCTCTCGCAAAAGCGAGGGGCCTGATTTTTGGTTGTTTTCCTCGAAAAGAATGTAGTCGCCTGACTTAAGATGAAGACCAGCGAGGCGAACGATTTCGCGGAAGGCGGCATCAAGGCCCATGCGCTCGGAGAAGTCATCAAGGATGACGCATTGGCGTGATCCCGTGCGCTTTTCACCACAGTAGATGATGCCGGTTTCGTCGCCTCCACCCGATGGATCGATGCTCAGGAACCGTTTGGTACAAGTCGCGGCGAACTCGTCACGCGTTAGTGTCGTTGGCAGGCGCATCTTCTCGATGCCCTCCTTATTCCACAGTTGGCTTTTGCCAGTAGTCCACTCCCCGAGAATTTCCTCACGCGCTTTGGTGCTTCCGATCACGGCCTCCGCTCGAAGCTCCGCGAGATGCTGCTCATCCTGGTGGATATTGGCCATCGATGCCGCAGTGCTCACGACGGTGTTTGGTCGGCCCTCAATGGCCTTCACCCATTCTTGCGCCTTAATGGGGCTGGTGGTCAGGATGATTTTGGTGCCCGCCGCGTGCTTTTGACGGACTGCGCGGAACAGGTTGTCGAACGTGCGTTCACTGTTCCAAAGTGTTAGCTCATCGCCCCAGCCGAAGTTGAGTGATGGACCGCGAATGCCCTGAGGATTGTCGGCGGTGTAGATTGTTGCCGACGTACCGTTAGGCCAATCAACGCGGTTGTAGTGTGGCTTGAAGACTGGAACGCAATCGAGCGGGGCCGTGGCAATGAGGCCGCTGGGGCCATCGATCATGATGTCCCGGACGTGTTTGACCGTTGGGCCAACGAGAATGCCGTAGCCACCGGGAAACACGTCACGGGCCAACAGATTGGTGTTTGTCGAAGCTCCATAGGTCTTGCCCGCACCACGACCCATGCGCTTCATCCAGATACGCCACTCGCCGCGTGGCATACGCTGGTGGTCCTCCAGCGCGAACGCAGGATCGGTCATAACGTCGATGATCTGCTCGCGGAAATCAGACTCGGCGGTAGCAATCCAGTCCCAGAAGCCCTCCACTCCTAGCGAGGCTGTCTGCTCGCGGGTGAAGTCGATCAGGTCTAGATAGTCGTCGAGGTCACTCCGCATCGTCCACCTGGCCGCGCTTGGCGGCGTGGTGGGCTATGCGTTCTTGTAGTGCGCGCCCCTTAAGCAGTTGGTCAGTACGCTTGGCGTCACGCTGATGGGCACGATGCGCTTCCTGTAGGGCCGCCTGTTGCGCCTCAAAGACGCCCTTGTTGACCTTGTCCCAGATCGCAGCGCGCTGGTGGTCCTTCATGTCCCCATACAGCGCAAGGAAGGCCTGCTGCTCGACGGGCGATTGAATCAGCTGGCTAAATTCATCAGCTACCATTCCCTCGTGGGCGGCTTTTAGGAGAGAGCACATGCGGGCGAGTGGGTCTGGCTGAGGTTCGCTGGCATTGCGAAGACGGAAGGCATTGGCGGTTCGGCCGGACATGGCAGCACTCAACTGCCGATCAATATCACTTCGGGAGCGCGCGATTGTGACGCCAGGGTCGCGGCTGTACGGAGCAACAAAGACGCTAGGGTCCTGCGCATCCCAGTGTTTTTGGACCTGTTTCGTTGTTGGTTCGGGAATTTCCATCCCGATATTTAGTTGAAGTCGTTCTCAGAGTGTTCCACATTCCCAACATGGTGAGTTGAGGATCACGATCTCCGCGGCAAGCCGATTTGACAAGAGGGGGCGAGCATCAGCAGAGCGGACGATTTTAAAACGCTGTTTTCGAACATCGCGATTGACAACGAACAGGCAATCTCCGCTCGATATGGCGAAGTAACGCGTGCTTTGAATCTCGAGTTTCGAGATACAGAATCCCGCACTGCGAATAGCCTTCAGGTTGGATCATATGGCCGTTGGACAGCAATAAAAGGGATTTCCGATCTCGACATGCTTTACATTATGCCAGCTCGATGCTGGGATGAGTATAAAAACGGCGGTCAAGCGAAGCTGCTGCGGAAAACGGCCGACGCCATAATCGCCCGTTACCCAAAGACTGAGGTTTACCCTGATACGCTCGTGGTTGTTGTTCAGTACACCAACTTCAAAATCGAGGTTCAGCCGGTTTTTCGTGAAGCTGATGGTAGCTTCACGTACCCGTACTCAAAGAATAACGGGTCATGGCGGACAACCAAACCCCAAGATGAACTCAACGCCACAGCCGCCGTTAACACTGACACGAACGGTAATCTCCGGCGGTTGGCAAGGATGGCTAGAGCATGGAAGAACAAGCATGGCGTCGCCATGAATGGCCTATTGGTTGACACGCTATGCCACAACTTCATTATTTCCACGTCCGATTACGACAAAACGGGTTATGCGTCGTGTGGCGGAATGATGCGAGACTTTCTGAAATACCTGTCGGAGCAGCCGAAACAGGAGCGCTATGCTGCGCTGGGAAGCGGACAGCACGTAAAAGTCCACAAAAGGTTCGAGGCTAAGGCTAAAAAGGGCATGGAGTTAGCTGATAAGGCCTTGGACGCTGGCGAAGAGTCCAAGGCCAATAATAGGTGGCGCAAGGTGTTTGGTCGCGGATATCCGCTGTCGGCGTCGTCGGAGGTGAGGAAATCGCACATTGCTGAGGCGGGCTATGAGGCGCGCAATACCGAAGAATTTATCGAAGACCGTTTTCCAGTCGATATTCGCTATCCCATGCGGATCGAGTGCGAGGTGTCACAGGGGGGATTTCGCACCCTCCTTTTACGCGCGAGTCGTGCGGCGGGGATTAACCGCCTGAACGTCTACAAGAGCAAAGCGCTTAAGTTCTACATTACCGAGCACCAGATACCAGGCGTGTTTCACGTTTATTGGAAGGTGCTCAATCGTGGCCCGATGGCCATACAAAAAGATATGATCCGGGGGCAGATTGAGACGGACTCGGGTTCGCGAATCAAGAAGGAAACGTCGAGTTTTCGTGGTGAGCACGTAGTTGACTGTTTTGCTGTAAAGAATGGCGTTGTTGTTGCGAAGGATCGTATTCATGTACCCATTATCGACGCGAGTGAGTCATGACCGATCGTGATCTTCTGCTACGAACCATAGCCGAGACTGGCTACAATGTCATTTTCGGCGCTAAGAAGACATTTGCGACCTTCGACATTGTGGGAAAGGTGCCCGGATGGATTGGATTCGGCTCATTCATAATTGGTACTTTCGCACTATTTACCGAATCCCTCGCGGAAAAAGTACCATCAGCCCTGCTTCTGATCGCCGGCGTAGCAGCTCTGTACTTTGCGACATATCCTACGAGCGAGTATGAAGCTGCGGGTAAAAAGCTGATTGGCCTTCACAATCGGCTACGCGATCTTTACCGAGCGGTTCAAGGCGGCGGGGATATCGCCTCAGCAAGGTCTGAGTTGTCACAGATCGAAAGTGAATACTATACTATTACCGTCAGTCGGCAGATCTTTTTAAGTGACTGGTATGCTCACTTCAAATTATTTGCTCAATCGCAGTATGGCTGGATGGACGAACAGCTCAAATTCACTTGGAAAGATAAGATACCGTTGACGGCACGTATCGTTGCCGTCGCGATGATACTGGCAGTTGTACTGTTATTGGCGGCTTACGGGCTCCAAACGGTGGTGTGTCCGACGGGCGTCGATGCTAGCCGTGGCGCCATTAGTAAACCAGTTCAATAGAGGTCAGGACGGAGCAAGAATGGCTTGGATGTACGTAAGAAAGCGATTTCGCCTGTTCGTAGACGACTTGACCTTGACAGCTAATCAGCTTGAGGATGGGGCTGGTAAGTTCCAGAGAATTGCGGCTATCATTCAGGCAGCTTATCATGAAGGGGTGCGGCAGAATTTTGATGCTTTGATGGTGGGGTCATGGGGCAAAAAAACTCAGATAAGACCGCCACGTGACCTTGACATGTTTGCCGTGTTGCCGTGGGAAGTAAAGGCTCGATTTGATGCGCGCTCTGGCAACGTACAGTCGCAGCTGCTTCAGGAAGTAAAATCGGTACTGACCGATGAGTATGGCCAAACCGACATACGTGGCGATGGCCAAGTCGTGAGCGTTGGCTTTAACAATATAACTGTTGAAATCGTCCCAGTATTTCTACACGGCAACGGCCAATACACTATGCCGGATACTAACGGGGGTGGATCATGGAAGCTAGTTGATCCTGCGGCTCAAATCGACACGATTGATGGGTGGGACGCGCTGCTCAATGGAAATATACGCGCGCTCAGTAGGATGATTAAGCTGTGGAAGCACGAGCAAAACGTGCCAATCAAGTCGTTCATTATCGAGTTACTCGTGGCCGAGTTTCTACCAAGCCGCGCGAATAACAATCATGACGCGTTCTGGTATGACTTCTATTGTAGAGACTTTTTTGGGTTTCTCGTGTCGAAGGCCAATCAGTATCTTCTGATACCCGGAACTGCGGAGCTTTACCCTCTCGGCAGCGATTGGCTGGCGAAGGCACAAGCGGCCCACCAGCACGCAATTGACGCTTGTAGCCATGAAATAGACGACCTTCAGTTTCTGGCAGGTGAAGAATGGCGGAACATCTTCGGCAGTCGCGTACCGCTAACGTGGTAACCAGCAACATGGCTGAATCCCGTTTTTGAAGCTGGTGTGTGACATGAGGTAACGAAGCCCTGCCAGCCTAGATCCTCACCGCCTGTAGGGCACCCCCTCGGCCCTCCGCTTGCCCTGCCTGTCAACCTCATTGATAGGTTGACGTGCGGAAGAGCCGACGTGACGGCAAGTGTTCTCCACACTTGTGGAGGTCTGGTTTAGGTATATTGTCCAGACCATCGCTTCACCCACCGCATTATGCCTCGCTGTCAACACATCGCTGGGCAAGTTGCGACCAACAGTTCGTCGCAATTGTGAATGCCTTTTTGAAAGGCGCCTCGGCGGGACAAGAAGAGTGTGAGCCGTTGGACTGGTCGGATGAAAGGGTGACTGGCTGTAGAAAAGTCAGGAACGCAACGCATCGTAGATAGGTTATCTGGGGCACCTGGACGCAAACCCGTCTGTGGTTTCCAACAATGGCTTTGCCTACCGCCCGACTCATGTTGCCTTATACGGAACGTGGAATGAAGACGGTTATGTGTACCCCCTTGCTGCCCACAAATCCTTCTTCACCTGACGAAGTTCCTGTTTGGCTTTGGTTCGCTGCTCCCTAACGTTCTTGTTCTCTACGTTCAATCGCTTGACCGCTTTACGCGTCATTCTCGCTACTTCCTCGTAGCGAGCCATTCGTTGTTCAAGCGCGACCACCGTATCAACGAGTGCCGTTACTGCCTCTGCGATCTTATCGAGTTTACGGGGGATCACGTCTGTCATTCTAGCATGAGTGATGGCCTGATTTACCGCCATCTCCCTCATCAGCTTGCTTGCCAAATACTCCGTTATACCCAGCACGTTGGCTATTGATCTCCGACTATCCCCCTCTGCCGACATGGCTGCGGCGGTTTTCATTTGCTCTTCCGTAAATACTACTCGCTTGCTCATCATGTATTTATGGACTGAGCTGTTTATCGTTCTGGCTGATCAGCTTTCCGGGGGGAGGTTCGCGGCTACCAGCTTCTTTGACAATTGCTGCTGCTCATCGATGAAGGTATCGCGCTCGCTGGCAGTGACCAAACCGCGTTCGGTCCAGGCATTGTAGATATTGTCCTTGGCTTGATCGGTAAGCTCGTTCTGGCTTGCGTTCACGACCAGGGTGATAATCAGCGGCAATTTGTGCCGGACGCAATAGTAGCCAACTTGCTCAAGCGCCTTTGTAACCGCCGTTCGGGACTTAAACACACTCCATTTCTCATCGGGACGAAATGCCGTCCAGAGGTCGCCATAGCTGATTAGCCCATCGGACGATTGTTGGCTGAGTTCGATGATTTTTTGCGCAGTTTCCACTGTCCCAAACACGCCAGGTTTTGCGCGTCGGTTCTGCTCCTGAAGGAGCTGGGCTAGTGAGAATGGTCCGCCGGTTGCGACGCCTCGCTCGCGGTATCGCTTGATGTTATCCGCGATCTGGCTGGGCTTTAGATTCTCGATGCTCATTGCTTACCTCATGATCTTGTTGCCAGGCCGAGGCATGACTCTACGTGCCGGATGTTATCACCTCTGTGTCCTCGCGGTACGCATATGGGGCGATTGAAATTGTAGCGGGTACCTTGGCGTTTCCGGCGGCTCATCTTTGCGGCCAGAAACTCGTCAACGGCATCGGATACGAGATCGTTCATATCTCGGCTGTACGAACCCTCCGTTAGCTGGAGGTAAACGGTGGCCGAGAAGACCAAGCGAACGTGGCGTTATTATTATCTTATGGTCATCGGAGCCGGGCTCGCCCTGTCGTTCACGATGAGCATTTTGGGGAAGCTAGGGATTATCGAACCGATGCGCGGCAGTCCAATCATAGAACGCCCGCGATTTGACAACAACGCTTGCTTGAACCGCTACCAGGAGAAGTATCGTCGGGCTGACCCTCTGATTCCTGACGAAACTCTGTTCAGCGACGTGGCCCGAGCCTGTGTAGTGGAACGCAGCGAGTCTGAAGGCTGGTGATCGACATTCACCTCGCCGCCGATCTTATTCGTAACTCGGACGCTTCCAGTCTCCGATCCTTTCGGACAGGAAGGGCATCACGCCAGTTCGATGTTTCACACCGTTGGGAAGATCGACCCACTTCTCTTTGCCAGGCGCGGCTAAACAGAAATCTGCGAACTTCCAGGCAAGATCGTAGTTTCGAAAGAGGTAAGCGTCGTTGTAGTCGTTAAACGTATCGTCGGGGTCGTGCTTGAGATTCAAGGATCGCACGTAGAATTCAACGCTCTCCCAAATGTCTCGATTCCAGATCAGTAGGCCTTTGAGGAGTTTGCTATTGCCATTGCCTTTGACGCGCACGCCATCCGGCGAAACCCAAATGCTCGACATGACGTGGTCGCCGGGGGCAGGACTGACGAGGTACAGCTTATCGGTTGGGCAGATTTCAGTGGTCTGCGTAATAGCGCCGACAGGTGGAAGGGAGCGCCGTCTCATACCTTCTAACTGCTCGGTCAGAACGCTCTCGTCAATCGATGGCTAGCCGATCTTAGCTTGGGATATCCCAGCAAACGGTGGGGCGATTCCTCAAATGAGATCGCGCCCCAGCGTCCACATTACTCTGCCGGTGCTTCTTCGGCCTTGCGCTTGCGCGGTGCCGGTGCGGACTTGCCATCTGCCTTGGGTGCGACGGTCTGACCGGGCTTGCGTCCCAGGCCAATGCTCTTGGCCATCGTGCGGCGTGCTTCCGAGTAGCTGGGAGCGACCATGGGATAATCGGCCTTGAGGTTGTACCGCTCCCGGTACTGCTCAGGCGTCAGGCCATTAGTGGCGAGGTGACGACGCAGCGTCTTGTACTTCTTACCGTCGATCATGCTGATGATGTGATCTTGGCTGGCCAGCGACTTACGTGCTGTCACGGCTGGCGTGTATTCCTGCGCCGCTGCGTCGGGCTCAGCAGCCGTCGCGTTGCCGGTGACGAGCGCGCTAGCAGTTTCGTACATTTTGTTCAGGAACGCCGGAACGTCGTCAGCATTGGTGCGCGTGTTGGGGTTGCTGAGCCAAGCGATCGTCAGTTCGGTGGCGAGTTCAACGGGGTTCAGGTCGATGGTATTGTCGGACATAGATGGGCTCCAATTCTGAACGCGCATCTAAGTACTTGATTGGCTCGTGACAACCTATCCTGTCCCATCGTCAATTAATCTGGTTTGTTGGTCGATGATCGCAAACGGAGGGACAGCCGCTTTTTGCGGCGCCGACGATTTATCCGGATGATAGCGCGCGCCGAAAACAGCGTCATCGAGCTGCCTAAAACGAGCATAAAAACGAACATCAGCTGGAAGACTGGATTGACGACCTCAATCACGCGGTCAGCGTTGCTGCCAGTACTCTGTACTGTCCCATCGCCGACGGCTGGGAACGCAGAGAAGGCAATCGCTCCTACGGATATGAACATGAGACTCGTCGTCATTGAAAGGAACGCAATCAGCGACGTTGGCTCGCCCGCCATTTCAACTAAACGTCGCAATATCGTACGGCGAACGATCGCAATCGCGACGCGCAGGGAATTATTGTAAACCGTCCGCGTGAAGCGCGCCGCCCAGCGCGTCGCTGTTACCAATAAGGCTATGCCAGCGATTAACCCGAATAGGTTCGCAAGGGCCTGTATGGTATCGTTGTGGGCGAAGAGATCGCGAGCGTAGTTCATCAGCCGTTGTTGCCGACCGCGCACGGCTTGCCAAGCTCGTTCTAATCGTTGCGGCTCCGCCATAATCTACGATACTTTTAAGAACTGAGACCATCGACTCGTCGTATTTGGTCCGGTTTAGGATGACGTAGGGATAGGAAGGCAACAGATAAGGTGGGCATTAAGGAGTTCAGCAGTGCGCGCCCCGATCAAAACCAGCGACGAATTCAACAAGGTCTTTGACGAGGCTGCTAAGTCCTCGCGTCCCGCAATGTATCGCTTGATGTTGATGCTGAGTGTGCGCTTGGGATTGCGCCCCATGGAAATAGCAGGGCTGGAAAGCACTTGGTTCCGGGGCGAAGAATTGCGCATCCCGGTCGGGCACTCCAAGCGCAAGCAGGGGCGCTCCTTGCCCATCAGCGAGGAAATACAAGCAGCGCTCAAGGCCCATATGCGGGGCAACGTAGGGCGCGTGTTCCTCAACAAGCAGGGCAACGCGTTCACGGCCAATGGCATTAGCGAAGCGCTGCGCCGGCTCTACAAGCAAGCTGACGTTGAGGGCTCCTGCTACTCGGGTCGTCGGACGCTTGCTACGAGCATGGTCGACCGCAACGTCAACATCGCCGTCGTTAGCGCGATGCTCGGCCATAGCAGCATCGCAACGACGCAAAGCTACATCGGCGTAACGGACGCAATGCTACGCAACGCGATGTTCAAATAATCCAAAAGACTGGTTGTCCTCTGATCAAAGAGGCGCTTGGTAGATGGAACGGCGCAGACGCCAACAACGGAGTAAACAAAATGACAGCTTCCTGGAAAACGCTCGTAAAGCCCGCGCATACTGTTGAGGGTTTCAAAAAAGCTGCTGGCGGCAAGGCTCGCGGCGCAACAGATGTTTTAGTAGCAAGCATCGACAAGCAGATCGAATTGTTCAATAAGCCCAACACGGACGGCAAGCGCTGGTTCACCACTGAGGGTGACAACGTGGGCTTCACGATCCGCTACGCCAACAGCGCGCTCAAGCTGGTCGGTGAGGAAAAGCAGATCGCTGTTCCCAAAGCGCAGTTCCTGGACGTCATGGCGGGCATCCGCTCCGACGTAGCCAAGGGGGACTTCAAAGCGCAGCTTGATACCATTGAGGGCAAGGTGCGCGACCGCAGCAAGCGGATGAGCGAGACGCGCCAGAGCAAGGCCACTGAGCCCGCCAAGTAAGCCTCACTCCTAGTGATACCCAGCCCCGGCGCTCTGCGCTGGGGCTTTTCTACCTGCGACTGACCTCGCACTTGGTGGCGTAGATGGCTGCTAGGTTGAGGTGGTTGACCCGATCACCCCGAGTGATGGCGGCTTTGGCCAGCATCAACTCCCGTTCTGCGCGCTGCCCGTATATTGTTTGGGTAAGCAAACTCGCCATCCCAGGAACCCCTCTCAGATTGTGTCAGGGCTGCTACCCTTAGTTGGTTACCGAACCCTCACTTTGGGCCAGAGTTCCATCCATATTGAACGCTTTAACGCAAAGAGCCGGGACGCACTTGGCATCCCGGCTCCCACGCCTACAAAGGGGCACTGCTACTGACAGAAACCAGCGCCGCAGCTATTTACCTATGCCCTGATATGCCCACTCTCGCGGGCTTCGGTTGCGTACTGGCTGAGTGGCTTGGACGCCGTAAAGTGAATGTCCTGCTCGACCTTCAACCCTGCCGGTCCTGTTATCTCGTATATCTCGTCCAGGCTGATGTAGCCCAGTTCCGGCGTACCAAATCCCAGATCACCTAAACCGAATGCCAGCCCATCATCGGGGTCCAGTTCAGTGAGCAGCCACGTCCCCGAGGTCCAGGGAAGGAACAGCTTACATACTGGCGGGAAATCACGTTCGCCGCGTGTGCCCTTGAGGGGCTGTTGCTCGACGTGGTTGTTGATGAGTTGTTGAAGCGCCTCCGGTGATAACACATCCACGAACGCAAACTGCTTGGTATCCATGTGGCTTACTCCTTGTTGCCACAAAAGTATCAAGCGCCATTCTATGGACCAATCAACCGGAGATTCACCTGAAATCTATTGAGTAGTTTGCGACGAGTCGTTGAACTCTTTGCTCGCCCTACCCCTACTCTGGAAGCAGATAACTGGGGAAGGAGACACAACGTGTTCAACAACCAGATCGACCTCGCAGCTTTCGCTAACTACGCACTCAACACCTTCGACTACTCGGCTGAGTTTGAGGACGATGCCTGGGCAGTTACGTTCGAGGGTGTGCGCGTTTACTGCGAGCGCAAGCGCAGCCACTTTGTCGTTCACGTGGGCAATGCCCGTCACAAGCTGCCGCGCTGCTAATGCTGCCGATCAGCAAAGCTAACCCGCGCTTGCTGCGCTTCCTCAAAACCAGACAGAGCGTGACACCGCCACGCAACACACTGGGACTGGCTAGCTACATACGGCGAAACGGGTCTATTCGCCCCTGAGACGCTCTCACAGGGCCATATATGGGGAGCGGGGAGCCAAGCCCCGCTCTTCCTGTCTGCCCCTTAGAGAGCTTGTTTACCATATTTCCACTGCTGCTCCGATGGATCGACAGTGGGCCGGGGCGCCGCATCCATACGACGGCGCACATCATCGATCATCTGCTGGGGGCCTGGCAGTCCGCGATGGAGGTCGAGCCGGTTGCGCAGATCGACTGGCTCCCCGATCATGTTGCCCTTCTGGTCGAAGCGCCAAGCCATCATGCCGTTCTTCAACATCACCGTTGCGATGCCGTCAGGTGCGAACGTGCTGAGCGTGAGGAATGACAACGCTTGCTTGACCCGAACACGAGCGCTGTAGCGAGCTTCCTTGTCCTCGCTGTTGATGCTGTCTTTGACCTCACGCACTCGGGCAAAGTGTTCCTCAGGGTTAGCGCTGCCTCGCTGACGGGACAGTTCGTCCTTCATGTCGCGCAGCTTGGCTTCCTCAACATCGATCTCCGCTTCGATCTCGGCAGCTTTGACAGCTAGGGCGCGGATAAAATGCTCACCCAGGGTATCGACAATGGACGTTAGGTTTTGGCGTTTGCCTTCGAGCATCCGCTCGGCTTCCGCTACGTTGGCTGATAGGGCCGCGACATCGTCACTGATGCTGAATTTCTTATCATCGATCGCGACAGCAAGGACAGCATCTAGGATCGCTGGTTCAAGCAGTTCATACCTGAACGTCTTGTTGTTCTGGCACTCATGCTTGCGGCGGTTGTTGTTACAGCGCAGATAACTCCGATCAACTCCCGATACATAGGTCATCTTGCGACCGTCCAGCTTGCTTTTGTGATTTGTCGGCCGCCCTGCTTTCTGCTGGCTTTGGAAATACATAGGCGCACCGCACGTACAGAAAGCTGAACCGGAAAACAGGTTGCTGACGTTGGCTTCGGCTGGTCCCCCTGTGAACCGGCGCAGTCCTCTTACCGCTATCACGCGGTCGAACAGTTCGGCTGGAATGGCTTGCGGATAGTGGTTTGGGACGATGATGCCCTTGCCGGTTTCGTTGATGCCGCTGTGGGTGCGCGACATGGGCACGTACTCACCTAGCACGGCGCGATTGGTCAGCAGCTTGTGGAGATAGGCTGTGTTCCAGCCGTTTCCCTTGTCCTTCTTGCCAACAGCCCAACTGGGCTCTTTTCTGGCGTTTAGCTTGGCTACGATGCTGGGGAGCCCGTGACCCTCAACGTACAGGTTGAATATCTCCTGGAGCACGGCTGTTCGGTGCGGATTGAGGACCGCAGCGTTGGTCTTGGGATCGCGATCCATCCACCCGGGTGGCAACCCTATCTTGGCCGACCGGTCGCCCTGCTCGATGGCCTCGATCTTTTTCTCCCAGTTGAATAGGCCGCGCTTGCTCTTCTTGTGGCTTTCCTCGCGCGCACCTTCGGCTTTGAACACCAATTCCATGATAGTGCCGCCGTCGATGCGCTGACCTGCTGGATAGAAGCGGTCGCTGTCGATGGTCGCGACGCTGACGCCGTTTTCCACACACACTTTGAGAAACGCATGAACCTGCTCCCAGCCCTCACGGCTGATGCGATCAAAATGCTCAACGACGAATACAGCGCCGTTTCTGTAGAAACCCTTCTCGACCTGACGTTCGAACGCATACAGCGCCCCACCTTCGCTTCGATTCGCACCGTGGAAAGCTGAGCGCCCTTTGTCCGAAATCTCCCGGTCTGGATCGAGCAGCCAGCCCTTTCTTTCGGCGTACGCGCGCCCGTTTTCAAACTGTCGGACTAGCGAGGTCCCGCGCCCCTGTTCGAGCGAGGAATAGCGGGCGTAGATAAAAACTGGGAGGGTCATAAACTGGCTTAAAGCGTCTTCGGACGCGTAGGGCAACCGCAGTATGCTTGATCCGCGAGGGCGCCACCCTGGTGCAATCGGCCGCCGATATCCTCGAACAGATCCGCCCGTTCGATCCCCGCTCGGTCCGCTCGCCGATCGA
>Ga0308164_10000720_pt1 | contig 46647 bp, 72 predicted proteins | sample PhyTR2_FD_201031 | JGI IMG/M metagenome (GOLD analysis project Ga0308164, IMG submission 201031) | Phyllosphere microbial communities from UC Gill Tract Community Farm, Albany, California, United States - DLSLT.R2 | ecosystem: Host-associated > Plants > Phyllosphere > Unclassified | place: USA...
ATCATTAGCAAGCATCACTCATGGCTATGCGATGAAGAAGACGGCGAACGCGCCAACCTGCGCTCCGTCGACCTGCGCTCCGTCGACCTGAGCGGCGCCAACCTGAGCGACGCCAACCTGAGCTCCGTCGACCTGCGCGGCGCCAACCTGAGCGACGCCAACCTGAGCGACGCCAACCTGAGCGACGCCAACCTGAGCTCCGTCGACCTGAGCGGCGCCAACCTGAGCTACGCCAACCTGAGCGGCGCCAACCTGCGCGGCGCCAACCTGAGCTACGCCAACCTGCGCGGCGCCGCATCTATCTGGGGCGCTATCGGTAATATGTCAGAAGTTAAATCGATCCAGTGCGACTATTGGCCGGTCACTTACACTGCCGAACGCATGCAGATCGGCTGCCAATTCCACACCATAGAAGATTGGTGGAATTTTGGCGATTCGGAAATATCACGCATGGATTCCAATGCGTCGAGCTGGTGGAAAATCTGGAAGCCGATCCTAAAAACCATTATCGAAACTTCGCCAGCAAAACCAATTGAGATTAGCGAGGAGCAGAAATAATGACCTACACCCTCAACAACATCGCATCCGACAAAACCAACCAGGCAGCCAAGCGCGGCGACTCAATCCGCGTAAACATCCGCAATATCAAGATCGTCGACGGCTTCAACGTTCGCACCCAGGATGACAAGCTGCGCGAACACATTGCCAGCCTGCTTGGCGCGCTGGTGGCGAATCTGCCTATTCCGGCTATCGAGGTCTGGGTTAACCCAGAGACCGGCGACATCGAGCTTGTAGACGGTCATTGCCGATTTGCTGCCTATCTGCAATATGCCGACATCGAGCCGGAATTCGATAACTACATCTCGGCGGTCAAGTTCGAAGGTACGCCGTTTCAGCGGAAAATGCGGATTGCTAGTAGTAACAAACAGCTGAAGGTCAAGCCGGTTGAGCTGGGGCGCCTATACATCCAGGCGCGTGATGAGCTTGGTGCAACCCGCCAGGAAATCGCCAAGGAAGCCGGGATGTCTTTGGCTCACGTCGATCAGATGATCTTGCTCGCCAGCAAGGGTTCGCCAGAAATTGAGGCGGCTATTGGTGATGGTGCAATCTCGGCAACCGAGGCCGTCAGGCTGGTTCGCGAGTTTGGCGATGAGGCGCCAAAAGAACTTGAGCGCCGCATTGAAGTGGCTGCTGAGCAGGGTAAGGCCAAGGTGACTGCGAAGGTTGTGGCGCCTAAGGCTCCGAGCCGGCCGCGCATTGACCAAGTCGTGTCGGCTGCCGTGGTGCTGGTAAATCGCATCGCTGCTGATGTGTTGGCCGAGATCGACAACCCTAAAGAGTTTGATGCTGGCGTTCCATCTCATGCACTCGCCGATCTGATCATGTGCGTTCGCGAAATGCAGCAAGCCAGCAAACCTCTCGACGCTGATCGCCAGGTTGAATTGCCAATCGAGTGAAGGCATAATTGTTTTGCGGATGGCGTGAGACCCAGAAGCAAAACAGGATCGACGGCTAACCAGAGCCCTTTGATGTTAGCTGTTCCTTGCAGGATTGACCGCCGTCGATCCAAGTCCTGCCAGGAGTCTCACCAGCTAACAGTCAAAGGGCTTTTTTGTGGGTGCGGTTTTATGGCTGGATACGGGAAGCTTTTGTATGGGGTGGGGATTAACGATGCCGATTACAGCATCACAAAATCCATCCGAGTAGATGGTAGATCCAAAATCACCTGGATATGTCCGATATACAGAACCTGGAGCAACATGCTCCTTAGGTGTTACTCGGAAAAGCATAGGCACAAATCCCCATCCTACGCCGAATGCTATGTGGTTCCTGAGTGGCACAATTTCTCATCCTTTCGAGCATGGGCCGTAACTCAGCCGTGGGATGGGAACGAGCTTGATAAGGATCTTTTGATTCCGGGCAACAAAGTTTACGGCCCTGACGCATGCGTCTATATCAGCAACGCAATCAATTGCTTCCTTACGAATCGTGCGGCAGGAAGAGGTGCGTGGCCTCTAGGGGTATCGAGATATTGCAATAAGAAAAAGTTTTTGGCTTTCTGCAATAACCCAAATACAGGGGTTTGTGAGTATCTTGGCGGGTTTCAAACCCCAGATGAGGCGCATCAAGCGTGGAGAAGAAAGAAGCATGAACATGCATGTGCGCACGCTGCCACCCAGGACGACCCGCGGATAGCTGAGGCGCTACGCAATCGCTACATTGAGCATAAGGATTATTCAGATGCAGCTAATTGAACACCAGCTTCCACCCATTGCGGCGATATGCAAGCACTTCAAGACCCGCGAAACCGTCAAGTGGCATGACCGCGACGTTCACCCGCCAATTGTGTGCAATGCTTCAGTGTCGTCTGGCAAGTCTGTCCTGATTGCGGCTCTAGCTCTGGCCGTCCGGAAGGCGTCAATCTCAAAGGCCAAACCGCAATCAGTATTTGTGCTTGTCATGCAGCGCCAAGGTGAGCTGGCGTCGCAGAACTCTGACTGCGCATGGGCCATGAACGATGATACTGGGTTGCTCAAGAACTCAATTTTCAGCGCTTCATGCGGCGGCAGGAAGTCGACTCACTTCCAAGTTGTGTATGCAACAGAGGGCACAGTTGCCAGGGCGTTAGACACATATCGCTTTGCGCCATACACGCCAGAAGAAATGGCAATGAGCCCTGAGCAGCGCCACAGACTTGGTAAGTTCCATCCTGACCTCATGCTTTGGGATGAATGCCATCAGGTGCCATTCGAAAACATGGATAGCCAGGCGGTCAAGATCATCAGTCACTTCTACGACTGCAAGCCACACATGCGATTTGCCGGGTTTACGGGCTCTCCGTTTCGCGGGACTAACTCCATCATCGGCAAAGACCCTGAATTCTTGTGGCGATCCTTCGCGCAGATCCAGCCAGATGACCCTGATTATCCAGTTGGCGGCGTCGGCGACGGCCTTATCACTACCGAATTTATGGTACAGGAGGGGTGGGTTGTCCCGCCTGTGTTTGGCTATCCCGATGACGAAGAGAGGCATTATGACTTCTCTCATTTGACGCCGAGCAACTGGGAATATAATGAAGCTGAGCTTGACGCCGCTGTCAGCGACCATGACATGCTGTTGGCTATCTGTACCGATCTGATGGCCAAGTCAAAAGATCGTAAAGGCGTACTTATATTTGCCGCAACGCAACGCCATGCCAGGCAGATTGCAGCTGCAATGAAGGCGCTAGGAGCTGATCCTAAAACCATCGGTGTTATCACTGATAAAACAAAGCCAAAAGATCGCTTCCGCATTCTTGCTGGAGCAAAGACCGGGGCAATAAAATACACGATCAACGTAGCGGTACTGACCACGGGGATTAACGTGCCTTGGTGGGATACCCTTGTTTTCATGCGACCGATAGGATCGCTTGTTCTCCTGATTCAGGCCATTGGCCGGGTACTCAGGCTGCTTATTCAGGATGGCGACGTGCCGATGTTTGAACGGTCCAATCTGTTCGGCATGAATGCTGAGGACAGGCTTGCGCTAATCGCCTCCAGTGAAAAGCCTGACGCTCTGATCTTGGACTATGCGGACGTAATGAATACGCTAGGGCACCTCTACGAGAGCCAAGTGCTAGATCAGGCTGAGCTAGACAAGGCTAAAAAAGAGAAAAAAGAGCTTATCACTTGCCCCAAGTGCGAGACCGCAAATAGCCCAACCGCACGGCGCTGCATCGGAACTCACACCGAGGGCGGAAAGAAAGAGCGGTGCGATTGGTTTTGGCATTTCCGTAGCTGTCCAGGATGCATGGCGCAGAATGACCAGGTGGCGAGAGAATGCCGAATCTGCCACAGGATGCTTATAGATCCCCAGGCCGCGCTGAACAATAAGCATTATGTCGACGGCGAATCCATCCCAGTCCGCTCAATGAAAGCCGGTCACGGCGCAGGCGGCAAGCTGTGGTTCCGATACGAATTAAGCACAGGAGAAACCCCCATGGAAATCTTCTACCCGCACGCAGGCGCCAACAAGAAGGTCAACAACATCATCTGGGCGAAGTTCGTGGATGCGTTGCCGATTGATCAGCGGTCTAAGATTCGATTGCGTGCGATGAAGGCTTCGACGGTGATTGAGAATGTGGATTTGATACCGGTGCCGACGGAAATCTCGGCTCGACAGAAGGGATCTAAGTGGACGATTGGGCGTCGCAAATATCAGGCAGTGGAGATGGCGGTATGATCAGCGTAATGGTTTTAATTGGTGGTTACTGGGTTATTGCGGCGGCAGGCTGGGGAACTAGCACGCCGAGATTCTTTTTGATGACGGTCGGAGCCATGATCATGGCTTCATCGGGATTCTTTGCATGATCCGCACCTACGACAGCAACTACCGAGGCGAATGCCGGTCGGAAATGTGCGAGCAGATCGACTGCGCTTCGTGGCTTGAATTCAATCACCCTGATCGCTGGCCGCTGATTTTCCACGTCGCCAACGAGATCAGCGCGAAACCGCAGTACATGCAGCGCCGGAAAAAGGAGGGTGTGAAACCTGGCGTATCGGACTTGATCGACTTTGGAGCCGTCCGTGGAGCCTTCGAACTGAAGCGCCTGGACAAGTCGAAATGCAAAGTCAGCAAGGAGCAGCGGGAATTTCTGGAGGCTACTGCGGCCTCTGGTGGGTTCGCTGCGATCTGCTATGGCTTTGAGCAATTTCGGGTTGCCTACGCCGACTACCTAATCTTCGTCGCGAATAATAGTTGACATAGCGGGCATTGGATAACTATTATCTGGAAACCAAACACGCAACCCAATGACAGGGGCAAGACATGAACGCAACCGCAATGCAGCATCAGGCATCACGCACCATTGAACTCCCGCTTTCCCGCGACTACGTGCGCCAGTGGGGCGTCACTGAGGCTGTGCGCGAGCTGATCCAGAACGCCATTGATAGCGACTCGCCGTTTGAGCACTCCTTCTACGGCGACACGCTGACCATCAGCAGCCGCGAATCCAGCCTTGAATCCCGCACGCTGATTCTGGGCGCCACCAGTAAAGCAGATGACACGAAGAAAATCGGCAGCTTCGGCGAAGGCTACAAGATCGCCTTGCTGGTGCTGACTCGCGAAGGCTTGCCGGTGTTCATCCGTAACGGCTATTACGACTGGGTGCCGTCCTTTGTCCACAGCCAAAACTTCGGCGCCGAGGTGCTATGCATTACCGAGGTTCCTGCTGAGCTCGTCGGCCAGGGCCTGGAATTCGTTATTGGTGGTCTCAGCCATCAGCAGGCCAGCGACATTCGTGAAAGCTGCCTATTGATGCAGCCTGAAATGCCGGATGCAATCGATACTCCGCGTGGCCGCATCCTGCCTTCCAAGCCTGGCAAGCTTTACGTCGGAGGCTTGTTTGTTTGCGATACCAAGCTGACCTACGGCTACGACATGAAGCCGGAATACCTGAAGCTTGAGCGCGACCGGAAAACTGTCGACGAATTCGACATCAAGTTTCAGACCAAGGAAATGTGGTTTAGCACTCAGCGTTGGGACGAGATCGCCACGCTCATGGAAAGCCAGATCCCGGATCTTGAATATGCCGAGTACGGATGTCCAGAGCTGGTCAAGGAGGCCTGCTACCGCAAGTTCCAAGAGCAGAACCCTGGCGCCATCGCCGTAAAAAGCCAGAAGGAAATGGAAGAGGCTGTTTCCAAAGGCATGGTTAAAACCGTTTACGTTGGCGGCGGTTATCACGCCGCACTTACCCAATCTTCGAGCTACCAGACGTCTATGGCTCACGTCATCCGTGTTGCCAGCCCGAAAGAATGGCTGACTGACTGGCTTGAAAAGCATCAGCGGATCATGAGCCACCCGCTGCGCATCGAGTTCAAGCAGGTTATTCAGGAATCTGCAAAGTGGAGCATCAAATAATGACTACAACCGTATTCACCCCCAACCAGCTAACCAACGAAGCCTACCAACTGCTCGACCAGCGCTCCGGCAGCTTCCTGCACAAAATGCTGATCCACTCGCCAGCCAAGGCCAAGTTTGGCGATCAGCCAAAGGCCAAGGTTCTCGACTTCGGTATCTGGTCACATGCCATGATGTTGGAGCCTGCACGGTTTGCCGAGGCGTATGCCCGTGACTTCGATGGCAGCGTTTACGAGTCGATCATGAGCCAGAATAAGCATTATCAGGAATGGCTCAAAGAGCGCGGCCTGAAGGTGTCTGGCACTGCTGCCGAATTGATTGCGCGCATCGTTGAGACCGGCGAAAAGGTGCATATCGAAGATATCGAGCGCGAAGCTTTCCGAGCAGCGTTGCCAGGTCGAGAATTCATCCCGGTCGCCGACTTCGACAAGATCCAGGCAATGCGTCATTCGCTGCTGGCCGATCCTGCGACTGCGGCGATGTTCGAAGGAGGCTTCTCCGAATACTCAATCGTCAGCGATGAATTCAAGTGCCGTCCCGACTTGATCACGCCAGCTGAGTGGATGTGCAACTACAAGACCACCATGGACGCCGAGCCGCAGACGTTTGGCCGCAAGGCGACCGATATGGGCTACCCGATGCGCGCCTGCATGGAAGTCGAGCTGTTCAAGCAGGCTTACGGTCACTATCCGGCTGGCTACATCATCTTGGCGCAGGAAAAGGAAACGCCTTACCTGTGCAAGCCGTTCACCATTTTTGAGCGGTCACGCGGCGATCACGACAATCAGCCGCACGCCTGGCAGATGGGTCGAAAGCAGTTGGCCGAAGCTATCAAGATGTACCGAAAATGCCGTGACGCCGACGTGTGGCCTGGCTTGGGTGGCCGCGAGGATCTTTGTGTGCCGGAGTATCTGCTTAAGCGCGAAGGTCTGGTATAATCGTTATTCGGCGCTAGTTATGTCAATTGGCGCCATCCCTGACAGGAGCGGTAAATGAGCATTTTGAATATTCGGCCAGCGGTGCGTGAAGGCGCTCGCATCGTGCTTGGCGTATCCGGCGTATCCGGTAGCGGTAAGACCTATACGGCGCTCCAGATCGCCTGGGGGCTCGCCAACGGTGACGCCAGCAAGGTTGGCTTGCTCGACACCGAGAACAAGCGTGGCAGCCTGTACAGCGACATCCTCGTCAACAAGGATAAGCAGGTCCAGCAGTTCCTGATTGGTGATCTGTACGCGCCGTTTTCCCCGCAACGCTATGCGGCAGCCATCAAGGAGTTTCAGGCGGCCGGCGTAGAGGTTCTGGTGATCGACTCGGCCAGCCATGAATGGGAAGGCGAGGGCGGTTGCGAGGATATCGCTGACGACGGCGGAAAGGTCGCCAACTGGAAGAAGGCCAAGCGTGAACACAAGCGCTTCATGAATACGCTGCTGACGTGCGACATGCACATCATTGTGTGCCTGCGAGCTCGCGAGAAGACCAGCTTCAAAAACCCAGCTAAACCGGAAAGCCTGGGCATCCAGCCGATCTGCGAAAAGAACTTCATGTTCGAAATGACGGCCAGCCTGTTGATCCACGAGCAGGGCAAGTATCGCGACATCCTGAAGTGCCCTGCCGAGCTGCAATCAATCCTCGACAAACCGGATGGCTACCTGGGCGCTCGCGAAGGCCTGGCGTTGCGCAAGTGGATCGACGGCGGCAAGAAGCTTGATCCCGCTGTCGAGCGCTTCCGTAACACGATCCTGAGCCGTACAGCTGAAGGCCTGGCAGTAATCGAGGCGCTGTGGGCTGAGCTGAATGCCAAGACCAAAAAGTCGCTCGGTCAGCAATTTATCGACATGGCGCGCAGCAGTGCCGCTGAATTCGACCGACAAGCTGCCGAGCGCGAGCCAGCAGAGCCTGATGACATAGATCTGTCTGGTGGCGGCTTCAACCCAATTGAACGCCCCGAACAGGATCAGGTGCCCGCTCACCGCGATGAGCCGCCGCAGTATGGTGACGATGATCCTTTCGCAACTTGATGCCAGAGACCTGCCTAACCCGCAGGTCTTTTTTTGTGCAGATTATTTTGCCTGGATAGTTGACATAGTGGTTATGCATAACTATTATCTAATTCAACACCTAACCGGGTGAACCAACGAATGGAGAGAGTCATGGCGCAGAACTGGCTGGTGAATTTCAACGACAAGGACGGCAACAAAATGGCGGTTGTGCAGGTGAACTGCTATCAGGCGCCGCGAGCAGTTTCCATCGCCATGGGAATGCTCAAGAAGCGAGACCCTGGAAAGCATGAACTGGTCTTGCGCCAGTCGTTTTCGATCCTTGTTGAGGACGCCTAAAGCGTTCCGCCTAACCCTAAACACCAGAGGTCACTATGGCGCGCACTTACGAATATTGGACGGTCAAGGATGGCGAGGACATCGCCATCAGCCTGATCGTCGCTTATTTCTCGGTCCGAAAAGGAAATTTCAGCTCCCAAGCCGCCGATCCCGATGAGTACTTCGGACATTGCGAGATTAATTGGGAGTCGAAAGACGACACCAGCTTCATGACTAAATCCGAGATCACCTCAATGGAGGAATGGCTTGTGAATGAGCATTCCGAGTATCTGGCCGAACAAGACTACTACGACTAACCCCAAACACTGGAGGTCGCCATGACCTCCAATCCCCCGACAGGAGCAACACCCATGAGCATTTCCGTAATGATGGTGATGTGCCTCGCGATGAAAGACGGCACAAAAGAATGCAACGTGTCAGGTCGCTATTTACAGCCAGACGCCTTCAACGTTGACGAATGCAGCAGTGACGCCGACGCAGCGATCAATAATGTTCTGCTGCAAAGCAATAAGAATGGCTGGGCTAAGGGCATCTGCTTCCCGCAGGAAAAATACTCCCAGGTCGTCACCCGCGCCGTCGAATACCTTAAGGCTAAAGGCTACAAGGTCAACTTTAAAGCTTACACAGGGGAATGACATGAAAGCTCAAGCCACCAAATTCACTCAGCAAGAAATGCGCGAACGCAGCCTATCCGGTGTCATTCACATGGATGGCATGATGGGCAAAACCTTCACCACTTGGTTTCTGATCAAGTGCGGGCTTGCCGGTGTTGCTGCGGCCTATCTGTTTGATTGGGCGATAATGAGTATGCCGGTATGAAAATTAAGGTTAGCGAATTGAGTGGGGCGGCGCTGGACTGGGTTGTGGCTCAGGCATGTAAAACTCCGGTCTGGATAGCTGATTCTTGGCTTGTAAATGGGATTGAGGTCCCAACACTAAAAGTTCGGGAAAATGAATACTGGTCGCCGTCAACCAACTGGTCTCAGGCTGGTAAATTCATACATGACCACCAGATCGAATTTTTGGCGCAGGAGGATGACAACCACGCCATGCACGCCAGTCTCTCTGCGTGGAGGCGACATGGTTTATCGCACCGAACAAGATGGGCTTCAGGTGAGACGCACTTAATTGCCGCGTGCCGATCAATTGTATTCACGTTTTTTGGCGAAACCGTAGAAGTCCCGCAGGAGCTTGCGCCATGACCATCCAACCCCACCAACCCTGGAAGCCGACCTGCTGGGTTGGTGGCGTCTATCTTGGCTCGCAAGGAGCAATTATGGTTAGAGATCCGTGGGTTTGGATGCCTGGAATCGAACTTGAAACGCTTGAAGACGATAGCAGGGCCAAATACGCCGCCACCAAAGCAACTGCGGCGATTCTTAGGAGTATGCGGAAGTGAGTCACATCAGCAAATGCCTTGAATATGCCAGGCGCGCTAAGCAAGAAGGCAACCGGTCCCTGCATCAGTTCTACCTGAGAAAGGCGAGGGCATACGTTGAATTCTATCGACGCAGATAATAAAAAAGCGCCTCAAGGGGCGCTTTATTCATTCCGGCAATATCACTTATCCGGCTTGGTCACGGTGCCTGGCGCTACAGCAAAGTCAGTCACGATGGCCGATTGCTTCTGCGACTCTTTGGTCATGCCAAACCAGAAGCCCATGACTTCCTTGGTCATGCCCAGCCACAGGCCCAGTACCGTGCCGACAGTCAACGCGGCAGTTGGATCGCGGATCACGTCATTTGCCCAGCCGATCAGCACAGCCACCACCACGAACAGCGATCCGCCGAGCATGATGAATGTCAGGGTTGGCCTCACAAAGTCGTGTGGCTGGGCTGCTGCGAGCTTCCTGGCGCTATCTCGATCAGCAGCCTCAGCAGAATATTGCGCCGCTTCAGCCTGCAACCGGTTGCTTTCCGCAGTGACTGCTAACTGCTCAAGTTGAACGCGAGCATTAATCTGCAACTCCTGCACGCGAGCAAGGGCTTCAGGATTCGCAGCAAGGGCCACGTTAACCGAATCCGGGTCATTGGGTACGTTTAGCGCGCTCGCCACCAGGGCGCCCACAGCGGCGCCGGCTGGGCCACCTAAGAGCGTACCAACGATAGGTGCGGCGCGACCAACCATGCTGCCGATGTCTGACCAGTTCATTCTGTAATCTCCAGATTATCGGCGATGCGCCGAGCCCAGCCTTTGCCGAACGTAGGCCAGGTTGCCAGGTCGGTCATAAAGCGCAGACGGATAGCGCTGTATTGTGCTGGCGTTACTCGCGATGCCGCCGAGATAGTTTGCGGGCCAATCAACCCGTCCTGGGTGATACCGGCTGCGCGCTGGATCCATTTTACGGCCTGCCCTGGCCCGCTATTCACTGCGGCGTCGAATACGTGGAATCGTAGCGCATCAGGCAGCTGGTCAGCCTTGATTCGATCCCAGTAGTCGGCACGGTAGATAGCGATTGCGGTCGACAACGGAAGATTGCGCATATCGCCCGCGTAACCATGGGAGCGCGCCACCCGCTCAGTAATGCCAAAATTCGTGGCGCCGCCTGGATCCTTGGGGTGATCAACAAAGCCACCCTCATTGCCAAGCAGGTGTTTTAGGGATTGCTCAAGGTTCATCTGTTACTCCCGAATCACGTCGCAACCGGCCTTTCTTCCCACAGCAGGGAATAGAGCAGTTGAGCCGCATCGTTGACGGTCACGCCGCCAGTAAGTGTCTGGAATCGTCCATGGTATACGCCAGCTGGCAACCCTCGCTCGCTAGCCTGAACCCCTACGTTTTGCGCCGCGTTGTTGGCGGCGGCGGCGCGCACTTTGATCAAATCTACTTCTGTGCCGCCAGTAAAGTTGCCGCCAGTCTCAAGCGTTACTTGGGATGCGTATGGCGGCTGCGGGCGCTCAGCCATGCGGTTTACGCCGATGACGGGGAGGGCAACCCACGATCCTGAAGAGGTGGCGCCAGTATAAATTCGAAGCTCCAGGGCGCCCTGGGTAAGCTCAAGGACTTGCGACCACAGGACGAAGTCAATCGGACTGGTAAAGCGAAACTGAAAGCTTGGCCCCGCAGTAGGGATGACCGACTCGATATAGGCGCGGAAAAACTTTCCAGCAAAGAACCCTGTCTGCCCTGGATCTACGCGCAGACGCCGGTTTTGCCCGAACCCGCCATCGGTCATGATGTCGCTAGGCGGCGCGGCAGTGTCATTGCCCACTACCGCAAGCGCTGGCGGAAGGCTGCCGCTAAGACCGACAACCGTTACGCGGATAGCTGATACGCCGCCATCAGCCTTAAGCGATACCGATGCGGAGTTGAGCGTAATAACTGTATTGCCGTGCAGGGATTCCCACGCATCCGATCCGGGGCGTCTGCGCTCAACGGCGGCAACGCCAGTGGCAGGCAGCGAAGGGAATTGAAGATAAACATTCAATGACCCCGATGCGCCTCCAGCGATAGGGAATACCTGCGGATCGCTGCCAGACGCGAGTTGAAAAATGGAAATCATGCCAGCTCCTTGGATGTTGTCTTGATCCTTGGTGACAGCGCCAACACTATGGCCCCGACAATAACGATTACGGCGTGAGCTATGGATGCCCAATTTACTTGCCAGCCGCCCTCAAGCGTTCTCAGGATAGCCCAGGCAGCTATGGCGCCCATTACCACGACGGGCCAACGGATCGCGCCTTTTGTGTCCCTGGACATGCGACCAGCCACGCACACACAGACCATCAAGCAGTAAAATGCTGATACCAGAGCTGGAATAACTAAAATAGTCATTGGCCGACTCCCTCCGATTTGTTTTTGGTAAGCCTATCTACCAGACCCAGAACGAGAGGGACAAGTTTCATACCTAGCAGTCCAATCCAGAAGTACAGGGCGCCAAGAATTGCGGTTTCGATGGGGAATGACGGCCATTGCCAAAGGAGGGCAAAATAGATAGCCGGAGCGCTTGCCGCGCTGATAGATGTTCCGGCAGCCACATTGATAATGGCTCTCTTGCGGTCTTGCGGGGGCCAAAATGAAAGCGCGACCAAGGCCCCAAGAAATGCGAGAGCAAGCAGATCAGCCCTCAGCAGTGAAGCTATGTTCTTCGCCGGATCATCCACGGTGCTTTCTCCATATCGGCGCAAGAGTGGTAAGGCAGTTCTTGCGCCAAGTCCAGCGCATGCCAATCATCGAATCCAGTTCACCGATTAGCTCGGGAGTCGTTCTAGATCCTCGGATCACATGATAGCTAATAGCCGGTAGGGTTGTAACCTTTCTTCGGACGAGTCGCCCGCTTGCGAACTTGTACAGGTAGCCGTCAGCGAATAATGAGTATCCGCCATCGGGCCCATATACGCCAGAAAGCGAGATTAGGAAGTCTTGGGGATTGGACGGGATATGGCGAACGCAGAATAGTCGCCCAGGCTCAATTGGATCTGAAGGCTGCAAGTGCGACCTGTACCAGTAGAAAGATGCCAGCGCACTGCCTGCGAGCGCCTGGCATATGATCCAGCCCATGTAGCCGCCAAACTTACAGGCCGAAAAAACAACGTCAGCCATCGCGCAGCCAGCAATCAAGGCTGCAATGCATTTTTGCCGCAAATCGCTATAGGGGGTTAGCCGCACTATGATCAGTGCGGCCAGGGCAAAACTTAGGCTGAGAGAAATATCGTGGGCGATCCATACCCACTTGTCGTCAGCGAGGACGTTCAGCAGGCGATTCGACCCCCACGCGACCGCTAGGCCAAGAGGCGTCACTAGCCGCCCCCTTGCTGCGAGAATCCCCATATTCAGATTTCCTCGGGATGGCAATCCCTTTGTCCTGTTTTTTGTTGGTCATTCCATTATCCCCTGTTTACGCCGCGAAAGCTGCGTCGATTATGTTGTTCACGTTGTTGGCCGTGGTCGATGCGTCGGGTGCAACGATAGATAGGGCTGAAGTCGTGATATTCCCGGAAATGTTGCATTTGACTGTTGCGGTGCCGATTGTCTGGATAGCGGCACCGCTGCCGGCTGCCAGGTTCAGTGAGTTGGCCGAGAACCTGACGCCAGCTGCATTGTTGACCTGGATCGAAGGGCTGGCAAAAACCGACGCATTGAATACATCATTCCCGGATATTTTGGAGTTGGTAAGGCTTGCAATCCCTCCAAGATAGATAGAGAAGCTAGTAACCTTGAAGGTGTTGTCAAATATCTTGACTCTTTTCCAGGCGAGGCTGTTACCGCCAACTATGCCAGAGGCTGAAGATATTGAGTTATCGCTTATTTCCAGACCGTCCATAGCTACTGCGGTGCCGCCGCCAAGGGCAATGCCATTGTTTATGGTTGTGATATTGTTACCCACAATCCTGGCGCGAGGATTCTGCCAGTCAATCCCAATGGACCCACCGCTAATGCTGTTGAGCGCGATTAGGGATGGTTCTGCGCCGGTATTGAGTTGAGACCTGATACCGATGGCGTTTATCGACAGCATATTGATTATGTTGCCAGAAGCAATAAATTGACCTGTATGAGCATACCCTGTTACGGACCCCACGGAAATCGCCACAGTGAAAGAGCCATGCAAGTTGTTACCTAGTACCAGAATCTTATCAGTGTTGCTGTTGAGGAATACGCCTAGTTGCTGAATATTGGTGATGTTGTTGTTGGCGATTGTAATAGATACGCCTTGCAGCACCGCAGCCGGAGCGGGCAACAATGGGTTACCATCCAAGTCTACGTTGGAAGACTCTACCTTGCAGAAATGCAAGACGTTATCCCCAAGGTTATCGAGAATGGAGCCGCCTCGACACCCTTGCGAGAAGTCGACACAGAAGCCGCCCAAAAGATTCTGGAAGTTGTTATTTACAGCTCTTGGGCGATAGCAGTTTGTCGCCACCATGCCGTGAACAACGGTATTGCGAATATCGCATCCATCCATCCACAGGTTGGAGCAAGACTTTGACCCAGTAGGATCCAGGGCGTATTGGCGCCCACCAAGGAAGCCGATGAGCTGGCCGTCAAGAATACAATCCTTTAGGCCGACATTATCAACAGATCCGTCAGATGTAGGGTCGATTATGATGGCCGAATAGCCATTGACGAATGAGATACCTGACACGGTTATGTTCTTGCCGGATATCACCCTGAAGAACGCCTGCGGGGTGCCAGTTCCACCCCATGTCAGGATCGATGTCGCACCTTCTCCGGTTACATTTTGCCCGGTTGAAAGGGTCGCAGCAGATGTTCTGTTTGGCTCTCTGCCGCCAGGGTACACAACGGTAGGACCAATTGGAGCGACCTTGAAATTACCTGATGGAATATGGAATGGGAGCCCGGTATTTACTGCCGCAAGATATCCAGCGGTGTCATCTGTGCCAGTTGTTCCGTTGTAATCACCCTTGCATCCGAACTGCCTGATGGATGGCGGAATCGTCTGGCAAAGGGTCAGAAAGCCCCCGTCAGCCATGGCGATTACTGTCCCGCCATTTGCGGTGCCGGTAGTCTTGATGGTGTATGGACCACCACCTCCATCGCCTGGTGCGTAGTACCCAAGGATAAAGACGTTTTTGGAGATGCTGTTTTTGGAGAGCGTGATAGCCTCGGCCACCGTCTGAGCAACTTGCCAGCCCCTGCCAATCTCTGCCGCGCCCTTCAGCGGGTCAGATATGTTTTGCAGGTCGGCAATGAATTGCCCTGCCTGAGTGGCAGACGCGGCGGCGCTTGCAGCAGATGCGGTTGCCGATGAAGCGGCGGCACTGGCTGATGCGGCATCTGCGGCTACCTGAGTGACATCGATAAACTGAACCCTGACTTTCCCAGTGTTCGTGCCTCTGTCCACCTCAAGATCATACATACCCTGGGGCGCAGCAACTGCGATAAGGCCGTTGATATCAGCAGAAAACGGGTTGGGCAGGGGAGCCCCATTAGAATCCTGAAGGCCCGTGGCAAGGGTGCTGGTATTCGCCACGTAAAGCGTGCAGACGGCATTTGGCATGATATTGCCATTTGCATCCTGGGCATAAAAATTCTTCAGCTCCATTCTAAACCTCGATATCTATGCCTTCGGGAGGATGGGGCCATTCCACGTCTTTTGGGTAGCCAGCTGACGCTGTGATATCCCGGAGCGCCTTCCTGTACGCAAGAAGAGCCGAATACTGATCAGCGCTCAGTGATGTTCCTGATGCCATATCCACCTCGTCGCGATGGCGGGAGATATACCAGTCTGACGCGTTCAGGGCTGCCAGTCTCTTTACGCCGACAATTTCCGAGTAATGTCTGTTCTCAAGATCGTCACTGTGCGCCCACTTGCCGCCATCCCATACGCAGAATTCATTCTCTGGCACCAGAGAGGTTAGGCCGTCAGGCAGCGGGCCAAGCTCGCCAAAATAGGTTTGCTCGCCAGTAGCCGTTGAATAAACAGCTCCTCGATGATCTTTTACCTTGGCCCAGGCATCACCCTCAAGGCAATATGCAAATCCAGCTTCGGCTTGGCCTGGGGCGTTGGCGGACGAGTAAGCAGGGATTAGCCACTGATCCGGATTAAGCTGGTCTGGCTCGGCCACAGACTCGCCGGTAAATTCTTTTGTTACCGGGTCGGCATTGTAGATCTTCATTATTTATCCTCAGAACTTAATGCAGTAAAGGAGGGCAATGTTTCTTGGGCGCGTTTCGCTACCGCCAGTGGCCTGTGTCGTGCCCCCGTTAATCCCGTTAGCACTACCAGCCTGTGCAGCGGATCCAGCAACGCCGAGAATCGTTCTAACGTCTTGTTGGTGCGTGTGGCTTGCAAATATGTCGACCTGAAACGAGCCAAAAACACGGCCAGGGTCGATGCCCCTGCTGGCATCCCAACCACGCACAAACTCGCCGCGAAGATCGGGAACGTTGAAAGTTGTCGTACCGTTACCCGCGCCGAAAGTTGTACCTATGGCCGCAAAAAGGTTGGCGTATTCAGTGCGCCCGACCGCAGATCCGTTGCATGTTATCCACCCAGCAGGCGCGCTGTTGCGAGCAAACGCCTGAACGCCGCCAACCAGGGAAGGTGTTGCGGCGCTGATTGGGTCGACCCATCCGGCACCACCGGTATCTGGGTTGGACGTGTTGTTGTCTATGGTGCTTTGCCAGTACTTCGTGGCATCAGCGCTGACCAGCAGACATCCTTTTGGGTAGCCGCCAATAGCTGCCGCCATGGCAGCATCAAACGAGAACAGCCCCCCAGCGGATTGCCACTGCTGGATATTTGTTATGGAAAAAAGGATGCCGTTCATGTCGGTGCCAAATGGCGGGACACCACCAGCAGACAAGCGCGTACGCGTCAGCGGCGGGAAGCCATCTGGGAATGAGGCTCTGCCGTCCTCAATGCCGATTTGCGATTGGTTCGGAATGGGCTGCTTGGCGCCAGACGAGGCGAACGGCAGAGAAATTTTTCCTGGCTGGCTACTAGACTGCATCTATGACTCCGTTATCACCAAAGAATGTACCTTGATCAAAGGGCTGCATTTCACCCTCCGCGAAACCAAAGGTTCCATCTGGGTCTATCTGCATGATCTTAAGCCTAACACCGGCTGGCCTTGGAATTATACCAGAGTGTGCGGCAATAGTTCTTTCAACTGGGGAAAGCTCAAACTCGAAAACATATCTCAAGTCCATGAGATTGCTGGTCTGCGCATAGCAGCGCCTGCCACCAGCTCCAAATAGAAGCCTTAGCATCTTGTTTAGGGTTGGCATAGTGCAGTCGGCAATGTTCGCCAATGCTTTAGCTATGATTAGCTGACGGAAAGCTTCGTCGGTAAGCGTTACGGTTTCGGTGGCATTGTTGCCATCATAAAACGGCGCCTGATCGAATGGCTGAATTCGGTCGTCATACTGGACGGGGGAGTCTCCGAATATCACGAAAGCCATCGGATTTATGACCGCATCGCCAGGAACGTCTTGCCCAGGCGATTGCCCCGACCAGGCCTCATAAAACCCAAAAGTGGTGCTAGTGCTTTCAATGGTGACGTTACGCCCAATAACAACTATGCGCCCCCAAATATCCAGACCAAAGCCTTGGGCGGTATCAACGTTCCAGACCAGATTATAAAAATCTTCAGTCCAGCTGGTCTGGAAGTATTCATGCCTATCAGCTATTAGCTGCTGGATTACCGGAGACGAGGCGTATTGCTTCATGCGATCACCACGGAAATATCCGACTCGCTCACAACCGGCTCTTGATCGATGCCGACAAGCAGCGAATCAAGGTTTGCAATCGTGGTCCCGACCTTGACGCCGATGATGGAAACCGAGCTGGAAATAGCAGAGATCGGGCCGTAGTAACTGGATGCGAATATCTCACCGCCCATTCTTGCTCTCTGCGCGCCATTGGTGCCGCTCAGCGTGGCAATCACTGCTTGCTTTGTGAGTACGACGATATTCCCTGGCAGCGTAGGGCTGTTAGCAATAGTGATCAGGAACTTTACTGGCAGCGAGTCGGGAATATTGAACTGATAATTGTAGGTCGGCTGAGGGAACGAATAATCCATATCCGGCAACACTACCGTGGTGTTCCCGGTCATGCCGCAACCAGCATCTTTCTTCATTTCGATGGCGCGAGCAATATTCTCTGCTACGCCACCAACGACACCGATGTAAATGCTATGTGCGGGGATTGGGTAATTCGTAGACCCGTAAAGAATGGTCTCAGTGGTGAAGTTGTCGTAGACGAACACATCAATCACGCCGTCAACTTCGAAAACAGCCGCACGAATCGCTCCCGGGGTTCCGTGAGCATTTTTCTCGATGCTCAAGTTTCTGCGCAGCTCAAATTCGGCCCTGCTTTCGACATTTGACCCAAGGCTTGCTGCGGCAAGATTGGTCACTGCATCCCAGCCAGGCGAGGCCTGTGCAATTCGTGTCAATGAGCTGATGCCAAGCTGTACGGGGCCGGTTGTCAGGCATGAGAATTGGATGACGATAGTGCCAACCGACGGGAATACGGCCTCAATATCAGACGCCCAAAGGTTGCCGTTTGCGTCTTCTGCAAGCGATCCAGCTGGAAGCGTGGCGCCTGACTGTCCAGTGCAAAGGGCCTGAACCACGCTTGATGTGGCTCCCTTGCGGTCAAGGAAGTAGATTCTGGCAATCGCATCCTGCATTCGACCTTCAGCCGTAGCCGGGTCAACCTGGGAGATCATGTACGCGATTGCAGCATTCGAGCCTTGGATGTCAGTCGTGAGCTGATCAGCAAGATGTGCTTGTGGCGTGGATGGCGTGACAATATCCAGATCGCCGCCAAATGCCTCATTCTCATCGGCTAAAACGGCAGTGCGGATAGTCACGGCATCAGGCACGACGACGCCTTCGGGAGTTATCTGCAAAGCCGGGACGTTAGACATTGATCACGGTTCCATCATCAAGAGTGCATTGGATTTGGCCGGTAAGCGCTCGGCTGTCGTATTGTAGCACTGCAATTGCTGATGTTACGCCCGGAACTGTGACGGCCTCAGTTTCATACCATCCGGCAAGGATTCTCTGTGGCGGCTGCTTGCCAAGAACTTCTTCTTGATACGGGATGCCGCGATCAGTATTGAATGGCGCCTCGCCTCGCCACAATCGGCAGGCATTCGCCACGGACTGGGCGCGCTCATATGGGGCCACTGCCAGGGCAATGCTTCGACTGGCATCCAAAGTTAAATCCCAGCTGTCTGGATCCAAGTATAAGGTCGCCATCAGTTGGCCTTTGTCAAGGTTGTGAGTTGATTTTGATCCATAACTTGGTTTGGTACGCTTGTTGGCTGCCCAGGCACTCCAGTTGTATGGGTGTGAGCATTCATGAAGGCCAGCATGCGGTCATCAACAAGGCGCCTTACGGCTGCATTGGTATTCCCCACACTCACGCCTCCCGTGCTATGTATCAGAATTCCACCTTCAGTAAACTGGATGTACTGAGTGGGGGCGCCATTCAGGATGCCGCCGAGATATGCGCAGTCACTGAAGCTGTACATGCGACGACTGCCTGGCGGGGCAGATTGGCGGGCGCTCTTGACTGCACTGATGTCGCGGCTACAGAAGAGGGCCATGCCGATGTCGCCCGCTTGTGGGTCAATGATGACCGCATTTGAGCCGCCCTGAATTCGCACATATGGCACATTGGCAATTTCTCCGTGAGGGATTGTTACGTCGTTACCGGTGACCTGATCGACCAGAATACGCACGCTGACAAATCCCACGGGGCTCACGCCAACTCCAGTAACGGATAACACTTCAACCGGCATACTGGTATTTAGGTTCGCCATCTGCTGATGGATCAGGAAGCGCTGCTTATTCCACTCACCTTGACCTGTAGTAGGGTCTGTCTGGCCGTAATACTGGTCTGTATCCGTAGTCATTATCTTGACCTGATGGTGGTGTTTTGCGGGGTTGCGACAAAGAATGTAAACCATGCGCCGCCTGGCAGCTCAGATTCAAGCCGGTGCGACATGCTGACAATGTACCATTCGCCATTGCATGAGGAAACGTCCTGCTCCATGAAGATCTTGCAGCCATGAAAGACAGCGGGGTTGAATAGGGCGGTGTACATAATCCCGACATGCGTCTTTTGCGGCCAGCCAACCAAGCCGGTGTTGAAGTCGATCAGCACGGCAGTGCTGTTGCGCGCCACACCCATAGGGGCAATCGCAAGCACTCCTTGCTCAGGCAGATACCAAAACTGAATCCTGGCGGCGTCAGCTAGCGTCTGGACCTTGGTTAGCGGGCTGCCAGTCAGGTACATATCAGTTACGGTAGACGTTACTCCGTTGTCCTCCAGGGAGACCCCAAGCTCTTTGGCGAGGCGCGACATGATTGCCGATACCTTCTGCGGGCCAGGAAATGAATTTGCGGCAGCTGGCGCCAGAGAACCAATCAGCCCGGATCTCGCCTCGACCACAAACGCAACATCTGGAACCCCGGCATAATCAGGCTGGGCAATGTAGATCTCACCAAAGAATATCGAAGTGAACGCGCCGTCATCATCGGTAGCCTCTACCAAAACCGAGTTACGCATAAAGTCGAGGTTCTGGTAGTTGATCACCGTCAGGCGCTCCATTACCAGCCTATCAAGGCCGTACAGGCGCAGGCGCAGCGTGGCGAACTCGTAACCGCCAGGAGCATCAATTTCAGCAGATGCGCGGAAACCTTCAAACTCAAGCGTGTCCGGGTTGCCCTCTTCGGTAAAGGTGCCGGTTGCCAGCTTGAACGTAAACCTTAGATTGCGTCGTTGAAAGCTAGAAGCCATCTTGTTCCCCAGCCTGTGTATACCGGGGCGTCATCGCCCTGCGTGTTGATAGCGGCTAGCTCACCGATAAACCCTGTGTACTTTGCGCGAACGATGGCTGAGCGGTTAACGACAAGCACGTTTCTGCAAATCACCTTCCCGTTGATGCTTAGGCTCAGATATTGCCTGCCGCCAATCTCGCGCAGATCAATGGTGCACGGCTGACCAGCGAGAACGACGTTTACCGACTGAGCCGGTACAGGCTTGAGCGGAATAGTGCTTATGCCCATGCGACGTCTCCACCTGCTGAGGTTGGTTCGCCAGCCAGCGGGTTAACGCGAGTGGTTGGGGTGCTTGGCTGATCTTCAGGATCGGCAATAGTTGACGAGCTGAATACCACGGCCTTTTCGCGCACCTGCTGAAACAGGCAGTCGGCGACGATCATGGCTGCGCCTGCGCGAGCGCTACGGCTCAACCTGTAGCCGACCAGCGTCATGTTGTGGTGGCGCCACTCTGGCGACAAGATATCGAACAAGGTGGTTTTTGTGACGTTATCGTCGAGCCAGTACAGAAGCTGCAAACGGCTGGTTTCGTTGCCGTCTTTCACCAGTCGGATAGGGATGATGTCCGGCATCCTCACCTTGTTGTAACTGGTGAAACTGCCGGTCTGGATGAAGTAGTCCGACACCCGCGCCTCGGCTGCAACGTCAAGCTCCAGAACGCTGCTGACCTCAATGGATGGGTCGGATGTGCCGACGTTGAAAACGCCCCAGGTTGGCCCTGGAAAGAGGTAATCCCACAACTTAGTCGCCAGGTTCCCGAGCAGCGTGATGCCGATAGCCTTGGGGGCACTCTTGAGCAGGTTTGGTACGCCTGGAATCGCCATTAACGAACGCCCGTGTTTGCTTGTTGGATGATGGCGCCTCGCATGTCTCTTGCGATACCGGGCGCATCAGTGGCCTGAGTATACACTTTGATTTCGCCGATGTTGGTATTGCCCGCCTGCTGACCACCACCCTTGACGCCAGCCATGCTCAGGCCGGTCATCACGTCGCTGTCGCTCAGGTAGTCACTGCCAGCCTCATGCCGCGCAATGCCTTTGATCAGGCCGGTAAGGGTGTTCGAATCGCTCAGGTCCAGCTGCTGATCACCACTTACTCCCAGGCGTTTTGCGAGCGCATCGATATAAGCCTGCGTGTTGTTCTCGCTTGACGGCGCATACTTATTAATTATCTTGCTTATAGTATCAAGGCCGCGCTCGCCGTAGCGCTGGAGTTGTTTAGCTAGGGCGGAAACCCCTTCGGCGGTTGTGCCGAACTTGGCGAACCTGGCATTGCTTCCATCCTCCAGCGTGGCGCCAGACTGGCCCGCAAAATTCAGGTTGCCAGGGTTATTGTTTCGCTCTGCTCGCGTTTTCCCTGTGCCAGAAGTGGTGGTCGGCACGGTTATTGGCGACTGCTGCGAATTGTTGCGCGGCTTCATGCCGAACACATCCAAAAGCTTTTCCGTCCAGCCTTTGATTACGCCGCGATCTTCTTTGCTGACCGCATCGGAATTGATGAACTCGGTGATCTTTTGGCCGCCAGCCGCCACGCCGCCAGTGATGCTGGTAAGAGGGTTGAATTTTGCTGCGGTCCCGCCATAGCCTCCGAACAGCTTTTGAAGCGTGGGATTGCTGAATTTTGGCAAAAGGTTGTCGATGCCTCTCGTCCACTTCTCGGTGATCTTGTCGATCTTATCGATCCAGTCGAAGATCTCACGCAGAACGGGTACGGAGGTGCTGGCTAGCTGCTCCATCTTATCGCTGAGGCGCTCGAAAGCTGGAATCAGGTCAATTACAAGCTTTTGGGTGATGCGCTCTATGCGCAGTTGTACGCCTTCCCAGCGTTCCTGGGCCTTGCGTGCGGACTCAGCATCGGCGGCAGAATAGGCTTTCTGAGACGCGAGTAGGCGTTCGACCTCGGTTCGGCCTTTGAGAAGAAGATTGATCGTGCCGTCATCAATGCCCAGGTTGCGACCGATATTGAACGCGTCCTGGCGATTGGGAAGCGAATTTAGCTTCTCGCCGATATCTCCAAGGATCTGCTCAAGCGGCTTCGCCTTACCGTTGGCGTCGGACACCGACACGCCAAGGGCTTGCAGGTAGGGGAGGATGCCAGTGTTGCCGGTCAGCTTCAGCTCAGTCAGCGACTGACTGAGCCCCTGCATGGTGCCAAGGAAGCTCTCGGTTGTGCCGCCAGACTGACGTACAGCGCCAGCCCATCGAGATAGCGTGTCAGCGCCAACGCCGAGGTTCTTTGATGCTCGGTCGAATGCTGCACCAGTCGCGATAACAGTTCGGGTGAAATCGGCCAGGCCGCGCCCCGTAGTCAGCACCGCAAAGAACTTCAGCGCAGCCTTTTCAAGCTGACTAAAGAACTCGGCGCCTTTTTTGCCATCGGCGGCAATGTTCTTGCCGACGTTTTCGGTCTTCTTTTTGGTGTCATTCAGGCCAGCAGCAACGCGCTTTTCTCCTTTCTGGAATTCAACATCATCCAGCGAGAGCTTGACGACAAGTTGGTCAATTACCGTTGCCATTCACGAGGCCTCTATTGTGCTGGTCGACGAGGTGGATTTCGAGCATCTGGTAGGCGTCGTACGGGCCGTACACGGTCTGAAGCTCGTTAAGGGTGGCGAGCCTTGAAGATACAAGCGTAGCAATTATGCCGGGGGTGTTGCGATACTTGATAAAACTCCCGGCATTCTTACCAGGGGCCTGAACCCCAAAATCTATTCGCCGCCACCCACGGAAAAACCCGTGAGGACTTCGAAGACCTCTTTGCGCAACTCGACCCAAGTCATGAAGTCTTCGACGTCATTCGGCAGCAAGGGGCGAGTGGTTTTGCCATCAGGTAGCTGCACACTAACGCAGCCCTTCATTTCATCCATCAGCGGCTTTAGCTGTTCGGCAGGAATGCGAGCCAGGCCGACAAAGGCAAAGCCTGCGATCTTGGCGAGAGGCGCACTGAAAATATCGATGTCGAAATCGGGGTTAGCACCAAGGATTCCCTGAAGTGCCCGAATCGCCCACCATTCAGCCGCATCAGCAGGCATTTCAGTTACGAGAAAGGTCTTGCCGTGATCTCGACCTTTCTCCGCATCAATCGTTACTACTTTGGTGCGACGTGCCATCTGTGTTGCTCCTGTCGGTTAAATTAGCCCAGCGGGATGGTGTCAACCTTTTCCCACTCAATGACATAGGTCATTGGTTGCAGGATGCGCTGAGCGTTTGCCATAGAGGTGTAATTCTTCAGGACGCCGCGAGACAGGGAGTGGCTGTACTGGTTGCCAGGCAGGGTGATGACGCCATTCAGGCGGAACACTGTTCGAGCAGCATCCTGGGCCGCAACCAGACCGTCAAACAGCGGGCGACTAGGGCTGTCAGGCTGAAGCGTGATGGTTTGGTTGTAGCTGCGGGGAACCCAGCCAGCAGACAGCTTGCCGTCGACACCCAGCGAGGTTTCTGCGGTGTCAGCGTTATCCATGGCAAACGCAGCATCAGCCGCGTAGCCCTCAAGGATCGTCGCAGCCAGCGCGAAGTCGGCAGAGCTAAGGACGAATGTGCTATCGGCACTGGTGATTGTACGTTCGGCCATTTGATAGGCTCCTTAGAGGACCGCGATGGATGCGAGGGTGATTTGCTGGATTGCTCCGCCGTCCATGTAAAACAGTTTGACCGGAGGCGATTGGCGCTGCTGACGAACCTGGGCAGTAGCTGGCAGGATTTGCAGGTAGTAACCCTGGGTCTCCAGCTGGGTAGAGATGTCGAAGCCGGCCTGAGAGGCGATGGTGGCTTTCTGCGACATGCTCAGCGGTACGCCGATACGGATAGAGCCGTTGTTCAGCGCTTCCGTGATCGGGTCGGCACACCATGCGCGAATGAAGGTCTCTCCCTGGCTGTTGTACGGAGTCGAGTTGTTCGCTTGCAGGCCAACGAAAATCGCCAGTTGCAGCTGGGCGTTCAGGTAAATCTGGTTCAGGTAGGTATCCAGCCAACGGAACTTGGAACCGTTCATGCGGCCGTCGTACAGAATGCTGTAGATGTTGCCCTGGCCTGGAGCCTGATACAGGCCGAAGTAGCTTGCGTTGTTGCTCAGGACAGCAGTGGCAAGCGCCAGTGTGTTGACCGATGTAGCCAGGCCCGACTGGGTTTTGAATGCCGGAGTAGCGCGACCGTTTACAGCGGCCCAGTCAATCGAGGCAGCAAAGCCACACAGGAATGCTGCGATGTTGACGGTGTTGTAAACGACGACGGTACCTTCGTAATTCAAGGTGTCGACAATGGTGCCGAATACTGCGGCGTTGCCTGGGGTGGCATAGCCCGCATCGGAGTCCCAGGCGATGTACGCATAACGGTTATTCTGGGCGTTCGTCCAGACCGAGAATGCAGTCTTGTCCGCCAGGCTCGGTTCAAACGTGGTCATGAAAGTTGCCCAGTTTTGCTCAAGGCTTTTCATACGGTCACCGGCTACGGCTGGCGTATCGATGTCGGCACCCTGAGACAGGATGCCAGCAGACAGGCCCAGTGCAGCAGATGCGGTCCCGGTAGCTTGCGTGATTGTCGATGCCGACCCAGTTGTGCCAGAAGTGATCACGAAGCGAGAACTGGTAGCGTCCCAGGTTACGGCAGCCGGACCAGTAAGGCCGAGAGCAGTAGTCAGAAGGGTGGCGGCGTTGCTGAAGCTGGTAGCGGCGCTCAGGTCGAGGCTGGCGGCAGTCTTGACGACACCATCAACAGTTACAACCAAGTTGCCGGTCACGGCCTGGATCTGGGTCAGCGTGGTTCCAGCCAGCGATTGGCCGCGTAGCCACGCAGCACGAGCAGCAACAGCGTAGCCACCGAAGAACAGGGTGCCAGGCTTCTTAGTGCTGTTGTCGAAACCAAGGAAGTAGTTGTCTGCCAATGCTTTCTGCGTGGAGTTGGTGCCGAAGTACAGGCCGACATCATCGGCGCTAGGGAAGCTCAGCAGCGACGTGATAGGAACCGTAAGGCTCTGATCCAGCATGATCGCGTTGAGCGACAAAGGATTGCCACCAGCGCCAACCACTGCGGGGTTAATGGTGACAATTTGCGACACCGGGATTGTCTGGGCCATGCATGTTACTCCGCAGGAATGGTTACGTTGGCGGGATCCACTGAGGTTTCGCCGACAGTGTTAAAGGATTCTTGTGCCACGGTTACTGGCGCATTGTACTGCACATATAGCTCCTGGGTCCAACGTGCTTCGAACTGCTTTTCACCGGTCATTAGCGGTGACTGGAATGCGTCGGTGCAGTAGAGCGGCTTAACGCCTTCAGGGAATCGACCTTCGGGATAAATGCTGCGAATCATGGTGGTGGTGATATTCGACATCTCGCCGCCAGACCAACCATAGAAATCCAGTTGGAAGCGCAGCTGAACCGGCATGACGTAGGACTGGGTTCCGGCGTCACCATCGAGTTTGACGCGGGTCGTGGTGTACTGCGGCTGACCGATCTCCGTAATAACTATGCTAGGCGGGAGCGGGGCGGGCACATCGTTGACCTGGCCGCGCACGATCTGCGTACCAACCGGCATCAGTGGCTGGAGGAAGTCAGCGACGGCAACTACTGCGGCATCGATATTCATGGCGCAGGATCCTGATAAACAATCGCCACTTTGCACCACGTCTGCCAGGACTCAAGCACCTTGAAGACACCCCATTCGCGAGACTTGGTTACGCCAGCCTCGTTGCTGGTGAAGACGACGTGAGACTGAGAGCTGCCATCAGGGCGGATAACGCCAGCCAGGCTGCCATAGAGGTACATGGCGCGGATAGTGCCTTGGATGTTGAGGCCTGCTACCTGCTTTAAGTCATCACCATCGAGAGCCTGCAGCTGCCCCATGGCTGGCGTATCCGTGTAGGCGGGTACTTGCTTGCGTGTGGCAGGATCAATGGCGTAGCCGTTCGGTAGCCGCACCACGACGGAAATATTGGGGTTGATACCCTGGATTGCGTTGTTGGCTATGCCGCGCAGGTTCAAGGCGTCACCTCGTACGTGATCGAGCGCGACATGTCGCCGGTATCCACCAGCGGTTTGTCAAAGCCCTTCTTGGCGATGGTCGAGGCCGCGTTGCGAGGATCTTGCCAGCCAACGATGGACTGTTGAAGATCCTCGGCGATCTTCTCACCCATGAAATTCAGGATGGTCGCGCCATCGTAGTTGTAGTAGGAGGCGGCACGAGCAACCAGCGCGCCCCAGCCTGGCGACTCATCCGCAATCATCTTGCGAAAGAATGGCCGAGAAGGGGAGGTAGTGGTGCCGAATTCGTTCCAGAATGCGACCTGGGCAACCTTGACGCCATCCGGGTAGGTGGCGCCATTCATAAAGCCCACAGTCAGCGAACCAGACATCTTTTGGCCGATAGCCGAAAGCGCCTTGGCGATGCTATCGCCCCCAGAAAGAACGGCCATTTTGCCCCTCCACTACGGTAGGTCGCGCACGATAACGGAAGCTGCGCAGCGACAGCGTGGACTGCCAGAACATGGCGCCCCATGCGGTCTGGTTGAACCATGCCGCATTCGGGGAACCTGGCATTTCAGCGCTAACCGATACGCTACCCTCGGTGGCGCTGGAGATGCGCCCAACCAAGCCAGGCTGGCCGTCAGGGTTGAGGGCGCCACTCAGGTAGGCAATGTGCGCCGTCAGCAGCCAAAGCAGCGTCGTCCTCTTCGGGATATCTTGGACAATGCTGCAATCGGTATTCGACAGGTACAGCGTTGCCAGATTGAAATAATTCGTCAGCATGCCATCACTAACCGCAGCGAACTGCGGGTATGCGAGCTTGAATGCTGCTGGATCGAAGATGACTACGGCCATTAGCCTTCCCCTACGCCGCTGTCCATTTAGGCCTGCTCGATGTTTTTGTCGGTCTGCGACACACCTTCCAGGCCGGTTTTCACGTCCTTTAACTCCTTGTGCTTGGCCTTGGCTTCTTTCTCGTCCTTGGCTTCGAAGATGGCGCCATTAAGCAATGGCGGGAATTCGGCAAAGCCTTTCTTCCAAGCGGCCCAGAATGCCTCATCGACTTCGGTCAAGCCGTAGTCATCAGGCGACAGGATGATGACGGGGCTGCGAGCCTGTGCGCTGTTCTGGCCCAGCAGGGTGACTTTCTGCATCTTTCCGCTTGCATCAACGGCCTCGATTTCGACGCCATTCGGCAGGCGGCAGCCAATGAGGATTGTCTTGGACATATTGGTTATTCCTGAAATTGGTGGGATTGCTCAGTCAAGCGCTAAGGTTTGAGCATACTATTTGCATGGCGACTAAGCAAACCGTGCACACAAAAACGCCCAGGGTTAGCTGGGCGTTTTCATTATTGCCGACGCATCACACGCCGATCATGCCGCAGATGAACATAGGGCGATAAATCACGGTACCCCATGTGCCAGCGGATTTCTTTTGCTTGAACGCTGACATCTCGATGATGATCGGGTGCGCACGCATCTTCTCGGTGAACGAGGCGTCCCAGGTGCGCTGGCCTTCGTACTCTTCGATGACCATCTGAACCTTCTGACCACTTGCGGTCGCGTATTCAGGCACAGTCCGAATTTCGAGGTTCGGGTAGGTCTTCTTGAGGATGTCGGCCACGTTCACGTTGAACTGATCGGTAATGGTCAGCGCGACGGACGATTGCGGCGACATGATCAGCACGATCTTGTCGGTGGTCTCCAGCAGACCCTGGGTGCGAGCTTGCAGGGTGAAGAACATCTTGGAGATGTCACGCTGCACTTCTACCGCAGTTGCGTTGATGGTGCCGTTGGGCAGGATCCACGCGGTACCACCAGCGGTCTTGGTGTTCGGGGTCAGGTCAGCGGACAGCGCCGGATCGTTCAGCATGCCGTAGTTTTGCAGGCCGGAAACGCCGAACAGGTAGGTCTTGTTCTGATACTTGTTCAGAGTCAGGGCTGATGCAATGTTCAGGCGCGCCGCGTAGTCGATCTTCGCCAGGCCAGCATCAGCAAGCTCGCGCTCACCCCACTGGGTCACGGTCTGGTAGTGGTACGACTGGCGTTGCGGGAACTGGAAGTTGGCACCGCTCGACCCGCTGTTGTTGTAATCGCCGTAGCTGGTAGCCTCACCAGTGGATTCGATCACAGGGAACATCGCGGTGCGAGTGGTCCAGTCGCCGGTCTTCTTCTCGCCACCAGCAGCCTCAGCAGCCTTCATTGGGGCAATCAGGACTTCGATCAGCTTAGGATCGAGGTAGGTAGACAGCATCGCAGGGATACCGCTGTTCGACTGGGTTACCAGGGGAAACGCGGCGTCCATTGCTACCAGGGCGCCATCGCGGTCCAGGCCGATGATGTCTCGGTAGGTGCGATTACCACCAACATCGCCGATCAGGCGAGGGTTGCCAAAGCTTGAGTCGAACGCGATACCGGCTCGCTCAAGGAGTGCTTGCATACGTGGGTCCATTTTCAGGCTCCTTAAACGGGACGGGACATAACGACCAGCTCGCCAACGGCACCAGTGCCGCCAACCGGGAAGCCGGAAATCGTGAATTGGGTTTCGATGTAGCCCGCGACGGTCGCACCAGCGGCAGCGCCTTGGATCTCGCCGGTAGTCAGCGATGCGAACACCTTCTGGCCCACGGTTACGGCGTTGGTGATTGGAGCAACCCAGTAGTCGCCGGTAACCATCAGGGTGACTTCGAAGCCTTGAGGGATCAGGTTCGATGTTTCGCCCAGGTAGGTGGTGATCAGCGCAGAACCTTGGCGGCGATGAACGAAGCCGGTAGGCGCGCCAGAACCTGCGTTAGAGACCAGACCGGCGCCGGTAGCCCAGGCGAAGCGGCCAACGGTAACGCCGGTAGCGCCAGCAACCAGAGTGCCTTCGTGAGACACGACCGAGCTGCGTGGGTTTGCCGAAGCAAAGTCACCGGCAACAGCCGCAGCTTGTTGCAGGTTTACAGTTTGTTGAAAACCAGTAGCCATGATGTCGACTCCTTAGCTGAAACGGTCGAGGCCTTTGATGGTCGCGACGGTCGCGGCATCATTGGCAATAAGTGGAGACTTGACGGCACGACGGTCGGCAGCCAGGGCGTAGAACTTGCCCAGCGCGGCATCTGGCATGTCCTTGTGGTCGACCTTCAGCTGATCCAGTGCAAAACGATACACGCTTGGCGCCGAGTCCATACCGATGACATCGCCGACAGTAGGGCGGACATCTGCCTTGGCCTGCTCCAGATCGCGGAATTGCTTGGTCAGATCCTTGCGCATGGAATCCATGGCTGCGGTCACGTCGTCTTCTTTCATGTAGCCCTCGGTCGACGGATCGGCGTCGGTAGCAGCTGGTTTTTCAGGGCCGTCCATGCGGGTCAGCATATTGCCGACAGCCTCCAGATCGGATGCGTCCAGGCCTTTGGATTTCAGGAAGTCGATGATTTCGGCATGCTTGGACTTGGCGCCATCGTCGTCTTCGTCGCCAGCCAGAGCGGTAAGCTTCTCAGGCTCAGGGGTTTCCTGCACGCCCAGAATGGCGTCGATGATCTCGTCCAGCGTACTGGTGTCGATCTCGGAATCCATGGCGACCAGGGCGGTTACCACTTCAGCCTTCTTGAAGGTTTTCTTTTTGGCTTCCCCAACAAGAGCGCCAAGACTGGAGTCCTGAGCGATTTTCGGGGATGCCGCAGACAGCGCAGCAATCAGGGCTCGGCCCAGTTTGGTTTTCATAGCAGGGGTTTCCTGTTTGTTGGTGAACGGGTTTGAGTCTGCAACGATAACGTCAGGGCCTGCGCGACCTTCCTCTACCAGGGCGACGTGGTTGCCCCTGATGTTGGTCATCTTGCCGTCGTATGGTTCGCCCTCAAACTCGCCAGGCTCCATGACTGCATCGTAATGGTAGGAGGATGACAGCTCAACCATCGTTTCGGTTTCGATGGCGGCAATGCCTTCTTCATGCCAGACACAGAGGGAGGCGGACAGGTAGGGGTAGACGAACACCGCGCCACTGACAGATCCAACGATTAGGTCGGCTTGTGGGTCATTGGCTTTCTGGTGAACGTGCTTGAGCTGGAGAGGGACGTTGTTGAACGTTGGCGCGGCAGTCTCAAGGGCAGCAGGATCGCGCAACAGTCGATAGACCTTTTGCGCATCCAGGCCGAGTGATTGCCACTTAGGAATCTCGGCGCCGTAATACTGGCAGACGTTAGCCTTGGAGATATTAGTTATCGCGACGTGCAATCGTCCGTCATCGTCGTATCGACGGACAGATGCGCGATCAAATGCAAGAACAGGGCCAGGTGTCTTCATGCCGTGCAGTATGCGCGACGTTTTGTTGGGTTTCAATACCCTGCGTTACAAGCCTGCCAGGGTAAGCATCAGGTTGAAGAACAATACCAAGAGCCATAGCAGGTAGAGGGTCATTTGATTTTCCCCCATCGGTTGCGTGGACCATCGCCAATGTTGTGATGGCGCTGCTTGAGTTTTGGTTTTCTGGCAGCATCCTGAACAATAGTGAATGTGCCAGTCATCTTCAGCATTTGCATCAGCTCTGAATTCATATCGCAGTCTTCGCCAGTGATAATCACTGCAAGGCCATGAGCTTTAGCATAATATTGGATCTTCTCGGCCTGCTCCTCAGTGGTCATCGGCGTTGCATTCGGATCGTTGACGATACCTTCCATATCAATTATCCACTATTTCGAATTTGCGGTAGCCTTTATCGAATGCACGCGATGCGACGGCTAAGGGCACATCAAGATCCTGGATGATTTCCTTGATCTGCTTGGCGCGCTCTTCCGCCGCGATCTGCTCGGGTGTTCGGATGGGACGGAATGCATGCGCAGACGAACAACCAGCTTTCAGCTCTCTTAAATCCCAAAATACAGCAACTGGCATTAAATGATTTTTATGCGCAATGATTTCAACTTTATGCCACTCACTCCCGCCATTGTAAGGAAGGTGCTCGCAAATCGTCCCAACAGGCGGCAACCCCTCACCATTCCACTCGACAACCTTCTCAGCCTTCAGCGCATCGACTGCGGCTTGCCATTGATCCCTTGTTACTTTTGCGCTGTCAGCGTCATCAGCAAAACTGCCAACATATGTTGCGATGGCCGGCCCATTAACCTTGTACAGGCATGTACCGCGTCGATCCTGTTCAATTGCGCCGCAGTCCTCGGGCCATGATTTTAATTCATGCGCCAAAATATCAACCAGTTTCATTGGGATTCTCCTTTTGCATCAGCAGTATTTTCGAGCCATTGAAACTGGCAGGTACGGCAATGTTTGCGCAAGTGGTCTTTCGCGGCCACATGCTGCCAGTAGAAGTCGTATTGGTTAGATGTGACGAATTCGTTTTCGATCTGCTGGCGACCAGAGTGGTCAATCAAGTGGCCGCGAGGAACGAACAGCACGTACAGATCTTGGCCTGAGCATTTATGGCAGAAGTTCACGACGATTCTCCTTTTGCTCGGGCGATGGCGGCGCGAGCCTCCGACACATCGTTACTGATTGGAGTTTCATCGATCTCCATAGCCGCAGCTTGCGTGCGCTCCCTGGATGAATACTGGTGGGCGTACTCGACCATTTTTTCCAAAGCCTCAAGCAGATCAGGCGCGGCGGCGATTAGGTTGGCGTTGGCAATAGATTGTTCGCCGAAGTGGTATCGCGCAGCATCACCATCAGCCAGCATGATTGAGCAGACACCAATAGACCTGTTTGCTACAGGACCAACAGCGCGGTCATCTTCATCGAAATACCAAGGCCCAGGCGTATGCTTGTTCATTTCGATTCACCATTGGCGCGAGACAGGAGTTTGTCGATGTCAGCGCAGAGGCTGATTGCCGGGGCGACATCCTTCCACATTTCAAGCGTGGCGCGAGCCTCCGTCAACAGATCGCGCAGATCGGGTGCGCACGCGGCCAACTGCGCGTCGAGCTTGTAGTTAAAACCCTCGCCGACAGGGCGCTCAATGGTGCCCCCAGCTATTCGGCGAACAGTGCCTTTCTGCCTGATGCGGAATTGATCATCGTCTTTTTTGACTTCCCATGGTCCTGGAGTCGCAAATTGTGCGGACATGCTAATTATCTCCCGTCATGCGCACCATTGCGCCAAGAGATAATCGCCCAAGATAATCAGTATGTCAACTTAAAATGGGAGGATTGTTCGGGATGAGCAGCGGCAGTTGATGAGCTGACCTGGCAGGATGTAGGCGCCATCGATCAAGCACCCGACGCGAACATCAAACTTTTTCTTGTCCTTGCCAGCCTTGACGTGCGATTGACGCGGCTCCCGACCTCCACCGCTATGGATCCACTCGGCTTCGAACAACCCCAGCTCAACACGACGAGCCTGCGTGACAGTAGCGGTCAGCTTGTTCGACTGGTCCCTGGCGATATTGGCGGCGCGGCGATGGGTGATGCCGTATCGTGATTGCAGATCATCCGTTATCGACTTCAGGTCGCGACCCTGGGTGAAGCCACGCATCACAATACCCTCGACCTCCATGGAATACTGACGCGGAATCGACTTAATCAGCGACACATTCTCGGCAATCGTCGCATTCATCGCATCCCGCATAACCGGCGTAACCTTGAACTCGACGGCAAACCCTGCATCCTTGAGGGCCTGCTGAAACGAGCTGTCGGTAGCCTTGCGGCCTGACTCGGTGAACTTCTGCGCAATAGCAGCAGCCATCTCATCAAACTTCTTGATCCAGCGCTTGCCCAGGCCGCGAATCTTCTTGCTTAACTCGGCAGAGGGCAGCGCATCCATCGCCACTTCCATGCGCGGCGGATTGGCCTTATACGCAGCTGCTAGCCAGTACTCAAAGCTGTTCGACATCTCATCAATCAGCTTTTCCATGGCGCGCTTGTAGGCTCGTTCGACGCCGAGATTTGGCGTGACTGCGCGGGCGGTTTTACGCTTCGTTGTTGCCATCACTCTTCATGCCGAGTTGTGCGCGTGCGGGTCTTGGCCTTAGTGTCGCGTTCATCGGTGCGCCCAGTCTCAGGCGTATCGTAATCAATATCCGACTCTTCGCCACTGCCAGGAGATGCCGCGCCACCAAAGCTGGCATCAACATCATCATCTGAAACCTCCGGCAAATCCTCAACATCAATGCCCGCATAACCACTATCCGGATCAGCAGCTAGGCGCTCACGAGTTTCTTCGGCGCTGACCACCGAGCGATCCAGATATACGGCGTCGGCATTGGCGTTGGCTACCCGGATATTTGCCGCATCCAGCGCACTTACTTGCCACAACGGATTGAACTCAAACGTGATAGTCTCGTCGATCTCGCCCCACAGATGCAACTGGAGAATCTGAATGCAGATCTCCAGCGGGTGATACCAGAACGACTCCTGTTGCGAGCTGAGCCAGTCGTAGAACGAGCGAATCTCACCCTCACTGGAGGCGTTCATGCCGGTAGGACTGATGCCAGTCAGGATCATAGCTGGAATGCGCGTGACCGAGCACTGGTGCTCCTGAGCCTGGGCCTGGAGTTCATGCAAACCGGAAAGCGGGGTGTTGAGCTGGACCAGTTCTTCACCGTCGTTGTCCAGCAGCATAAGACCACGGTTTGAACGAGTCAGCGTGAAGAAGTCAGCGCGAGCCAGGATATCGGAACCGTCGCACTCACCCTGAAGCATCTGCGCCATGTTGGTCTTGAGCGCGGTGATCGAGAAGTTGTTGATCAGGTCCGACACAGCCTGGCGAGTACGCAGCCAATTATTCACATACGGCTCAGCCAGCTGGCTTAACGACATGCCACTGAAGTTGTAGGCAGGCTTTAGCATGTCAGGGAGCGGGCGCGTGATGATGGTCAGCAGGCGCGACGCATGAACCTCTTTGCCCAGCAGGAACCAGCTGCGCGGTTTGTAGAAGTCGGTCGCCGTTGGGTCAATCGCGTTGTAGGCGTTCGGCGTAGTCCACATGGCCTCAATGGCGGTGAAGCTGGTCAACTTGCCTTGCTTGATGGTCTGAGGCGCGATGATCAGTGGCAGGGCATCATTGGCGCCCTTGATGTTGATACTGATCTGGCCGCGACCAAAGAAACACTCTTGAGCGGCGGCGGTCTGGAATACGCCTAACAGGTTGAATTCTTTGACGGCCTTTTCGAGTTCGGCGATCTTTGGATTGTCCTCGGCAGAACCCTTTGCGTCCACAGCCTTGCTGGAGAACTTAATACCTTCGCGGAACAGCTCGGAAGCCATGGTCGACGCGAATGCCCGATACTCGGCACGGGTCGCAAGGTTCGCAAGGTAGGGGTAACCAGGGAATCCCTGGAAGTCAGCACCCAGTGACAGAGACGCGAAGTCGTACACGCCAGGCGCGTAGTCCATTGCGATGGCCGAGGTCTTGCCAGGAGGAACCACACCAGGCATCAGGTCAGGTGGCTTGATCGCAAAGCGCTGGGTCACTGGCTTTTCGGCAGCCTTGGAGCGGGCGACGGCCAAGTTGCGCGAGCGATCAGCGGCGGTTGGCTTTGCTGGCGCAGTACTTGCAACCGGAAGTGGCTTGGCCTTGATCTTTGGCTTAGCCTTCTTGGCTGGCTTTTCTTTGTCGCGCTTAGTCATTGGCTGCATCACTTGCGCGAGCGCGGGCCAGCAACTCGTCGTACTTGGCGCGATCAGCGGCATTCAGCGAATCACCCAGAGCAGCAATGACTGCCAGCAGATTCTTGACGCCATCCGACTCTTCGACGACTTTCACGGGTTCTTTATCAGCCATTGCAATTCTCCTGCCAGGTTTGGTTAGTGAGAGTCTATCGGCGCATCGCGGCTTTGGCGAGTGCTTCCTTGCTGATCTTCAGTTTGCCTTTGCCCTGGATCATCGGGCCAAGCGCGTAACGGATGGCATCGATATAGTGGTTCCACTTATCCACCACGTCGGCGCGGATCTCGCCGGACAGTCGGTCGACCTTGTAGCTGTACATGCGGAATTCTTTGATGACCTCTTTGCATCGGGCGTGAATCACGATCTCCTTGTAGCTGCGCATGTGACTGATACCGTCCTCGACAGAGCCAGGCCACTTGATAACGCCTTCAATCATTGGCTGACCATGGCGCTTGAGATAGCTGATCGACTCAGGGCGGGCGCTATCACCACGGATCACGCCGCGACCGAAGTCTGGTATGCGTTCTTCGATATAGGCGGCGGTATCATCCAGCTCCAGGCCAACCTTGCCAGCCTCATACTCGATGTACAGGCGCTCTTTGGTTTCGTCGATCCAGCACACAACAGCGGCTGTCGGGTCTTGGGCGAAACCGAAGTCGAGACCCTTATACGGACCATGCCATTTGCTCGACGGTTCAAATTCAGAGATACGGTACTTGTTGGCGAACACCTGGGCATCGGAGTTTTCGCGATAAGCACCATCCCAGATCCAGGCGTAGGTTTGCGGATCGAGGCGATCCCAGTCGTCTTTGCGCTCAAGGTCAAGCACTTCAGGGAACCATGGGTTATCCGTGTAGTTCAGCTCGACAACCTTGGCGTGCTCAGACAGAAACTTGCGGAAGCGGCCATCGGTAGGGCTGCCATCCAGCTCAGGGTTCCACGTCACCCAGATTTCAGAGTCATCGGCGCGAACGGTAGGGTTGAGCTTTGACCAGGCCACCTCTGAGACCGTCTCAGCCTCGTCCACCCAGGCGATCAGGATGCGAGCCTTGCCCTTGAGCGAGTCGAGGTTATGACGCATGCCAGCGAAGACGTAGTGGACTCTGCGGTTCTTGGTCCGAACGTACTTCTCGCCGATGTCGAAATAATCATTAAGCCATGGCACTGACCGGATGGCCTGCTTGACTTCCTCAAGGGATGAATCCTCAAGGCTGTTCATGTACTCGCGAGCGCAGAGGATGGAGCCAGAGATGCCAGCCTCGGCGAACATATAAGCGCGCACAGCGGTCATCATGGCGAAGGTGCGCGTCTTGCCTGATCCTCGGCCTCCGTGGGCGCCACGGTAGCGAGCGGGGCCGGTGAAGACAGGGATTAGTTTTGGAGGTAGCTCAAGCTTGACCGTCGACATCAGGCGCCACCAACTCGATAGTCGTAGGCTTGGGCGACATACTGCCATCGCTGCTGGTGTGGTCTACGCGGTCGCCATAGATCTTCGGGGCGATCTTCGACAGATACCACTTGCGCACGTCGACTCGATTCTTTGCCCAGGTGTTGTGGCCTTGGTCAATGGCGCCATCGTCTTTCAGTGGCGGCAACTCATCAGCAATGTCAAACATTTCCTCGGCCAAAGCATTGCATCCATCGGCCTTGGCTCTCGCGTATTGGTCTCTCAGGTCAGGATTTGCGTTCAGCCAGCGAAACACTGAAGCCTTAACCGGCATGCCCTCACGCTTGCAAACAGTGCGCAGAGACTCGCCCGTAGCTAGGTGTCCGCATATCTCATCGAACAGCTCTTTGCTGAATTCAGTCATCACCAGGCCTTCAATACAAGTCGTTCAAACAAGTATAAGCATCCGCCCACCTTGAGAAAAACCATACGCTTGCCGATGTCGAGCCTGATTACAGACCCGCATTTGCAGACACTGAATATTCCAACCTTCTTGAAAAATGTCTTGGTCATGGTATTTCGCCTGTCCGAAATAGTTGCTAGTGCGGTGACTATATCACGACCCAGGAAATGAAAAAGCCCGCAGGCTTTAAGTGCGGGCTAATGGGACTGATTTATCGACGCATCCCGCGCCGTCGGTTACTGGCACCGAGCGCCACACCACAAGCTAACAGGATTTCAGGTCCTGCGCTGGCATTGTCGATGATGGTTGATGCAGATGGCCGGTGCTGATCTCCGGCATACCGGTTGCATGATTTCCGGTGGAAATACTGCGCCCTTTCACGGGGTTCGCGCCCATCAGCCTGGGCATTCATCTGCATCGGTAAAGCATCATGCCGTTCATCTCAAAATGGTCCGAGTTAACGGGGGAGCGGCGACACATGATGCTTTCCGATAAAGACGATTTCCGCATCTGCGGGCTGGCGTCCTAAATCACGCATCTCAAGTCTATCGCTCTTTCGCCATCAGCGCGACAACTGACGAAATGGGCACAGCAAACCCTGGCTAACACATTTCCTGCATTGCGCTATCCGTTAGAGATCCGGAGTCAAAGCAGACTTTGCAGGTTTTACCGATGTGCTGACGGTGTAGCGGTGGCGTTGGTTATATGCAGCCCAAAGAGTGGAATTGAACCATCATTAAATTCATCCGTTATCCGGTTCGGATTATTAGCCTTTCTTTGTTTGGGCGGTAATTGTTATTCGGCTGGTCACCCCGTAGTACTCGAAACTCCGTTCACCGGCTATACCGATCGCATATCTCATTGCGGCCTTGTCTAGAATATCTCCGCAACCCCTTTTGCAAGCATCACCCAAATGCTTTGGTGACCATGCGAATAACAACTTCATATTTAAAGAGCGTTTAAAGTTTGTGCCGTTTACGTCTCCGGCGACGAGTTCCACGTCCGTATTCAATTCATGACCGCACTCGTTCAATTGCTTGCCGGTCGTCGTCATGACCTAACTTGTGGTGGCCGGTGTCGATCTCCGGCTTTGTGAATCCGTTGTCGCCAATTCTTCACCGTTTGACGCTCTCGCTACGGATGGGCATCGACCTGCTCATTCACCACGAATCCATAATCGCCCACAAACGGATTCATGTCAACACCTATTCAGAAATAGATTTCGGACGCCAATCCAAAACCTGACTTCCGGGTAAGGAATTGCTGTGCTCGGCTGTGCTCTTGCTGTGCCCGTCCAAAGAGCACAGCTCCAGGCCATGTATTACGTGGCTTCCAGGCGATTTCTATAAAATTGTGCTCCTGTGCCCGTCATTCGCGCATTTGGAAATCCAAAAAAGTGGGTAGTTATTGGTAATGGAAATCATTCATATAGAAAAAGGGTGTTTTTTTAAAAAAAGGAGCACAAGAGCACAGAATGGCTACAGGCCACGTATTCCGTGGTCTAGACCTGTGCTCTTTTTACGGGCACAGGGGGGCCACAAAGAGAGCAAAGAGTCTAGAGGGCTCTAAGGGCTCTAAGGGAACAAAGAGTTTGACTTGCGCATCTTGTGTGCTCATAATCCGGTTTGCGTAAGAAACATAAGACTCCGGAGAGATTTGCTATGGATTTACAAGAAGGCGTTCCAATTCCGAAGGTGAACCGCTACCGATTTGAGGACTGGCCGATTGGTGGCAGCCGGTATTTTGATTCGCTTGCTGAGGTCGAATGCTGCGCGAGCGCGGCGTACTCCTTCGCAAAATGGCATCAAAACGGCTTTCGTATGACGCGCCGCAAAGAGGGTGATGGCTATCGCATTTGGCGGATCGAATAATGGATATCGATATCAGCAATCCGCCAAAAATAGATTTGCCTCCTGTCGAGTTGTATTCGACAGTGATGCCGGACGACGACGACTTTTCAATATCATCGTTTGATATTGGCGTTATTGAAGTTGCGCCGACAAAAGATATTCCTGTTCCTGTCGACGTTAAGCCGCGCCGCGAATATAAGCCACGCGTGAAAAAGGAAGTTGTTGATGACGCAGAGTTTGTTCCGACACTGCTTGAGCTGAGTGACCGCATAGCAAACACGACTGTCGGCAAGTTGGCGCGTGTCGTGCATAACAAGATTGAATTCCCAGAAGTGAGTTCGTTCTTTGCGTTGCTGGCGTCTGCAAGTTGCTCGGTGTCCACGGCGTTTGCCACTCAGTACTCGACGGATTCATGCGTGTCGCTGGGGATGTACACGATCATTGAACAGCCTCCAGCCATGATGAAGAGCTACTTGCTCGATGTCGGCATGAAGCCTTATCGCCTTGGTGTTGCGCAGCACAACAAGAAGGTCGGCGGGATTAACCGTGAACTAAAGGAAAAGGACATACCGGCTGAGCAGCACATCAAGCGCACGTTCAGCGAGACCTCAGATGGTACGTCGGCATCGATTGACGGCTTCCTTTCTGGATGCTCAGAAGGTCGGTTTGTTGTGTCCAGCGCCGAGCAATCCGGTCTGCAATCGCTGTTCCCTGAGTCAGGCTCGTTCTCCAGTACCAACGAGCTGATCCTGAAGGGTTACGCCAGCGAGTACGTGTCCGGCATGCGTGCAGGCCGCAAGGCGTTTACTGGCATGGTTCAGGGCTGCGTGGTGATCATCGCTCAGCCTGGCAGCAGCAAACGCGTCCTGGCGGCTTCTGGCGGCTCTGGGATGGCCGAGCGCTTCATCTACCTGGCAGAGCCCGACCCGATCGGTTTCCGTCGCAACGAGGGGCATTTCCCGACGCGCAGCGAAAAGGAATCGTTTGAGCGTGCGTGCGCGGCCTGCGTCGACATGTACTCGGATAGCGTGCTGAGGCAATACGCGGCTGACGATGACGCCAGGGTGATCATGGATCCGGAAAACCTGATCCGCATCAGGGCATCAGACGAAGGCTATCGGATCCTGCGTGAGGCCAAGAACTCAACGGAGTCGTACCTGTACGATCTGAAGATGGCTGGCGAAATGGTGATGATGGGCTGGCTGGCAAAGATCGAAACGCACGTTATGAAGATCGCCGGAAACATTTACGTGATTGAGTGCCTGTCGAACGACTGCAAGGTATCCGAGATAATTCCTACGTGGATCATTGAGGAATCGATTGATCTGGTGTTGGGCTTGGCTGATCACATCAAAGGCATTCTCAACAGTGCGGGCGAGTCAGGCACCCAGGCCGAAGAGGAAACTGTTATTGAGGTGCTAACCAGGGCGCCAATGGAGAAACGTGCGGCAGCGCTTCAGGCGAAGAACCGGAAGCCATTCAAGGCAATGCCAGCATCGTTCAAGATGGCGAGCGCACGCATTGACTCAATGCTGCTCAGCGGTCAACTGATCCTCAACGCAGCCGGGAAGGTAGCCATCGCATGACATTCGAAGAAGCCATTCGCGCCCAGTACGGGATCAAGGTTCCGATAACCGCCGAAGACCTCAAGTTTCGGAAGTTCCGGATCGATGAGCTGCGTAATGGTTTTTTGATGAAAATGCAGAAATGTGGCGTTTTTGGCTCATTTATCGACGGTGAAACGTTCGTTTGGACCGAAAATCGCATCACCAGGCATGAGCAGGAGCACAAAGAGAACAAAGATATTCGTCACGAGTGGCTGATCTGGGAGGCTGCCAGGTCGATGCTTGAGCGCGGCGAGCGGTTGAGTCGAGAAGATGGCGAGCGATTGGCGCTGGCCGTGCAGAGATTGGAGATGTGGTTATGACCAAAGAAGAAACCCGCAAGGCGTTCGAAGCGTGGTACCAGGCTGACATTCCAATGTGGTCGATGCGTTTCCATCGGGACAGCAGCAGTAAGCATGCGCCGTATAGCTTTGTCGGAACCGAGAAGGCCTGGCAAGCATGGCTGGCAGGTCAGAAAGCAATGACTGAATTTCAACGACAGGAGCAACAAAAATGAGCACTGAGAAAATAATTATGCAACAGCAATTCGAAGAATGGGCGCGCAGTCAGTGCATGCAGCTCAAGAAAGATGGCGTTGCGACTACGTATGCCTACGAGCGAACCGACCTTGCCTGGAGCGCCTGGCAAGCCTCCCGCGCAGCCATTGAGGTGGAGTTGCCAGAGCTGCGTAATGTTCCTGATCGAGACTGCTGGGCCAGAACCAACGCCCTCGGTTATAACACGGCAAATCATGAGTGCCGAGAAGCCATCAAATCCCTCTGCCTAAAGGTAAAGCCATGCTAACCCTCTACCTAATGATCGGCAGCCTGATCCTGGGCTGGATCTCATCCGGCATCGTACGCGGCGACCAAAAATACTCAGCCTGGGAATGGGTTGGCATCGTAGCTTTATGCCTGATCTGGCCGTACCTCATCGGCGTGGTACTGTGGAAACTGTAGTTGACATAATAGATATGCGTGTCTATTATTCGATCACGCCAACACACAAGGAGTACAGAAATGCCACAGTCAATTGCACAGCGCTGCCTTGAGGCCGACGACCCGTTAGCCAAGGCTCGCGCAAATACCGGCTACATGGGCCATCCGAGTAAGGACGTCCTGCGCTTCCACTTCGAAGATAACAGCTGCCTGGATTTTCAGATGACGTACACGCCGATTGCGGCTGGTCGGATTTTTGAGGATGGGCGGTCGGGAGATAAATCGTGAAAAATAAAACCGAACTGCTGGCGGATATCGACCGCGTAACCGCCGAGCGTGACGCGGCGCTGATTGAGCTTAAAGGCGCAATCGAGTGCATTGAAAAATTTAAGCCTTTCCTGAACGCCAAGGCTCAACACGTGGAGGCCCTGCAACAGCGCCTGACCGCAGCGGATGAGCGGGCGGATGCGGGGGTAGCGTTTGTAACCCGTCTGATTGAAAGCGCAGGAGATCAGCCATCAATTGCCACTGGCTATCTGCGCGACATCCGGGACGCACTCAAGCCAGCAGATGGCGGCCGCGATGAGCCTAATTGCCTCCTGTGCCTGGACAAGAAGACCGTACCGAGCAATCTCGCGGAAGGCTATGTCATGGACTGCCCCGACTGCTGCGGCGAGGAAGGCTGACATGACCCAACTCCCCGCCTACTGCTGGTGCCTGCTGGCACTGGCACAACTGATTTGCTGAGGTATTTATGAAAATTGAAAACGCACCCGTAAACGTCATCAAGTGGAAAGAAGCAACCAAGTTATCGATTTATCGAAGCGCTCCGAATGACTTTTTGGTTATGGCTATTTCGGATGGCAAGGCGGTTGCTATTCGCACCAACGGCGTTTCTTCGACGCACGCAGGTGACTGCTGGACCCCTGGCAGCGAGAGCCTCTGGATTCCTGTTGAGGCAACCCTTTCTCTGCACGGGGACGCGCAATGACCACCACCCAAACGATTGACGGCGTGCCGCGCAGGCTTCTTGTCGAGGCGATGTGGGCGCTGGATAACGCTGGGATCTTCAGCACAGCTACAGCGCTGCGCGCCCTGCTGGATGCGCCAGAAGTTCTCGTGGTGCCGCTGACGGGGCCGAAAGAGTGGCTCGATTCGCTCAGGCCAGCCGCCCAGCCCCAGGGCGAGCCGGTGGCGTGGCAGCACCGCGTAACTGCCGGGCCCCAAACTGGCTGGAGCCTTTGGGCGCCTGGAAGGGGCAAGGAGTATTCCGAGCATTACACGGTCGAAGTTCGCCCGCTCTACGCCGAGCAGCCCGCGCCGGTAGCGGTGGATCGCACCGCCCACGCCAACCCACCGCCAGGCACCGAACCATCCGGCACGCACCACGACAACGATGGGCTTGATGAGATGCGCAAGCCGATATGCTGCGGCTCATGTCCGGGCGGGTGCGTTATCCAGAAAGAAAGCAAATAACCATTATTTTCAAGGAGATCCACCATGGCATTAATCCTAACCCGCCGAGCTGGCGAATCAGTAAAGATCGGCGACAACGTTGTGATGACTGTTCGCGAGGTTCATCCGAAGAAGATCTATGTGGTTTTCGAGGAAAATGGCGAGCAAAGCCCCGAGTGGGTTCCGCTCTATTCTGACATCGATCCAGATGGCCGCGACTTCAATGTAAGCGTAACCGGCATCAGCAGCCGCCAAGTCCGCCTGGCATTCGAAGCTGATAAGTCGGTCAAGATCGTGCGGACGGAGCTGCTGAAGTGATCTGGCGCAAGGAAACGCCTCATCTACTGGTTAGCGACGAAGGCTACAAGATTGGCAAGTATCGTGCTGGCGAGGAAACCTTTTACCGGCCAAGCCTGAAGGGTGACTTTATCGCCAGGCCATTTACTGACTTGGATGACGCAAAGGCTGAATGTGATCGGCATTTTGAAGGGGGTGGCAAATGAACCCGTACATCGGTGATCGGCAGCTTGAGCCGGATGATGAGCCTGATGAGCGCGAGTCTTGCGAATACTGTGATGGCAACGGCTCTACAAATCCAACCTGGGCAGATCCGCTTGGCGACCAGTGTCCGGAATGCTTCGGTACTGGCTTTGCCTGCCACTCTCCAGACATGAGCGACCCAGGCGAACCAAACGAAGATCCAGAGTGAAGAAGCGGGCCGTTAATTCGGCCTTTTTCTATTTTGATGGTTGACATAGTTATTATGTGGTGCGATTATTGGTCCATCGAAACTAACAACGGAGCAAGACGAGATGATCGTTACCAAGCACGAAAGCGATGGCCCAAAAGGCAATCGATATGTAGGTCGTTCGGCGCATGGCGGCTACCGATGGTGCATTCAGCACGCTACTAAAAAAGAGTTCGACGTTGCACAAGGCACGTGCGAAGCCAAGGACCTGCCGAAAGATATTCGTGAAAAGTGTGATGCTTACGATGGTGTTCATTACGCCTGCCAATGGCCGCTATAACCAACCTGCCCACCTCAAGCCCCTTAACTGGGGCTTTTTATTGCCCGCAATTTTCCATCACACACAAAAAACCCCATCCGAAGACAGGGTGCCGGTTTTGCAGCTTGACAGGAGCGTTCCGGTATTTGCGAGGCTATGCGGTTGCTGCAAGCCTGTCAAGTTTGGCGTAGGGATCGATTGGTAGCGCAACGATACCGCGACCATATTCAATATGCTCGTCAGCCTCAGACGGATCGCAGCCGACGTGCGTGTATCGATCCTTGCAGCTGATCAGCATCCAGCGGAAGTTATCGATATCCATGCAGGCTAGTACGCGTGACTTGCCACGTTGCGACCACCAGATGCGCCAGGCGTGCGCGTAGTCGGTGCAGATGATTGTCTTCCCGTCATGCTCGCCTTCTGGCTCAAGTATTGCCGTGGCGCCGAATGATGGCTTGCCAGCGGCGTAGCTGACAGATCCGTTAGCCAGGACTGCAGCCATGTTCACCGTCTCGCCGATGTTGTTGATCATTGGCACGACCAGCACGCCTCTTGCATTGGTGGCGACTGGGGTATTGGAGGCTGTGTTATTTCGCATGAGGTAAATGTGTTGCTCTACAAGATGGGTGCGCGACATTACGTCGGCTGACTTTTCACGATCTTCGGCGCTGGCTGATAGGTCGCAGCGAATGGCCTTAATGGTGCGCACTCTCGGCGCAACACTGGCGCCTTCAAGCTTAAGCTCGCCCAGGATGGATTTCACTGCGTCCCGGAACGACAGCCCCTGATGCAGCATGACGAACTTCACGGCATCACCAGATGCTCCACACCCGTAGCAGTAGAAGAAGTCTTTGGATTCGCTGACAGAGAAGCTTGGCGACTTCTCATTGTGGAATGGACAGCAAGCTACCCAGTCCTTGCCAGCCTTCTTTAGCTCAGGTAGGTATCCGCGCACCACTTCGACGATATCGCGGTTGGCATCGTCTACTACTGATTGCGGGACGAGTTGGCCGCTCACCGCTGCAACGCCAAAAACGTAGGCAGCTTAACAGCCGGAATGCGCCCGCGAGTTTTCCACGTATGGTAATCACCGGGCGTGCAAAATGCAGCGGCGCACAGGGCTTTCACGCTGCCGTATTTTTCGGCCAGAGTCAGCAGCAGGCGTGCGTCATCGGAACGGGCTACCGGTTGGCGCGCTGGCTTTTCTACGGCTTTCTTCACTACCCAGGCGGATGCAGGCAGATCGGGGCGCAGATCCTGCGGCTTGATCTTGAGGATTTTGGCGGCGCGGATTGCTGCTGATTTGGGGATTGCGCCGACGTAGATCCAGCTTCGGACGGCTTGCGGATCGACACCGAGTTTTCGGGCCAGGTCGGCAGGGCATTCGCAGACGCCATCAACGAGCCGCAATAGTGCGCGACCTTCTTCAGTCAGGCTGAGCCGATCAGCAGTCTTATCAGCAATGCTCTTCTTCATAGATTTATCCGGTTGACATATCGATTATTTGTCGCGATTATATCCCCCACTAACCAGTCAACGCAAGGACAACGGAGATGCGAGACACAATTGATGTAGATCACGGTCATGCGATTTATCTAAGCCCTGAAAAGGTTGCTCGGATGAAGGCGATGTACCTGGGCGGCGCTTCAGCAAATGCAGTTGGTGCTGAGTTTGGAATGGCTCAGCCGACAGTGTTGCGACGGCTGCGGACTATCGGCGTGAAGGTTCGTGGGCGTGGTCGGGTTGCGAGGGGTGATGTATGAATGATCGCGAATTGTTGGAGATGGCGGCCAAGGCGTGTGGTTTTACGATAAACCACCCGTGGAACCAAAGCAGGCTTTTGATGGATCCTCCAGTGATATCCCTGGTGGTTCATAAGGATGGCGAGGTCATGCATACAGCATGGAACCCATTAACAGATAATGGCACGGCCTTGTCCCTTGCTAATCGGCTATGCATTGATATCCTTTTTTATCCTGGCGATGAAGTGGTAGCGAGTACGGACAGCGGGTATGAGTCAGGCGAACCCTTTTCTAGAGGTGACGATTGCTCAGCGCTAAGGCGATCAATTACTAGAACTGCGGCATTTATTGGGGCCTCAATTCCATGACCAAATCCACCTGGACAATCCGCGTAACAGGCTACCCACCATTCCAAATGGTTGTTCTGGATGGCGCCATTGACCATGCGACTGCGGTAATTGAGGCGCAGGCGATTTGGCCTAAGTGCGAGGTTGATCAATGACCGAGCCAAAGGGAAAACGATGCCCTGAATGCGGCGAGCCAATGGCCGTCTTTCCAGTCGCCGCGCAAGACAATGCACGAATGGCAAATGCTCATTTATCCAAAACTGGCCGCTTGCCGATAAGCAGCCTCCATTAATTTCAAGTAGTCGGGACAGGCGAAAATGAAAACTCATACAAGGTGCCGATCCTGCAACGCCCGCCGGAAACTCAAGATGCACCCGGACTCCTACCAGATACAGCCGCGCTGCGTGTGCGGCGCCAGATCTTGGCGAAAGGATGAATACCGGCACCGCATTGAAAAGCCGCAGATGATCGCCAAGACTGGTCGCTATAAATCCTGCCATTGCGACGGTTATCCGCACGCTCATCGCACCGGATTTGGCAATTGCAAAATCCTGCTTTCCGGCGAATACAAAGAACCCTTGCAGTAATCGACATTATCTGTGGTATATTTATTATCTCAACTGACAGGAGCAAGCCCATGAAGACCTTTACCGCTGTAGAGCTGGCCGAAATCATTAGCAAGCATCACTCATGGCTATGCGATGAAGAAGACGGCGAACGCGCCAACCTGCGCTCCGTCGACCTGCGCTCCGTCGACCTGAGCGGCGCCAACCTGAGCGACGCCAACCTGAGCTCCG
>Ga0308164_10000721_pt1 | contig 46601 bp, 37 predicted proteins | sample PhyTR2_FD_201031 | JGI IMG/M metagenome (GOLD analysis project Ga0308164, IMG submission 201031) | Phyllosphere microbial communities from UC Gill Tract Community Farm, Albany, California, United States - DLSLT.R2 | ecosystem: Host-associated > Plants > Phyllosphere > Unclassified | place: USA...
GTGCAGGTTGACGATGTCCATGGTACCCATGGCCAGGCCAGCACCGTTGACCATGCAGCCGATGTTGCCTTCAAGGGCAACGTAGTTCAGTTCGAACTTGGCGGCGTGGGCTTCGCGCGGGTCGTCCTGCGATGGATCGTGGAAGCCCTTGAGCTTCGGCTGACGATACATGGCGTTGGCGTCGATGTTGATCTTGGCGTCCAGGCAGTGCAGGTCGCCGTCAGCCTTGATGACCAGCGGGTTGACTTCCAGCAGGGCCAGGTCGTGGTCCTGGAACAGCTTGGCCAGACCTACGAAGATCTTGGCGAACTGGGCAACTTGCTTGCCTTCCAGACCCAGCTGGAAAGCCAGGTCACGGCCCTGGAACGGCTGAGCGCCAACCAGTGGGTCGATAGTGGCCTTGAGAATCTTTTCAGGAGTGTCGTGAGCGATTTTCTCGATGTCCACGCCACCTTCGGTGGAAGCCATGAACACGATACGGCGGCTCGAACGGTCGACGACGGCACCCAGGTACAGCTCTTTGGCGATGTCGGTGCAGGATTCAACCAGGATCTTGGTCACTGGTTGACCGTTGGCGTCGGTCTGGTAGGTTACCAGACGCTTGCCCAGCCACTGTTGTGCGAAAGCCTTGGCGTCTTCTTTGCTGCGAACCAGCTTGACGCCGCCCGCTTTACCGCGACCACCGGCGTGGACCTGAGCCTTGACGACCCACTCGCTGCCACCGATTTTCTCGCAGGCTTCTGCCGCTGCTTCGGGGGTGTCTACTGCGTAGCCTGTCGATACTGGCAGGCCGTATTCAGCAAACAGCTGCTTACCCTGATACTCGTGAAGATTCATGCTTTTTACCGTCTTCGTTAGGTACTGCGCGTTCGGCGCTGCACTGTGAGAGTGCCGCACCACCTGTGACTGCTGCTCGCGGGAACTCTATCCTGGCCGACGGCGCGTGGACCTGGCCTGGATCAAGCTCCTGCGAGGTGAGTCCGACGAACGTTCCGCGGTGAGCCTTGCAGGCAAGGCTCGCGACGGGCAGCTGCGTCGTGGTTTCTTATTGTTTAACGCTTTTTGCGGTTGGCAATGTGGATGGCGCCGCCATTCACAGCCAAGGCCGCTTCATGCAGGGCTTCGGACAGGGTTGGGTGCGAGAACACCATCATCCCCAGGTCTTCGGCGCTGGTGCCGAATTCCATGCCGATTGCGCCTTGCTGAACCAGTTCTGCAGCGCTCGGGCCAATGACGTGAACGCCCAATACGCGGTCAGTCTTGGCGTCGGCGATGACTTTCACGAAACCACCGGTATCGTTGGCTGCCATGGCACGGCCACTGGCGGCGAACGGGAAGGTGCCCACGTTAACTTCAACACCTTCGGCCTTCAAGGCCTGTTCGGTCTTGCCGACCCACGCGATTTCCGGGTGAGTGTAGATGACCGACGGGATCAGGTCATAGTTCATCTGGGTCTTGTGACCCTTGATGCGCTCGACGACCATGATGCCCTCTTCCGAGGCCTTGTGTGCCAGCATCATGCCGCGAACCACGTCACCGATGGCGTATACGCCCGGTACGCTGGTAGCGCAGTAGTCATCGACGAAGATGAAGCCGCGCTCGTCGATGTCGACGCCGCTGTCGGTGGCCAGCAGATCGGTGGTCACTGGGCGACGACCAACGGCAACGATCAGCTTGTCGAAGGTGATGGTCTGTTCGCCGTTGGCGTCAGTGTAGTTGACCACGACTTCTTCGCCGTTGACCTTGGAGCCGGTCACGCGAGCGCCCAGCTTGATGTCCAGGCCTTGCTTGGTCAGGGTCTTGTAGGCTTCCTTGGAGACGGCGGCGTCGGCGGCCATCAGGAAGGTGTCCAAGGCTTCCAGCACGGTGACCTGGGCACCCAGGCGCGACCATACCGAACCCAGTTCCAGGCCGATTACGCCGGCACCGATGACGCCCAGACGCTTGGGCACGCTCTGGAATTCCAGGGCGCCGGTGGAGTCGACGATCACGTTCTGGTCGACCGGAGCCGGAGGAATGTCGATCGGGCGCGAGCCGGAAGCGAGGATCACGTTGTCGGCTTCGATCACTTCGACAGTGCCGTCAACGCCGGTGATTTCGACTTTCTTGCCGGCCAGCAGCTTGCCGTGGCCTTGCAGGGTAGTCACGCCGTTGGCCTTGAACAGCGTCGAGACGCCGGAGGTCAGGCCTTTGACGATGTTGGCCTTGCGGCCGACCATTGCCGCTACGTCCATGGTCACGCCAGCGTGGTTGATACCATGGATGGCGAAGCCGGATTCGGCCTCATGGAATTTCCAGGAGCTGTCCAGCAGCGCCTTGGAAGGAATGCAACCGACGTTCAGGCAGGTACCGCCCAGGGCCAGCTTGCCTTCCTTGTCCTGATACTTCTCGATGCAGGCAGTCTTGAGGCCAAGTTGCGCGGCCTTGATGGCAGCCACGTAGCCGCCAGGGCCTGCGCCAATCACTACCAGGTCGAATTTCTGGGTCATAACACATTCCTTCTCGAATCAAACCGGACGGGCGCTCAAGCGCACCGTCGTGGGACAAAACCGAATCCTACCGCGTCGGGCGGCCCGCTGTCGTGGAGCGGATCGCACAACGCTGCGGGGATCAGATATCCAGCAACAGACGAGCTGGGTCTTCCAGCAGGTTCTTGATGGTCACCAGGAAGGTCACGGCTTCTTTACCATCGATCAGGCGGTGGTCGTAGGACAACGCCAGGTACATCATCGGGCGGATGACGACCTGGTTGTTGATCGCCACTGGGCGCTGAATGATGTTGTGCATGCCAAGGATGGCGGCTTGCGGCGGGTTGACGATCGGGGTCGACAGCATCGAACCGAAGGTACCACCGTTGGTGATGGTGAAGGTACCACCCGTCATTTCGTCGATCGACAGCTTGCCGTCGCGGGCTTTCTTGCCGTAGGCGGCGATGCCACCTTCGATTTCAGCCAGGCTCATGCTCTCGGCGTTGCGCAGGACCGGAACCACCAGGCCACGGTCGCTGGACACGGCCACGCCGATATCGGCGTAACCGTGGTAAACGATGTCGGCACCGTCGATCGAGGCGTTGACCGCTGGGAAACGCTTCAGCGCTTCGGTGGCGGCCTTGACGAAGAACGACATGAAGCCCAGGCGTACGCCGTTGTGGGACTTCTCGAACAGGTCCTTGTACTTCGAGCGCAGGGCCATCACTTCAGTCAGGTCGACTTCGTTGAAGGTGGTCAGCATCGCCATGTTCGACTGGGCTTCGACCAGGCGGCGGGCAACGGTGGCGCGAACGCGGGTCATCGGCACGCGCTTCTCGGTGCGATCGCCAGGGGCGGTCACGACCGGGGCAGCGGCGGCTGGCGCGGCAGGCTTGGCGGCTGGGGCCGACTTCTTGGCTTCGATGGCAGCAACCACGTCTTCCTTGGTCACGCGGCCATCTTTGCCAGTGCCCTTGATGCTGCTCAGGGCAATGCCGTTTTCTTCAGCCAGCTTGCGTGCAGCCGGAGCGCCGATGGCGTCTTCGTCGCTGCCGGCAGCGGCCGGGGCAGCTGCAGCGGCAGGTGCGGCAGCCGGGGCGGCCGCTGCAGGAGCGGCGGCAGCGCCACCCTCTTCGATGGTCGCCAGCAGTTCGTCGGACAGAACGGTGTCGCCTTCGTTCTTGACGATCGCACCCAATACGCCATCAGCGGTAGCCAGGACTTCGAGGACGACCTTGTCGGTCTCGATGTCGACGATCAGCTCATCGCGCTTGACGGCTTCGCCCGGTTTCTTGTGCCAGGTGGCAACGGTGCCATCGGCAACCGATTCCGGGAAAGTAGGGGCTTTGATCTCGATAGCCATTATCAGTAATTCCTTAAATTCGGTTTCAGTAGCTCGAAGGCGTTAGACAGTGAATGCGTCTTTCAGCAGTTTTTCCTGCTGTTCGGCGTGCATCGAAGCATAACCGCAGGCAGGCGCGGCAGAAGCATCGCGACCGGCGTATTCCAGGACCAGCGACTTGTTATGGTTGCCGATGCTGCGACGCAGGTGGTGCTGGCTGCTGTACCAGGCGCCCTGGTTCATTGGCTCTTCCTGGCACCACACTGCGTGTTGCAGGTTGGCGTAAGGGGCAAGCGCTTCCATCAGGTCGTCTTCCGGGAACGGATACAGCTGCTCGATACGCACGATGGCGATATCTTCGCGGCCTTCGGTACGGCGTTTTTCCAACAGGTCGTAGTAGACCTTGCCGCTGCACAGCACCAGGCGCGTGACCTTGGCCGGATCGAGGGTATCGATTTCCGGGATCACGGTCTGGAACGAGCCATGGGCCAGATCTTCCAGCGTCGACACGGCCAGCTTGTGGCGCAGCAACGACTTCGGCGTCAGGACCACCAGCGGCTTGCGCAGCGGGCGAATCACCTGGCGACGCAGCAGGTGGTAGATCTGCGACGGCGTGGTCGGTACGCATACCTGGATGTTGTGCTCGGCGCACAGCTGCAGGTAACGCTCCAGGCGTGCCGAGGAGTGCTCAGGGCCCTGCCCTTCGTAACCGTGTGGCAGCAGCATGGTCAGCCCGCACAGGCGGCCCCACTTGTGCTCGCCGCTGGTGATGAACTGGTCGATCACCACTTGCGCACCGTTGGCGAAGTCGCCGAATTGAGCTTCCCAGATCACCAGCGCGTTTGGCTGGGTGGTCGAGTAGCCGTATTCGAACGCCAGTACCGCTTCTTCGGACAGGAACGAATCGTACAGGTCGAAACGTGGCTGGCCTTCATAGAGGTGCTGCAGCGGGATGTAGGTCGCGGCGTCCTTCTGGTTGTGCAACACCGCGTGGCGGTGCGAGAAGGTGCCGCGGCCGATGTCCTGGCCGGTCATGCGGATCGGGTGACCTTCGAACGCCAGGGTAGCGTACGCCATGGTTTCGGCGTAACCCCAGTTAATCGGCAGGCCGCCGGCTTGCATCTTCTGCCGGTCTTCGTAGATTTTCGAGACCTGGCGCTGAACCACGAAGCCTTCTGGAATTTCCAGCAGCTTGGCCGACAGTTCCTGCAGGGTCTTGAGGTCGAAGCTGGTGTCGTGACGCGCGGTCCAGGTGTGGCCCAGGTACGGGCGCCAGTCGACGAACAGCTCTTTGTTCGGCTCCTTGACCAGGCTCTTCACCACGTGCAGGCCGTTGTCCAAGGCGTTGCGATACTCGTCGATCTGCGCCTGCACGCTGGATTCATCCAGTGCGCCGGCCTTGATCAGGCTTTCGGCATAGAGTTCGCGGGTGGTGCGCTGCTTGGCGATCTGCTGGTACATCAGCGGCTGGGTGCCGCTTGGCTCATCGGCCTCGTTGTGGCCGCGACGGCGGTAGCACACCAGGTCGATGACGATGTCGCGCTTGAACTGCATGCGGTAGTCGATGGCCAGCTGGGTGACGAACACCACGGCTTCCGGGTCATCGCCGTTCACGTGCAGGATCGGCGCCTGGATCATCTTGGCAACGTCGGTGGCGTACTCGGTGGAGCGCGCGTCAAACGGGTTGCTGATGGTGAAACCGACCTGGTTGTTGATCACGATGTGGATCGTGCCGCCGGTCTTGAAACCGCGGGTCTGGGACATCTGGAAGGTTTCCAGCACCACACCCTGGCCAGCGAAAGCCGCGTCGCCGTGCAGCGAGATCGGCAGAACCTTGTCGCCGACCGCGTCGTTGCGGCGGTCCTGGCGGGCACGTACCGAACCCTCGACCACTGGCGAAACGATCTCCAGGTGGGACGGGTTGAAGGCCATGGCCAAGTGCACTTCGCCGCCGGCGGTCATCACGTTGGACGAGAAGCCCTGGTGATATTTCACGTCGCCGGAGCCGAGCTCGACCTTCTTCTTGCCTTCGAACTCGTCGAATAGCTCGCGCGGGTTCTTGCCGAAGGTGTTGACCAGCACGTTGAGGCGGCCACGGTGGGCCATGCCGATGACGATTTCCTTGGTGCCGTACGAGCCGGAACGCTGGATCATCTCGTCGAGCATCGGAATCAGGCTCTCGCCACCTTCCAGGCCGAAGCGCTTGGTGCCTGGGTATTTGGTACCCAGATACTTCTCAAGGCCTTCGGCGGCGGTGACGCGCTCCAGGATGTGGCCCTTGATTTCGGCGGAGAACGTCGGACGCCCACGCACGCTCTCGAGGCGCTGCTGGAACCAGCTGCGCTGCTCGGAATCGGTGATGTGGGTGAACTCGGAGCCGATGGTGCGGCAATATGTCTGCTGCAAAGCCTCGAAAATATCGCGTAGGCTCGCCTCCTCCTTGCCGATGAACAGGTCGCCGGCACGGAAGGTCGTATCCAGATCGGCATTGGTCATGCCGTAATGGTTGATTGACAGGTCTGCCGGCACAGGGCGCTGCCACAGTCCCAGCGGGTCCAGCTGGGCCGCCTGATGGCCGCGCATGCGGAAGGCCTGGATCAATCTCAGCACTTCAACCTGCTTCTTCTCGTGCTCGGAGCTCACACTGCCGGCCGAGACCGGTTGAGCACGGCGCTGGTTCTTCGCCAGCAACACGAAATGATCGCGAATCGTCGAGTGCGACACGTCGGTGGCAGAGCTGCCCTCGGAAGGCAACTTCTGAAAGTAGGTGCGCCATTCTTCTGGCACAGCGTTAGGGTCGTGCAGGTAAAGCTCGTAGAGCTCTTCCACATAGGCAGCGTTACCACCTGACAGGTGGGCGCTGTTCCACATGCGCTGCATCACGCTTTCTTGCATGCTTGGTCACCCTCGGTAAGGGGACTCCACCAGCGAGACGTCGCGGCGTGCATGAAAAGTCCAGTAACGCGACTCGTCAGGCCGTCCAAGGTCTCGCAGATAGTCCGGGTACCAGCCCGGATGCCCCTGCTGGTCTCAATACTTCAAAAGTAAAAGCTGCAACTTTTTGGGCTGCCGCTTTGGTTATCACTGCGGTTCAGGGGTTGAAGCCTGAACCGCAGTGGCTTACGGGTGCAACACTTTTCGAATCTGAATCACACGCCGCTCTGCAGCAGCATGTTACGAACATGGCCAATGGCCTTGGTCGGGTTCAAGCCTTTCGGGCACACGTTCACGCAGTTCATGATGCCACGGCAGCGGAATACGCTGAACGGGTCATCCAGTGAAGCCAGGCGCTCGCTGGTCTTGGTGTCACGGCTGTCAGCCAGGAAACGGTAGGCTTGCAGCAGTGCAGCAGGGCCCAGGAACTTGTCCGGGTTCCACCAGAACGAAGGGCAGGAAGTCGAGCAGCAAGCGCACAGGATGCACTCGTACAGACCGTCCAGCTTCTCGCGCTCTTCTGGCGTTTGCAGACGTTCGATGGCCGGAGCCGGCGTGTCGTTCTGCAGGAAAGGCTTCACCTTCTCGTACTGCTTATAGAAGATGCTCATATCGACGACCAGGTCACGGATAACCGGCAAACCTGGCAGCGGACGTACCACCAACTTGTTACCTTTTACGACAGCAGACAGCGGCGTGATGCATGCCAGGCCGTTCTTGCCGTTGATGTTCATGCCGTCGGAGCCGCAAACACCCTCGCGGCAAGAGCGACGATAGGAGAAGCCTTCGTCCTGCTCTTTGATCAGGGCCAGGACGTCCAGCACCATGACATCCTTGCCACCGGTATCGACCTGGAATTCCTGCATGGACGGTGCGCTGTCCTGGTCCGGGTTGTAACGATAAACACTGACTTGCAACATGGCGGCCACCCTTAGTAAGTCCGGATTTTCGGTTCGAAAGTCGGAACGGTTTTCGGCGAGAAGTTCACGGCACGCTTGGCCACGCGTTTCTCACCCGGGAAGTACAGGGTGTGGCACAGCCAGTTTTCATCGTCGCGGTCTTCGTAGTCTTCACGGGCGTGCGCGCCGCGGGACTCTTTGCGATGCTCGGCGGCGATCGCCGTCGCTTCAGCGACTTCCAGCAGGTTCTGCAGCTCAAGGGCTTCGATTCGAGCGGTGTTGAAGCCTTGGCTCTTGTCGTTGATCTTGACGTTGGCGATGCGCTCACGCAGGCCAGCCAGCTGGGCAATACCCTTCTGCATGTATTCGCCGGTACGGAACACGCCGAAATAGTTCTGCATGCAGCTTTGCAGTTCTTTGCGCAGGGTAGCGACGTCTTCACCGGTGGTGCGCTCGTTCAGGCCGTTGAGGCGAGCCAGAGCCACGTCGATGTCGGTATCGCTGGCACGACGGTAGTCGACGCCTTCGTTCAGGGCTTTTTCCAAATGCAGGCCAGCGGCGCGGCCGAATACCACCAGGTCGAGCAGCGAGTTGCCGCCCAAGCGGTTGGCACCGTGCACCGATACGCACGCCACTTCACCTACGGCGAACAGGCCCGGGATGATGGTGTCGTTGCCTTGCGCGTCCTGAGTCATCGCCTGGCCATGGATGTTGGTGGCAACGCCGCCCATCATGTAGTGGCAGGTCGGAACGACCGGGATCGGCGCGACGGCAGGGTCGACGTGGGCGAAGGTCTTGGACAGCTCCATGATGCCTGGCAGGCGGCTGTGCAGGACTTCTTCACCGAGGTGGTCGAGCTTGAGCATCACGTGGTCGCCGTCGGGACCACAGCCGTTGCCGGCGATAATTTCCTTGACCATGGAACGTGCGACCACGTCACGGCCAGCAAGGTCCTTCGCGTTCGGAGCATAACGCTCCATGAAACGCTCGCCGTGCTTGTTGATCAGGTAACCGCCTTCGCCGCGGCAGCCTTCGGTAACCAGTACACCTGCGCCAGCGATACCGGTTGGGTGGAACTGCCACATTTCGATGTCTTGTACCGGCACGCCTGCACGCAGGGCCATGCCGACGCCGTCACCGGTGTTGATCAGGGCGTTGGTGGTCGACGAGTAGATGCGACCTGCACCGCCAGTGGCCAGCACGGTGGCGTTGGCACGGATGTAGGTGGTCTCGCCGGTTTCGATGCAGATGGCGATGACACCGACGATGGCGCCGTCCTGGTTCTTCACCAGATCGACTGCGTAGTATTCGTTGAGGAATACAGTGCCAGCCTTGAGGTTGGCCTGGTACAAAGTGTGCAGCAGCGCATGGCCAGTACGGTCAGCGGCGGCGCAGGTACGAGCGGCCTGGCCACCCTTGCCGAAGTCCTTGGACTGGCCACCGAACGGACGCTGGTAGATGCGGCCCTGCTCGGTTCGGGAAAACGGCAGGCCCATGTGCTCGAGTTCGAACACCGCTTCCGGACCTACGGAACACATGTATTCGATAGCGTCCTGGTCACCGATATAGTCGGAGCCTTTGACGGTATCGTACATGTGCCAGCGCCAATCGTCGTTCGGGTCTGCCGAAGCGATGGCGCAGGTGATGCCGCCCTGGGCCGACACAGTGTGCGAGCGGGTCGGGAACACCTTGGTGACTACGGCGGTCTTGTGGCCGCCCTGGGCCAGCTGCAGCGCTGCGCGCATGCCGGCACCGCCACCACCGATGATGATGGCGTCGAATGTATTGGTGTTGATATTAGCCATGGATCAGATACCCCAAAGAATCAGCACGCCCCAGGTGAAGTACGCGAACATCGCGACACCACAAACCACCTGGAACAGGAAGCGTATAGCCAAGGCCGACTTGCCGAACGCCATAGGCGTGAGGTAGTCGGTGGCGATGGTCCACATGCCGACCCAGGCGTGGGCGGCGAGTGCGACCAGGGCCAGGAGGCTGAACACACGCATCCAGTTATTGGCGTACAGACCGTGCCACTGGGCGTATTGCAGGCCAGGGTGGGCAATGATCCACACGATCAGGAAAACGAAATAAGCCGCGAGAACGACCGCAGACACGCGCTGTGCCATCCAGTCATAGAGGCCCGAACGCGACAGGTTCGTGACGTTGGTTACCATATCCAAACTCCTGCCAGAACGATTACCACCACGGAAACGGCGATAACGATTTTCGAGCCCAGCTTTCCGCCTTCCAGCGTTTCACCGACACCGGTGTCCATGATCAAGTGACGGACGCCCGCCACCAGGTGATACAACAGTGCGGACAACAGGGCCCAGATCACGAATTTGGCCAGCGGGCTGGTCAAATACGCCTTGACGTCACCAAAACCTTCCTCGGACGACAGGGATTTGCTCAGGCCGAACAGCATGATGGCAATTCCCACGAACAGGATGACACCGGAAATACGGTGAAGAATGGACGTGTAGGCAGTGACAGGGAGTTTGATGGTCCTTAGGTCTAGGTTTACAGGTCGTTGGCTATTCACGGCTTTTTTCACACTGAAGAGCCCCTAGCGAGCAGGGCAAGTTGTAGGGAAAGTGAAAAGTGTACTGGTCAGGTACGCACCACCCAGGAAGTGATCGCCCTCAGAAGGGGCAAAAAAGCCCGGGGCGGTCGGCTGCCGAGTATAGACAGTTAGGCTACTAATGACAACGCAAAGGCCTCCCCCCAATAGCGCATTGCATTACATCGGCAAAAGGCGTAAACGGCCCTGAATGTCGATGAAAAGCGTTATTGCAAGGCTCCTAAAGGCGTACTTTATGCAAATTGACTTTAGGATTTAGTTCACTATAGTGGTGCGGGCCCTGCGTGGGGGGTTCTGTCTGATGATACCAAGCATTAATAGGAGGCCACATGGCTGACAAAAAAGCGCAGTTGATCATCGAGGGCGCAGCCCCCGTCGAGCTGCCCATTTTAACCGGCACCGTGGGTCCAGAAGTAATCGACGTACGGTCCCTGACGGCTTCGGGCCGCTTCACGTTCGACCCTGGTTTCATGTCGACCGCTTCATGCGAGTCGCAGATCACCTACATCGACGGCGACAAGGGCATCCTGCTGCACCGCGGCTACCCTATCGAGCAATTGGCCGAGCAATCGGACTACCTCGAAACCTGCTACCTGCTGCTCAACGGCGAACTGCCAACCACCGAACAGAAGGCCAAGTTCGTCAGCACCGTGAAGAATCACACCATGGTGCACGAGCAACTCAAGACCTTCTTCAACGGCTTCCGCCGCGACGCTCACCCGATGGCGGTGATGTGCGGCGTGGTCGGCGCCCTGTCGGCGTTCTACCACGACTCGCTGGACATCAATAACCCGCAGCACCGCGAGATCTCCGCGGTACGCCTGGTGGCCAAGATGCCGACCCTGGCGGCGATGGTCTACAAGTACTCCATGGGCCAGCCCATGATGTACCCGCGCAACGACCTGTCGTACGCGGAGAACTTCCTGCACATGATGTTCAACACCCCGTGCGAGATCAAGCCGATCAGCCCGGTACTGGCCCAGGCGATGGACAAGATCTTCATCCTCCACGCCGACCACGAGCAGAACGCCTCGACCTCTACCGTGCGCCTGGCGGGCTCTTCGGGTGCCAACCCGTTCGCCTGCATTGCCGCCGGCATCGCCGCGCTGTGGGGCCCTGCCCACGGCGGCGCGAACGAAGCCGTGCTGACCATGCTCGACGAAATTGGCGACGTGTCCAACATCGACAAGTTCATCGCCAAGGCCAAGGACAAGAACGATCCGTTCAAGCTGATGGGCTTTGGCCACCGCGTGTATAAAAACCGCGACCCGCGCGCCACCGTGATGAAGCAGACCTGCGACGAAGTGTTGAAGGAACTGGGCATCAAGAACGACCCGCAGCTGGAACTGGCCATGCGCCTCGAAGAGATCGCCCTCACCGATCCGTACTTCATCGAGCGCTCGCTGTACCCGAACGTCGATTTCTACTCGGGGATCATCCTCAAGGCGATCGGCATTCCGACCAGCATGTTCACGGTGATTTTCGCCCTGGCGCGGACCGTAGGCTGGATCTCGCACTGGAAGGAAATGCTTTCCAGCCCGTACAAGATCGGCCGCCCGCGCCAGCTGTACACCGGCAAGCCTTCGCGCGATGTGGTCAAGCTGCAAGACCGTAAGTAAGAAGACTGCGCTGTATAAAAAAGGCTGCCCTCGGGCAGCCTTTTTAGTTGTAACGGTTTGATAAATCTTTAACTTAAACGTTTTAGCAAAACGATACAGTATCAACTGATCGATTATTATCGATAACTGTTCCTATCAGGGCTTCTCCGCGCGGTCGCGCAATGCCTTCAAAGTGTTGTAAGGCGCATCGACCACGAACTTGTTGGCGATCCATGAAGGCACACTGCCGCCAGGCTCGGTATGCACTTGGTACGTGACTTCGGTACTGTCGGCGCCCTTGGGCGTCAACTTCCAGAACCCCTGCACCTGAGTGACCCTAACGAAGCCCTTTTCTTCCGGGATATAGGTGGCAACGCCTTCAAGTTTGCGGGTAAGGCTGCCGTCCGCCGCGACGCTGGTGGTGACGTGGAGCACGGAATCGCGCGGGTCGACCATGACCGGGGTATTGAACTGGGTGTAAGTCCAACTTTCATCGCCCTCGTGCTTGAGCAGCTTCTGCTGCTTGCACTCGTGAATCCAGGCGCAGGCGCCCGCCACGTCTTCCTGCAGGGCCTTGATCTTGGCCAGCGGCGCCTTGATCACCGTGGTGCCGCGATAGGCCTTGTACTTGGACCCCGCAACGTCAGCCAGCGACACCTGGATGCCGTCCTGATCCTTCGCCACCTGCCAATCTTCGGCCTGCGCGACGCCCGCCAGCAGCATCGACACCCCTAGTACAGCTGTCATTCGATGCAACGATCTCATCTTGTTTTCCTTATTGTCGAAGACCACTTGAATCGAACCCTACCCACCTCAGGCTGCCGTTTCTTCCTCCAGCCAGGCCAGGATACGCATCGCGTCGTCGTTGCTACTGCCGCACACCGCCGGGTCGGCGCTGAACTGGCTGCACACCGCAGGCCGCTCCGGGCGGCCAAAAATGGTGCAGAGGTTCACCGCCGACAGGTTGATGCAACGCACACCCGCGGGCTTGCCGGCGGGCATGCCTGGGATGGCTGAGCTGATGGATGGCGCGATACAGCAGGCGCCACAGCCTTCACGGCATTTCATGACGACAAACACCTCGAGGTGAAAAAGGATTCGGATACAGGGGGGATAGTAACCGCTAAAACGCACGTTTGAAATTGCTGGCGCGGAAGAAAATTGTGTCGGCATGGAACACAGCATCATTGCTTGAACTGAAATTCCACCGCCGCGCCGTCGACTTCCCGGCGCCCCTCGTTGCGGATCATCGGCAACTGCATTTCGTTGCTCAGCAGCCGCCCGGACATCTGGAAATCTTCGGTTTCGGGCTTCTTGTCCGGGAACAGCGCTGGCAGCAGGGTTTTGCCTGCCACTGGCTTGGCGGCTTCCTTGGAAGCAGGTTCGAGGTTGTCGACCATGGCCTTGGGCAAGGACAGGTCGAGCTTGGCGGGTGGCACGGGCGCGGCGACGGCGTCGGCTTCCTTGCGCGCCTTGTTCTTGCGGGCGGTAGCCTTGGTCGGCTTGGGCTTGGCTTTGGCGCTTGCCTTGGCCTTCGAATCAGGCTTCGAATCAGCCTTGGCCGGAGCTACGACTTTTTGGGTACTGGCCTTGGCGCTGCTGGCAGCGTTTGCCGCCAGCGGCTGCGCGCCCGGCTCCGCTGCCCATACCACGCCAGCAGGCGCTGCAAGCGCCAAGCTCAAACACAAAACACGCAATCCACATAAGGCGTTCATTCGGGGCAGCCAGCCAAAAAAGCCGATAAAGCTCTATGCTCCGCGTTCTACACGGCGCTGGCAAGCGCCCGCTGAAGCCCGGACTAGAAAAAAGCCCCGGAAGCAACTTCCTGACACAATTGGCTGGCCAACATCCCCAAGGTCATCAACGCCCGCTCCGCCTCGCGGTTCCACGGAATCCCGCAGTTCAGCCGAATGCAGTGATTGAACTGCTCGGTATTGCTGAAGATCAGCCCCGGCGCGATGCTGATGCCCTGCTCCAAAGCGCGCACGTGCAGCTCCTGAGTGTTGACCCGGCCCGGCAGGCTCACCCACAGGATGAAACCGCCCACCGGGCGGGTCATCTGCGTGCCCTCGGGGAAATATTGCTGCACCGCCAGCTGATAGGCGCTGAGGTTCTTGCGGTACTCCTGGCGAATGAAACGCAGGTGGCGGTCGTAGCCGCCGTTCTCCAGGTAGCTGGCAATACCCATTTGCGTGACGCTGCAGGCCGAATGGGTGCTGAAGGTCTGCAGGCGCTGGACCTCGGCCTGGTACTTGCCGGCGATCATCCAGCCGATGCGCACGCCTGGCGAGAGCGTCTTGGAGAAGCTCGAGCAGTAGATTACATGCCCCAGGCGGTCATAGGACTTCAGCGCCTTGTAGCGCCCTTGCTCGAACATCAGCTCGCCGTAGATATCATCCTCGACGATCTGGATGTCGAAATCCGAGGCCAGGCGCAGCAACTGCTTCTGGCGCTCCTCAGGCATCGCGCCGCCGAGGGGGTTGCTCAGGCGCGGGGTCAGCACCAGCGCCTTGATCGACCACTGGTTGGCGGCCAGTTGCAGGGCTTCGATGCTGATGCCATTGGTGGGGTCGCTAGGGATCTCGATCACCTTCAGGCCGAGCAAGTCTGCCAGCTGCAGCAGCCCGTAATAGGTTGGCGACTCGGCGGCGATCAGGTCACCCGGCTGGGTCAGCACGCGCAAGGCCATTTGCAGCGCATCCACACAGCCGTGGGTGATGACGATATCGCCCGGGTCGACCAATACACCGGCGTCGCGCATGCGAATGGCAATCTGCCGGCGCAGCGGCTCGAAACCGGGGCTGAACATGTAGCTGAAGGCGCGCGGGCTCTGGAAGCGGGTGACCTTGGAGATCTGCTGATGCAGCGCGCGCACCGGCAAGTAATCGACATGGGGCACCGCCGCGCCGAGCGGAAACACGCCCTCGCGGCGGGATTCGGTGAGCACCTGCTGGATGATACTGCTGCGAGTGACCAGCCCCGGTCGCTCGACCCGGGCGATGTCCGGGGTATTGGCCGTGAGCGCTGGCGTCTGGTGCACGTAGTAGCCGGATTGCGGCCGCGCGCGGATCAGCCCCTGGTCCTCCAGGTTGGCGTAGGCTTGCAGCACCGTGGCATGGCTGACGCTGAGCTGGGCGCTCATCTTGCGCACCGAGGGCACCCGCTCACCGGGCTGATAGACACCCCGGCGGATGTCTTCGGCCAGTTGCTGGGCAATACGCTGGTAAAGCAGAAGGCTGGTCATGGGGCGGCGCTCCGTACACTCGCTGGCGGTATCCTACCACTACAGTTGCGAAGTGTACGGGCACAGTTTGCCGGTTGGCAAAATTGTTTTGTCACCGAGCCGGCGTCAATCCCGAGCAGGCCCCAGAGTGCCCAAGCGATCGGAAAAGACGATCTCCACGCGCCGGTTCAACGCCCTGCCCCGCTCCGAGGCATTCGCCTCGACGGGATACTGGTCGCCATAGCCGTGCACGTCGATACGTTTTTCGTCGATACCCAGGTCCACGAGCATGTCCGCCACCGCTTGCGCGCGGTCTTTTGACAGATCCAGATTGAAGGCCTGTTCCCCGGTGTTATCGGTGTAGCCCTCAATGCGGATCACCCGCGCCGGGTTGGCCTGCAGGTACTGCACCAGCTTGAGCAAAGTGCGGTTGGCGGACGGTTGCAACTCGGCGTCGCCACTGTCGAACAGCACGTCGCCGAGGGTCAGCACCACGCCGCGGTCGGCATCGGTGGTGGTCAGGCTCATGATCTGGTCTTCGACCCACTGATCCTGCTGGCGCACGCTGGCCAGTTGCGACTCCCGCAGGGCCAGTTGCAGGCGCTGGCGGTCGAGATCGAGTTTGGCCAGGCGCTCTTGGTTCAGGGCCAGGCTGGTGTGCTGGCGGGCGATCTCGGTATAGCGCTCGCTGAGGTAGGCGTAATGCAGGGCATCGTCACCCGAGCCCCAATAGCCGGCCAGGCGCCGGGCGCGCTGCAGCGAATCCTCGGCGCGGGCGATATCCTTGGGCGCCAGGCGTTGTACATCGGCATCGGCGTGGGCGGCCTGGTAGTGCTGCTCAGCCTGCTGCAAGACGCCGGTAGGCGCTACCGAGGCGGCGCAGCCACCAAGCGCCGCAGACGCAGCCAGGGCCAGCATGCGGTGCAAGAAGAAGCGGTTCATTTGGCCTCCTGCAGCTGCTTGCGCAGGCGGTCGATGCGGGTGTTGGCCAGGGTCAGCTGGTCCTGGCTTTTCTGCGTCAGCACCTTGGCCTCGGCCAGGCGTGCATCCAGCTCGGCCTGTTCGGCGTTGAGGCGCGCCTGCTTGTAGGCCTGGTCGGCGACATTGGCGCGGGCCTGGGCCATCTTGTCCACGGCCAGCTTGAACTCGGCGGTGTCTTCAGTGGCGCCTATGGCGCGAGCCTGGTCGACGGCCTGGTCGCTCAGGCGCATTTGTTCGAGGGGGGCCGGGGCAGTGGCGCAGCCAGCCAGCGCCACGGCGCCGAGCAGCAGGTAGAGCGGGTGAAGTCTCACAGGGTTTTCCTTTGACCTTGAACCAAAAAAGCCCGGCCATCTTAGCCGCCCTGTAGCCGGGCAGCCATGATGGCCGAGCTCTTTATGTGTGACGCGGCTGGATCAGACCAGCTTTTCCAACTCGGGCACGGCTTCGAACAAGTCCGCGACCAGGCCGTAGTCGGCCACCTGGAAGATCGGTGCCTCTTCGTCCTTGTTGATCGCGACGATCACCTTGGAGTCCTTCATGCCGGCCAAATGCTGGATCGCGCCAGAAATACCGACGGCGATGTACAGCTGCGGCGCGACGATCTTGCCGGTCTGGCCGACCTGCATGTCGTTCGGCACGAAACCGGCGTCGACCGCGGCACGGGATGCACCCACGGCGGCACCGAGCTTGTCGGCCAGGGAGTACAGGTGCTTGAAGTTGTCGCCGTTCTGCATGCCACGGCCGCCAGAAACCACAATGCTGGCAGCGGTCAGCTCGGGACGGTCGGACTTGGCCAGTTCTTCGCCGACGAACGACGATTTGCCAGCGTCGTGCACAGCGCCCACGGCTTCGACGGCCGCGGAGCCACCTTCGGCCGCGACCGGGTCGAAACCGGTGGCCCGTACGGTGATGACCTTGATGGCGGCGCTCGATTGCACGGTGGCAATGGCGTTACCGGCGTAGATCGGGCGCTTGAAGGTGTCGGGCGATTCTACCGAGATGATCTCGGACACCTGGTCGACATCCAGCTGGGCGGCGACGCGCGGCATGATGTTCTTGCCGTTGGCGGTGGCGGCGCTCAGCACGTGGCTGTAGCTGGCGGCCAGGTCGGCTACCAGCGGTGCGACGTTTTCCGGCAGCTGGTGGGCGTAGGCGGCGTTGTCGGCCACCAGCACCTTGCTCACGCCCGCGATCTTGGCGGCGGCTTCGGCCACGGCGGCAACGCCGCTGCCGGCGACCAGCACGTGGATATCACCGCCGATCTTCTGCGCGGCAGCCACGGTGTTCAGGGTCGAAGGGGCGACGCCGGTGTGGGCCTGGCCTTCGGTGACGTAATCAGCGATCACGAGGATAGTCATAGTCAGATCACCTTCGCTTCGTTTTTCAGTTTCTCGACCAGTTCGGCCACCGACTTGACCTTGATGCCAGCGCTGCGGGTAGCCGGCGCTTCGACCTTGAGGGTCTTGCTGGTGGACGCCACGGACACGCCCAGCGCTTCAGGGGTGACGGTTTCCAGCGGCTTCTTCTTGGCCTTCATGATGTTCGGCAGCGAAGCGTAGCGTGGCTCGTTCAGACGCAGGTCGGTGGTGACGATGGCAGGCAGCGCCAGGCCGACGGTTTGCAGGCCGTCGTCGACTTCACGGGTAACGTTGACCTTGTCGCCGTTCACTTCGACCTTGGAGGCGAAAGTGCCCTGCGCGAAGCCGCTGAGGGCCGCGAGCATTTGCCCGGTCTGGTTGTTGTCGCTGTCGATCGACTGCTTGCCGAGAATGACCAGCTGTGGCTGCTCTTTGTCGACGATGGCCTTGAGCAGCTTGGCGACGCCCAGGGAGGTCACCTCTTCAGCATGCTCGATCAGGATGGCGCGGTCGGCACCCAAGGCCAGCGCGGTGCGCAGTTGCTCCTGGGCGGTAGCCGGGCCGACGGTGACCACGACGATTTCGCTGGCCACGCCCTTCTCTTTCAAGCGCACCGCTTCTTCAACGGCGATTTCGCAGAAAGGGTTCATCGACATCTTGACGTTGGCAAGGTCAACGCCGGAGTTGTCCGCCTTGACGCGAACCTTGACGTTGTAGTCGACCACTCGTTTGACAGCTACAAGAACCTTCATGGATTCCTCGTTACTCTCGGGTGAAGGAAGAACGCCCGGGGCAGTGCCGGGCGAATTGTTCATGGGCACTTTTGTTCATCAACACACGTATTCATAACAGCAAGGCACCTTTGAAAACGCTGGGGCACACCGCGAAGGCCCGTTTTGCAGGGTTGCTAGCGGCTCGCGGCGAAAAGCCGCGAGTCAGCGGCGGTAACCCTGTGTAAACTGCGCTACATCGTCGCGAGGCCTTGTTACAGGCGGTGCGGGCCTGGTTTTCAAAGAAGCCCTGGCGCTTGGCGTTCGCCTCCCGGCAAACGCGAACCGTCCGTATCTTGACCGCATCACCGCATAGGGTCAACCAGCGAAACCGCCCGGTCACGCCCTGCCCACCGCGATTATCCGCGCAGTGGAGAAATTCAAACAAACGTTTGTATTGGACCCGCCGGGTGGTGTAGATATAATGCCCAGCTTGGGGTGCATGCTGTGTGGTCCGTCATTACCCGCGCTACAGCGGAGGTTGGCGACAGTAGGCTCCGTACTAGTCAATAAAAAACCGAAGAGCCTTGAACAGGAGATACCCGTGGAACGCGAATTTATGGAATTCGACGTGGTCGTGGTCGGCGCTGGCCCGGCCGGCCTGTCCGCTGCCTGCCGCCTGAAACAGAAAGCCAACGAGGCCGGCCAGGAGCTGAGCGTCTGCGTGGTAGAAAAAGGCTCTGAAGTCGGCGCCCACATCCTTTCCGGCGCGGTGTTCGAGCCGCGTGCGTTGAACGAACTGTTCCCCGACTGGAAAGCACTCGGCGCGCCGCTGAACACGCCGGTCAAGCGCGATGACATCTACCTGCTGAAAAACGCCGAAAGCGCCACCAAGGTGCCCGGCGCCTTCGTGCCCAAGACCATGCACAACGAAGGCAACTACATCATTTCCCTGGGCAACCTGTGCCGCTGGCTGGCCCAGCAGGCCGAGAACCTGGGCGTGGAAATCTACCCCGGCTTCGCCGCCCAGGAAGCTCTGATCGACGAGCAAGGCGTGGTGCGCGGCATCATCACCGGCGACCTCGGCGTCGACCGTGAAGGCCACCCGAAAGACGGCCTCTATACCCCTGGCATGGAACTGCGCGGCAAGTACACACTGTTCGCCGAAGGCTGCCGCGGCCATATCGGCAAGCAGCTGATCGCCCGCTACCAGCTGGACAGCGACGCCGACGCGCAGCACTACGGCATCGGCCTCAAGGAGATCTGGGAAGTCGACCCGGCCAAGCACGAGCAAGGCCTGGTGGTGCACACCGCCGGCTGGCCGCTGGACAACGACAACATGGGCGGCTCGTTCCTCTACCACCTGGAGAACAACCAGGTGGTGGTCGGCCTGATCGTCGACCTGTCGTACAGCAACCCGTACCTGTCGCCGTTCGACGAGTTCCAGCGCTACAAGCACCACCCGGTGATCGCCCAGTTCCTGGAAGGCGGCAAGCGCATCAGCTACGGCGCCCGCGCCATCTGCAAGGGCGGCCTCAACTCGCTGCCGAAGATGGTCTTCCCGGGCGGAGCGCTGATCGGCTGCGACCTCGGCACGCTCAACTTCGCCAAGATCAAGGGCAGCCACACCGCGATGAAATCCGGCATGCTGGCCGCCGACGCCGTGGCCGCCGCGCTGCTGGCCAGTGGTAAAGGTGGCGACACGCTGCAAGGCTACGTCGACGGTTTCAAGGCCAGCTGGCTGCACGAAGAACTGTTCTGCAGCCGCAACTTCGGCGCCGCGCTGCACAAATACGGCACCTTCCTGGGCGGGGCGTTCAACTACATCGACCAGAACTGGTTCGGCGGCAAGATCCCCTTCACCCTGCACGACACCAAGCCCGACTACGCCTGCCTGAAGCTGGCCGCCGACTCGCAGAAAATCGTTTACCCCAAGCCCGACGGCAAGCTCAGCTTCGACAAGCTCAGCTCGGTGTTCCTCTCCAGCACCAACCATGAAGAGGAACAGCCCTGCCACCTCAAGCTCAAGGACCCGAGCATCCCGATCGGCACCAACCTGCCGCTCTACGACGAACCGGCGCAGCGCTACTGCCCGGCCGGCGTGTACGAGGTGGTCACCCAGGAAGACGGCGAAAAGCGCTTCCAGATCAACGCCCAGAACTGCGTGCACTGCAAGACCTGCGACATCAAGGACCCTTCGCAGAACATTACCTGGGTCGCGCCAGAAGGCGCTGGCGGGCCGACTTACCCCAACATGTAAGCGCCATCCGCAACCTGAAGAAGCCCTCGCCCGCCGAGGGCTTTTTCATGCCCGCGGCTCGCTCTCCTGCCCCGGGTTGCGGGCGAAGTAGCGCTTGTATTCGCGGCTGAACTGCGAAGTGCTCTGGTAGCCCACCCGGTGCGCCACCTGCGCCACGCCCAGGCCTTCGGCCGCCAGCAACTGCTGTGCCTTGAGCAGGCGCAGGCGCTTGAGGTACTGCAGCGGCGACAGTTCAGTGGTGCGCTTGAAGTGCTCGTGGAAAGTCGAGGGGCTCATGTTGGCGAAACGCGCCAGGGTGGCGACATCCAGGTTGTCGCTGAAATGCTGATGCAGGTGGTTCAACGACGCCGCCACCCGCGCCACGTGGCCCTGTTGCTGCACCAAGGCGCGCAGCACCCCGGCCTGGCTGCCGCGTAACGCCGCAAACAGCACCTCGCGCAGCCGCGCCTGGCCCATCACCCGCGCTTCCAGCGGGTCGTGCAGGCAGCGCAGCAGGCGCTCCACCGCTTCGCGCATGGGTGTGTCGAGCACGGCCGAGACCATGGAGCCCGGGGTCTGTGGTTCGGCAGGCAAGCCGCCGTCATCGCCCATTTCCTGCACCAGCTCGCCGAGCATGGCGCGGTCGAAACGGATATACACGCCCAGCAACGGCTGCTCGGGGGTGGCGAAGGTCTCGTACTCGAACGGTACCGGCAGCGCCTGCACCAGGTAATGGCCAGCGCCGTACTCCAGGGTGCGGCCTTCCAGATAGGCCAGCTTGCTGCCCTGGGCGATGACGATCACGCTGGGTTCGTAGATCTGCGGGCAACGGGACACATGCCCGTAGGCACTCACCAATTGCACATCGGGCAGCAGCGTGGGGAAAAAACCTGAGCGGGTGGCGAGGCCGCTGATCAACGACACCATGGCGGCGTTGGCATCGAGGTGACAAGTGAGCATGAAGGGCGTTACCAGAGGATCGGACAGCCCCATGATCGCAGATTCAGCCCGCAAGGCGCGCTGAATCGTTTCAAATTCGGAGGAATGCACAACAGCGCCGGAGGAATCGCCATGGCCCGGCCCCGTCCGTACCCGGACAATGGCCCGCCTCATCTGCACAAGAGGTTTACCATGTTCACAGCGATCGGCTACGCCGCCCAATCCGCCACCGCGCCCCTGGCGCCCATGACGTTCCAACGCCGCGGCCTGCGCGCCGACGACGTCAGCATCGAGATTCAGTACTGCGGCGTGTGCCACTCCGACATCCACCAGGCCCGTAACGAGTGGGGCATCGCCATGTACCCGCTGATGCCCGGCCACGAGATCGTCGGCAAGGTCACCGCGGTGGGCGCCAACGTCAGCGGCTACCAGGTTGGTGACACCGTGGGCGTTGGCTGCATGGTCGATTCCTGCCAGCATTGCGAAGCCTGCCACGCCGACCTCGAGCAATACTGCCTCGAAGGCCCGACCATGACCTACGCCACCCCGGATCGCGTCGACGGCACCACCACCATGGGCGGCTACTCCAACGCCATCGTGGTCAGCGAGCGTTTCGTGGTGCGCATTCCGGCGGCCCTGGAACTGGCCAGTGCGGCCCCTATCCTGTGCGCTGGCATCACCACCTATTCGCCGCTCAAGCACTTCGGCGTGAAGGCTGGCCACAAGGTCGGCGTTCTCGGCATGGGTGGCCTGGGCCACATGGGCATCAAGTTCGCCAAGGCCATGGGCGCTGAAGTGACGCTGTTCACCCGCTCCGCCGCCAAGGCCGAAGAAGCCCGCCGCCAGGGCGCCGACCATGTGATCGTGTCCACCGACGCGGCGCAGATGGAAGCCGCCGCCGGGCGCTTCGACTTCCTGCTGGACACCATTCCGGTGCAGCACGACCTCAACCCCTACCTCGACACCCTGCGTTTCGACGGCGTGCACATTCTGGTGGGCCTGATCGAACCGGTCGACCCGGCCCTGCACGCCGGCAAGCTGGTGATGAAGCGCCGGGTACTGGCCGGATCGTTGATCGGTGGCGTGGCGGAAACCCAGGAAGTGCTGGATTTCTGCGCCGAGCACGGCATCACCTGTGATATCGAGATGCTGGACATCCGCAATATCAATGAGGCGTTCGAGCGCATGATCCAAGGCGATGTGAAGTATCGCTTCGTGATCGATATGGCGACGTTGAAGGCGTAAGGACCTGGGGTGCCCTTCAGGGCCTCATCGGCGGCAAGCCGGACTCCCAACTCCGAACTGTGGGAGTCCGGCGTGCCGGCGATGGAGCCCGCTCAGGCGCCGCCCAGCTCCGCACTCAACCCGCGGGCAGCCAGCTGCACCGCGGGCACCAGGTCGCGCATCTTTTCCAGCGACATGTAGGGCACCGTACTGGCCACGCTGATGGCCGCGACGATCTGCCCGCCCGCCTCGCGCACCGGCGCGGCGACGCAGCGAATCGACGGTTCGTTGTCTTCCAGGTCGAACGCGTATCCCCCCGCCACATATTCTTTCATGCGCTGCTGAATCTGCGACCAGCTTTGTTCCACATGGCTGGGCCGACTGCTGTGCGCAGGCTCTGAAGGCAGGCTGCTCAAGTACAGGCGCTGCCATTCCTCCTCACTGCTGTCGAGCAGCAAGGCCTTGCCGATACCGGTGCGCGCCATGGGCATGCGGTGGCCGACCCGCGAGCGCATCTCCGGACCGTTGCGGCCGGGATTCTTGTGCAGGTACAACACTTCATCGCCGTCGCGAATCGCCAGGTGCACGGTGTCGCCGGTCAGGCGTGACAACTCATCGAGAAACGGCATGGCCAAGGCCACCAGCGGCACTTCCTCGCGCGCCTGAAAGCCCAGTTCGATCAACTTCGGCCCCAGCAGGTAACCGACCTGGGGCAGCACCCGCAGGTAGCGCTCTTCCACCAGGCAACTGGCCAGGCGGTGGGTGGTGCTGCGCGTGGTGCCGATTTGCCGGGCAATCGCCTTGAGGTCGCGAGCGCCTGCGGCCACGGCTTGGACCACGGCCAGGCCGCGCAGCAAAGTCTGGGTGCCAGTGGCCGGCGCGCTGGTCGGCGCGCTGGTTGGCAGAGGATCGTCCTGCATGAAAACGCCTTGTGTGGGTCAGGAAGCAAGCAGGCGCATTATGGGCGCCCGCCCCCGTGAGCACCAGTCACCCGGCGGGCCTCACCACTCGGCGAAGCTGCCGTCGGCGTGGCGCCAGATCGGGTTGCGCCAGCGGTGGCCGATGGCAGCGCGCTCCTTCACGTATTCCTCGTTGATCTCGATGCCCAGGCCTGGGCCGTTGGGTATCTTGACCATGCCGTTGTCGTAGTCGAACACTTCGGGACGGGTGACGTAGTCGAGCAGGTCGTTGCTCTCGTTGTAGTGGATGCCCAGGCTCTGCTCCTGAATGAACGCGTTGTAGCACACCGCATCCAGCTGCAGGCACGCCGCCAGGGCGATGGGCCCCAATGGGCAGTGCAAGGCCAGCGCCACGTCGTAGGCTTCGGCCATGTTGGCGATCTTGCGGGTTTCAGTGATGCCGCCCGCGTGGGAGGCGTCGGGCTGGATGATGTCGACGTAGCCCTCGCTGAGTACCCGTTTGAAATCCCAGCGCGAGAACAGCCGCTCTCCAAGGGCGATGGGGGTGCTGGTCAGGGGTGCCAGTTCCTTGAGCGCCTCGTAGTTCTCGCTCAGTACCGGCTCTTCGATGAACATCAGCTTGTAGGGGTCGAGTTCCTTCATCAGCACCTTGGCCATGGGCTTGTGCACCCTACCGTGGAAGTCGACGCCGATGCCGACGTTGGGGCCGACGGCATCGCGCACGGCGGCGACGTTGGCCAAGGCAAGGTCGACCTTGTCGAAGGTGTCGATGAACTGCAGCTCTTCGGTGCCGTTCATTTTCACCGCGGTGAAGCCGCGGCCCACAGCCTCTTTCGCGGCCCGCGCAGTGTCGGCCGGGCGGTCGCCGCCGATCCACGAGTACACGCGAATGCGGTCGCGCACCTGGCCGCCGAGCAGGTCGCTGACCGACACGCCCAGGGCCTTGCCCTTGATGTCCCACAGGGCCTGGTCGATGCCGGCCAGGGCGCTCATGTGGATGGCGCCGCCGCGATAGAAGCCGCCGCGGTAGAGCACGGTCCAGATGTCTTCGATATTGCGTGGGTCCTTGCCGATCAGGTAGTCGGACAATTCCTCGACCGCCGCCGCCACGGTGTGGGCGCGGCCTTCGACGACCGGCTCGCCCCAGCCACAGACGCCTTCGTCGGTCTCGACCTTGAGGAACAGCCAGCGCGGTGGAACGATATAGGTGGTAAGGCGGGTGATTTTCATCGCTTGTCTCTCTTGTCGATGCTTGTCATAAGGGGCGCTTCAGGGCCGCAGCATTTTCCAGTGGCGCACGTAGGAGGCGGCGCGGTCGGCCACCTGGGCGACGCTCAAGCCGGGCTTGTACAGGCCGGAGCCGAGACCGAAACCGGCCACCCCGGCTTCTACGAACTCGCCCATGTTGTCCGGGGTGATGCCACCCACGGGCACCAGGCGGGTGCCCTTGGGCAGCACCGCCAGCAGTGCCTTGACCACCGCCGGGGTCAGGGCCTCGGCCGGAAACAGCTTGAGTACGTCGGCGCCGTTGGCCAGGGCGGCGAAGGCCTCGGTCGGGGTCATGACGCCGGGGGCCAGGTACATGCCCTGAGCCTTGGCGGCGCGCAGCACTTCGGGGTCGCTATGGGGCATGACGATCAACTGCCCGCCCGCGGCCTTGACCTCGGCCACCTGGGCCACGGTGGTCACGGTGCCGGCACCGATCAGGCAATCGTCGGGCAGCAGCTTGCGCAGGGTGGCGATGCTGTCCAGTGGCTGCGGCGAATTGAGCGGCACCTCAATGATGCGCAGGCCCGCTTCGTAGAGCGCCTGGCCGATGTCGGCCGCCTCGTCGGGGTGCAGCCCGCGCAGGATGGCAATCAGGCCGTTGCTGGCCAGGGCTTGATCAAGCATGGGAAAGATCCTCTGAAGATGAATGCACCAGGCCCGCGGCACAGGCCAGGCGCCATAGCCCGCGCTCGGTGGCTTCGGGGGCCTGGTGGATATGGGCGAAGCCAACGGCGGCGAGCCCCCGCTGGTAGCGCTGGCACAGGGCCGCGCCACCGATCAGCACCACTGCGGGCAGGCCGGCGGCGCCCCGCTGGACGGCTGCCAACGCGCGCAGTTCGTGGCCGATCATCAGGCCGGACAGGTAGTCACCTTGTTCCAGAGCCGACAGCTGCCCGGTCAGAAACAGGCTGCGGGCGCTGAACAGGTTGGACAGCACGCCGAGGTCGCCATCGGCGCTGCAGGCCACCTGTACGCCACGGTCGAAGGCCTGCCCGTCGAACTGTTCGCTGCGCTGTTGGGTACGGCCGAGAATCGAGTGGGCGCACAGCAGCGCGTAGACCTCGCCGGTCATGAAGGTGTCGAAATGCTCGATGCGCCCTTCCAGCACTTGCACCCACTTGGAATGGGTGCCGGGCAGGCCGATCAGCAAGGGAGCGTTGCGTTCGTGTACCGGCAAGCCTTCCAAGGCGCCGAGCACCTGGGTTTCTTCGCCGCGCATGACGTTGGGCAAGCGTGAGTGCTGGATCACTCCGGGCACCAGGTGCACCAAGGTCCCGCGGGCGCTGCGCAGCCGCTGCAATTGGCGGCCAAGGGCGTCGACCTGGGTTGGAGTGGGAAGGTAAGGCACCTCCTGCCAGCCCTGGGCGCTACCCACCATGCCGCAGGCAATCACCGGCAGCTGCGGCTGGGCTGCCAGCCAGTCGCCGCAGGCTTCGTCGAAGGCCAGTTCGAAACCGTTGTCGCAGCGTTCGCCAGCGATGACCCGTGGCGTGTCCGGCAACGCCATGATGCCGTAGGGCAGCCCGCGCTGGTCGAGAACCTTGCCGGCCGCGCCGAGTTTGTAGGCTCGCAGGGAAGTGGTCCCCCAATCGAGCGCGATCAATTGCGCCTGCATCGCTTCACCTGAATTGTTATTGACAGTGAGGTCGTGGAGTCACTGTGGACCACTATAACGCTCGCAGATGAAAAATCTCAATATATAAATAGCTATCCCACATTTTGAGACTTTATGTAAAAACCGGATATAAAAAAGGCCCTCGCGTGAGGGCCTTCGACCGAGCAGATTCTCTACAACCGCTCGACCACTACCACCGCGCCGGCGCTGCCCGTTGCCGCCGGGGCGAAGCGCAACGCGGTCGCCACTCCCACGGCACCCATGATCAGGCAATAGCCCACGCAGACCCAGGGGCTCCAGGGGGTCAGGGCGATCAGCAGCAAGGGCGTGGTGCTGGCCCAGGCCGCATAGGCGATGTTGTAGGTAAAGGAAATACCCGACACGCGGATATCGGCGGGAAACAGGCTGACCATCACCGACGGCACCACCCCTACCACGCCGCAGGTCAGCCCGGCAAAGGCGTAGGCAACGCCCGGCCAGGCCCAGCCATGAATCAGGCTGGTGTACAAGGCACCGATGCCCAAAGGCAGCAACAGGCTGTACAGCAACAAGGCGCGCCAGGCACCGATGCGGTCGACCAGCAGGCCGGCCAGCACGCAACCGATATTGAGAAAGACGATGCCCAGGCTGCTCAGCGCGAAGGTGTGGCTCGCGCTCATGCCGAAGCGTTGCTGCATCAGGCTCGGGGTGACCACCACCAACACCACCACCGCCGAGGTCAGCACGCAGGTGAGGATCACCGCCGGCCACATGGCTTGCCGATGCTCGCGCAATACGGTGCCCAACGGCAGCTCGCGGCGCTGCGCGTTGCGCTCGCGCAGGGCCAGGAACACCGGGGTTTCGCTGAGCCAGCGGCGCAGCCACACACCCACCACGCCGAATACGCCACCGAGCAGGAACGGCAGGCGCCAGGCGTAGGCGAGAATTTCCTGTGGCGTGAACAGCTGCGCCAGGGCGCTGGCGGTGAGCGCGCCGATCAGGTAGCCGAAGGTCAGCCCAGCTTGCAGGAAACCCAAGGCATAGCCGCGACGGCCCAGCGGGGCGTGCTCGGCCACGAACACCCAGGCGCTGGGTACTTCACCGCCGACGGCAGCGCCCTGCAGGATGCGCAATGCCAGCAGCAGCAGCGGTGCCGCGTAGCCGATTTCGGCATAGGTGGGCATCACACCGATCAACAGGCACGGCAGCGCCATCATCAGGATGCTCAGGCTGAACACCTTCTTGCGCCCCATGCGGTCGGCAAAGTGGGCCATCAGGATGCCACCCAGCGGGCGCGCCAGGTAGCCGGTGACGAAGATGCCAAAGCTTTGCAGCAGGCGCAGCCACTGGGGCATCTCCGGCGGGAAGAACAGCTGGCTGAGGGTTAGCGCGAAGAACACGAAAATGATGAAATCGTAGATCTCCAGCGCCCCACCCAAGGCGGCGAGGCCGAGGGTCTTGTGGTCGCTGCGGGACAGGCGCAACGGGCGGTCGACAGGCTTGGCAGGCATGCAATCATCCTTCGATGAGAGAGGCGGCGCTTATGCTGCGCCGGCCGAAAGCGCGCAGGATAGCAAAAACCACCTGCGGGCGTGGGCCGCAGGTGCCTGGCGGTGGGCGGCGGCCTGTTTTTCCCGAAGATTGGCGCTTATGCGGCCAGCCTTTATATTTAGATCGTAATACCATCTCGACACCTATGGTTACTTTGCCTCCCCGCCCAATAAGGACATCCCCATGCAATCGCCATCGCTGGAAGACACCCTCGCCCTCTGGAAGGCTCAGGAACAGGCCATGCGCGCCAGCCTGGGTGCCTCGGGAGCCCTGAGCATGGCCGAGGTGAGCGCTCTCGAACCGCGGGAATTCTTCGAAGGCATCGCCCGTGGCGAACTACCCTGCCCGCCCATTGGCGAGTTGATGGATTTCATCCCCATTGAGTGGTCACCTGGCACCTTCATCTTCCAGGGCACCCCGAACAAGAGCCACTACAACCCTTTGGGCTCGGTGCACGGCGGCTACGCCGCTACCCTGCTGGACTCGGCCATGGGTTGCGCCATCCACACCCGCCTGCAGAAGGGCCAGGGCTATACCACCCTGGACCTGCGCATCAGCTATGTACGGGGCATGAACGAAGCCACCGGGCCAATTCGTGCGGAGGGCAAGGTGGTCCACCTGGGCCGCTCCACGGCATTGGCCGAAGGGCGCATCGTCGATGCCAGCGGCCGACTCTACGCCACCGGCACCACCACCTGCATGGTGCTGGGCACCGCCTGAAGGGGCTGGGGTGGCAGCGGCTTGTGCATCGGCCGCAGCGGCACGGCGGCGACCCGCAGTGCCTGGCCGTTGTCACGGTAGCCCAGGTGCCGATAGAAGCTTTGCCCCGTGAGCGTGCTGTAAAGCATGGCGCGGGCCTTGCCGAGCTTGGCCAGGCGCTGCTCCAGCGAGTGCATCAGGCTGAGCCCTACGCCGCGGCGGAAATACTCCGGCAGCACGTAGCACAGGTTGATTTCACCGCTGCTGCGGGCCATGCCCACGCCCACCGGCTTGCCCTGCAGCCATGCCACCCGCAGCACCAGGCTGGTATCGGCCAGCCAGCTCAAGACCTGTTCGGTGGAATGGCGGCGCGTCCAGGCAGCTACCAGCAGAGGGTTGTTACGATGGTCGACGGCGCAACCGGCCTTGAATGAACGCGCCAGAATCCGGCTGATGAGGCCAGCGTCGCTGGCTTGGGCGGGAAGAACCTGCGGGGTGATATCCATATCGTCGCTCCGTGGGGCAAGAGGGGCTTGCTTGGGTGGGCCCGCGGGAATCTTTCCCTTGGGCACTGGTTTCACCATACGCCGCCCTTCGGCGCCGAGCCACGCTCGCAGCGTTACAAATCGTGAGCCGCCGGCTCCACCCTGCTGACAACGGGTTTGGCGCTGCCCTGGCGTTCGGCCTGCAACGGCAACTCCAGGCGCACGCGCAAGCCGCCTGTGGCGCTGTCGAACACCAGGTTGCCCCCACAGCGCTGCACGATGGCCTGCACGATCGCCAACCCCAGCCCACAGCCAGCCTGGTTGCCGCTACGCCAGAAACGCTGGGTGAGCATGTGCAGGTCGCCAGCAGCGATGCCCGGGCCATGGTCCTGCACCTGGAATACTACGCGTCCCGTTTCGCTGCGCACTTGTAGCACTACCGCGGTGGTTGCCGGGCTGTGGCGCAAGGCGTTATCAAGCAGGTTGCGCAGTGCGGCGATGGCCAGCACCGAGGGCATTTCCAGGCACGCCGAAGAAAGCTGTTCGGCCAGTTGCAGGTCGATACGCTCACGGTCGCCATGGCTGGCGTCCTCGATCGCCAGCCGCGCAACCTGCTCGGCCGTGCACTGCACGCCATCGTCGAACGACAGGCTGCCTTCCACCCGCGCCAACAACAGCAGTTGCTCGAGGGTGCGGTGCAACCGATCGGCGCCCAGTTCGGCGTTTTCCAGCGCCTGCTCGCGCACGCTGCCATCGGTCATGCGTGCCACCTGTAAATGGGTTTTCACCGCGGTCAGCGGGCTGCGCAGTTCATGGGCGGCATCGCCGGTCAGCCTTCGTTCACGCTCCAGGGTGCGGGCGATCCGCAGGAACAAGGCGTTCTGGGTCGCCAGCAATGGCTGCAATTCGCTGGGCAGTGCATCCACCTTCAACGGCTCGAGAGAGTCCGGGCTGCGCTGGGTCAGTGCGTCGCGCATGCGCCCCAGCGGCGCCAACCCATGGCGCACGCCCAGCCAAAGCATGCCGAGGCTGCCGAGCAAGGCCATCAGCACCGGCGCCGAGGCGGCCAGCAACACCGAGGTGTTCAACGCCTCGCGTTCCTGCTGGCGATCGGCCGTGGTGATGCGCACGTTGTCCCGCGCCAGGGTGAAACTGCGCCAGTGGGCGCCGTCGATGATCTGGTCGTGGAAGCCGCTTTTCTGGTCGTCCAGCGCCTGTTGATTGCTGCTGTGGCTGCGCGCCAGGATCTCGCCGCGCAGGGAACTGACCTGGCAGGCCATGCCGTCGGGAATGCTCAACTGGTCTGCGCTGAAGCGCGTGCCGCCATCCTGGGTCGACAGCGGCGCGGGCAACTGGTCGACCAGGCCGGCGACCATGCGTGCCGAGGCCACCAGGCGCTGGTCGAGGGAAAACATCATCTGGCTGCGCAGGTCGCGGAACATCCATGCCGCCGCCAGCGCCCAGATCAGGATGAAGGCGCCGCCGAGAATCAGGCTCAGGCGCAGGCGCAGGCTCATGCGCCCTCCTGTTCCGGCAATTGCGCCGGGCCCAGGCGGTAGCCCAGGCCACGCACCGTCTCGACGATGCCATTGCCGAGCTTGCGCCGCAGGTGGTGGATATGCACGTTGAGGGCATTGCTTTCGACTTCATCGGTGAAGCCGTAGACGCTGTCCTTGAGCTGGTCGCCGCTGAGCACTCGGCCACGGTTGTGCAGCAGTGCCTGCAGCAATGCCTGCTCGCGCCGTGACAGGTCGACGGCGACTTCGCCCAACCAGGCTTTGCGGCTGCTGGGGTCGTAGCGCAACGGGCCATGCTCGATGACATTCACCGTGCGCCCGGCGGCACGGCGCAGCAAGGTGTGCAACCGCGCGCTCAGCTCACGCAGGTCGAAGGGCTTGAGCACGTAGTCGTCGGCGCCGGCCTGCAACCCCGCGACGCGGTCATCCACGGCATCGCGGGCGGTCAGCACCAGCACCGGCAGGGTCAGGCCTTGCTGGCGCAAACGTGCCAGCAGCTTGAGGCCGTCTTCGTCGGGCAGGCCGAGGTCCAGCACCAGCACATCGAAATGCGCCGTGTGCAGCAGGCTACGTGCGGAGGCGGCACTGGCCACGCGGTCGACGGTCATGCCCTGGGCACCGAGGCCGGCAACGATGCCGCTGGCGATCAGGTCGTCGTCTTCACAGAGCAGTACGTGCATGGAAAGTCTCGCAGGCGGCAAGGGAGCAATGCCGCACTATGGGCAAGGTCGATTAAGGCAGGATTATAGCCCCGGCGACAGCGGCCGGGCCGCTGTTAATCGACGGTTAACCGCCTGCCTTTAAGCTGCCCCTGTTGGAGCCAGCGGCAGCTCGCGATGAGGCCCGCGCAGGCATATCAAAAGCTCGCGGGCATTGCCCGCTCCAACAGGGGCCGAAGTGGATCTGGAGAATACCGATAGATGCTGAGTTTCAACCTCGGGCCCCTGGCCCTTTCTCTGCAACACCTCAGCCTGCTGGCGGCGGTGGCGCTGGGCATGGCCTTGGCCTGGTGGCTGGAGCGGCACCATAAAGGCGAGCGCAAGGCCGAATCCGTGCTGTTCTGGCTGTTCATCCTGGCCCTGCTGGTGGCGCGCGTAAGCTTCGTCGCCAGCTACTGGCCGCAGTACCGTGGCGACCCGCTGCTGATGATCGACCTGCGCGACGGCGGTTTCCTGGCCTGGCCCGGGGTGCTCACGGGGGTATTCGGCGCGCTGCTGCTCAGCTGGCGCACACCGAGATTACGCCGCCCACTGGGTACGGGGCTGGCGGCTGGCCTGCTGCTATGGATCGTGGCGGATGCCACCCTCGACCATTATCAGGACCGCAGCGTATTGCCGCCCATCACCCTCCAGGATGCCAGCGGTGCGCCCGTAGCCCTGAAGGATGCCCAAGGCAAACCGATGGTGGTCAACCTCTGGGCCACCTGGTGCCCGCCCTGCCGGCGCGAAATGCCGGTGTTGCGCCAGGCGATCGCGGACTATCCACAGGTCAGCTTCAAGCTGGTCAACCAGGGCGAAAACGTGGCCGACGTCAGCACCTTCCTGGGCACGGTCGGCATTGGCATCCACCAGGTGCTGTTCGACCCAGGCAGCGCGCTGGCGACCCAGGTCGGCTCTGCGGCGCTGCCCACCACGCTGTTCTACAGCGCCGATGGGCGCCTGCTCGGCAGCCATCTGGGCGAGTTGTCCGCCGCCAGCCTGGCCCGTGCCCTGGAAGCCTTCGACACGCCTTGATCAGTGCCCGGAAGCGGCAGGCCCCGCCTTGGCAGTGAACGGCGGCTTGGCCAGCCACACCAGCACGATCAGCACCGCGAACATCCAGCCCAGCAAGGTGAAGTAGTCCACCGTCGACAGCATGTACGCCTGGCTCTGCACGATCTGGTCGAGCTGGCTGTAGGTGGTCAGCCCCGGCCCACCCATGCCTTGGATGGCGTGCTGGCTGGCCGGATCGTAGGCGGTGATGCTTTCGTTCAGGTACGCATGGTGCTGGTTGGCGCGGCGAATCCAGATCCAGGTGGTCAACGAGGCCGCGAAGCTGCCGCCCAGGGTCCGCAGGAAGGTCGCCAGGCCCGAACCGTCGGCGATCTGCTGGGGTGGCAGGTCCGACAGCAGGATGCTCAGGGTCGGCATGAAAAACAGCGCGATGCCGATGCCCATGAACAGCTGCACCAGGGCGATGTGCTCGAAGTCCACCTGGTTGGTGAAACCGGCACGCATGAAGCAACTTCCGCCAATGGCGGTGAACGCCAGCCCGGCCAGCACCCGCAGGTCGAACTTGTGCGCGTACTTGCCCACGAAAGGCGACATCAGCACCGGCAGGATACCGATCGGCGCCACCGCCAACCCTGCCCAGGTGGCGGTGTAGCCCATCTGCGTCTGCAGCCATTGCGGCAGGATCAGGTTGATGCCGAAGAAACCTGCGTAACCCATCACCAAGGTAAAAGTGCCGACGCTGAAGTTGCGGTACTTGAACAGCTTGAGGTTCACCACCGGGTGCTCATCGGTCATTTCCCAGATGACGAACGCGGTCAGGGCGATGGCCGAAATCACCGTACCAATGACGATGAAGTTGGACTCGAACCAGTCCATGTCGTTGCCCTTGTCGAGCACCACCTGCAAGGCGCCGACACCGATGATCAGGGTAATCAGGCCGACGTAGTCCATCGGCTGGCGGCTGGTCACCACCGGGCGCTTGGCCAGTTGCTGGCGCACGATCATGGCCGCGAACAGGCCCACCGGAATGTTGATGAAAAAGATCCATGGCCAGCTGTAGCTGTCGGTGATCCAGCCGCCGAGAATCGGCCCGGCAATCGGCGCCACCACCGTGACCATCGCCAGCAGCGCCAGGGCCATCCCCCGCTTCGCCGGCGGGTACACGGCGATCAGCAACGTCTGAGTCATGGGGTACAGCGGCCCGGCGACCAGGCCCTGGATCACCCGAAAGCCCACCAGCTCCGGCATCGAAGTGGAAATACCGCACAGGAACGAGGCCAGCACGAACAGCAGCGTGGCCCACAGAAACAGCTTCACTTCGCCGAAGCGGCGGCTGAGCCAACCGGTCAGCGGCAAGGCGATGGCGTTGCTCACCGCGAACGAGGTGATAACCCAGGTGCCCTGCTCCGAACTCACCCCCAGGTTGCCGGAAATGGTCGGCAAGGCGACGTTGGCGATGGTGGTGTCGAGCACCTGCATAAATGTCGCCAGCGACAGCCCGATGGTACTGAGCAGCAGGCTGGGCGGCGTGAACGACGCATTGTTGCTCATGGTGAATCCTGTGAAGGCAGGCGCCGCGCCCTGAGGCGGGGCGGCGCGAGAGCGGGCGGATCAACGCTGGGCGGTGCTGCCGGCGGCGCTGTTGTCGTGGATCAGGCGGCTGATCATGGCGTCGGCCTCGCCCAGTTGCTGGTCATACACGTTGGTCGTGAACGACGCTTTCTGCGGCGGCTGCTGGGCCAGTACCGGGCCGCTCTGGTCGTGCAGGTCGACGTCGACCAGGGTCGACAGGCCGATGCGCAGCGGGTGGTCGCGCAGCTGGTCGGCGTTGATGTGAATACGCACAGGCACGCGCTGGACGATCTTGATCCAGTTACCGGTGGCGTTCTGCGCCGGCAACAGGGCAAAGGCGCTGCCGGTGCCGGCGCCGAGGCTGTCGACGGTGCCGCTGTACTTGACGTCGCTGCCGTACAGGTCGGATTCGATGTCCACGGCCTGGCCGATGCGCATCTTGCGCAGCTGGGTTTCCTTAAAGTTGGCATCGATCCACAGCTGGTCCAGGGGGATCACCGCCATGGTCGCGGTGCCCGGCTGGATGCGCTGGCCCAGTTGCACGGTGCGCTTGGCGACGTAGCCGGTGACCGGCGCGATCAGGGTCGAACGGGCGTTGTTCAGGTAGGCGTTGCGCAGTTGCGCGGCGGCGGCCTGCACGTCCGGGTGGTTGGAAATGACGGTGTCGTCGACCAGCGCCGACGTGCTCGCCAATTGCTGCAAAGCGTTATTCAGAGCGCTCTGGGCCGAGGTCAGATCGTCGCGGGCATGGGACAGTTCTTCCTGGGAAATCGCCCCGCCGGCCGCCAGGCTGCGACGGCGGTTGAAGTTGTCCTGGGCTTTCTGCACATCGGCGCGGCGCGCGTTGACCTGGGCCTTCATGCCGTCGACGTTGCTGTACAACCCGCGCACCGAGCGCACAGCCTTGGCGAGGTTGGCCTGGGCGTTCTGCAGGGCGATCTTGGCGTCGGCCGGGTCAAACTGCAGCAGCACCTGGCCGGCGTGCACCAGGTCGCCGTCATCGGCGCCGATGCTGGTCACGGTACCGGTCACCAGCGGGGTGATTTCCACCACGTTGCCGTTGACGTAGGCGTCATCGGTGCTTTCGCTGAATTGCCCGTACAGCACGTGGTAGGCCCACACGCCGGCACCGGCGAGCAGCACCACGATCAGCAGGATGAGCAGCATCAGCTTGCGCTTGCCGTTGCCTTTCTTGGCGTCGGCATTCTGCTCGGGAGCGTTGCCTTGGGGGGCATTGCCTTGAGCGGTATGGGTAGGGGCAGTGGCCATGACAAGTACCTTGGACGATTTAGTTCGGCGTAGAAGAAGTGGACGGTGCCTGGGCGAGTTGTTCGTCCTGGAAACCACCACCCAGGGCCTGCATCAATTGGATCGACTGGTCGATCCGCTCGGCATTCAGGCTGGCCAGTTGTTGTTGGGCTTGCAGTAGTTGCTGTTCGATGGTGAGCACGTCGACGTAGTTGCCGATGCCGGCGCCGTAGCGCTGGCTGACGGTGTCGAACGAGCGCTTGGCGACATCGGCGGCGTGCTGCGAGGCATCGATCTGGCGGTTCAGCGAGCGCACCTGGACGATGCTGTCGCTGACGTCGCCCAGGGCTTTCACCAGGCTTTTGTTGTACTGGGCCACGGCCAGGTCGTAGTCGGCGTCGCGGGCATCGAGGTTGGCGCGCAAGCGGCCGCCGTCGAAGATCGGCAACGACACGGTCGGGGCGATGTTCCAGAAGCGGCTGGGACCGCCAAACAGTGCGTCGCCGAGGATCGACTGGGTGCCCGCCGCCGCGCTGAGGTTGAGGTTGGGGTAGAAGCGGGTCTTGCTGGCGACGATGTCCTTGCTCGCCGCTTCCACCCGCCAGCGCGCGGCCACCAGGTCAGGGCGGCGGCCCAGCAGTTCGGCCGGCAGGGTCGAGGGCAACTGTACAGCGGCCGGTTGCAGCACTTTCGGCCGGGCGATTTCGTTGGCGCGGTCGGGGCCCTTGCCCAGCAGCACGGCGAGGGCGATACGGGCGCTGGCCAGTTGTTTCTCGGCGTTGATGGCCTGCTCCTGGGAGCTGGCCTGCAGGCTTTCGGTCTGCTGCAACTGATAGTCGCTGTCGATGCCGGCGGTGTGGCGGCGCTGGCCGAGGCTGAGCATCTGGCCGGTGCGTTTGAGGTCTTCCTGGGCGAGGTCGGCGACGATGTTGGCCTGCGCCAGGTTGCTGTAGGCGCGGGCGACGTCGGCGGCCAGGGTCAGGGCGGCGGCCTGGCGGTCGATCTCGGCAGCGCGGGCCTGGCCCAGCGCGGCTTCCCAAGCGGCGCGTTCGCCGCCCCAGAGGTCGAAATTGTAGCTGAAGGTGGCTTCCAGGTTGCGCGAAGTCGAGTAAGCCTGGCCTTGGCCCAATGGATCCTGCTCGCGGTTGAAACGGGCGCGCTGGACGCTGGCGTCGGCATTCAGGGTCGGCGCGCGGTCGGCGTCGGCGGCGGCTGCAGCGGCCAGGGCCTGGTGGCTGCGGGCGCTGGCGATCTGCATGTCAGGGCTGTCGCGCAGGGCTTCGCGGATCAGGCCATCGAGCTGTGGGTCGCCGAGGCTGGTCCACCAGTCGCGCTTGGGCCAGGCCGCGGGCGACAGCTGGATGTTGGCCAGCGACTGGCCGGCTTTCAGGTCTGCGGCGTTGAGGCTTTTGCCCTGGGTGTCCAGGCCATGGAAGTTGGCGCAACCGGCCAGGCTCATCGTGACCAGCACCAGGCTCAAACGTAGGCGTTTCTTGTTGTTGCTCATTTCATTTTACCTATACGCAACATCGTCAGGGTGTCCCCGGCGGCTACCAGCACTTTGGTCAGAATGCGTTCGAGATCGGCAAGTTCCTGCGGGTCGAGTACCCCGACCAATTCGTTCATCGCGTTGGCGCCGATATGGGGCAGACGGTTGGCCAACTGCAGGCCGGCGTCGGTGAGGACCACGCGAATCTGCCGGCGGTCGGCGTCGCTGCGTTGGCGCTGGATCAGCTCTTTCTGCTCGAGACGGTCGAGCATGCGGGTCATGGAGCCGCTGTCCAGGGACAGGTAGCGGCACAACTCGGCGGGGGTGTCGACGTCGAATTGCTGGAGAATGATCAGCACTTTGAACTGCGCGGCGGTGACGCCGTCGTCGACCAGGTGGGCGTCGAGCATCCGGTCCTTGGCGGCCGAGGCGCGGCCCAGCAGCAGGCCGAGGGTGCAGCGCTGAAAATTTTCGGGAGTGAAATGCTTCATTGGCTTGGCGAACAGGCGAAAAGCCTGCCTAGGCAGATAATGTTTCTAAATATTACTGCCTAGGCAGCCAATGTCAATCCATTTATTAGCTTGCTATGTAATTACGCCACCCTATTGGGTACGAAACGATTATTTGGGCGACGGCTGTTGTGGGAGTCCGGCTTGCCGGCGATGGCGGCCTGAAAAGCGCCATCGCCGGCAAGCCGGACTCCCACAGGGGCAGTGTTGAAGCGGTCGAAGAATCAGCCCGGCACGCCGCTGTGGAAGCGGAATTCGGTGTCCGGGCTTTCGATCAACTCGGCCTCGGCCACCCTCACCCGCTCGATGACCTTGGCGATATCCGCCGCGTCGCCGTGCTGGTGGGCCAGCTTCAGGTAACCTTGGTAATGGCGCGCCTCGCTCTTGAGCAGGCCGTGGTAGAAGGCGCCCAGCTCTTCGTCCAGATGCGGCACCAGGGCGTCGAAGCGCTCGCAGCTGCGGGCTTCGATAAAGGCGCCGACCACCAGGGTGTCGACCAGCTTCACCGGCTCGTGGCTGCGCACCTGTTTGCGCAGGGCCGAGGCATAGCGCGCGGCGCTGAGGGGCCGCAGTTCGATCTTGCGCTTCTTCATCAGCCGCAGCACCTGCTCATGGTGCACCAGTTCCTCACGGGCCAGGCGCGACATCATGTTCATCAGGTCGCCATGCAGCGGATACTTGGCGATCAGGCTGAGCGCTGTGGAGGCAGCCTTGAACTCGCAGTTCTTGTGATCGATCAGCAGTGTAGGCAGGTCGGCCAGCGCGGCCTCGACCCAGGCCTGGGGCGTGCGGCAACCGAGAAAATCGTGAATATCGGCCAGCATGGGCGCCGCTCCCCTGTCAAAAGCGCGGGATTGTAACAGCGCTAGGGTTGGCCGTCGCTGGCGATCACGGGGGCCCCGAAAGCCTCTTCGAGAAAGCCCGGGGCGATGTAGCGCTCGTAGTGCGCCTCGGACAGAATGAAAAATTCCCGATCAATGGCATCGCGCAGTTGCGGCAGGTCCCAGTCGCGGAATTCCGGCAGCAGCACGATGCCGTACGCCTCAAGATTGACGATCACCCGGGCACCACGCGCAATCAATTGATACGCCCAGCAATATTCCGACTGGTGCTCGACGAAACGGATCTTGCGTTGCAGCAATTGCTCGCGCAAACGGGCCGGATCGAACACCTCCACCTTGGCCACCATCACCTGCGCCAGCAAATGTTCGAGGCGCAGCCATACCGCGCGCTTGGCGGCTTCGTCGTAGCCGTTCCAGTGGATCACTTCGTGGTGGAAGCGCTTGCACCCACGGCACACCAGATCCCCGTAAACCGTGGAGCACAGGCCCACGCAGGGCGTTTTGATAGATTGATTGGACATGGCGAAACAAGGCACTGGCAGGCGGAACAGAGGGCCATGTTAGCCCTTTGTCTAACAAGGGTCACCCCAGAAGTCGTAGGGCTAAACTTACCTTTATTGTTTTTTTGCCGTAGAATCATGCAGCCTTTCAAGGCACCACAAAAAATCCGTTGGAAGCTGTTTTCAAAGCGTCACGAGCACAGTCGATCCAGCAGGACGGAATGGATGCGGGGCTTCAGCCCACAGAACCCCGCACCCCAGCCCTCATCAAGCCTCCCGTCCTGCAGGCGTAAAACTTTGAAAGCAGCTTCTGCGAATGCCTGAACCTTTGCCCAAACGGCGCTACAAGCCGTGCCGCGCATGGGTTCGGGGATTGACTGGATGAGCGTCCCGAACCGGGACCACTGATGAGGGTAATTACTGTGCTTGAAGCCTACCGCAAACACATCGAAGAGCGTGCCGCCCAGGGTATCGTGCCCCAGCCGCTTAACGCCGAACAAACCGCAGGCCTGGTCGAGCTGCTGAAGAATCCTCCTGCGGGCGAAGAAGCCTTCCTGGTCGACCTGATCACCAACCGCGTGCCACCGGGAGTCGACGAGGCCGCCTATGTCAAGGCTGGTTTCCTGTCCGCCCTGGCCAAGGGTGAAGTCAGCTCGCCGCTCATCGACAAGAAGCGCGCCACCGAACTGCTGGGGACCATGCAGGGCGGCTACAACATCGCCACCCTCGTGGAAATGCTGGACGACGCCGACCTGGCCGCCGTTGCTGCCGAGCAACTCAAGCACACCCTGCTGATGTTCGACGCCTTCCACGACGTCGCCGAAAAAGCCAAGAACGGCAATGCCCACGCCCAAGGCGTGCTGCAATCCTGGGCCGACGGCGAGTGGTTCAAGAAGCGCCCGACCCTGGCCGACAAGATCAGCCTGCGCGTGTTCAAGGTCACCGGCGAAACCAACACCGACGACCTCTCCCCGGCTCCCGATGCCTGGTCGCGCCCTGACATCCCGCTGCACGCCCTGGCCATGCTGAAAATGGCCCGTGACGGTATCGTCCCGGACGTGCAAGGCTCAATCGGCCCGATGAAGCAGATCGCCCAGATGTACGGCGACGGCTTCCCGGTCGCCTACGTCGGCGACGTGGTGGGTACCGGTTCGTCGCGTAAATCGGCGACCAACTCCGTACTGTGGTTCTTCGGTACCGACATCCCGTACGTGCCGAACAAGCGCGCCGGTGGTTTCTGCTTCGGTTCCAAGATCGCCCCGATCTTCTACAACACCATGGAAGACGCCGGCGCCCTGCCGATCGAGTTCGACGTGTCGAACATCAACATGGGCGACGTCATCGACCTGTACCCGCACCAGGGTAAAGTCTGCAAGCACGACAGCGACGAAGTGATCACCACTTTCGAACTGAAAACCCCGGTACTGCTGGACGAAGTCCGCGCTGGCGGCCGTATCCCGCTGATCGTCGGCCGTGGCCTGACCGACAAGGCTCGCGCCGAGCTGGGCCTGGGCCCAACCGACCTGTTCAAACTGCCGGAAGCACCGGTCGACACTGGCAAGGGCTACACCCTGGCGCAGAAGATGGTCGGCAAGGCCTGCGGCCTGCCGGAAGGCAAAGGCGTGCGCCCTGGCACCTACTGCGAACCGAAGATGACCACCGTCGGCTCCCAGGACACCACCGGCCCGATGACCCGCGACGAGCTGAAAGACCTGGCTTGCCTGGGCTTCTCCGCCGACCTGGTGATGCAGTCGTTCTGCCACACCGCGGCCTACCCGAAGCCGATCGACGTCACCACCCACCACACCCTGCCGGATTTCATCCGCACCCGTGGCGGCGTGTCCCTGCGCCCTGGCGATGGCATCATCCACAGCTGGCTGAACCGCATGCTGCTGCCTGACACCGTCGGCACCGGCGGCGACTCGCACACCCGCTTCCCAATCGGCATCTCGTTCCCGGCAGGTTCGGGCCTGGTCGCCTTCGCCGCCGCCACTGGCGTGATGCCACTGGACATGCCGGAATCGGTACTGGTGCGCTTCAAGGGCAAGCTCAACCCAGGCATCACCCTGCGCGACCTGGTTCACGCGATTCCGTACTACGGCATCAAGAACGGCCTGCTGACCGTCGAGAAGAAGGGCAAGATCAACGCCTTCTCCGGCCGCATCCTGGAAATCGAAGGCCTGGACGACCTGACCGTCGAACAAGCCTTCGAACTGTCCGACGCCTCGGCTGAACGCTCCGCTGCCGGCTGCACCATCAAGCTGCCAGAAAAAGCCATCGCCGAGTACCTGAAGTCCAACATCACCCTGCTGCGCTGGATGATCAGCGAAGGCTACGGCGATGCACGGACCATGGAACGTCGTGCCCAGGCCATGGAAGCCTGGATCGCCAACCCGGTGCTGCTGGCCGGTGACGCCGATGCCGAATACGCCGAAATTGTCGAAATCGACCTGGCCGACATCAAGGAGCCAGTCCTCTGCGCCCCGAACGACCCGGACGACGCTCGCCTGCTGTCCAGCGTTCAAGGCCAGAAGATCGACGAAGTGTTCATCGGCTCCTGCATGACCAACATCGGCCACTTCCGCGCTGCGGGCAAGTTGCTGGACAAGGTCAAGGGCCAGCTGCCGACGCGCCTGTGGCTGTCGCCGCCGACCAAGATGGACGCTCACCAGCTAACCGAAGAAGGCTACTACGGCATCTACGGCAAAGCCGGCGCGCGCATGGAAATGCCGGGCTGCTCGCTGTGCATGGGTAACCAGGCACGGGTAGAACCGAACAGCACCGTGGTGTCGACCTCCACCCGTAACTTCCCGAACCGTCTGGGCGATGGCGCCAACGTGTTCCTGGCCTCCGCCGAGCTGGCTGCCGTTGCCTCGATCCTGGGCAAGCTGCCAACCGTCGAGGAGTACATGGAGTACGCCGCCAGCATCGACAGCATGGCTGCCGATGTGTATCGCTACCTGAGCTTCGACCAGATCGCCGAGTTCCGCGAGGCTGCTGCCAGCGCGAACATCCCGGTGCTTCAGGCCTGATAGCGACATTGCGGTAAACTGAAAAGCCCCGGCAACGCGAGTTGCCGGGGCTTTTTAACGCCTGTAGAAACAGTGTTTGCCCAGGCTGAAATACCGCCCACAAAAAAACCGCCAGCGAAACTGGCGGCTTTTTTGTGTGCGATGTTCCAATAGCCGGTGGGTGACTACCCTTGCACTACCCCACCGCTCAATGCCAGATCCATCAGCTCGCGGTTCGCCACTGCATACATGGCGTAATCGGTACCCGTGGCAGCGCGCAGGTCATCCAGCATCGCGCGCCAGCGCTTGACCATGGCCTCGTGTTGCTCCAGCCAGAGCTCCACACGCGCATCCACTTCCTGCGGCGCATCCTTCATCTGCAGCACGGAAATAGTGATCGCCCGCTGCTGATGGTCGATATCGTCGCGGAATGCTTCGCGAGCCAAGGCTTGCCAGTTGTTTTCCACCGGCAGGCTGCTGATTTGCTGTAGGTACCAGTTGAGTTCCAACCCACTGCCCACGGCGAAGAACGCCTTGGCGACATCCGCGGCGGGCTGGCCGGTGACGTCCGACGCCTCGATGATCGGCAACAAGGTATAGAGATGGCTGGTACCGGCCACCATACGCGCGAGCAATTCCGGCACCCCGGCCTCGACATAGCCGCGATAACGCTCTTCCCAGACGGCGCGTGTCGGCCCCTCGAGCAGTTCGTTGAGCTTGAGCCCCAGCGCGGCGATATGCGGACCGAAGTGCGCCACATCGCGCCCTGCATCCAGATCGTTGCGGCGGCTGCGCAGGAACCAGCGAGTCGCTCGGCGGCCCAGGCGCATCAGCTCGTCCATCAACGCCAGCTGCACATCGGCGGCCACTTGGTAGTCCAGCGTTTCGATCTGGCGGAACCAGTGCGGCAGGTGGAAAATATCCCGCACCACCACATAAGCCCCCGCCACGCTGGCCGCGCTCATGCCGGTGGACTCCTTGAGGCGCTGCACGAAGGTGATGCCCATGTTGTTGACCAGATCGTTAGCAATCTGCGTGCTGACGATTTCGCGCTTGAGGCGATGTCGGCGCATGGCCTCACCGTACTTGGCCACCAGGCTCGGCGGGAAAGCGGTTTCCATATCCCGGGTCAGGTAATCGTCGTCCGGCATGGCGGACTTGAGCAGTTGCTCCTTGAGGTCGATCTTGCTGTAGGAGATCAACACCGACAGCTCGGCACGGGTAAGCCCCTGCTCGCTGGCGGCGCGCTCGGTGAGTTGCTCCTCCGAGGGCAGGAACTCGATGGCCCGGTCCAGCTTGCCACGGCTTTCAAGGTCTGCCATCAGGCGCTTGTACTCGGCCAGCCGCTCGTAGGCACGGCGCGCCGCCAGGCTCAAGGCCTGGGTCTGCTTGTAGTTGTTGCCCAGCACCAGGTGGCCGACCTCGTCGGTCATGCTACCGAGCAACAGGTTGCGCTGCTTCTCGGTCATGTCGCCGGCCTGCACGGCCTCGTTGAGCAGAATCTTGATATTCACTTCATGGTCGGAGCAATCGACGCCGCCGGCGTTGTCGATGAAGTCGGTGTTGGTGGCACCGCCGGCCAGGCCGAATTCGACGCGGCCCAGTTGGGTCATGCCGAGGTTGCCGCCCTCGCCCACCACTTGGCAGCGCAGTTCGTTGCCGTTCACCCGCAAGGCGTCGTTGGCCTTGTCGCCGACGTCGCCGTGGCTTTCGGTGCTGGCCTTGACGTACGTGCCGATGCCGCCGTTCCACAACAGGTCGACCGGCGCCTTGAGCAAGGCATTGAGCAATTCGGTAGGGGTCAGGCGGTCGGCGACGATATCGAAGCGCGCCTTCATCTGCGGGCTGATGGCGATGCTTTTGGCGCTACGCGGGAAAATCCCGCCGCCTTCGGACATCAGGCTGGCGTCGTAATCGGTCCAGGCCGAGCGCGGCAGGTTGAACAGCCGCTGGCGCTCGACGAAGCTGCTGGCCACGTCCGGGTTGGGGTCGATGAAGATGTGCAGGTGGTTGAACGCCGCCACCAGCTGCAGCTTGTCGGACATCAGCAGGCCGTTGCCGAACACGTCGCCGGCCATGTCGCCGACGCCGATCACGCTGATCGGGTCTTGCTGGACGTTGATGCCGCGCTCGCGGAAATGCCGCTGCACGCCCACCCAGGCACCCTTGGCGGTAATACCCATGCCCTTGTGGTCGTAACCGGCCGAGCCGCCGGAAGCAAAGGCATCGCCCAGCCAAAAACCGTAGTCGATGGCAATGCCGTTGGCGATGTCGGAGAAGGTCGCGGTGCCCTTGTCTGCCGCCACCACCAGGTAGGGGTCGTCATCGTCGTGGCGCACCACGGCCGTCGGCGGTACTACTTCGCCTTCCTTGAGGTTGTCGGTGATGTCGAGCAGGCCGGAAATGAAGATGCGGTAGCAGGCGATGGCTTCGTTCTGCACGTCGTCGCGCGAACCACCCAGCGGCAGGCGGCGCGGCACGAAACCACCCTTGGCACCCACCGGGACGATCACCGAGTTCTTCACTTGCTGGGCCTTCACCAGCCCGAGCACCTCGGTGCGGAAATCTTCCTCGCGATCAGACCAGCGCAAGCCGCCACGGGCCACGTTGCCGAAGCGCAAGTGCACGCCTTCGACACGCGGGCAATAGACGAATATCTCGAATTTGGGCACCGGCTTGGGCAACTCGGGAATCAGCTTGGGATTGAACTTGAAGCTGAAGTAGCCCTTCGCCTGGCCGTTGGCATCGGGCTGGTAGAAGTTGGTCCGCAGGGTGGCCTTGATGAGGTCCAGGTAGCGACGCAGGATGCGGTCTTCGTTGAGCACCTGGACATCGTCCAGCGCGCTGAGAATCGCCTGCTCCAGGCGCTGCTGCTTGTCGTCCAGGTCGTCGCCGGCCAGCTTGCGCGCCAGATAGAAGCGCGTCTTGAACAGGCGCGTCAGCTCACGGGCGATATCGGTGTGGTTGTTCAGGGTGCTGGCAATATAGCCCAGGTCGAAACCCAGGCGGATCTGCTTGAGGTAGCGCGCATAGGCACGCAGCAAGGCGACGTCGCGCCAAGGCAGGCCGGCGGTCAGTACCAGGCGGTTGAAGGCATCGTTTTCGGCATCGCCATTGACGATGTGCACGAAGGCGTCCTGCAGGGTGTCGTTGAGCTGCTGGATGTCCAGCTTGAGCCCTTCGCTGTAGGTAAAGGCGAAGTCGTGGATCCAGTATTCGCGGCCGTTGCGATGGTGTACCCGGTAAGGGAATTCGCCCAGCACCCGCAGGCCGAGGTTTTCCAGGATGGGCAGCACGTCGGACAATGCCAGCGGCGTGTCGGCATGGTAGAGCTTGCAGTGCAATTGGCGCTCGCCGGTCTGGGCCAGCGGCTGGTAGAAGCTCATCACCAAGGGGCGGCTGCTGGACAGGGCCTGCAGGTGCTGCATGTCGACCACAGCCGAGTGGGCGGCGAAGCGCTCCTTGTAGCCGGCCGGGAAACCCTTGGGGAAGTCCGCCAGCACGTTGGTGCCCTGGGCCTCGCCGAAGCTTTCGATGGTGAGTGCGGCGTAATCGTCCTGCCAGGAGCGGCAGGCCTGGATCACTTCGTTTTCCAGCTGCTGTGGGTCTATTTCCAGGCGTACCTTGGGGTCGACGCGCAGAATCAACTGCACCCGCGCCAGCACCGACTCGGAGAAAAAGGTCCAGAACTCACAGTCGCTGGCCTTGAGGCGTTCCATCAATACCTGCTGGATTTTCAGCCGCACTTCGGTGGAATACACATCACGCGGCACATAGGCCAGGCAATAGCAGAAGCGCCCGTAAGGGTCTTTGCGCAGGAACACGCGAATCTTGTTGCGCTCCTGGATCTGCACGATGGCCATGACCGTGTTGAACAACTCGTCGACCGGGGTCTGGAACAGGTCATCGCGCGGCAATACCTCCACCACCTGGGCCAGCTCCTTGCCCAGGTGCGCCTTGCTGTCGAAGCCCGAGCGGCGCTCGACTTCGGCGACCTTGCGGCGGATGTAAGGAATCTGATGGACGCTTTCGCCATACACCGCCGAGGTGTACAGGCCCATGAAGCGGCATTCCTTGACCACCTTGCCGCTGGCGTCGATCTGGCGCAGCGACACGTAATCCGGATAGGCCGGGCGGTGCACGCGGCTAGGGTGCGCAGCCTTGGCGAACGATAGCAGCATGGGCTCGCGCAGGTAGCTCACCGCGTAGTCCTCGATGCGCAGGTCGTCGCTGGTCAGGCCCTTGCGCAGCAGCCGCGTAAGGCCCAGGAAGCTGCTGTCGTCATATTCCAGCCGGCTGCCCTCGGCATCGGCGCTGACCACGAACTCCTCGTAGCCGAGGAAGGTGAAATGGTTGTCGACCAGCCATTGCAGGAAGGTCTTGATTTCGGATTTTTCGTCTTCATCCACGGCGTATGGCGTTTGGTCCACCAGCGCCAGCATTTCGCGGACCTTGGCCTTCATGGGCTCGAAGTCGGCCACCGCGACCCTCACTTCCACCAGCACCTGCTCGAGTTCCCGGGCCAATGCCGACATGTCGGTGGCATTGGCGCAGCGGTCGATCTCCAGGTACATCAGCGACTCTTGCAACACGTCTTCGCCGCTGCTGCCCTTGGCCAGCACTTCGAGCAGTTCGCCCTGTGGACCGCGACGCACGCTCAACACCGTGGTTTGCAGGGTATGGATGCTGTAGCCGCGGCGGTTGAGCTCGGTGCGCACCGAGTCGACCAGAAACGGCAGGTCGTGGTGCAGCACCTCGACCGCGGTGTGGGTGGACTGCCAGCCGTGGCGCTCGTAGTCCGGGTTGTATACCCGCACCTGGGGCTGGGCGTGCTCGAAACGCTCCAGCAGGCGCCAGGCCGACAGGGTGCAGCCAGCAAGGTCGGAAAGCCGCCGCTGGGTGAGTTCGTCCAGAGAGATGATGCCGAAGAACTGCTCGGCGAACAGCGCCACTTGTGGCAGTGCCTGCTCGCCGATGTGCTGCGCCAGGGCCGCTTTCAGTTGGTGCTGGAAGTCGGCTTTGCTGGCCGCGGTGAAGAACGCCATCTGTGATACTCCGCTTGGGCTTGTTATCGAATGAAGCGTCGCGTGCACTTCCCTGCTGGGTTCAACCATAGCCAAGCCACGGCAGGGGAGAGAAATAAATACGGCGCACCAGCTTAGAAGACCAAGGGTTCTATAACTT
>Ga0308164_10000722_pt1 | contig 46580 bp, 78 predicted proteins | sample PhyTR2_FD_201031 | JGI IMG/M metagenome (GOLD analysis project Ga0308164, IMG submission 201031) | Phyllosphere microbial communities from UC Gill Tract Community Farm, Albany, California, United States - DLSLT.R2 | ecosystem: Host-associated > Plants > Phyllosphere > Unclassified | place: USA...
GCATCGTCAGCACGCTGTTGAAGCCCTGCAGCACGATCTCGGTCGAATACTTGTCCTGGCCCTGCGCGTCCTGCCATTTGCGGGTCTGGAGCGCGCCCTCGATATAGACCTTCGAGCCCTTGCGCAGGTACTTCTCAGCGACGTTCGCCAGACCCTCGTTGAAGATGGCGACGCTATGCCACTCGGTCTTCTCCTTGCGCTCGCCGCTTCCCTTGTCCTTCCAGCTCTCCGAGGTCGCGATGCGGAGGTTGACCACCTTACCGCCGTTCTGGAATGCCTTGCTTTCCGGATCCCGCCCCAGATTGCCGACGATAATTACCTTGTTGACGCTGCCAGCCATGTTCAGTTTCCTTGCTTGATGTGCGGGTCAGCCCGCTTTCCAGAATTGTGCGATGTCCCAGTCGCTGCCGGTGAGTGACCATCGAAGCGCGTTGACCGGGTAAGCCTGGAGCGCAGCGCGCCCGTTGGCCCAGATGACGCGCACTTTGGCGTCAGCAGCCCAGCGAACCGGAGCGCGGCCGGGGTTATCGAAGCGGCGGTCATGCTGCGCCATCAAGCATCGCGGGATCGAACGGGACGCGAGCCGGCGCCTCATAAGACTTGGTTGGCCCCTGATAGAGCGCGCGCGAGACATACGATCCGTCCGACAGGCGGCGCATGGCCCCCTGCTCTACCGCGATGCGAAGCCACTGCTCCGGCACATCGCCGATCGGCTGGCCGTCGCTGATGTTGGTCATCCACCGGTCAAACTGCTCGGCCGTGTAATGCTCGCAAAGGCGCAGCGCGATTTCCTGCGGCGACGTTGGCGGGCGGTAGTCCGCGATCAGCTCGAGGCACTGCCGGGGCGTCGGGAACCAGTCGAGCGTCTGGCAGGCAGCGCGTGCCATGAATGCCAACGCCTCGTTGCTGTAGCCGCCCAGCAGGCTCGCGTAGACCGCGACCTTCATCTTGCCGGTCATCTCGTCGAGGCCCTTCGAGGGCAGTGCCGCGGACATGAAAGCCAGATGCTTGGCAAGCTGCTCGCTGCTGGCGGAGGGCTGCGGCGGAGTATGCGTGTTGCGAGCCCAGTCCAGCAGTTCGCGGCACTCAGTGGGGGAAGTCGGGCGCACCAAAGCCGGAGGCTTCGCGGAGGGCGAAGTTGAACCCGTCGTTGTTACGAGGAGCTGGTCGACGATTGCTGAAAACTGGTTCATGTCGGTTCCCATTTTTTGGGGCGTCGGATGGGTAGTTGATTGATCCCCAGCCCTTGGCTGCGGCGTGCTCGACCAATCGGCCGGGTGGCCAGGCCTCGTCGGAGTGCTCAGCGAGATCCCGCATCACCCCGTCGAGCGCGGTCTGTGAGTTGACCAACCGCTTCCGTTTCCGGTTTGCGAGGAAGTCCGCCCAGTGGGCTGGATCAACCCCAACAGGCACCGGCCAAATCCCAGCCTTACGCGCACGGGGTGTATCTCCGTGGGTGGGGGTGGGGTTGTTGGAGGGGTCTGGGGAGGAAGAAGGGGAGGGGGCGGGGTTTTCCGTGGATTCCGCGGTTTCCGGTGGAATTCCGGTGGATTTAGCCGCCCTTTTACGCTCACGGTCATATGCGCGACGCTTCTCAGCCACGGCATCAACCGGCTGCGAAGCCTCCATATCAGCGATGGCCGCGACCAGTGCTTCACCGGTCACGCCAGCGGCGAGAAGATGACGGACAGCGGTCGCGATCATGCTCATGCAGACACCGGCACGTTATGCGAGCGCAGGAAGGCCGAAACCTCTTCGATCGAGCGGGCCACGGTCCAGCCCCCCCCTGCCCCAACGATGGCATCCGATGCGTCCTTCTGGGCATCCGTCAGCTTGCCGGTGGCCGTCTTGAGCTCGACCGCGAACAAGCGCCCGTCCCAGACGATCAGGATGTCAGGCGTGCCGTTCTTGACCCCTGCCAGCTTCATGCGGCGGGACTGAATAGCGCGGCGCTTCACGTCCCCGCCAAGGAACGCGCCGTTGGCAGTTGCAGTCCACCACGACGCGCGCGGGAGCGCTACGTTAAGGTAGGCGGCAACCGATGCCTGCAAGGCGTCCTCGGGTCGCATCAGAAGCCGAACGACGATTGCATGCCAAGCGCGACCAGATAGGTTTCCAGGATCGCGTTCTCTTCCTGCAGTTCCTCTTTCTTCTTCTTACGGATGGCGAGGATCTTGCGGATCGCCTTGGGGTCGTAGCCCCGGCCCTTGGCCTCCGACATGACGTCCTTGATGTCGTCGGAGATACCCTTCTTCTCTTCCTCGAGGCGCTCGGCACGTTCGATGATCAGGCGAAGCTCATCGGCCGCGACCTGTCCGCCGCCCATGCCGTGCTGTCGTGTGGTCTGTTCGGTCATGCTGGTGTCCTTTTCAAAGTGAGTTGCTGCCGACACCGCCAAGGGTGAAGGCGGGGTCAGGGGTGCGGAAATCGGGTGCGGGGAGAAGCCGGGCGCCAGCGTTCAGGCGGGCCATCTGGCTTTCGAAGGATTCGGGCTCGGGCCAAGGAAAGCGGCTCGAGCTTGAAACGGCTGTCTCGATTTGAGCAGTCGTTTCGGCGACCGCGGCAACGTCGATCGGTCCGACTTCTTTATGAAGGTGTGACAGCGAAACGTTCTTGGGCCGCTTGTCAGAGCCTTTCCGAAGCATAGTCTTCCGAATGGACCGGATCTGCTCCAGCGTGACCGGAGCCCCGGATATTGACCGCTGCAACATCGAGTGCACGTCTTTCTGGCTGAATGTCTCGAGCAGGATCCAGATCAGCCGATGCTGAGCGGTGACCGCGGGGTTTGCAGGACCGGTCATGCTGCTCTCGCCTTCCGACGGTGATAGCTCTCGCGGCAAACCCGGCGACGGCAGAGGCGGCACGCAGGCGCGTTGCCGGCACCCATGCTCTGGGTATTTTCTGGCGTCCGGGGGTGACCGCACGGATAATGCTTGTTGGTGCCGTTACGGCCGACCGCCGCGCGCAAGCCATCATCGGGAACGAGAGGCTTCGTCATGCCCGGCGCTCCAGCGTGACGCCGTTCTCAATGAACCGGATCCCGGCCTTGAACAGCGCGTTTTCGATGAGGTAGCCGTGGACTGGCTTCTCACCAGACTCGACATAATGCGTCGTCCGGATGGGGGCGTTGGCGAAGCGATCGAGGCGGGCCTGGTTCCAACCCAGGAGAGCGCGGGCGGCTCTGATCTGGCGTGGCTCGACGGTCATGCCTTCCACCCCAGCTTGGCGATACGGCCGGTTGCGACGCACTCACGAAGAGCCTCAAGGGTCGCAGCGCGCTTGGCCTTGCTGACCCGGGCGAGGTTGCTGAGAACCTTCGCTGCTTCCGATGGGGTGATGCTGACAGGCTCGCGCTTGGCGAACGGCCAGAAGAGGTTGCTGCGGGGGTTCATGCTGCAATTCCCCCGACGATCTGCATGACCATGCAGCCGAGAGCGGCGTCCTCACCCGGCCCAATGTCGCGGCCTGCTTCGCTATCAGGGTGATGCGCGCGGTTCTTTTCGGCAACGTAGTGTGCCGCCATCTCACAGAGCGCATCGTGATCGACGGACTCAGGAGCGCGGACGATTTGATAACCATCGGGCAGCAGCAGCGAGAGGAGGTCGAGCGGGAGTGCCTTACCGTCCAGCATCCGGTACAGCGCCGCTACGGACATGACCGCAGGCTGGGCGTTCTGGTCTTCCGGGAAATACGACATGACAGTGGAAGGAGAATCCCAACCGCCATCAAACTGGACCTGTTTGATCGCAATGTGGCGATCGTTCATCTGGCGACGGACGAGCTTTTGACGCTCGCGGACGATCGTGGTGCTGTCACGCATGATCTTGCTCCGTTTTGGGTGAGATAGAACCGTTATGGAAATCATGGATCGCCCGAACCTGCGCTGCGACGCGCCAATCGATTTCAGACTGCACGTCGCCAGACTGATGCTCATCTGGTTCTGGGCTAGCTGGCCCGAGCAGACGCTGGGCGCGGTTGGCACGCAGCACGTCGATGAAGACGAGAACCGCGAACACGATGGTCGCAATGGCTATGGTGGTGCCGGGGGTCATGCGGTCACCGGTGCGGCAGGGAGCGGCATCCAGTGAGTGGCTTCGACAAGGGGAAAAGACGCGAAGCCATGCACGCCGACAAAGCCACCGGTGCCTACGCGCCAGCCAGAAGCGGTTGGGTAGGCGACGTGCGCCCACGAGATTTCCATCTCGCCAACCGGCTCTCCGTCTTCGTCAGTCGGCTGGTAAAAATTGCCGACCACGATCTCGTTGTGGAGGATGCGATGCGTCGACCCCAGCGTGGCGATCGGTTGCCATCCCTGCCCGCTCATGCCGCTGCTACCGATGAGGTAGAGGGCTTGCTAACAGGCATCGCCAATTTAACTCGGTCAACGCATGGGGCAAAACCGCGGCACATGGCGTCTGTGACATGACCCTTGGTCGCCTCAAACAGATCGCTTTCGCGCCCAGACAAGCTTGGCAGCGTGTCCGCGAATATGCGGCAGACAAGATCGCCAGACGCTGTGTTTGTCGGCTCTCGACCGTTCAGATATTCTTTGATGCGGGGCTTGATGACGGCGTTCAGATAAGCCTGATCGACAGGGATCTGACGAACCAACCGACCATCGTCAGCCGCCTCATCAAGCCATTGCTGAAGATCGGCGGTTGGATAGAACCACTCACCTTTAACCTGATCTTTGGCGAACCTATGCTTGAGATCCTTTTCGCAATCCGTACCGATCAGGGCGACGATGCGAATATCCCAAGGCACACCTGTCTGAAGCGTAGACATCCGCGCCTTAAGCGAACGCGTGCGACCGAACTTCACCAGCCGATCGGGACTGTCCATTTGAATGATATACGTGATGCTCATGCTGCCACCTGCGATGCGGAAGGTTTCCATGGCTCGACCGTTTCCAGCATCGCGATCTGCTCGTCGCTGAGCGCGGCGATCGGCGACGGCTTCCACCCGGTCATGCGGAATATGTGGATTGCCAACGGTCGAGACGGCGCGCGACGCGCCTTCACGATCTCGTGTGCGTAGGACTTGCTGATGTCAGCAGCCTCAGCCAGTTTGATGTATGATGGTGCTTCCATTCCCAGACATTCGCAGATTGCGAATGTGTTTGCAAGCGCCGATTTTCGCAGAAGCGGGAACGACCGAAATGGTTCAATACCGCAATATGCGAACATGGAAGACGAAGACAAAAACGGTGGCCCGAACCACCTTCGTGCGTGGATGATTTACCGCGATATGAAGGGTGTCGAGCTGGCCAAGGCGCTCGGTGGCAACGTGACGCCGGGAATGGTCAGCGACCTCGCTAACGGCAATCGGGCGCTATCCGCCAAGTGGCTGCGTCGTCTAGCTCCGCTATTGGGGACCACGCCAGGCATGTTGCTCGATCACGATCCACGCGAGCTGTCGGCTGATCTGCTGGATATATGGGGCAACGCCGATCCCGCGCAGCGCCGACAGCTTATTGACGTGGCAAAGGCAATCGTGCGCACCGGGACGGACGGCTAATACCGTCCCGATAGAAATGTTTCGCAGATTGCGAATTATCATTTGACGTAACATTCGCAATCTGCGAACACGGTCCCAACAGGAAGCGCATCCGGCGCCGCCTGATTGGGAGACGCCACAGTGGCTACCGATCCAAACCTTACTGACGAGCAGCGCGCCAATCTTGCGAAGCTGGCGGCATATCTTCGTACCCTTCCAGCCGAATATCCTGACTTCGCAATGGACGACTTCACCGCGACCGGAGAGCGTCTAGCCAATCGGGCAGAATGTGGGACCGCGGCATGCGCTGCGGGGCATGGGCTGCATGCTGGGATCGCTGCGCTGCCGGGTGAAACTTGGATGGACTATTCGGAGCGCGCGTTTGCCCCGGATGACCACTCGCCCTCGGCCTGGGATTGGTGCTTTTCGGGGTCGTGGAGCGATGTCGACAACACGGCCCACGGCGCTGCGGCGCGGATCGAATACATGCTGGCATGCGGAGTTCCGGCGAATGCCAGCACCATGCGCTATGGCGGCGATCAGGCTGACTACCGCGCTGTGGTGTCGGCATGAACTCCCCCGCCCTCATCATCGCCTTCCCGGCGCCCCGCCCCGCCCTCGTCCGCTGGTACGATCAACCCGAAGCACAGGCGTTGCTCGCCAGCCTGACGAAGCGCCAGCCCGACCAGCAGCATTTCCGCGACGAGTGGCAGCAGGGCTTCCAGTACGTCGGCTCGCGGGTCGATCACCTTCGCAAGCTGTACGATCGGTTTGGCGAGGAAGTGCATGCGCTGTGCACCGAGGCGTATTTCAACATAGGTCCCGATGCACCGCAGGCCGCGATTGACGCAGCTTACGCGCCCCTCGTCGCATGGTCGCAGGAGACTGTGGACGCGGTGATCGATCGCGCTCTGGGCCGGGGTAACGCGGCATGAACGCCCTCACGCAAGCCGAGCGCGATACGCTCAACGCTGCCGAGCAGATCCTGCTGCGCAAGCTGGCGGTCCCCGGCGAGGTAGTGATGACCAGCCTACATGCGGGCTGGCAGAACGTATCGGTATCGTATTTCACCCCGAACCACGTTCACCACACGTCGCTCTGGCGTCCGGGCTGCGAAACGCTGGCCGACAAGATCGACTACGCGCTGGAGTTGAAGGCCGACGAGGAAGGCCGCGCCGAGCAGATCAAGCGGGAGCGCATTGCCAAGCTTAAGGCCGAACTCGATGCACTGGAAACGGCAGCATGAGCGCCCTCCACACCCTCCCCATCCCCTTCGTCAACCCTGACGACATGGAGGATACGGGCGCCCAGATCCTCGCTCTGCTCGCGTCCTGCCGATCGTTCGACCGCATGGCCGATGCGCTTGCTGCCGACCTTGCCGCCAACCGTGCGCGGATTGCCGCTCGCACTCAGGAGCTAGCCCGATGAGCAGCGACAAGCAGCTTCACGCGCAACTCGCCCGCTACATGGATGCCAAGGCATTCGAGGCCGTAAAGGTCGGCAAGGAGCAGGCCGAAAAGCTCAAGGTTCGGCGCGAGATCGCCACCAAACGCGCCCGCACCGCAGTCCGCTTTTTCCTCAAGCCCGAGAACCTCGCCCGCCTCAATGCGCAGGCCGCCCTAGCTCAGGAGTCCACCCCATGCTGATGTTCACGAGAACGCACGCCCGCCTTGCCGCATCCGATGCGAAGAAGATCGGGGAGCAGGCGAAGCTTATCGAAAAGCTGACGACCCAGAACCGCGAGTTGAAGACCCGCAACGTCGATCTTTGGGCAACCAAGGATGATGCGGTCGAGCGCGCGGAGAAGGTGTTCGCGGCGAACCTCAAGCTGGCTGCTGAGAACGCCGGGCTTCGTAAGCGCCTGTCTCCGTTCACCACCCTTCCCCCGCGTGGCGCGGGTGGTCGGTTCGTCTCGGGCAAGCAGGAGCAGGCGGCATGAGCACACAATGGACACAGGCGGACGCGATTGCACTCGCCTGCCAGATCGAAGCCATTGCCCCGAACTATGGCTGCCACGTCGCGCTAACCGGCGGGCTGCTATATAAGCAGGGCGCTCGCAAAGACGCCGACTTCCTCTTTTACCGCATCCGCCAAGTCGACGAGATCGATATGGCCGGTCTGCTGGCGGGCTTGAAGGCGATTGGCGTCGTTAAGACTAGCGGCTTCGGATGGTGCCACAAGGCTAAGTTCAACGGCAAGCCGATGGACCTGTTTTTCCCGGAAGAGGAAGACGGCGAGTACGAGCGCGCGGACCCGGATGATTTGCCGGATCCCGATCGACAGCGTGATCAGATGATTGACGATGCGGCGTTCTGGGCTTCGGTCGGGGAGTTGGAGGCATGAACCGAGTCGACAACGCGCACTGGTCGGCAGCGAGCCGTATCCAGCGCGAGCGCATCATCGCGGACATGCCTTTCGAGCGCGCCCCTGAGTTCGCCACCCCGCTTCGCACCGTCCTGTTCACCGTCATGGGCGTGACGGTGTTCGCGGCATTCTTCGGAGCGATCCTATCATGACCCCGACCGAGATCAACGCAATCGGCGCCATGCTCCAGAGCATCCGCCACCCCGACGAAAGCGTCGTCACGCTGGCGTTCACCGCGCACGCACCGAACGCCGAGACTTTCGACGGCAGCGTGTCCGTCACCGTCGCCAACCACGTCGACACCGCGACCAGCGAGAGCGTCACGCTCGACTGCGCGCTTCACATGGCCCGCGCCAAGCTGCGGAACATGGCTGAGGCCCGCGTCAAGGCTGCGGCTGACATGAAGAAGGATAAGGCAGCATGAACGCGCAAACCAACGATGTCGCTGCGGTGCTAGAGCGCGCGGCTGAAGTAATTGTCGATAATGGGTGGTGCCAAGGCACATTCTCGTTCGACGGATGCTATTGCGCGCTTGGTGCAATTGCAAATGCTTGTGGCATTGAAGGCTGGAAAGCCAATTTTGCTGAAGGCATGACAGGCCGCGCCGCTCAGCAGTTACGTGACACTATCGACCGAGACGCGGTTGACGAATGGAACGACACCGAAGGCCGCACGCAAACCGAGGTTGTTGCCGCCCTGCGCCGAGCTGCCACGCTCGCCCGTGCAGGTGCAGCATGATCGGCATCACCCTCTTCGCCGCCCAGATGTACATCGACCGCGTAAACCCCTCCGCTAGCTTGGCGGAAGCAAACGCAGCGATGCAGCCGTGCGATCTGGTCGCGGAATACTGCCGAGCCAATGAGCACGCGCAGTACCGCAACACCACCGCCCACGTCGTCACCTTCAAGGGTCGAGCCGTCGAGGTTTGGCCGCGCTGGATGGTCGTCTCCCGTGGTCCTGTTTCCTCTCGTTTGGGAGTTCTGTCGTGACGGATACCATCACCGCGCCCGGCCTGACCGGCTTGCGCGCGCCCTTCCCGCCGCACCAGATCAGCCGCCTGCCGAAGCCGACAAAGGCACAGACCGACAAGGTCAAGGCTGACTTCAAGGCCGGGATCCGCTGCAAGATTTGCGGCACGTGGCATCACCCTGACGTGGTGCATCTCGACTATGTCGGGCACGCCGCGCTGACCAACCGACTGCTCGACGTCGATCCTAGCTGGTCGTGGGAGCCTGTGCCAGATCCCGCGGCGCATGGCTTCCCGGTCGTCCCGGGCGGCATGTGGATCAAGCTGACCGTCGAAGGCGTCAGCCGCTACGGCTTCGGCTGCGCGGACGGCAAGTCAGGAGGCGACGCGATCAAGGAAGTGATCGGCGACGCACTGCGCAATGCCGCGATGCGCTTTGGTGCCGCGCTCGACCTCTGGCACAAGGGTGACCTACATGTCGATGACGCTGAGGAAGCCGCGCCTGTCGAGCAGGCTAAGCCCTTCGTGATCGATGACCACCAGCGCGCGCACCTGATGACGCTTGCCGAGCAGGCCGGCGCGGACATGAAGGGCTTTTGCGAGTTCTTCGGGATCACTGCCCTGCCGCACCTCCCAGGCGACCGGTTCCAGCAGGCAAAGACGATGCTCGAGAAGAAGCTAGCCGCCAAGAAGCCGCCTGCGAACGACCTCGACACCAACATCCCATTCGAGGATGCGCGCAATGGGTAATGAACGCGCCATCATCGGGCATAATCAGGCCCCGGATCCTATAGACACCGCGCTCGCCCCGTTCGGCGATACGCTGGAGGAAGTCGCACTGTGGCTCGACGGCCTGCTGGTCGAGAATGAAGGCCAGCTCGCGGCTACCGACAAGCTGCTCAAGGATCTGAAAGCCGCGCGCAAGGCGGTCGATACCGCGCGCGACGACGTGACGAAGCCGCTCCACGAAATGTGGAAGGCGGAGATCGCGCGATGGAAGCCAACGCAGGACGATCTTGACCGTCAGGTTCGGTGCCTCGTTGCCGCGCAGTCGCCCTACAAGGCCAAGCTGGCAGCGGAGAAGGAGGCGGCACGTGTCGCCGCGCAAGTTGCAGCCGATGCCAAGGCCGAGGAAGCGCGGCAAGCCCACCTCGCGGCGAACGCGGCCAGCCTGGAGGACCAGCGCAAAGCCGACGACATGCTTCGCGAAGCCGAGCAGGCCCGCAAGGTCGCGGCCCGCGCTGGCAAGGACACGGTCGCCGGGATGCGTACGGTTCAGGTCTTCGAGATCGAGAGCCACAAGCAGGCCCTGACGTGGATCGCCACGCACGACCGGGAGGCGCTGACGGCGTTCATCGAGGACTATGTACGCCGCAGTTTCAAAGCCGGCCCGATCGATGGCGTGATCGTCCGTAGCGAAAAGGTCGCGTTCTGATGGCCCTTCCCCAGCGCCTAGCCCCCGATCACTTCAAGCCGAAAGCGCGCATGCGTTCGACAGCTCACCGCGATTGGGTTCGTAGCCATCGCTGCTCGGTCTTCGGCTGCAACGACATGCCGATCGAGGTCGCGCACGTCAGCCGTTCGTGGAGCGGTGGAATGGGCGAGAAGTCGAGCGACGCCATGACGATCAGCCTTTGCCGCGATCATCACAGCGAGAGCCATCGCGGCGAAAAGACCTTCGAGCGCAAGTACGGGTTCGACCTGCTTGCGAAGGCGCGGGAGTTTTATTGCGCCAGCCCACACCGCCAGAAGCTCGACGACCCGTATGTCCGCTGACACCGCCCCCCTGCTCGCCGTTGGGCGCTTCGGCACGCTGGTCCCGGCCAACGATGCTGCTCGCGAGGCGATGAAAGCCGTCAACGGGATCCAGTGCCGGATCGAGATCAAGAAGTCGGGCGCGAACCAGCGCCGGCGGGCATATTATTGGGTGATGCTCTCGGCTGCGGCCGACGCGCTCACCGACATGACCGGCCAGCCCTGGGACAGTGATCTGCTCCACGACGAGCTGAAACGCCGCCTCAATCTTGGCGTGACCTTCACGACACCGAGCGGGGTCGAGGTGTTCAAGGCACGGTCGACGAACAACCGCGCCATGACCGAGCCCGAGCGCGCCCACTGGACCGACCGCTGCGCACACGTCCTGTCCGTCTGGATCGGGTGCGAGATGAGCGAACTGCTCGACGAGGCCACGCGTCGCAACGGTGAAGCGGCATGACCGCGCAAGGAACAGAAGCCGGAACGGGCGAGACCGAAGGGCTCGACGCGAAGCGCGATGGTCCGGTCGACAACGTCGATGCGCCCAACCCACCAAAGCGCTGTCCAATTACAGGCCAGCCTTACCCTACTCCTAGAGACTCTTATGAATCGGAGAGCATCTGATGACCATCGATACGACAGACCAGCAAGCGGTGACGGTTGCGCAGGAGGACCGGGAGGCGGCTGCGAACATGCACGCTTACATCATGCGCGAGTTGGGCGATGCCGCCCCGGCCAAGCTCTTGTGCGATATTATGACGGAGCGGATGAGGACCGGGTGGCACGATAACAGCGAAGGGGTCCAAGCCTTCGCCCGCCATCGCCCCGCCTCTGTATCATCCGCGAGTGTAGAGACGTTGGCGCTACAGGCGATCAAGGTCGTCACCGCCACGGCAAAGGACGGTGCAGCGGGGCTTTCGCGGATCATGGCGATCGCGAACGCTGCGGGCGTGCAGGCATCCTACAACGATTTGCTGCAAGATCCCGCGGTGGCGCTGATCGTCGAGCATCCGCGCACCGAATGGACGCACTTGTTCAAGCCGGATGCGAAGGGTTGCGCAATCCCGCCCGATGGCTGGCAGTGTTCACGCGCTCGCGGCCATGCCGGTCCGTGCGCCGCATCCCCCGAACCTGTACCCGCGACCAATCAGGCGGGAGAGGTGGCCGAACGGGCGCGCGAGTTGGCGCACCGGATCATCTTGGAGTTCAGGCCAAACGGTTGGGAGGCAAAGGAGAAGGAACTGTATCGGCTTTTGCTTGGCAGTTTTGAAGCCGCCCTCGCACAGGTCAAGGCATCATGAGCGGGGCTGTCGAAGGGGTGGCGCTATCGCCTTGTCCGTTCTGTGGCTCATGTGATGTGGTGCTGATCCCTCAGACGGGCTCAGTCGAATGCATTGACTGCGGCGCGATCGGCCCTGGCACGCTTGGCGATGATTGTGCCGCGCTCTGGAACACCCGCACCACACCCCCAGCGCGGTCCTATGCGGATGCGATCGAGGACGCGGCGAAGGCCTGCGAGGACCAGCAGCAAGTGTTTCTGTCCCCGCAGTACGCCACAGGTCAACCGCTGTCATCATTTCACGAGCGTTTCGCGTGCGGGCAGTGTGCCGCCGCCATCCGCCTCTTGTCGCATTCCAGTAAAGGTGTAGAGTAATGGAGATGGCAACTCAGACCATAACCGCCAAGTTTCGGCTACGCGATAAGCACGCGACTGAGCTTAATCGCCAGTCCCGCGTCGTCAATTTTGTGTGGAACTACTGCAACGAGGTACAGAAGAAGGCGGCTCAAGCCGGTCGAAAGTGGCTTACCGCGTTTGAGTTGATGCGGATGACCAGCGGCTCTTCGAAAGAACTGGACGTACACTGCCATACGATCCAGCGGGTATGCTCCGCGCATTATGATGCTCGTCGTACGCACAAGCTTCCTTGGCTTAGGTGGCGTTCGCGTAAATCGCTTGGATGGGTTCCGTTCAACAACAGCTACGTTCATTTCGATGGCGAGTGTTTCGTGTTCCGTGGCGTCCGCTACGAGGCGATGCATCTACGTCCATTTCTTAAGCCGGGCATGCGGTTTGGCGCTGGCAGCTTTAATGCTGATGCCAAGGGCAACTGGTATATCAATCTGCCAGTCGCTGTAGAGTGTGCAGATCCATGCTCAGGCCCATCGATCGGCGTTGACCTGGGTCTTAAGACGCTTGCAACGCTATCCGATGGCGCAAGCATCGTTATGCCGCGCTTCTACCGCGAAAGCGAGATGGCACTGGCTACTGCGCAGCGCGCCAAAAAGACGAAGCGCGCTCGAGCGATTCAGGCGAAGGCGCGTAACCGTCGCCAAGACTTTCAGCACAAGGCAAGTAAGGCATTGTGCGCGAAATACGGGGTCATCATCGTTGGTGATGTGAGCCCGTCGAAATTGGCCAAGACCAGCATGGCGAAGTCGGTTTACGACGCCGGCTGGTCGGGCCTCAAGAGCATGATCCGGTACAAGGCAATTATGCATGGCGGGACATATCTTGAGGTCAATGAGGCCTATAGTACCCAAACCTGCTCTTCGTGTGGCTCGCTGCCCGCGTCGAGGCCGAGAGGTATCGCAGGACTTGGAATGAGGGAATGGGAGTGCAGCGACTGCGGAACGGTCCACGACCGTGACGTAAACGCTGCGCGTAACATTCTCCGTGTCGGGCTGGACACGCTTGCCGAAGGAGCCGCGGCGAGACGGGGGAAACCCCTTATCGCTGAGGAGCAGCCAATCTTGTCGCAGGGAGCCTCGGCATGAGCACCACCGACATCCCCAAGCGCTACGACGACAACGGTATCCGCATGATGCAGACCGGGGCCGAACGTCGCTTACCCTGCGGTCGGACGGTACAGATGCACACGCCTAACCCAGAGTGGATGGCCGAACTGCTGGCAAAGCTTGGCGATGTGCCGGAGGTGCGAAATGGCCAGTAGCTTCGACATCCCGCCGCCCTTCACTGTTCGCACCCTTGCCGATCGGTGGGGGTGCAGCGAAGGCGCGATCCGTAAATTGATCGACACAGATGGCTTGCCGCATTTCAGGATCGGTGTCCTTATCAGGATCGCCGCGAGCGATATCCAGGAATACGAGCAATGCCAGAAGACCCCTACACCGTTCAAAAGCTGCGAGGCGGATTTGCCATCGTCCACCGTGAAGACGGAAAGCGACGACGGATCCAGCTCGAGGCGACGGATCGCCAAAGCGCCGAAGCGGAAGCGCGCCGCAAATGGGCAGCTAGTGACCAGTCGCCGTGGACTGTCTCTCGTGTCGTCGCACACTACCTAAAGGCCAAGGAGGCGGAGGGGATCGCCACCCTCGACCGGCGCCGTGATGCGTGGAAGGCGATGCGGCCATTCTGGGAGCGAATCGATCCGCACATGATCGACCCCCCGATGTGTAAGGCGTATCGCGCTACCCGGCCTGTGTCCGATGCCACCGTGCGGCTTGAGTTGTCCTTGCTCTCGACTGCGCTGGGCATGGTCGCCAAGGACCGCAACATCCCCGAGATCACCAACAAGCCCGATATGTGGCTTCCCCCGGCAAGCGAGCGGCAGGAGCGGCACCTTACGGCCCGCCAGTTCAAGAAGCTCCAGGCGGGCGCTATAGCCCCCCACGCTTCGCTCTATATGGCCCTTGGTGTCTTCACCCTCGCACGCCCTAGCGCGCTGTTCGACCTTCGCTGGACGCAGGTCGACTTCATCCGCAACCTTATCGACCTCAACCCGCCTGGCCGGCGTCAGACAGCGAAGAAGCGGCCGATCGTGCCAATGGGTCCGCTGTTGCGCGAGGCTATGGAAAAGGCCTTCCGCGCGCGCACCTGCGAATATGTCATCGAATCTGGCGGCAAGCCCATCGCCAGCATCAAAAAGGCGTTTCAGGCAGCGGGCAAAAGGAGCGGTGTCCACGCAACGCCCTATACGCTTCGCCATACTGGCGCCGTTTGGTCGGCTGAACAGGGCACACCGATGCCGGTATTAGCCCAGCTTATGGGCCACGATGACGACCGGACCACGCAAAAGCATTACGCGAGGTTTTCGCCGGACTACCTTCGCGGGGCCAGCCAGAGTGTCGAGGATGCGTTCAATGAAAAAGTCCGAGGTTCACCGTGAACCTTCGATCCCTGTCCATATTGGCGCTAAGTCCTTGATAAATGGTCGGGAAGAGAGGATTCGAACCTCCGGCCCCTGCCTCCCGAAGACGCTTCCCCGGAGCGCATATGGCGGTTTTCCGTGGTTTCCGCCCTGTGTGGCGTCCTGTCTGAACGCCTATGTTCCTGTTTGATTCACGGTTCGAGGTTCGTTGTGAACCTGAACCCCTGTCTATGCGCCTCGCCGCTGCAATTCTCGCTCGACCGCTTCCCGGATGAATGCGGGTCGGCCGTAGTTGCCGGCGATCGCGTCGATACGGGCGAGCACGTCAGGCGCGAGCCGAACGGGCACGGGTTTCAGATTGAGCGGAGGGCGTCCCATGCGCGGCTCGTTAGCGGGAGCGGTTTCTGTTCGCAAGAAAACGATACTCTTTTCTGTTGACCGGGTAAACGATGCTGTTTATATAAACGATATTGTTTTGGAGGCAAGTGCGATATGAAGGGTCGGGGTTTTATGGAGATGGCCGTCGAGAGGCGGATCCAGATGGGGCTTCCGATCCTGCCTAAGCATATCGCGCAGGTTGAAGCGGCAAAGGCGTCACGACTGGCGGCACTCGCTGATGTTGTTGTGCCCGAGCGGCGCCCGCAGTTCGTCTACTTCGTTGGTGCTGGCGATTCCGGCCCGGTCAAGATCGGCGTCGCAATGTCGATCGAAGCGCGCCTGATGGCGCTACAGGTCAGCCACTACGAGCCGTTGACGGTTCTCGCGACGTGCCCCGGCAGCATCAAGCTCGAGCGCGAATATCACCGGCGCTTTGCCGATGCGCGGCTGCTCGGTGAATGGTTCACCCGCACGCCCGAGATCGAAGCGGAGATCGCCCGCCTTAACCAGATGGAGCAAGCAGCATGAGCCGTGGTCTGGACCGCTGGGCGGATATGCAGAAGCAAGGTGTATTCCGCGGCATTGCCAAACGCGCTGAACTAGCAGCCAAAAAGGCCGCAGCACGTGAAGTCACCGACGCCCAGTTCCGCGAAAATATCCGCCGTCAGGTTGCGCGCGAAACTCGGATTATGTTTGGCGAAGAGGAGGCCTCACCGCTTCCTAATAATAGGAAACCATCATGAGCCTCCTTCCCTGCCCCTTTTGCGGCTCACCGGTGGTACTCAGCCGCGCTCACGTCACCGGCGAGTCCGACTATATCCAGCATGACCGAAATGCGGCACTGACAGATTGCGGGCTGGACGCCTTCAGCAACTTTGCGATTGATGCTGACGTGTCGGCGCTTTGGAACACTCGCACCCCCACCCTTCCCGCCCGCCTCACCGAGGGAGAAGTAGCGTGAGCGCATGTCGCAAACATACATCCTACGACGGGATCGAGGTCACCCGGCATGCACCATGCGATGCGACCTGCAGCGAACTCGGCACGCTGCGAGCGTACAGTGCCATCACCAAGGACCTCAACGCCGCGCTGTCGGATGCACTTGACCGCCTCGCCCAAGCTGATCGCATGGTTGCTCTATGGGATAAGTGGGAAGGCCGTGTGATTCTGGATCCGGCAAGCTGGACAACGGAAGGCGGCTTCACGGTCACAGGCTCGCTCTACGATGACTACGTGATGCTCCAGACCAAGCGCGGCAAATTCCGGGACAAGGCGCATGGATAACACCCTCACCCCATACGCCTGCCTTAATCAGGAAAGAGATGAAGTATGACGGTAATTCGGGACATGGCCAACGCCATGGCTAACGCGAAGATCGGCAGCGATGAGGGAGATTTCCCGCGGCTGTTCGATATGCTCGATTTCAGCGGCGAAAATAACGCTTGGCTGGTCACGTATGGCTTGGCGCGGGCTGCGCTTGAGGCGCTCCGCGACAGCTTCGCCGATCCCGTCGTTCGCGCTGCTATTCAAGCCGCTCTTGATGAGAAGGAAGCTGGCTAGGGTGGGCGACGGCTATCCGGAATTTCACCGGCCCGGAGTCATCGGCGGGAATCGCCTAGTCCGTTCTTCTCGGGTCACCGCCACCACTTCCGGGCAAGTCGTTAGACCTTCACCGGCGCGAACCCTCTTATTGCAGAATTCGACAGAACATGCTAGCACGGTTTTCTAGTCGTGGCAGCGTGGATGGACACGCAGGTGGGAAAGTCTCCGTTGTGCCGGGGGTCAGTACACACGAAAGCCGGGGAAGCACACAACCCGTCAGGCAGGAAGGCGCAGTCGGTTTCGAGTCCGGCTCACGACTAGATCACCCGCTTCCCTACCTGTCGCATAGCCTCCGACTGTGCCGCCTCTACCAGCGCTTCCTTTGCACCATTGAGCGACAGCGGCGCCTTGGGGTTTGCTGCGATCTTGGCGACAGCGGGGATCAGGACGCGCTTTGCGGCGAAGGTCAGGATCTTTCCGAACAGGCTCATGGTCGTTGCTCCGTAACTGAGATCGGGTCGGCAGGGGTGCCGGTTGGTACAGCCGTTGATTGCTTGACGATGTCGGCATTGGCCTGGGCTAGATTGCGGCCGCTCGAGGTGCTGCCGAACTCGGACTGAACGACCGAGCCGCCCCAGCCGAACACGATGCCGAGCGCGAGTAGCAGGGCTTCGTTGTTACCGTCTGGCACCTTGACGAAGAACAGCAGCAGTAGGCCGATGGCACTGAGCAGGATCGCGGACCACCCTACGATTGTGCGGAAGGTTCGGTCGGTCATGCCCAGCCCCCGTCGCGAAGCGCCCGCTCGAATGCCTGCGCGTAATCCTCGACCAGATCCGCCTTGTCGGTCCCGTTGATGATCCGGCGCGCGTTCATGTATTGCTGCCGTGTGGCCGTCCCAGACGCCGGGAGATAGTCGCTCAGCTTCTTCCCGCTGAACCAGCCGTAATCCATACCCTCGCGCATGATACGCGCTGCTAGGGGTGCCTGCATGGCGAGGTCAGGGCTGCCAACCAGATCAACGCCAAGCTTCGCGCCAGCCTTCACGTAATTGGCCTTCCACGTAAGCTGCACGTAGCCGCGGCCGAAGTAGCGCGCGCCGTCACCAGCGCAGGTGTTGCCGTTCGCGATGCAGAACTTTGGGCGATCCCCCGCGACATCGTACATGCGCGTGTAATAAGCAGGCCCGCCAAACTCCTCGACCGGCTGCATCCGCGTCGCCGTCTCGTGCCAGGCAGTAGCTAGCATGTAGGCGGCGTGGGACAGAGGGGCGCCCTTGCAAGCGTCCAGCAGCGTGTTGATGCCATTGACCTGCCCGACGCTGAGTTTGCCTAGCTGGGCGCGCACCGTGGCGTAGAACGCCGCTGCGTTGGTAAGCTTCGTCATGCCTTGCCTCTCCCGGCCTTGTGGGCCTCCCAATATGCAACCTGCTGATCATTCGCCCGCTGGTGCCGCAGGTCGCGCCAGGTCCGCCCTCCGATGAACAGGATGCAGCCGAAGGTCATCATCGTGGATGCCCAGCCTTCGAATGGCCCGTCGCGCTCCCAAATGACGCCGATGGTTAGGAAGCCGCACCCGCCGACGAGCCCGAGGCCTACGCGCTCGACCACGTTCAGCGTGGTGCGGAGCTGGGTCACCTTGTAGATAACAATCACCGTCAGCACGAAGCGGCCGAGGGAGTTGAGAATGTCGAAGATCACGCTGCGTCCTCCTTGCCGAAAATGCGCTCGAGCACGGACTTGCTGCGTCGGATCAGGACGGGTAGAAAAGCATTCGCGCCGGTGGCGCCAAGATAGGTGAAGAAACAAGCCGCCCGCAGGTTGTTCAGATCAACGCCAGCGATCTCACCGACCAGATACGGCACGGCGAACGCGGCAAAGCTCGATCCGACGAACAGCGTCAGCAGGACTTCGCCCCAGCTCATGCTTTTCCACGGGAGAAGGGATAGAGCCGTCACCGATCCTGCGACCGCCGCCATGACGATGTACAGGATGCGGAAGTGGCTTTCCTGATCAGTCACGACTGAGCCACCTTCGAAATGAGCCGCGCAAGGAGCCCTTGGGCAAAGCCGCCCAGCCGATGAAGGCGAGCGCTATTAGACAACCGATTTGCAACTTTACGCCCCCCTATCAGGATGAAGACGGCCACTTGAGCCAGAAGGATTTTGTCGAGCCAGAATGTGTAGATCTCGTCGCCGATGAGAGGGCGCGCCGGGTGCATGCAGAGATGCGCGATGCAGAGCGCGAACATCGTCCAGCCCCACCAGCGGTTCCAGCCGATCCGCACCGACGCCCAGCCGAGCGCTAGGTCGGCGATAGCCCAGAGGTCGACCGTGCCGATTGGCAAGCCGGCCGCGCGAATGACCGCCTGGGGCGACATCGCGGCGTAGGTCCACTGGATGAACAGCCAATTGAACGTCAGGCACAGAGCCAGCAGCGCAGCATTGGTGCGGTCACCTTTCGGCGCATGCGCGGCGAAGACGATCGCCAGCACGCACAGGCCGAAGTAGATGACCGCCTCGCCACTCACCGGGGCGGAACCGTTGGGCCATGACCACCACTGAGCGCCTGCGGTGCCGTGCTCGGCCGCTGCGCCGCCAACTGCTTGGCGACTTCGGCCTTGATCAGATCGACGATCTCTTCACGCTTCATGGGTGTTCTCGCTCATGCTGGATAGCGCCAGCTCGCAGGACGATACGGCCATCACAGTCGGCACATCGACCAAGCGAAAAGCATCTCCGCTTGCTGCGACCTGCCTAGAGCTGACGGATGCGTCGGGTCGGAGATGCTCACCGTTTCGACGCCGATTGAATCGACAGCGTCGGTAGAGGTGCTGAACACCGCCTTGGCGTCAGTGACCTGGAACAGCAGCCGCACGTAAAGCTTGGAGCTTTCGCGGCCGGCATATTCTGCCAGCAGCAGGCGCGCCATGGTGACCAAGTCGGTCCACACCGATTCCGTCGCCTGCCCCGGCACTGCTATCGCAACATGCGTGTTGGGATACGCAGCGTTCCATGCGTCAGCCTGCTCGATGATCGCCGCGGCTGCCGTCTCTGGCGTGCCACCACCGCCCCAGAGATCGTTCATCCCCAAGCAGATCACCACCTGGTCCGGTGCCGTGCCGCTGAGAAAATTGGTGACATAGAATGTCGGGCTGTAGACCCCAGAGAAGTTACGGAACGGGTTATAGTGCCACCGAGGCCCGTACTGCCCGACGTTACCTAGAGCCTTATACTCCGTGACAGAGGCAGCTATCTGGGCAGTGACGGTGCCGGTGTATCCGGCGCCGCCATCCGTGATGGTGATAGCGCCGGGGACGCCGCCAGACACCACGATGCGACCGCGGGCGCGGCGCGAGCCGGCGAGATTGTCGCCCTGGTTCTGGAACACCACGTCCCAGGTGCCGTTAGCGTAACCGGTCCCGCCCGATGCCGTGGCTGCGGTGACAGCCCCGCCGCTGCGCGTGACGTTGATCACCAAACCCGAACCGCCGTCCGGACGCAGCGAGAACACGTCGTAGATCATGCCGTAGCCTGGGTGGTTCGGTTTGGCGGCATTGGTGGTGTAATTGGTCGCCATCCAGTTCGGTCGGCCCTCAGCGAGCACACCGCTGCCGCCTTGGCTCGCCAGCGTTCCGACAAACACCGGCGACACACCTGCCGCTACCAGCTTGTCGCGCGTTGCCGTCGCCATGCCGTAATCCGTCAGGCTGTCGCCAATGAACAGTATGCGGGGGGAGCCCGTCTTAGCTGGCGCGGACGAATAGAAAGTGACGTTGCGACGCCGGAACCCGCCTGTCTCGTCCGTGCCACGTCGTTCTGCAAAGATCTGCCCGGCGCCGCTGAAATCGGCCCCGTCAAGCCGCAGCATCGGCGTACACTCACGGCCAGCACGCGTGCCGTTTTGACCAATCGCGGTGATGCCCCATTCGGAATGCCCGCGCTCCAGCGTCATACCGTCGCCAAGCAGCTTCAACGGCCGGCCTTGGATCAAGTCATAGGAGGACGAGGCGAGTAGCGTGATGCTGGCGCCGCTTGCATATGTGCCCCAGTTCGACCAGTCGACATCGAGCGGAGCCGCGTCAGCGAGGATAAGCCCGAAACCGGAATAATATACCGTCTTGCCCGCGATCGGCTGCGTCAGCAGGATCAATTTGTCGATGTTGTCAGTGAGCGCCGTATACTGTCTGCGCAAAGTGATCCGCCGAATGTTCTCGGATACATCGGTCTGCGTAACGACGGTTATGCCATCGGTGCTGCTAATGCCTTGCGGCTGGCCTCCGTCGTCCTGGATGGTTGAAAGCAGGACATAAGCGCCAGAAAGCATACTCCACGCATCAGCCGGGGCCTTGCGGATTAGATAGCTCGCCGAGACCCAATCCCCGTTGCCAAATGACTGGTCGGGCGTCAGCGTGATTAGGAAGTACACTCCCTGGTCTGCCGACTCCACCTCGGCTTCATAATTGATGCCGAGGCTGTTCAGGTAGCTGTTAGCCGTCTCCACGATTTGCGGCGTTGGTATCCCTGGGAACCACGAACCTTGGCCAGAAGGCGCTCCAGCGGGCAGATTGCCACCGATCGGGAACGGCACCAGCCCCACGGCTGGCGGGTTCTCCAGCGCGGCGATACGAGCCTCGATCGCGACGCGGGCGGCAGGATCATAATCTCGGTAGTCCAGATCCGGGCTGAACTGCGGCGACGCGCCGATGCCAAGCGCGCTCACACTGATAGTTGACGCAGACGTGTTGGTAACCGTGACGAACGCATAGTCGAGACGGTTGCCGATTGCGATATTCTCGAGTTGCCCACCGACGACATATCGACGCGTGTTCGCGTCGATGTTCTCGGTCTTGAGAAGCAAAGCCGGGTTGGAATCAATGAAGGCCTGCTGCCCCGCCCCACCGATCGGCACTGTGCCCATCGCGATAAATTCGGTCGAACCAGACTTTGCCGGGTAGGCCTGTCCCGCCTGCCGAGTAATGATGAGCGACGTGATGATATTGTCGCCACGGATTGCGGGTTCGTCGAGCGATCCTGTTCGGAACGTGAATGTCTGGCCGGCTGCAAGCACAACCTTGCTCTTGACGCCGCGGGCGACCAGCAGAGGGTCGGATTCTTGCAGCGCAGGGATGATTGCGCCCGCAGGGGGGGTGGTTACGAACGAGGCCCCGTTCGTCAGGCCACCGTTAGGAAGATCGCCACCGATAGCAAAGGGCGTCATGCTCCCCTGGGCTTTTTCGGCCGCAATCACAGCCAAGGCGGCTTCGTCTCTTGCATCTTCCGCGGCAGCGAGTAGCGGCGCGATCAACGCCTCGGCAGCCGCGGGGTCGACGCCGGCAACAGCCGCAGCAGCGATAGCAGCCTCGATTGGAAGCGCTATTGCCCGGATCTCACTCTTTACCGGTTCATGCGCACCTGACGCGGGAACACCCATGACCGGGTTGTCGCGAAATGCCTGATTGAACTTTTCGCTGATCTCACCCACGACATTCTCCGCTTGCGTCGCGGTGACGCTAAGGAGAGCGCAAGTTCAGGCTTGCCGCCGTCAGCCTGTGGTGGTGTTTACGACGGTAGGTTCAGACCAGTCGGACAAGCGCCCATCACCAACCGAATACGCCACCTCGACGTTGATGTTGCTGGCGAGCGGCACGAACTCGGTCGTGAACGACACAGCCGGCCCCGGATCAGCGTCCGCATACTCGCGCTCGTTCCAGGATCCAGAGACGCCGACACGCCAGCGGGCAAACCATGTGACATCCGCACGGTCGGGACCGGTAGCAGCGATCAGGACGCGAGCCCCGGTTGCGGTCTGGCCAGGCGTCGGGTCGACCGGTTCTTCGCCTTCTGGGGTCGTTCCCACCGCGCTGTAGGTGGCGGTTGCGGAGATGATCGTAGGCGTCTCCAGCGGCTCGGCTGCAATGGTGTTGCCGACAGGCGCTGGCTCGCCTTCCTCAGTTGCCGGGTTCCACGCGTCGGCATTCGGATCCGCGAGCACCCATGAGAAGCTGACCTGCCCGGTGGTCGGATCGCGCTTCACGGGTGCCTTGACCTGCACGACCTCGTCGAACCCGATCTCTGGCAGAACGAGGCGGATGTAACGCTGCCCCAGAATCTTGCGGCCAGTCGATCGCAGCGAGCACGTCCCACGCTTGCCGGCCATGGCTTCCGAGAACGCACGCTTGGCGAGACGTCGGGCCTGTGAGTGCGACGGCACCTGATTAGCCAGGCCGCTCGAGGCCAACTCCTTGCCGCGCCGCTCGATATCGTCCTCGTCAACCCATGGATCGGTGTCGACCGTGTTGTAATCGTGAAGCGCCGAGACATAGGACAACGGGATCGTGTTGACCGCGTTCTCTTCCTCGATCCCGTCCTGCACCGAATAGGAAATCACATCGCGATCGTCGACGGTCACGCTGGGCGGACTGTAGCGGCCGGCATAGACCACCAGCGCCATGTCAGCGCGCGGGCTCATCCAGCCGTCACAGCAGGCCAGCAGCGACGCCACGACAGCCTTATGCTCGTCGGTGTGCTTGTGGACGACGCAGCCGCGATAGCGCGCCTCTGTGCCGCCATCCTTGAGGGGGACAGCCTCGTCGCACACGTCAGCCGCAGCGGTCCAATAGGCCAGCGTCGGAGCGAAGTGGATCGCCCACGACTTGTTGTCCCGCACCAACAGGTAATGCGCGAGGTGCAGGATCGCGTTCTCCGACCATTTCCACGTCAGCGGGTCGCCCACCGACTGCGTCGGATCGCGCCAGTCAAACACCGGCTGCATCTTCATGACGAGGCTGAGCGGCATCTGGTTGGGACCGCCGCCCGAATAGACCTTTTGGTAGTTCTTGGTCTTGACCGCCTTCCACATCACGAACCCGGTCACGATGCCGTCGCCACGATGGTCGGCGGTCCAGATCGTTGGCACCTTGGCGATCACGGCCTCAAACGCGGTATTGGTTGCAGCCCCTAACGTCGTTCCGATCTGCACCGTGTCGCTGTTGCCGAATTGCCCATCAGGCTGCTCGGCCACGAACCCGCTGCCGTTGATCGTGACCAGCTTGTCCCCAAGGTAATAGCCGATGATGCTATCGATGCGGCCGTGGTGGAAGGCGCCGACATCAACCGCTGTACCATCGCTGGCGGTGACGTAGAGCAGATAGACGATGTGGCTGCGCTGGATGCCGTAGCCCGACGACCTTGGCGGCACGGTCATCTTGATTGCGTTCTCTGCCTGCTCCGACCGCTTCGAGGGCGTCAGGATGCTCGAAACGAGGCTGTTCGCGCCGGATACGATCGTCGCGCCGCCTGCCAGCACCAAACCCTTTGCCACGAAGACGCCGACCGGCCCGCCGATGATCGAGCCGATAGCCGGCGCTGCGATCTGGAGCGCGAAGCCCTTGATGATCGTACCGAGGGACTTGCTCATGGTCGCCAAGCCTTGAAGATATGGGCCGGCCCGAACTCGATGCCCGACAACGCGAGCGACGCCCAACGCCGGCCGGTGAAGATCGCAAGCACCTGGTTTGAGCCGCAGGTCGACGCACGGCTGATAACCGCGACGTCACCGGCTTGCGGATCGTCGGATACGGGGATGCCGACGTGCTCCATGCCCACCGTCCACAGCGCGACCAGCCCGCCACCATCTCGAATGCGACGCAGCGCGGAGAACTCGCTATCGTAGGGCTCCACAGTCACCATCGGATCGGCATGGCCGCGAGCCATGACCCAGCGCGCCACGAGTTTGCAGCAGTCTAGGCCGGGCTCGGTGCCCCAGCCCCAGGGCTGCTTAAGCGCCCATTGCAGGTATTCGGTGAGCTGCATCAGTCCGAAGGCCCGAAGCGGCGTGACGTTCCGTTCGTGATTCCTGCGACGTGGTCACAGATCCGGTCTGTCGGCGATCGGCGCTTTTGCCCGGCCGCGGTGTAAAACGAGGCTGGCGCCTTCGAGCGGTCCGTGTCCGATGACCCGATACTAATCGTGATCGACCGGCTTGTATGGGATCCGTTGGCGGTCGGGAAGTCGCAGCGCAGCGCGGCAAGCCATTCGACTTCGGTGACCTGCCAGTCGTCGTCCTGATAGGCTATGCCGATATGAACGGGCGCGCCTTTTAGGCTATCGGATTCCTCGGCAAACAGGCGTACCGTTTCCTGCGAAACCCCCGAGACACCGACAGGGATACGCAGAGCAGTGCCGTTGATAACCTGCTCAAGCTCGGGGATCTCGACCAGCTTGCCGCCCCCGAGATACTTGGCCGGTTCGCTCTCGATACTATCGGCCGGAATGATGATTGGAGCCGCGCCGGAACACACGCGCGCGACGGGATCCGTGCCGATCCGCAGCAGCAGGATCCGCTTCATAGCTCAGGATCGCGCATGTCTTCGACCATCGTGATCGAAGCGGACGACCAGATGCCCATGCTGAGCGCGTTCGTAGGCTCGGATGACCGGCGCATGACACAGCGCGGGTTGTCGAAGTCCAGCACGTCACCGACAGCGATGCCGCCACGGATCGGCGGGTGGAAGCTGATGCGCTTGCCGCCCGTGATGTCCTCGACGGTGCCGATCTCATAGGCCCGTTCCAGCCATGTCGAGTGAACATGCGTGAAGCGCTCACCACCGATCAGGGCGCGCTCGGACGTGATCGCGATATCGAGGATCGTGCAGTTCAGCCCGCCAGTCTGCCCGTTGACCACCGCCAGCACGGTCGATGATGCACCGTCGCTGATATACTCGCTGCCGTCGCTAAAGGGCGTGCCGTCGCTATGCGGAACGGTAACGCGGTCGAGCACAGGCTGATGCCAACGGTCACAGAACGGAACGATGACGCGGCGCCCGCCAGCTAGGCCCGCATTCGCAGCGCGCCATGCCAACGTCTCGGCGCGCTCGTCTTCCGACCGCCCGCCAAAGTCAGCCTCGCTCCAATCGCCCTGCCAGTATCCCCCACCGCTCGTTTCAACGACGTCCTGAATGCCGGACAGCGAAGTGCCGCCATCAACCTCGGACCCGACGACGCGGATATCCTGTTCGGAAAAGTGAAATTGGCATAGGTGGAGAACGCGCAACGCCATGCGCGGACGCTATGGCTGGGGACGGCTGGCGATTACCGCCGTCACGTCCCCAGCGTTTCGGATTTGCTCAGCCGGGCTGGCGTGTCGCTGAGTGCCTGACGGTATGCCACGCCCCCCGCCTGTGCCGCGCTCTGTTGCGAGATACGCTGCATGTCTCGGTAGAGCTCGCGCGTGACGACGGCCCCTTTCAGGTTGAATTGAGGGGCATGGATGACCGTCGTTCCACCACCGCGCTGCACCGCCTGCGTCTGCCCCAGAGGGATGACTGTTCCGCCCTGCGCACCCATACGAAGCAACTCAGCACCGGACCCGCGTCCTTCGTTCACCCGCACCGTTTGCCCTGGGCCGACATAGCCGCCGGACGCGCGGCCGAACATCGACAATGGACTGCCGCCCTGGGAGCCGCCACCAAATGCCGCACCGAGGCCCTTTGCGATGTTGCCGAACAGTGACCCGGCGCCACCACCGCCAGAGGTAAAGCTGGCGATCGTGGCTTGCGCTGCGACCAGCGCCAAGGTGCGCAGGGCTTGGTCCTTGAAGTTCCGCCACAGCCCAGTCGTGCCTTCCTGGAACAAGGACTCGTACAGCCCGGCAAGCTGATAGACATTGCGCTCGCGGAGATCCTGCGCGCGTTCCTCGGCATCGGTTTTGGCCTCAAGCTCCGCGTCGCGGGCCTTGTCATAGTCCTTGCTGATGTCGTCGAGCGAGGATTGCCCTTCGTCGCCAAACACCGAACGGAAGTTGCGCGACGACCGTTCAAGATCCTCCGCTTCGGTGCGGATCAGCGTACCGCCGCGCTGGTCGATCGCCAGCAGGTCCTTGCGGATTGCTGCGATCAGGCTGCCGGCGCTGTCAGCGTCATTCCCGGCGCGCGCGGTGGATCGCCCGCCGCCCGTCGCGCGCTGTCGACTGCCGCCAACTCCGCCACCAGTGGACGGTGCCGCAGCGGTGCGACGCCTGGCAGTAGGGCGCCGGACGATCCCGGCTTCGTTCACCGAACCGTCAGCGTTGCGCGGCACGACGTAACCAAGCCCCTCCAGACGGCGAGCAGCGCGGTCGCGACGGCTAGCGGCATCCGAACGACGCGTGCCCCGGTCGAAGTTACCCCCAGCGTTCGCAAGTGGCGCGTCGGCTCCGAACTGTCGCCCGAACAGCCGGCGGTCGATCGCGTTCGCCTGGTTCTGCAGGTTGGGCAGGATGTTGCGAGCGCTGTCGATGCTATGCAGGAGTGACGAGATCTGCTCGCGCACGCTGTAAATGCGGATTCCCAGCGCGTCGAACACCTTGGCGGCATTCGCGTCGAGCGGGTCAAAGACGTTGCCGAGACCATCGAACACAGCCCGCGCATCGGCGCCGAACTGCTCAGCCTGGTCGGTCATGCCCTTGAACGTCGCCGTGCCGGTGCCAAGGAAGGCCACAAGTGCGTTAGAGAACTGCCCGCCTTGGTCGAACTTGCCGAAGGTGGTAACCGCGGCATTCTCGATGACCTGCATCGCGTCGCCGAAGGTGACAGGCACCTGCTTGAACTCCGCATCGATGCCCGCGGTGAACTTGCGGTCGGTCAGGGCCCGGAACAGCACGTCGGACGTGATCTTGCCTTGCTCAGCCATCGTGCGGAGCTGCCCGATCGGCACGCCCAGCGACTGCGCGAGCAAGCGCGCGATCCGGGGGCTAGCCTCCATGATGCTGTTGAACTCGTCGCCGCGCAGCACGCCGGACTGCAGGGCCTGGTTGAACTGGAGCGTCGCTGATGCTGCCTCTTCTGCACCCGCCCCGCCGATCTTTAGAGCCTCGGCGAAGGTCTGGGTTGCTCGAGCGGCATCGCTCTGGGTGCGCCCGGTTTCCTGCGAAGCCCTGATGAAGCCGCCATAGAGCTTCGTAGTGGCCTCGAGTGAGGTGCGGGTCAGGTCGGAGATGCGCTGCACATCGGTTTGCGCCTGTCCGAACGTCCCGAACGTCGCGGTTGCAAGCTTCAACTGGCTTTCGAGCTGCTTCGACTGATCAGCAAGCGAGGCCATCTCACGAATGACCGCGCCCAAGGCGAAGCCACCGACGAACCCGGCGATACGCTGCCCCATCGACGAGAAGCGCTCACCGATACGCGCCGTGGAACGCTCAGTCTGGGCTTCCAGCGACAGGATAGACCGCTCCTGCCGATCAAGCTGATTACTGACCAGCGTCGTCGTGGCGCGGATCTCGTTCTGGTACTGTTTCACGTCCGCGCGAAGCTGGAGGATAACAGGATCGATTTGAGGCATGCGCGCAGGCTCCTTGCCGCTTAGGGCTAGTGTGTGGCAGGCTCCCCGCTTACCGCCGCCAAGGAGGCCTCATGGCAAGCGACACAGGTCAACGAAACACGATCCTACTCGTTGGCGCCGCGGTCCTTGGCTTGGTGGTTGTCGACCGCGCGTTTAACGGAGAAACACCCGACGCCCCGGAGATACCGGCCCCCGTCAAGGCACAGCCGGCACCTGCAGGACCGAGCCCGGCTCTGATGAAGATCCGCGCGGAGCGTGAGGTCAGGGCGGTTTTGAAGGATCCCGACTCGGCGTCTTTCTCTGGCTTGGTAGCGCACACCTCACCAGCGCTAGCTGTTTGCGGGTATGTGAACTCCAAGAACGGATTTGGCGGCATGACTGGCAACCAGCGGTTCATCTCTGGTACGATCACCGCGCTAGAGGAGCAGATGCCCCGCGGCGAAATGGACAAGCTCTGGGACAAGGTCTGCTAGCCCTGCTTGAACTTGGCCTTCATGAACTCACGGAAGTCGGCTGAGGCTGGCTCCGGCTTATCAGCCTGCCCGGTATCGTTGTGGGCCTCGACGCTTTCGAGGAACTCGCCCAGCGTCGTGTCACCCCAGTCCAGTCCGAGCTGCCCGCAGGACGCTAGGACTTGTCCGCGGCTAAGGGGCTCTGCTTTGCCTGCTCGGCTTTTTTTTTGAGCGTCGCGCCGGAAAGCGTGTGCCGCGCGATTGCCCAGGCGACCGGCATGAACTCGTCGTAGTCCTTGCCGTCGACATACTCGTCAACGAGGTTCGCAGCATCGATCGACGATATCTTGACCGTCTCGCCTGATATCTCAGCCTGCCCGCCATACTCAGCGGCTTTGCGGATCAGGTGGTAGGCGTCGGTGATGCTGGCCGTTCCGCCAATCAGATAGACCGGCGCCTCGGTTGCCTTGTCGAGCCCGATCGAGCCGCTCAACTCATCATACAGAACGCCAAGCGGTTTGTTGCAAAGCCGCTCGACCTCGACGATGCCCTTCATGGGCAGGAAGAACCGATAGCGGCCGTTACCGAACTGGATCAGGACGCTACGCTCAGCGCCAGGCGCGGTCATGCAGGTGCGCCAGCAGTCCAGCTCAGGCCGTCTTCGCCAGCGATGGTGATCTCAGCGGTGCCTTCTTCGCCGAGCGTTTCGTTTGCCGCGGTCATGACGCCGCGTCCGTCGCGATAGCCGATCGTCGTGCCGGTGCGAACGCCAGCCGTGAGAGCGTCGTCATACTGGCCGTAGAGCAGGCGGAAGTCGGAGTGCGCGCCCAGCGTGTCCTCGTACAGATCCATCTGGTCGACATTGACCAGGCCGGAGCCGGTGACGTCCCACTGCTGATTGTTGACGCGGACCTTGCGGCCCGGGATAGCTGCAGGTGCAGCGCAGTCGCGACGGAAACGATCGGTCGTGTTGACGGTCTTGTTCACGGTCGCCGACTCGATGCCGCAAAGGGTGGTGTAGACCGATCCGACCTTCACTTGGACGACGATGTAGTCCGGTTCGTTCGGCACCGACATGTGGTTTTCCTCGACTGTTTAGCAGTCGGTAGGAACAAATGGCTTAGGCTATTACCGCCATCAGTGGGCGCCTACGCGCTCTTGCCACCGTCGATCGGCGTGAGCCTCGCGCGGGCGGCAGCCCGGTTGCGTTCGGTTGCAGGTTCGGCGCTGGCCTCGATGATCAAGCAACGGATCTGGTGCGCCGCCATGGGCTGGCCGTTGGCTTCGCACTCCTCGGCCGCATCTAGAATCGTGCCGTCGTCGATCAGGCCATTGCGGATCATAGCCGTCAGCAATGCAACGATGGCGGGTTCTTCCATGCCGGGATCCTACCCTATGCCGCGTTAAGCCGCTAGTACCCGGGCCTCGACTGATAGGACGGCATGATAGGCGGATTCCTCGTCCCCGTCGCGCAGCAGCCGCACCGAGCGCACTTTCAGCCGGGCGGACCAGCCGCCATCGATCGGTACGCGCTTATTGTGGATCGCGATCTTGAACGCGGTGCCCATCCGTGACGCCTGGTCTTCCGCGGTGTCCAGCACTACGGCACCCTGCATCTTTGGCTTGGCGAAAGCGTGCAACTGGAAGGTGACGATCGCGCCATCCCCGCATGACACGTCCAGCGCGGTCGACTGAAACGAGTCCATGCGCGAGAAGGGCCAGGACGGAGTTGGAGGCGTGGTGCTCGGGTGCATGTTGGGCGCGGGGACCAAGGCCACAGATGCAGGATCCGCCTTGAGATGGGTCAGCGTTCCGCGGCGCACTTCTCTTATCAGGTCGCCGGCCATTATCCGCCCCTCTTTGCTACGCGCTTTACTGCCTCGACGACCAGACGCTCAACGGCGTCGCGCTCTTGATCACGGGCTGGCGCCATGAACGGGCGCGCTTCCATGCGACTGCTTCCCAGCTCGAGCGCAGCGGAGTAAGGCGCATTGCTGCTGACCTCGACCAGCAGCGGCGCGACCTGGACGTTCTCGATGTTGTTGCCGAGCACGCCGGTGTCTTGGTTCGGAGCCGATCCGGGGCTGCTCGCGACATGGAATTTGCCGCTGACTGCGCCCGCGGTGATGCTGATTTGTGCGGTGACACGGATGCGGTCACCTCCCGCGAACAGCGCCTTGCCGACTTCGCGCTCCATGGAGCCACCGGACAGACGCTTGAGGCGCGCAATATGTGCCTTGCGGCCGGTCATAGCCATGGCCCGACATCACCTTAGACGCCGGGCCATGTTGCCGCCATCACTTGGCCGCGGGAGTGATCACCATAGGCGCAGCAGCAGGAACGACAGCGACCGACACGTCCTCGTCGATGAAGGCGTTGACGGGCGTGCCGAGCGGGATCTCAGCGCTGGTGCCCGTCATGAAGAACCCGGCGACCGGGAGCAGTGCAACAGCACCGACGACGCCAGCCGTGCCCGTCTTGCCCTTGTCGTCGATCGATCCGGTCATGCGGATCTGGCGCCCGTTGGCGCGCACGTACAGCACACGACCGTTGATGCGACCAGACTTGCCCCACATGCCCTTGTTGCGGACCTCGGTGATCTCGCCCGTCGCGGGGCTGCCAGCCGGGATGACGACATTGCCGTCCACCATGATCGCCTCAGCCGTTTCCATTTGGAAGCGCTGCCCGACCTTGAGCTTCTTTTCCTTCGTGGTCAGGCCCTCAGCCATCTTGAGAGGAACCGACGTGCCGGCGCGCAGCGTGCCCGACGTGGTCGCGGCAGTTGCGAGCGGCGCGGCCTGCCCGAAGGCTGGTGCGGCGATGGTGAGTGCGCAGGCGATGATGCCAATGGTTAATTTCATGTTCTTCCCCCCTAGACAACAGCCCCGAGGGCTGAAAGGATAGGAGTGTGGCGAGACTTGTGGATTCGGTCAATATTACTATTGAACCGTTTTAGCTTAGGCTGCGCGCCCGCGGCATAACCAGTGACTTCCCATCGGATCCTTGCTTACCGATTGCACGCTGTAGGTTCCCGCGTTCGGGCCTGCCGTGACTTCTACGGTAGCGTCGGTGTCCAATTGCCCGTCTAGAGTCGAGCACAGCACCAGCAGCGCGACGTCAGTCCCAACATAGCCTACCTCCGCACGCATCGCCTGCGTTGCCGCGTCCACCTGCGCCATGCACTCGAGCTCGATCGGCAAGCCCGGCTCGCTGATGCTCCCGCCATCGTCATAGACCGGCGTGCCAGGCCAGTGCGCGATCGCGGCTTGGTAAGGCCCCAGCCCCACCTGCGAGAACGCCACAGCGATGTTGGCGAAGGCGTCAGCGATGCTCACGACCAGCAGATCCCGCTTGGCTCGACATAACCGACCAACCTCGGCCCTCCCAAGTTGCGACGGAGCAGCACGGCAAATTCTTGGCCGTAGGAGGTCGACGAGTATCCGCCTGACGCCGACCGGTTAGCCGCGGCCTCTGACACGGCGACGTCCATGCTGGCACTGCGGAAGCGGGTCACGCCGGACGGCAGTTGCTCCCCGGCATCGAGCGCAAGCCCGGCCACCTTCCCCGCCGCCATGTTGTGCGCAGCGAGCGAGAGCAGGCCGATGTCGTAGTCGTCACCCCAATCCGGCTTCACGATCCGCGTGGCGTCGACCAGCCAGTAGGCGATCACGTCGTCACCGACGTTGGCGAAGGCTGAATAGCGGAGCCGCAGCGATGAAGGGTCGGACATGGCTATGTCATTGACCTTCTCGTGGCAGATTATTGCCGCCGGTAGACACCGCACCAACGCGGGTTCATTTGGCAGCGAGTCCTGCTATGATGGCGCTATGCCTGATCCCGCCCCCATGGACCTCGAAAACATGCGGTCCCTTGGTATCCGGACCATAGATCTGATCTGTGGCTGTGGACGGCATAAGGAGGTCAACGTCGACCAGTTCGCCGGATCCGAGGCTGTGCCGTCGATGACCCGGTTCTTCCGGTGCGGGGAGTGCGGCGAGCGCCCGAAGACGGCGCGGCCTGGGCGGCTGCATCGGAGCCCGGCAGGATCAACGACGACGATCCGATCAATGAACCTGACCGAAGATCGCTACCTTCCGGGGACGAGGCGCTGCTCGACTACTAGCGCCCCGCCATCATCTTCACGTAATCGGAAACCGTGACCGAAGCGCGCGTGCCCTTCTTCGGCTCTAACTTGAAGATGTAAGACTCGGCCCACGCGCGACCGCCGCCCCAGACCGTGGTCCCGCGAATAACGTCACTATTCGCCTTGATGCTGGCCATAAAGTTCGGCCCGACGACGTTGCACGAGGTGAACAGGCCCCGGTTGTTGCCGAGGCCAAATTCGGTCACATACGCCTGCAGGCCGCGCTTGCGCAGACCGTCCGCGAAGACTCCTAAGCCGCCATCACCCGAGTTCGTGTTGCAGCCGGGTTTGAAGCCGCTGCCGCCCTTATCGAGGTAACGGTGACCGCTGAAATACGTTTTGTTCAGCGGGTCATTGATACCGCCCACCCGGTCCAACGCGTCCCCCATGCCCTCGGCTGGGAACCGCGCACCCTTGAACTTCGTAAAACGAGAGGTGGAACTGTAACCGGGGCTGCCAAACAAGATCGGGTTCGTAACGCCATTGGCTCGGAACAGGACCACTGTATCGCGAGTGTCCTGCGCCGACACCATCCATGGATTGCTGCCGGCCGGATAGCCCTTCACCGGCTCGTTCGCCAATTCGATCAGCGTGTCGGCGCTGAAGGACGGCAGGATCGGGCGCCAGAACGCCCAGGCATCGGCTGCGGAGTGGCGGGTGTAGTCGTGTCGATCGAGGATGACCTTCGCACCCTTGCTTTGCGCGTAGGTTACGATCTCCGCCACTACAGCGAGCTTGGCCGGGTCCGTAAGGTGCGTGTCCAGCACCGGGATACGCAGCAGCCGATAGCCCGTAGCGATATACCAGTCGACGTCCTCACGGTTGGGGCAGAGTGCCACAGTGGTGGCGAACTCGCAGCCCGATAGGTTGGCGCCAAATAGCTGGTGCGTTGCGGCTGGCGCAGGTGATGGTGTGGCAGTCGAAGCGCAAGCTGGTGCGTCGACGGGGGCGTAGACGTAGCCCTTCCCTGCCACCTGCCCGACAAAACGGAGCTTTGTCGCGCCAACCGTCTCAAAGTCGTTTCCGGCCGAGGCGGAGCGGCTGCGATCGTTCCACGCAAGCCAGCCCTTCGCGCGCGAGCCGTCCTTCATCAGTTCACGGCCCATCGACTTCTTGAGCACCAGCGTGTCGCCCGCGCAGACGGTGTATTGGGCGGGCGGGTTAGCGCCCGTCACGATATGTTCGGCCTGCGCGATCACCGGGGAGGCCATCATCATGCAGACTGCAGCGAAGATACTCCGGATCATTCGTCTTTCCTTCGCTTGGAGTATTACGCCGCTGCCATAAGTGGTGCAGCTTCAGCCGCCATCGCGACATGTCCGCCAGTCGACGGATGCGTTTCATCACTGGCAAATCCGTTTGCGGTCCCGTTGACCTTCCATTTGAAAGGGTCGGTGCCGCGAATACTATTGAACGGGATCACAAAATCGCGCGTGATCGTGATCCCGTTTACCGAGTCCACACCAGCGATGATGTTCTTGTTAACGATGTCTGGCTTGCCGCCAGAGACCCATCCCGTGTTGTAGGTCTGATTTTCCTCCGTAACCCATTGATCAGTTGATGCAGCTCGCGGCAGATACAACGGCATACCAATTTTGCAGCCCGGCGATCGAGTGCGCATCTGCGCCATGATCCCGTTTAGTCTATTTTCTAGAGCAGCATAATCAAAGCTTGCCGACACCGCTTGACCAAAATCATTCGTCCCATAGAAAAGGATGAAGCGGCTTGCGAATTGATACCAATAGTCAACGTTAGGCGCATTGACCCCTGACGTGCTTTCGGTCGCTGTGACGGCCATGTTCATTGACGCAACACCATTCAGACGGCATGCGCGAATGAACCATCCAAGTTTGTTGCCGCCGTCGTTGACGTTCATCGTAATGCTGTCGCCACGGCTAAGCCATGCGATCGCGGTTGCAGGATTGACCGGCTCAATTAGACAGATCGGCACCATTCCGCCTACGCGGACATCGCCTGCTGTCCCGGTCAAGGTATAAGCGCCGGTGCCAGTCGTGTTGCCGAGTGTCGTAACCGAAGGATCATAGAAAGTGGTCTGCTGACCAGCGTATTCAGTCCGCTGTCGCTCCGTCACCGGGATCGACTGCGCCGTCGTATCGAGTATCACATCAGTGCCTGTCTCGAATACGGTTCCGGCTGGGAACTCGGTCAGCCCGAAGTCAGACGGGACGAGCACTTGGCATCGGATATCGTTATCGCCCGGCTGTAGTGTCAAGCTGCCCGCATTCCCGGCAGACGGCCACGCGACCATTTTGACGATACCGTTACAAACGATCTTTGCGGTACGGATTGGAACAGCGTTCGGAAGGGCCAGATAGCTACCGCCATTCGAAATGCGCCAGCCGTTCCACGAGAAAACTACGCGCTTAGCTGCGTAAACAAGTGTATGCCGCCAATAGTCGACGCGACCGACCCGCCCACGGCTCTCGACGTTATTGATAACTCGGTTGTTATCGGTTCCGTAGGTGAACGCCGATGCCGTCGCCGCGGCAACGGTCAGAACACCGTTCGCCCCGGTCGCTCCGGTAGCTGCGACCGAGAAGTTGATCGTGCCTGCCGATAGCGCCGACATGCCGACGACGACCTTCCAGCCTGCCGACGCGCTGCCTGCGATCACCAGGCGGCCGTCGTTCGGTGTCACCGACGGCGACACGCCCGCTGGGACGTTCGAGATGTTCGATACCAAGGTGCCACCCGCCGCATTCGATGCGATCGAGGGCGATGTTGGTGAGAGGGCAAGCGTCGGCGTCACAGTTGCCGCCGATACGGTTACTGCAGGCGACGTCGACGTGATGACCGCGCCGTTCGTTCCGGTCGCGGTGTTCTCGAGCGTCAGCGAACCTGCGGCGTTCGGGGTGACCGTGGTGCCGGTGCCGATCGCCGTGGTGCCCAACAGCCAGCGACGGCCGGTGATCGTCCCATTCGTCACCGTGCCGTCAGTCGCGGTGAAGGTGGTGCCGACCGGGGCGCTGGTCGGAGAGATCGAGGGCTGCGAAAGCGTAGGCGCAGGCACGGTAGCAGCGGCTACGGTGATGTTAGACCCGCTGGTCGTCTCGCCGCCTGGGCCCGTTGCGACCGTCTCGTAGCGATAACTGCCAGCCGCGGTAGGCGTATACGTTGCCGAGCTGGTCAGCAGCGTCGAACCGAGCAGCCAGCGGCGCGTGTAGCTCGCAGCATTGGTCGCAACGCCGTCGATCCCGGTCAGCAGTTCACCAACTTGGGGGGTGCCGTCGCTGGCAATCGACGAGGGGGTGGTAAAGACCGGCGCCGGGATGGGGACTGATGGGCCGTCATACAGAATAACCGTCTGCGTGATCTGGGGAGCCCCGCCGAGGGTCGCGTTCGCCTTGATCGAGACGCGCACAGCCGTCAGCGCGATCGAGCCACCGGCAAGCGAGGGAACCACCGCGGACGAATTGATGACGCTCAGCGTGCCCGTGCTGATGATGCTACGGCCATAGAACAGTCGCTGTGCCAGCTCGACGCGAAGGCCCGGCTTGCTCAGCATAGCCTCCGACCAGCGCCCGTCGAACGCCCAGCGAAAATACTCGCCGGTCGTGTCAGAAAGCCGCTCGCCCTCGTACTGCGAAGGGGCGCCAGCGTAATCGGTGACGAGTGCCCGCGTGCCTGCCGTGTAGAACGTCAGAACCATGGCCTGATCATCGAGGTCAGTGGCACGGCCCGCGCTGTCGAGCAGCTGGACCTCGAGAACAAAGGGCTCACCAGCGGCCAAAGTGTAGCTAGCGAGGTCTTTTCCGACCAACAACATATTGACCTGGCCCTATTTAATTCGGTTCACGTCGTATTGGCGCGGTGGGCTGGTAAAGCTTGCCGCCGTCAGGTGGCGGGAACGTCTGATCGGGCCACGGCGATGACCGAGACTGTCGCGCCCGCTGCCGATCCGCCGAAGATGTTGTAATTGGTCAGGGCCGTCAGCGCCGTGTTTACGCCTGACACGACGCCAGAGAGCAGCGTTAGCAACGTAGAGAGTGGCGCAAGGGCTGGCAGGAGCTGCGCGCGCGATCCTTGGACCACGACGCCGGTATAGAGACCGTTCGCGTCCTGGACCCATCCCAGGCCCCGCAGGACCAGCGGCTGGCTACCGATCACCGCGTCGGTCTCGCTCAAGTTGAGACCGGGCTTGTTCACGAAGGTCCGCGAGAACGACACCGTGGCCTGGCCATTGCTGGCGAGCGTGGCGTAAGTCGTGCTGGTCTGCCTGGGATGCTGGTGATCTTCGCGCGCGTACCGAGCCGCGACAGCACCGGTGTAGCCGCCCGTCATCTCCGACCGCGGCGTTGTGGTTGCCGGCTGGGGAATGGCCGCTAAATCCGCCTTGCTCGCGATCTGTAAGCTCAGCGAGGCGATCTGAGCGTCGCTCGGGTTCTCAAACAAGTGCCCTGCGCTGTCATGATAGACAGCAACACCACCAGCAGTCAGGCCCATTGCTCGCCTCCTAACGCAAAGGGCCGCCGCACCGAATTGGTGAAGCGGCCCTCATTTTAAACTACAGCTCGTGTCAGGCTTCGCGGTGAAGCTCGATCGCCGAGCGGATATCGTCGTTGGTCGCGTTATCCTCGACCTCGACGCCCTCATCCTTGGCGATCTTGAGCAGGTCAGCCTTGCTCTTGCCCGAGAGGGCCGGCAGGTCGGACTTGCCGCCCTCACTGCCGCCCTTGATCTCGAACTCGCCAAAGCGTTTCATGCTCTCGAGTTCGTCCGCGCTGATCAGAAGATCCTGGAAGGACTGGCCAGCCGGGATCGAGACGGGCGGGATGCTGTTAAACATCCGTGGCCCGTCAGCGAGGTTGGTCGCATCGACCGTGTGCATGGCAGCCATGATCAGAAGCCGTACAGATAACGGAAGGCGCCGGGGCGAAGCGTCTCGACACCACCGGTACGGAATGCGCCGGGGATTTCGAAGTTGAACGGGCCGTCCTGATAGACCGGGAAGAAGCGATGCGGCATCGGCAGATGCAGCTTCACGACGTCCTGACGGTTGGCATAGACCACCATCAGCTTCGTGCCGCCTGCGCCGAGAGCGTCGAGCCCCAGAACGCCACGGATCGTCAGCTGCTGGCCGGTCATCATCGTGTAGATGTTGGTCCGCAGGATGAACGACAGGATGGTCTCGCTGTTCGTCGCCGTCATCGGCGTCGAGGCGAGCTGAGCGATCGTGGTGTACGGCAGCAGGATCGTGTCAGCCATCTCGACCGTGTTCGAGCCCGTGAACGCGCCCGTCAGGCCACCGTTGATGTCGGCGATGATCTGCGCCGCGGTCTTGGTCTGCGTGCCATCGGCTGCAAACCAGAGCGTGTTCGGGGTGCCGGTGCCGTTGGCTGCGACCGGGCCAGCGGTGACGCCGGTCTGGTTGCCGAGACCCTGGAGGCCCTTCGACGTGTCACCAGCGATCGTGATGTTCCACATGAACTCGGTGTACGCACGGCGAGCCGCGAGAGCCTTGCCCCCCGTCAGGTCCATGCCCATCAGCTGCGCCTGGCCGACTTCCTCGGTGTCATAACCATAGCCGACTGCGGCCATGTGCACCTTGATCTCGGACTTGTCGCGGGTCAGGTCAGCCTTAGCCACGTCCTTCGCGCCGGCGGTGTACCATGCTGCCTTGCCGACCGACGAGGACATGAAGGTCACGATGCCCGGCGTGTATTCTGGCGCCGAGCTGTCGACATAGACGAGCCGGCCAAAGTCGAGATCCGGGAACTTGTTCTCGTAGACCTGCGCGTTGATGTTGTAGGACTGGTTGACGACGAAGCCGAAAGCGGCCTGCTGTGCGTCGTTCATCTGCATATACATAGTAATCGGCCCCCTTACGACGGAATGCGGCGCAGGCGCACCGAGAAGAACGAACCAGCACCGGTTGCGGCCGTGTCAGCCTCTGCACCGGGAACGGCGTAGATCGCGCCCGCAACCGCAGCCGTGGTCCAGCGACCAGTCGTGCTGTTCCAGTTGACGGCAGCGCCCTCAGCGATGGCAGCGTCAGCGAGAGCGCCCCACTTACCTTCGTTGGCGACCGGCACGTTGTCATACTGCGCGAAGCCGTCGCCGGTCGCGCCAGTGATGCGCCGCGTGGTCGCAATGCCGATATATTCGCCCGAGGTCAGGGGCGCGCAGCCCCCGCCCGCAACGCGCTGAACCGGAGCGCCGAACGCGATAGCCGCGGTCGCCGTCTTGGTCGTTGCGTCCCATTCGGACATGTCCATATGCATGCCGGGGAATCCGGCCGGCTGGAACTGCGGATACGTGGTCTGGAGTGGCATCAGTCAGTCCTCCTTCAAGCGGCCTTGCCGGCAGTGCGCCAGGCGTTGTGATCGTTCGCGTCCTTGAGGGCGGTCGCCTCGCGCGTGACGGCATCGCCCAGGACGACCGGTGCGCCGATCGGAACGACGGTGTTGCGCGCGTCGCCGACCTTGACGTCGTTCGTGAACGCGACGAATGCGCCCTCGATTGCCGCGTCAGCCATGTCCTTGGCTGCGTCGCCGAGCTTAGCCATCACAGCCTCCTTGCGGATCTCGACGTCGGTCTTGCCGTCCACGACGATCGCCGGGTGCAGAGCCTTGGCCTTGCCGATGACGAGCGCACGGGCGTCGGCAAGCTGCTGGAGCTTGGCCGGGGTCACTTCGGCATCCTTGACCTGCTGGGTCAGGGCAACGATCGCGCCGTCGCGTGCTTCGATGGTCGTCTTGGCGGTCGCGAGATCGGCGGTGAGCGTGCCCACCTTCGTCTGTGCGTCCGTCAGGGTCGTGTTCAGGGCGCCGACCGCGAGAGCAACAGCAGCGCCGTCGCTCAGGTCAACGTCCTTGGCGTCGCCGATGGTGATCTTCATGCTTTTAGGCTCCTGGTGGTCACGAAGGTGTGCGGGGCGCTCGTCAACGATGCGCAGCTCGGCGCCTCCACGGGCAGTGCCGCAAAGCGCGAGATGGTTGATCCGGATGTTCGCCATGCTGCCGTCGTATTCGGCGTCGCCGAACTTGCCGGGGGTCATGTCGATATCCGCGGAATAGCCGAGGCTGAACTCTTGATGCGTGCGCTGGGCGGCTTCGACACCGCGAGCGTCCATGACCATCACGGGGATACGGAGGAAATCGCCGTCCCGCATGATCTCGCCGCCCGTGTCGCCTACCGCAAGCTGCTTCCAGTTTGCGGCGGTGACATCCTGTGCGGGATGGTTGATCGTGATCGGGCGATGCGCGGCGCTGGCGATTGCGTCCTTGGCGAACACTGCGGCCTCGGGCCGGAAGATCCGGTAAGGCTGGCCATCGGCCTTCGGTGCCATGCCAATCTCGGCCGGCATGTAGTCCTGGACGTTGTTCGCACGTGCGACACGCGCCGTAGCGACAAGGTGCCCTTCCCGCGTGATGCGGGCGGGTCCGTCGATGAGGGCGCGGTCTTGGAACAGCATGACATGCGGATTACGGGGGCTGGACTAGGACAGTTACCGCCGTCAAGGTGGCGGTATAAAAGAGACACAACATGTCCATAAAAGCCGGTGACGTAGTAGTTCTTAAATCGGGCAGCCGCCCCATGACCGTTATGTGGGTAAATCGTGACGGCACTACCGGCGTGGTATGGGAAGACAAAGACGGCGCGCATCACACCGCCAACTATAATGAGGCCTCACTGATGACCGAGGCTACCGGCTAATCGAAGCTGATGACCGATCGGGCGCGACAACCGCAATACGGTTCCTGACCGGGCCGCGTCGGAGGCACTGTCTCAACGGTCTTGCCGTCGATCACGCCGCCAATGTCCGCCTTGTCGTCGCTGTAGATATGCCCGTTGCGTGCGACATGGGCAGCGCGCGGGTGTGCCTTCTGGCTATGGATCCACATCCACGTTGCAATCCCAGCAGCGCGGCGCCGTTCGTCAGCCAGCGACGACGTGATCTTGCTGAGCTGATCCGAGGCCACGCGCAAAGACCGATCGCGCGCCATGCCCGTGCTCTCGCGGATCTGCTTCGCAACATCGCGGGCCGGCGTGCGGTTCGTGAGGCCTGAGAACACCGCGGAGCTGATGCGCTGGCGTGCCTGGTCACCGATATCGCGGACCAAGGCCACGTTCCAGTTGAGCGTCGTCTCGAGCGTCTGGGCCACGTCCTCCGGCCCGAGCATCGTTTGCAGGTCGACGTTGGTCGCGGCCAGCACGGCGCCACGCCAAGCATCACGGGAACGCCGCTCAACTCGAATTGTCCAGTCGCGCATCGCCGGCCGCAGCAGCAGCACCAGCGAGGCAAGTTCCTGCCCCATGCGCTCGAATATGTTGGTGAGATCGTCGCCGCTGTCGGTGATCAGGGCGGATAGTGAGCGGGCGTACTCGGCGTTGGCCAACGCGGCGTAGCGGTCAATCAGCGCTAGGACGGGACGGTACGAGCTCTGAAAAAGATCTGTCGCGAGCATTGCCGGTAGCGGAGTATCGCGGATCACCACTACACGCTTTCGGCGTCCGGGGTTGGCGCGCATTGCCATCGCGCGGAGGTCGAACCGCACCGATCACGCCTCGCGCGTCGTGTCGATGACTTCGAAGATCTCCGGCCCCAGCACAATCTTGCCGCGGTACGGCTCGACGTTGGTCAGGTCGACCGGCTCGCCAGTGAGCGAGATATGCGGCGTGAAGTCAGGGAAGTCCCACGATGCGCCAGCCTCCCGCATTTCACGGTTGCGCCAGGCTAGATCGGACGACGCGAACATCAGCACAGCGGTACGATTGCCCAGCGGCTCGACCACTCGGGGACCGCCTGCGGTGATCACCATCTCGCCAGTGCCCTTGCCGTTGAAGTCGCGGAAGTCCGAGCCCATCGCGATCCAGTCGACAGGCGTCGTGCTGTAGGTGATCGTGGTGTGCAGATCATCCTGCAGATCGGGCAGCCCCTGAGACTTTGCCCACGCCTTGAGATCCGCGACGTTGACGACCTTGCGGCTCACATAGAGCGGCCGTGGCGTCGCATCGTTGAGAAGCGCGTCATTGGCAGCACGACGCCGGAGAACGCTTCCATCGCTCCCGGCCCCGGCTAGAACAGGATCACCTCCTTCCGATTGGATGACTGACGGATCTGGTGCAGCGGGATCGGCGGGCGCGGACTGGCCAATGCCATACCGTTCCTCCTCGCTCATATCCCCGAGCTTCTGAATGGCGCCGGGCATCCACCCGTTCGTCTCGACGACACCCTGTACGCCAGCATTGAACGCGAGCTCTGGCATCACGCCCATGTCGCGGATCTTGCCGAGCGCGGTCACGGTCTTGTCGAACCGTTCGGCCTCGTCCTTCGGGTTGGCCTTCGAGAGCGGCGAGAAAACCCATGTGTTGTCCGTGTCGTTCGCGACGCCTGCGGATGGCAGCAGCACCTCGTCCAGCTTCTCGAGGCATGGACGTACCTCAAGCTCCTGCGAGGCATGCGTAGCGTCGTGATAGTTCGCGAGATCGCTGTCACCCGTGGCATTCATGCCGCCCGGCGATCGACCCATAAGGCGCGTGAACGGGATATCCGCAACGGCCGACACCCGCTGGTCAAGCGAGTCCTGCATGGCCGGAATGCCGGTGAAGTTGACCTGATAGTCGTCGATCTTCTCGCCGCCCTCGGTGCCACCAGTCCCATTGCTGGTCGGCAAGCTGTAGAGCGTGGCGTTCAGCGTGTTCTCGCCCTGTGCAATCAGCGCGACGCGAGCGTTCAGCGTGGCCTGGTCGAACTCGGTGATGTTCGAGATGCCGAACCGGAGCAGCTTGGCCTTCTTGATCAGCTCGGCGAACCACTTGGCGCCGTTGTCGCTGCGGGCGACCTCGGTCATCACGCGCAGGATGCGGGCGCGGCCCCAATAGCGGTCTTCCGTCGATACCGTGCCCGACATGACCGGGTAAGGCTCGCCACGGAATGCGATGACGCGGCTGGGGTGGATGCGGACCGATCCACCCTTGCTCTCGACTTTGAAGAACTCAGGCTCGCCATAGGTCGGGCTAGTCAGCACCTCGTTGATGTTCTCAAGCTGCAACTGGCGACGGCTGACGACGTTGACCGCCTCCAAACCGCCCTCGCTGGGAATGGGTGCGGGTGATGCGGGATCACCGGGCAGCGCGAGGATGAGGGCGCCACCACCAAGGCCGCGCAGCACTTCCGCCGCCTTCACCTTGGATCTGATCGCCAGCCGCTTTTCCTCGGCCTCGATCTTCTGCTGGTCTTCATCGGTTGCCTGCCAGTCGCGCCAAGCCCGCGTGCGATCAGCAGCGGGGATGTCGATGGTCTTTTGAAGGAGGCCCGACCCGAGGTATGCGGCGAACGCGAAATCGAGGCTGAACATGCCCCCTAGCGCCGACTGCTGATAACCCTGTGCGAAGCCCTGGACCGAAGCGAGCGCGCTCCCGATACCTGCATCATTGGCCGCGATACGAACCGGTGAGGACTGAGGGCGCATCGGAACGCCTGCGCTATCGAGGATGCCGGCCATGCTCACCGGGTTATGGCTGGTCATGGCTGGGGTTTGCCGCCGTCAGCTATCCGAGCTCGTCGCCTGCGTTGCCGAATGCGCGCCATTACAGCAGTCTTGAGCCGCTTTGCCTCCGCGGCCATCGCCGCAGCCCGTGCCAGATCGTCGCGATCGGCCTGTGTCACGCTGCTCATGGAAAGCGTGACTTGTGTCCGATAACTGTCGTTACCGGACATAGAAACGGGCTCACCCGAGCAGCTTCCGCATGTCGAACTTGGCGCGACGCGTGGACTCCAGCGCGTACCGGATCGCGTCAATCATGTGGTTGTCCTTATCCGCTAACACCGGGATTACCTGACCTGTCAGCGTGTCCACCTTCCACGAATACAAGCTCAGCTCGTCAACGACGTGCGTGCAGCGCGGATGCACAACGATGTCGTAGGACTTCATGAACTCGATACCGTCCTCAACTGAGCCCGAACCCTTCTTGGCGCTGCCGATCGTGAACCCCTGCCGGTTCATGTAGCTGATCGTCTCAGGGCGCGCGCTGTCCGCGGTGATCGGCCATTTGCGGGACAGTGGCACGCGATCGAACAGGGCTGGCGTGTTGTCGATCTCACAACCAACTGCATACGCCTCGTAGTCGATGAACAGCGTTCGGCCATCTGGGTCGGCGACTGCCTTGCCCTCGACCATGCGGCCCAGGAACATGCGGACGAGCACGGACGGATCGACCGAGAAGCCCCAATCCGCGCCGAAATAGAACCGTGCATCGTCAGGCGTCTCGAAGCGGTCAGTGGTCCAGTTCTTGAACACCCTCGCCTCGCTGTTACGCTGGTACTCGCCAAGCCAGATGTGCGCGTATTTGTCGGGGTCGCGCTTCTGGTCCCACTCCATTTCCTGCCGCAGCTCGGACGGGAACCATGGGTTCTCGGTGTAATTGACGCGTCGCACGATCGAGCCAGGCGGAGGGGTGCCGCCACGAAACATGACGTCGATCGGATCTTTCGCCTCGCCCGGGTTCCAATCCCACCAGATCTCAGAGCCGGGTGATCGCACAGTCGGGGTCAGCACCTGAATACTGTTCTGGCTGACCGCGCGCGCCTCGCTGACATAGGCGATGTCGATGCCCTCCATCGACTTGATGCTGTCGACGTTGGTGCGGAGGCCGGCAAACTTGAACGTCGTGCCGTTACGGCCACGAATCTCAGCCTTCAAGCTTTCGAAGAACCCGTCGCCGTTCGTCGGACCGAAGCCCATCGCCGGGATTTTGTCTTCAAGCAACTGCTTCACCGATGCGTCGATCGACCGCTGTATCTCACGGGCGCACAGGATGCGCGTAGGACGCTCAACGCCGCGCAGGACCAACCCTGAGCCGAAGCTATGCGACTTTGCGCTCCCACGGCCTCCCCAGGCGGCTCTGTGGCGCACTGGCAGGCCATCGTCGGCTACCCGTGCGGTCAGGAGCTCGCAAAAGACGTCGGGGAGCTCAACCCTCGCTAGCATCAGCTGGCTTTACCCATCGGATCTCGACGCTGTGCGGGATTGCATCGCCATCCGGACCGGAAAGCTCGACGGACTGGGAAGGCCTGCCCCAGCCACGGTCGAGCAGATCGCTTGCTGCGGCCTTGCGGGCGGCATGTGGCGCAGCTTCATCGATCATGATCTTGGCGAGTGTCTCGACCGCGGTCAGGGTGTACTCCCGCGCCAGATCACGCAAGGAGCGCCCGTCAGCCATGACAGCTTTAGGGCGCCCTGAGGGATTGCCGGACTGGCCTTTCTCAAAAGCCATTACGCGACCGCGACGATTGTTGATGCGTCGTTGGTAACAATGAGCCTAGCCATAACCTGCTACCCCTGCCCTTTGCCGCTACCGGGCGTTACCGCCTTCGCAGCAGCCCGGTATTCATCCCGCATCTGACGAAGCCGAGCAGGTCCGCTCGCCGTGAAATACCGCTGTGCCGCGCGCTTGCCGAACATCTGCTGGCATACGCTGTGGCCGTACTTGACGAAGGTGTCGGCGTACTCGACCGGGACCGGGCGGGGCTGCTTGGTGCTGTAGGCTTTCATGCCGCTTCTCCCTCGTTGATAACGCCAAAGCCGCTCTCGGCGGAGGCTTGGATCAGATCGTATGCGTATGACCGCCAGCGAGGCGTCGGCAGGCGGTTCCACATGCGCCAGAGTTCAGTCGCGAGCCGCTCGGCCTGCTCTTCTGAGTCCTCGTCCCAGAGTGCCCCCTGGGCCTTCTTGTGCTCAATGATGTGGTGCGACGCGACCTTGGTGGTCCACCGTTCCAATGAAGCCTGCTTGAGCATGGGAAGCCGAGCCTCGGGTTCGATACTCCCGAGTTTCTGGTGCACCTCGAAGGAGACGTTGTCTGCCCGGATGCCTTCCGGGTAGTTGGCAGCGGTCTTTGCCATCTCGCCCAGCTTGCGGACGTCGATCGAGAGCTGCTCAGCCATGAACGGGAATTTGTGCTGGAAATGGTCGCGGCCGAACTTCGCCCAGTCAGCAATTAACCAATGCGAGCGGCGCTGGTTTGATGCCAAGCTATGCCCCAGATGACACCACGCTTCGAACGTCGTGTCATCAGGCAGGTTCAGACCGATAGCGCTCTCGCTAACCGCGACAACTTCCGGTTCAATTACCACTAGCGCGTTCACTTTGCGTCCCCCCGTGTCGTCGTAGCTTCTTTCGTCGTCATCGGCGTCGGGTGTGCGCCGGCCGTTGTGCGGAGGTGGCCTGCGTCGTCCGCAGGCTCAAAGCGGCCATCCATAAATTCCGCCTCGCTACGAACCCAGAGTTTGCCGTCATCGCCTCGGTACACGACCATCGTCGCTCCATCGGCTAGTGCGATGCTATTAACCTGCAACTCCGCTCGCCCGACGACCTCGTACACCGTGCCGCGCTTGACGTGGCGGTACCGCTCTGGAGGCTCGACAGTCGATGTCTGCGCTTTCGAGCGAGCCAGAGCATTTGATAATTGCGGGCCAATCCAATCGAGAACGCCAATAGCAACCTGCGCCTCGTCAGGTTCAATGAACGCGCCGTTGACCATCGCGCCACCCGCTGCGATGATCCTTGTCCATCGGACACGGCTCTCTGCCGCACTATCGCTGATGCGCTTGATGGCGTCCTGAAGCTGCTCCGGTTCGATCGTCACTAGCGCGTTCATACTTCCCCCTGCATTGTCGTGGCCTGTTGCGTGGTCATCGGTGTTGGATATGCCCCGGGCTTGCGCCATCCGCGGTCGCACTGGACCCAGCCGTGAGAGCGGAGCCATGCGGTGCCTTCGTCCTTGGTCTTCATGCGGGCTCTCCCTTTGCTGGTCTCTCGAGAGTGGCGGGGATCATCGCGCAGCCTCAGAACGGCACATCGTCGTCGAGGTCGTCACCGAACCCCCCGGTTTGAGCACCACCCGAAGCGCGCTGATTTCCGCCGTTTTTGGCATCATTACCGGTGTTGCCGGCAGCGCCCCCGCTCGGGCCGTCGAGCATCGTCAGCACGCTGTTGAAGCCCTGCAGCACGATCTCGGTCGAATACTTGTCCTGGCCCTGCGCGTCCTGCCATTTGCGGGTCTGGAGCGCGCCCTCGATATAGACCTTCGA
>Ga0308164_10000723_pt1 | contig 46529 bp, 45 predicted proteins | sample PhyTR2_FD_201031 | JGI IMG/M metagenome (GOLD analysis project Ga0308164, IMG submission 201031) | Phyllosphere microbial communities from UC Gill Tract Community Farm, Albany, California, United States - DLSLT.R2 | ecosystem: Host-associated > Plants > Phyllosphere > Unclassified | place: USA...
TGAAGCAAAGCGAGATTACGATTCGCGTCAAGCTGGGCCGTGGTAAAGCCGATGCGACGATCTGGACTTGTGATCTGTCGCATGAGTATGTATCGATCAACGCCGATTACCGTTCCTGATCGCGTTCTTCAACGAACGCCTGATAATTTCTTCATTCGATTCATATGACGCAACTTGAACAATTCTTGACGCGTGCCGAGGCCTTGCTTGGTCGCCTCGAGGCATTTCTTCCACCTGCACTGGCAGAGCCAGACTGGACTGCCGGCGTGGCATTTCGCTGGCGCAAGTCAGGTGGCAAGAACGGTCGAGGCTATCTGCAACCGGTGGCGCACATGTCCACGATTGCACTGGATGACTTGCATAACATTGGTCCGCAAAAAATGCAGATCGAGCAGAACACGCGTCAATTTGTCGATGGCCTGCCTGCGAATAATGTGTTGTTGACTGGTGCGCGCGGTACCGGCAAGTCGTCGCTGATCAAAGCCTGTTTGAATCAGTTTGCCGACCAAGGTCTGCGTTTGATTGAAGTCGACAAGGACGACCTCGGCGATCTGGCCGATATCGTCGATCTGGTCTCCAAGCGCCAGGAGCGCTTCATCATTTTCTGCGACGATCTGTCCTTCGAAGAAGGCGAGGGCGGCTACAAGGCGTTGAAGGTAGCACTGGATGGCAGTATTTCGGCGCAGTCTGACAATGTCCTGATCTATGCCACCTCGAACCGTCGTCATTTGCTGCCCGAGCGCATGTCCGACAATGCCGGCTATAAGCACGGCGATGACGGTGACCTGCATCCGGGTGAAACGGTGGAAGAAAAGATCTCGCTATCCGAACGTTTCGGCCTTTGGGTGACCTTCTATCCATTCAAGCAGGATGACTATCTCGACATCGTCGCACACTGGCTCGGGCACTTCGGTTGCAATGCAGCGCAGATCGAAGAAGCGAAGGCAGATGCCTTGCGCTGGGCGCTGCAGCGTGGTTCGCGTTCCGGTCGTGTGGCCTGGCAGTTTGCCAAAGACCATGCCGGCAAGATGCCGAAATAATTGGTTCCCGCGTCTATGTCCGATACTGCAAAGGCTGTTGTGCCGATTGACGTCGCTGTCTGTATTTTGATGAAACCGAATGGGGATGTGCTGCTTGGACAGCGACCGGAAGGTAAGCCATATGCGGGCTATTGGGAATTCCCGGGCGGCAAGGTCGAGCAGGATGAGGATATTTTCGACGCACTCAAACGCGAGATGGTCGAAGAGTTGGGGATCGATGTGCTATCAGGCGAGCCATGGTGCGGCGTTGAGCATGTCTACCCGCATGCACATGTCAGACTGCATTTCTACATCAGCCGGGAATGGCGCGGTGAGCCGCAGAGTCTGGAGAATCAGGCATTCGCCTGGCAGGGTAGTGTCGGGGTTGAACCCTTGCTGCCGGCGACGATTCCCTTGATTGAGTGGCTTGATCGCTTGCGCTATCCGGCCTGATCTTGATCACGCCGATGTAATCTAATTACGGTTCATGCCGCGGTGGTGGCGGTGCATCGTCGTCAAATTCCTCGAGTGGATTGACGACAGGGATGACGTACTTTTCTTCGGCCCACGCACCGAGATCGATTTGCTTGCAACGTTCGGAGCAGAATGGACGAAACTTGTTTGCTTCGGTCCATTCGACCTTCGCGGCACAGGTAGGGCAATTGACTACGGCAACCATCGATATTCCTAGAAACTGCAGAGACTGAGTTCGAACGGCACATCGCTTTCAAGCGCCTTCGGCTTCATGTCGCCATCCTGTGAGGTAAAACGTACCCACAGCATGTATTTGTTTGCCGAAATTTCGGGGATCGCGCCCAGCGCTCCATCAATACTCAGACGCAGCATCTGATAGGACTTGCCCTGCAACATTTGCTGATAGCTGCCGGTTTGCGCAATCATCTTGACCGGACGCCCGGATTCGCGCAGCAGACGCAGCACCATGCTGATTGCATCGAACAGTGGCACTAGGGGTGTGAACCATTTCTGGATGTCTGCCACGCGTTGTTCTGGTGCGTCATGCTGCCATGCGTAATAGGATGGCAGATCGAACTCGCAGGCGCCGCCCGGAATGATGGTGCGGCCGCGTATGCTCATCAGCCATTCGTTTTCACGGATGTGCTGACCGGTCTTGCCTTGAGACGCGCTGAGTGCAGTGCTGATGCGATCCAGATCGAACAGGATGGCATCGAGCATTTCGGCTTCGACATTGGGGTTGGAACGGAAACCGAGCAAGGTTTGCTTTTGACGTTCCAGTTCCTGCAGGAGGTCCGATTTCAAGTCGGCACGACCGGCAACTTCCAGCATTTCAAAGATGGTAGAGAGGGCGACGTGATGGTGCTGCGGGTGCTCGTGACTGATGAAGAAAGCGAATTTCTCATACAGGTCTTCAAGCCGCAGCAACGTGCGAATACGCTCGTTGAAAGGGTATTCGTAAACGATCAAAGTGGCATCCCTAAAAAGTTGGCCCGGACGTTATTTATGAAGCAATTATGTGATTCTGAACGAAGCGGCAACAAAATACAAATGCCATGCGGAATTTGTTTGCATCTGGCCTGAATGCCTGTGCTAGGGCTTTCTCTCGTACCGCTCGGAAGTGCTGTAGACCGCCAGGAAATGCGATCGTTCAACGTGCCGCAGCGGCGGCGAGGGCGAGGTATTGTGCGTGTAGGCGATCTACTGCAGCGGGCAGTAGTGCGGGATCGCCGTCATTGAGAATAATGTCGTGTGCGGCAGCCAATCGCGTGGCGCGCGGTACCTGATTGGCCATAATGGCGCGGACCTGTTCTTCGCTCAGGCCGCTACGCTGCATGACACGCTGGCGTTGCGTCTCTTCGGGGCAGTCAACCACCAATACCCGTGAAACACGCTGTACCCAAGTGCCGGACTCAACCAGTAGTGGCACCACGAAGATGACATAAGCGCCAGGCACTTCACGCGCGACACGCTCGGTTTCCAGTCGAATCAAGGGGTGCAGAATGGCTTCGAGCTGTTTCTTCTGTGCTGGATCATTAAACACGGCAGCGCGCATTTTTGCCCGGTCCAATGCACCATCAGCGGCGATGAAGGCATCACCAAAAGCCGTACGGATCGGTGGAATGGCCAGACCGTCTGGAGCAGTGAGTTGATGCGCAATCAGATCGGTATCGACGATGGCGGCACCGTGCGCTGCAAACAAATCGGCAACCGTACTTTTTCCGCTACCGATTCCGCCTGTCAGGCCTACCGAAAATCGGGTTGCGTCTACTTGCGGCATCGGTCAGAGAAAGTCGAAATAAGTTTGTGTCAGGGTCGGTCCGTATAACAATGCCAGCAGACCGGCGGCGGCGAGATAAGGACCAAACGGGATCGGAATGTTACGGCCGCGCTTGGCAAGGACGATCAGCGCAATACCGACGACGGCACCGACGGCAGAGGATAGCAGGATAATGACCGGGAGCATCTGCCATCCCAGCCAGGCGCCCAAGGCGGCCAGTAATTTGAAGTCGCCGTAGCCCATGCCCTCCTTGCCGGTCAGTAGTTTGAAGAGCCAGTAAATCGACCACAAACTCATATAGCCAGCGATTGCGCCGATTAAGGCATCTGACAGCGGTACGAAAGTACCGTTCAAATTGATCAGCAAGCCCAGCCAGAGCAAAGGTAGCGTCAGATCATCCGGCAGCAACTGCGTATCGGCATCAATAAACGTCATCGCAATCAGCAAATAGACAAAGACCAGCGTGCCGATACCCATCAGTCCGCTACCGAAATGCCAGATCATGAGTGCAGATAGTAGACCGGACAGCAACTCAACGATGGGATAGCGAATCGAAATCGGCGTTTTGCAGTTGCTGCACTTGCCGCCCAAGATCGCATAACTGATTACGGGGATGTTTTGGAGCGCGGTGATCTGGTGGTTGCACTTCGGGCAGCATGAGCGCGGGACCAGCAGGTTATAGCGATCTTCGTGAGGGAGAGGCTTGCCGCTTTCGCTTGCAACGTAGTTGTCCGACTCCCTTTGCATCATTTTTGGCACACGATGAATCACCACGTTCAGGAAGCTGCCGATCAGCAGGCCGACGATCCCGGCAATCACGGTAGGCAGTAAAGACGAGGATGGCGCGAAAAGAATCAGATCGGGCATGGACGTAGGGAGAAAGAGGCGATCAGGAGGACATGTGCTGCAGGCACGAACGTTAGCTTACTTCGCACCTGCAGACAATATGACACGCTTAGCTTATGGGCAACTGTTCGTGCTTGTGACGATCAGACTACCGAACCAAGCTTGAAGATAGGCAAATACATGGCGATGACGAGGCCACCGATCAGTACGCCCAGAATCACCATGATCAACGGCTCCATCAGGCTGGACAGCGCAGCGACTGCATCATCCACTTCTTCTTCATAGAAGTCGGCTACCTTGCTCAGCATGTTATCCAGCGAACCGGATTCCTCACCAATCGAGACCATCTGAGTCACCATGTTTGGAAACACGTCGACGCTCTGCATGGCAGCAGTCAGGCTGGAACCTGTACTGACCTCAGCCTGGATCTTTCTGGTGGCATCCAGATAAACCGCATTGCCGGCTGCGCCACCGACCGAGTCAAGCGATTCCACCAGTGGCACGCCAGCGGCAAACATGGTGGCGAGTGTACGTGTCCATCGGGCGATCGTTGCCTTGCGGATCACGGGGCCGAAAACCGGCACTTTCAGCAACAATCGATCCATCGTTTGCTGCATCTTGAGCGAGCGTTTCCAGGATTGAAAAAACAGATACAGACCGGCAAACAGCAGTCCAAAAATGATGTACCAGTTAGAGACCATGAAATCCGACATCGCCATGACCATCAGGGTCGGCGCCGGCAGGTCGGCACCAAAGCTGGTGAATACCTCCTTGAAGGCGGGTACCACCCAGATCATGATCACGGAAGTGACGATAAACGCGACTGCAAGGATCGAGACCGGATAAAACATCGCCGATTTGATCTTGGCTTTGATTGCCAGGGTTTTTTCCTTGTAGATCGCCAGTCGCGTCAGCAGATCTTCGAGAATACCGGCCTGCTCGCCCGCAGCGACCAGATTGCAGAAGAGCGGATCGAAGTAGAGCGGAAACTTGCGAAATGCCTGGTTCAGGCTGGTACCGGTTTCGACGTCGGCACGAATGTCCTGCACGAGCTTGGATACGGCCGGATTGTCGTTTCCTTTTGCCACGATGTCGAAGGATTGCAAAAGCGGCACGCCAGCCTTCATCATGGTCGCCAGTTGGCGAGTGAAGAGCGTGATGTCCTTGTCTGATACCTTTTTGCCGCTGCGGTAGGATTTCTTTTTGACCTTGGTAACCAGAACACCTTGACGACGCAACGTGGCATTGGCGACAGCTTCGCCACCTGCACGGATTTCGCCGCGGACGATTTTGCCGGACTTGTCCTTGCCTTCCCATGCAAAAACGGATTCCTTGACGGCGGTGTTTCCGGCTTTGCGTTCTGATGTTGCCATTCAGAATCCTTTAAGTGTTGGTGCAGCCGAGAATTTCTTCCAGACTTGTGAGGCCTTGCTTGACCTTGATGAGACCGGATTGGCGCAGATTCCTTACGCCATCTTTCTGCGCCTGATCTTCAATCTCCATGGCAGTGCCATGACTCAGAATGATGCGTTCCATATTTTCGGTGATCGGCATGATCTGATAGATGCCCACGCGTCCTTTGTAACCGCTGCCGCTGCAGCGCTCGCAGCCAACAGGTTTATACGGTAGCCAGGTGCCATCGAGATCTTCCTCATTAAAACCGGCTTCCAGCAATGCCTCATCGGGAATGCTGGTTGGTTGTTTGCAGGTGCATAGGCGACGGGCGAGACGTTGCGCTGTAATCAGAATGACCGACGATGCAATATTGAAAGGCGCCACGCCCATGTTCATCAGGCGTGTCAGTGTGGCCGGTGCGTCATTGGTATGCAGGGTCGAGAACACCATGTGGCCCGTTTGTGCCGCTTTGATCGCAATGTCGGCAGTTTCCAGATCGCGGATCTCGCCGACCATGATGATGTCCGGATCCTGCCGCAGGAATGCCTTGAGTGCGACCGGAAATGTGAGGCCCGCTTTGTCGTTGACGTTGACCTGATTCACGCCGGGAAGATTGATCTCGGCTGGATCTTCAGCGGTCGAGATATTGATGCCAGGCTTGTTCAGGATATTTAGGCAGGTATAAAGTGATACCGTTTTGCCGGAGCCGGTTGGCCCCGTGACCAGCACCATCCCGTACGGACGTTGAATCGCATCGAGCAAGGTGCTCTTCTGGTCTTCGTCGTAACCCAGTGCTTCGATCCCCATTTGCGCCTGCGAGCCATCCAGAATACGCATGACGATTTTTTCGCCGAACAGCGTGGGCAGCGTACTGACACGAAAATCGATGGAACGGGTTTTCGACATAACCAGCTTCATGCGGCCATCTTGCGGGACGCGTTTTTCCGAAATGTCGAGTTTGGAAATGACCTTGATACGCGAGGCCAGCTTTTCTTTAATCGCCAGTGGCGGTTGCGCAATATCGCGCAACACACCGTCGACGCGGAAGCGAATTCTGTAGAACTTCTCAAACGGCTCGAAGTGAAGATCCGAGGCGCCCTGATTGATTGCATCAATCAGGATTTTTTGCAGGAATCTGACTACCGGTGCATCATCGATATCGACCGTTGTCGTATCGATGGGTGCGACATTATCGGTATCGACAAAATCGATATTATCGAGATCCTCGCCGATCAGTTCATTCAGGTTTTGCTCGGCACTCTGACTGAGTTTTTCTATCAGCTTGAGCAGAGCGCCATGATCGACAATGATCGGTTCGACGGTGAGCTGGGTATGAAATTTGATCTGATCGAGCGCAGCCGAGTTGGTCGGATCAGACAAGGCAACCGACACCTTATTGCCGCGTTTTGCCAAAGCCACGACGCGCTGACTTTGCATCAACTTGGTATCGATGACCTTTTCCGGCATCACCGCGACGTTGAAGGCATTCAGATCAAGCAGCGGATAACCAAATTTTTCGGAGCAGAAGATCGCCATCTCGCTTGCGCTGATGGTCGCGCTTTGCAACAGGACGTCGATGAAAGGGGCTTTTTCGCTGGTAGCCTGACGTATGAGTGTGTCAGCTTGTTGTTGTGACAATTTTCCCGCTTGCAGTAATGCGCGGGCCAAGCCGGGCATTGCAACGTTGGTTTGGGAATTGGGAAGTACTGCAGCCATTATCTATGCCGGGACGAACTAGCGAAGCGCCAATGTCCTTTGATAATGCCTCTCGGCATCTGTTTTGTAAAGGAAACAGACTGGAAGCGTTACTTTTACGTCGTTGGGATCGCACAGATCGGGTGTCTGGCATCCCGAAGGTAACTACCTGATAACGTTAGTGATTGCGGTTGACGGCAAATGCGCTGAGTTTCAATAGCGCATCCTTGAACGCATTGTCGGGCAGGTCGGCGATGGCAGTCGTTGCCGCTGCCGATGCTTCTTCTGCCTTGCGACGCGTGTAATCAAGTGCGCCGGAGGTGGTGACGGCTTGCAATACGGTGTCGAAATGCTGTTCATCGCCATTTTCGATACAGTTACGCACCAGTTCGCGCTCAGCAGACGAACCATGTTCCATCAGGTAAATCAGTGGTAGCGTCGCTTTGCCTTCGCGCAGATCGTCGCCGACGTTTTTGCCGATGTCTTCAGCCTGTCCTGAATAGTCGAGCACATCGTCGATCAACTGGAAAGCAGTGCCAAGGCTCCGACCGTATTCGGCCGCACCTTCGATCTGGGCATCGTTGGCGCCGGCGATCAGGGCGCCCAGCTGTGCAGCGGCTTCGAATAGCTTGGCTGTTTTAGAACGAATGACCTGGGTATAGCGTTCCTCCGACACATCTGGGTCGTGCATGTTCAGCAGCTGCAATACTTCGCCTTCTGCAATGACGTTGGTCGCATCGGCCAGGATTTCCATGATGCGAATGTCACCGACGCTCACCATCATCTGAAAGGCGCGTGAGTACAGAAAATCGCCGACCAGAACCGATGCCGCATTGCCAAATAACGCATTGGCCGTCTTGCGGCCGCGTCGCATCGAGGACTCATCGACCACATCGTCATGCAGCAAGGTGGCGGTATGTATGAATTCGACCACGGCTGCCAGAGTGTGATGGTCAGAGCCTTTGTAGCCATAGGCATTTGCGACCAAAAGCACCAGAACGGGGCGTATGCGTTTGCCGCCGGCGCTAATGATGTAGTCAGCAATTTGATTGACCAGGGCGACTTCGGAGTGCAATTTATGCCGAATTACGGCGTCAACTGCCTGTAAATCGGCCGAAATGGGCTGGATAAGCTGTGTTTGTGCGGACGGGGCAGTTGCGGAAACCAAGGTAAGCCTGATCAAGGTAAGCGTGGAAAAGTTACAGAATTATACGACGCCATAACCAAAATGAGGCGACCCTGGCGTTACCTGTGGCAGTGAGTGGCGTCTACAGCTTGCTACACACGCGCAGATTCGTTTTGACCGAAGGCCTAAGTCTATGTATAATTTGGGGTTTTCCCGTTTCCGCGTTCATTTTTTGCGGGGGCTGAAAAAATAAATTCCTAAATCATTTGATGAGGTTTCACATGTACGCGGTCATAAAAACCGGTGGCAAACAATATAAAGTTGTCGCTGGTGAAAAATTTAAAGTAGAACAGATACCGGCAGACATTGGATCCGAAATCACCCTTGATCAGGTGCTCGCAGTGGGCGCCGGAGAAGCCATCAAGTTTGGCGCTCCACTGGTTGAAGGTGCGACGGTCCTTGCCACGGTTGTCTCCCACGGTCGTCACGACAAGGTCAAGATCTTCAAGATGCGTCGCCGCAAGCACTATCAAAAGCGCCAAGGCCATCGTCAGAACTACACCGAATTGCAAATCGTCTCGATCAACGGCTAAGCCGGGATCAGCACTAACCAGATACCAAGGAGTCAGAAATGGCACATAAAAAGGGCGGCGGCACTACGCGAAATGGTCGTGACTCAGAGTCGAAACGACTGGGCGTCAAGGTTTATGGCGGTCAAGCCATCAACGCTGGCGGCATCATCGTTCGTCAACGCGGCACCAAAATGCATCCAGGCGAAAACGTCGGCATCGGCAAGGATCACACTTTGTTCGCGCTGACCGATGGCAAAGTTGCCTTCGTCGTCAAAGGTGCATTGCAGCGTCAGTACGTGACGGTTGTAGCAGCCTGATCAAGCTTTAAAGTACGCGAGGCGAAAGCCTTCAATCAAAAGGCTCTGCCGACGGTAGAGCCTTTTTAGTTTTTACGGACGGTCTGCATGAAATTTATCGACGAAGCAAAAATCGAAGTCATTGCCGGTGATGGTGGCAACGGCGTCGCCTCCTTTTGTCGCGAAAAGTTCAGACCGTTCGGCGGGCCGGACGGCGGCGATGGCGGCAAGGGCGGTAGCATCTGGGCCGTCGCCGATCGCAACATCAACACGCTGGTCGACTTCCGCTATTCCAAGATTCACAAGGGCAAGGACGGCGAAAATGGCCGTGGTTCTGACTGCTACGGCAAGGGCGCGGACGATATTTTTCTGCGCATGCCGGTCGGTACGCTGGTTATTGATCAAAACGACGGGGAGTTGGTCGCCGATCTGACCGAGCACGGTCAGCAGGTCTTGCTGGCTCTGGGCGGCGAAGGCGGCTGGGGCAATATCCATTTCAAGTCCTCAACTAATCGCGCGCCACGTCAAAAGACCGAAGGCAAGGAAGGTCAGCGACGCGAGTTGCGTCTGGAATTGAAAGTGCTGGCCGATATCGGTTTGCTTGGCATGCCGAATGCCGGCAAGTCCACTTTCATCACGGCCGTGTCCAATGCGCGTCCAAAAATTGCCGATTATCCTTTCACGACCCTGCATCCGAATCTCGGCGTCGTGCGTGTCAGTCACGAAAAGAGCTTCGTGATCGCGGACATCCCGGGTTTGATCGAAGGCGCATCCGATGGGGCCGGTTTGGGGCATCAGTTCCTGCGCCATTTGCAACGCACGCGTTTGCTGTTGCATATCGTCGATCTGGCACCGTTCGACAATGTCGATCCAGTCAAGGAAGCCAAGGCCATCGTCAAGGAGCTCAAAAAGTACGATGAGTCGCTGTTCGACAAGCCGCGCTGGCTGGTCCTCAACAAGCTCGACATGGTGCCGGCAGAAGAGCGCGTCAAGCGCGTCAAAGACTTCATCAAGCGCTTTGGCTGGAAAGGTCCGGTCTTTGAAATTTCAGCCCTGACGCGAGAAGGTTGCAGCGATTTGATCGTGGATATTTACGACTATCTGGCGCAACAACGTCAAAGCGAACAGCGTTCTGAAGAGACGCAGATCATGGAAGAAGTGCGCGCCATCGACTCGATCGATGCGGATGATCCGCGCTTCAAGGTCATTGATTAAATCGCTTCTCCCGGGCTCGGGATCATTCCGAATTCATTTATAAAAACAGCGTCGGATCCGTCATGCACTCCGTGATTCAACAAGCCAAACGCGTCATCATCAAAGTCGGTTCTTCCCTTGTCACCAACGATGGCAAGGGACTCGATGCACAAGCCATCGAAAAGTGGACCGAGCAGATCGTGCAACTGCGTGCCCTGGGAAAAGAAGTCATCCTGGTCAGCTCGGGCGCGATTGCCGAAGGCATGCAGCGTCTGGGTTTCGACAAGCGGCCAACCGGTGTCCACGAACTGCAGGCCTGTGCCGCCGTCGGTCAGATGGGTTTGGCGCAAATCTATGAAAGCAGTTTTCGACGCTACGACGTGCGAACTGCGCAGGTCTTGCTGACCCACGCCGATCTGGCGGATCGCGAGCGCTATCTGAATGCACGTTCCACACTGTTCACATTGCTTCGTTTTGGCGTTGTTCCAATCATCAACGAGAATGACACGGTTGTAACGGATGAGATCAAATTTGGCGACAACGATACGCTCGGCGCGCTGGTTGCCAATCTGATCGAAGGCGATGCCTTGATCATCCTGACCGATCAACGCGGTTTATATACAGCAGACCCGCGCAAGGATCCAGATGCTACCTTTGTGCATGAGGCCAAGGCAGGTGACTTGTCTCTTGAGGCAATGGCAGGCGGCGCCGGTAGCAGTCTGGGTCGGGGCGGCATGCTGACCAAAATTCTTGCTGCCAAGCGCGCAGCGTTCTCGGGCGCACATACAGTGATTGCCTGGGGACGAGAAGAGAATGTGCTGACACGTCTGGCGCAAGGCGAAGCAATCGGTACGCAACTGACCGCGCAAACTGCGCAACTGACGGCGCGCAAGCAATGGATGGCCGATCATTTGCAGACGGCGGGCAAGGTTGTGCTGGACGACGGCGCGGTAAAGAAACTCACTGCCGAAGGCAAGTCCTTACTTCCGATTGGGGTGACAGAGGTAAGTGGCAGTTTCGGCCGCGGCGATGTCATTACCTGTGTCGATTTGGGCGGACGTCCGGTGGCACGTGGTATTACCAATTATGCGAGTTCGGAAGCGCGTCGCATCGTGCGCAAGCCATCGTCGGAAATATTGAATATTCTCGGTTTTGTCGAAGAGCCTGAATTGATTCATCGCGACAATCTGGTCTTGCTCTAATCGCTGATCAGATATGAAAAAGCCTGCCTGATGATTCGTCATCAGGCAGGCTTTTTCATTGGCGCATTGGCGCGACGACCGCTGATTATTCTCGGAGCAGGTTGTCCGTTAGTGTCTGTTTGCTGCGCAAGCGTTGCAGCATGTCCTTTTCGGTACCGATGATCATTAAATTGCTGCAAAAGTAATCGCGTGACAGAACTGCATGTTGGTTGTTGGCGCGGCTGCGTACGATGCCTTCCCACTGATCGCGTCGCGAGCGGCTCCACGAGCCGTCATCGCGTCCAAATGCGTAGAGTTTGTGTTCAAATGTCTCGCAGCGGATACCTTCGTAGCTGATGTTTTTTGCACCGCCACTGCTGGTCGCGACCAATGTGTATCGAACGACGCCATCAGAGCCGATGGCCAGCGATTTTGCATCTAACTGAAATTTCTGGGTTGCAGTCGGGCTGACATAAAATTCGATCAGATTTTCCTGCTTGGGCGCGGCTGGCATCTGTACTGCAATTTCTTCCCACGCCTTGTTTTCATCATCGAAATCTTCTTCGAAATTCGATTGGGCAAAGGCGGCATGGCTGACAAGAAGTAACGAGCTGATCGCCAGTAAGCGACTCAGCTTGGCTGGCAGGTTGTATGTCGATGGAAAACGATTATTCATTGTCAGTTTTTTTCTCGCGAGGAACAGAAGGAGACTGGGATTTTCTCGGCGCGTGTGTCTGGCGCAGATAGCGGGAAGCATTGCCGTGTTGCGGTTTGTTTAGAAAACGCGACAGTTCCTGCAATGCGCGCTGGTAGACATCGCGTTTGAATTCAATGACGACATCCAGTGGCACCCAGTATTCATGCCAGCGCCACGCATCAAACTCTGGATGCTCAGTCATGCGCAAATTGACGTCACAGTCGCGACCGACCATGCGCAGCAAGAACCATATCTGCTTCTGACCACGATAATGGCCACGAATTTCGCGTTTGATGAAGTGATCCGGGACTTCGTAGCGGAGCCAGTCACGGGTGCGGCCAATAATCTTGACGTGCTCCGCCTTGAGGCCGACTTCTTCCTCAAGCTCGCGATACATGGCCTGTTCCGGCGTTTCGCCGAATTTGATGCCGCCCTGCGGGAATTGCCACGAGTGCTCGCGCACGCGCTTTCCCCACCAAACTTCATTCTGCGCATTGAGCAGAATGATGCCGACGTTAGGGCGAAAGCCTTCACGATCCAGCATGTTGCACCCATAAACTTTCTGCGGCTAAGCGACCCTCGATCGAGAAACAATGCGGCAATCGTCCAGCCGTGATGCTGCGCACTTGGGTGCACACACGACAGATGGAGCAATCAATTGTACGAACAGAGGGTGCATCAGCCAGCTAATCCTTTAAAATTGGAACGATTATAACCCCGCTCTCTTTTTAACAAGAACACATCTCATGCGCGCCTCCCGTTTTTTCATTTCCACTCTCAAAGAAGCTCCATCCGATGCCGAAGTTGTCAGCCATAAACTGATGATGCGTGCTGGCATGATCAAGCGCATCGGTTCTGGTATCTACACGTATATGCCGATGGGCTTGCGCGTGATCCGCAAGGTGGAGGCCATCATCAAGGATGAGATGGAAAAAGCCGGTGCGATCGAGTTGCTGATGCCGCTGGTGCAGCCGGCCGAACTTTGGCAGGAAACCGGACGCTGGGACAAAATGGGCCCGGAACTGATGCGCGTCAAGGATCGTCACGGCCGCGACTTTGCGATCCAGCCGACTTCGGAAGAAGTCATTACCGATGTTGTACGGTCGGAAATCAAATCCTATCGTCAGCTGCCGGTCAATTTTTACCATGTCCAAACCAAGTTTCGCGACGAGCGTCGTCCACGTTTTGGTTTGATGCGCGGTCGTGAATTCACGATGAAAGATGCGTATTCCTTCGATCGTGATATCGATGGCCTCAAGCGCTCATACGCCATCATGTTTGATGCGTACACAAAGATTTTTAACCGTTTCGGTTTGCAATTCCGCGCCGTTGCGGCAGATAACGGCGCGATTGGCGGATCCGGTTCGCACGAGTTTCACGTGATTGCCGACACTGGCGAAGATGCGTTGGTCTACTGCCCGACCTCGGACTACGCCGCCAATATGGAAGCTGCAGAAGCAGTAGCGCCTGCCACCACGCGCGCTACTGCTACGCAAGCTTTGACCAAGACAGCAACGCCAGGCAAACAGCGTTGCGAAGATGTGGCGAGTTTCCTTAACTTGCCGCTCACGCAAACCGTCAAGTCGCTGGTGCTGGTGACGGAAGCCAAAGAAGGCGATGCCAATGGCAAGCAAGTCTGGCTGCTGCTGCTGCGTGGCGATCACGAACTCAATGAAGTTAAGGCGTCCAAAGTGCCGGGACTGACGGACTTCCGTTTTGCCGGTGAATCCGAAATTCTGGAATGGTTTGGCTCGACGCCTGGATATCTCGGCCCGTTGCATACCAAGAAGCCGGTCAATATCGTGGTCGATCGCACGGTTGCCGCCATGAGCGATTTCGTATGCGGCGCCAACGAAGCGGATTTCCACTACACGGGTGTCAACTGGGAACGGGATCTACCGGAAGCCATCACTGCCGATCTGCGCAATGTGGTCGAAGGTGATCCTTCCCCGGACGGCAAAGGTACGCTGGCGATCCAGCGTGGTATCGAGGTTGGGCATGTGTTCCAGCTTGGGACGCGTTACTCGCAGGATATGAAAGCGACCTTCCTGGATGAAAATGGCAAACCGCAACCGATCCAGATGGGTTGTTACGGTATCGGTGTGACCCGTATTCTTGGCGCTGCGATCGAGCAGAACTTCGACGACAAAGGCATCATCTGGCCGGCTTCGCTGGCGCCATTCGAAGTCGTGCTGTGCCCGATGGGTTATGACCGTAGCGAGGCCGTCAAGGCGGAGGTCGATCGCTTGTACGCAGAACTGACGGCTGCAGGCATCGACGTAATGCTTGATGATCGTGGCGAGCGTCCGGGCGCGATGTTCGCCGACTGGGAGTTGATCGGTGTGCCGCATCGCATCGTGGTCGGTGATCGCGGCCTCAAGGAAGGCAAGCTGGAATATCAGGGTCGCCGCGATACGGCTGCGACGCAGGTCGCACCCGAAGAGATGGTCGGCTTCATCCAGGCACGTCTGTCGGCCTGATCGATCATTGCATGACAGATGGCGTGATCTTCAGAAGAAAGCGGCGTGCCTTGCTCGGGCGCGCTTCTTTTCTTTTATTCGCACCATCGCTCTTTATCCTACCCGCACATGCGGGCAATCAAAAGGAAGAGGCGCTTGCCGATTCCGTGCGCATGGCCTTGTCACGCGCCATCTCCGACCCGCGACCACCGAAACCGCAATTCATCGATATCGATGAACGGCTGGCTTACCTGCGCTGGCTGGGTGATATGTCGGATCGTCTGGTAAAGCGCATGCCGGATCGCCAAGGTCGCCTCGAATTTCTGCAAACACTTTGGTACGAAGCCAGACGCGCAGGTTTAGATCCATCGCTGGTATTGGGGTTGATCCAGGTGGAGTCGGCATTTCGCAAGTACGCGGTTTCGCCGGTGGGTGCGCACGGATACATGCAGGTCATGCCGTTCTGGACGCGTGTGATCGGTGACGGTGATCGCAGCAAGCTGTTTCACATGCAAACCAATCTGCGCTACGGTTGCTCGATTCTGCGTATGTATATCGATATCGAAAAGGGCGATCTGTTTTTGGCTTTAGGTCGCTACAACGGTAGTCGCGGTCGGCCGGACTATCCGAATGCCGTACGTGCAGCATGGCGCAACTGGGAACACAAACCCGAATAAGGAAATAAGGACGCAGAAACAAAAACGCCCGCAAGCTGCGGGCGTTTTTGTTTGGCTATCAGACAAATTACTTCAGATGTGCCGAGATGAGTTTGGTCATTTCGAACATCGAAACTTGCTTCTTGCCGCCAAAAACAGCTTTCAGTTTTTCATCCGCATCGATCATGCGTTTGTTGGCTTCGTTCTGCAGTTTGAACTTCTTGATGTAGTCCCAGACCTTCTTCGTGACTTCGGTGCGTGGTGCTGGCGTTGCGCCGATGACGGCTGCCAATACTGCGGAAGGGGTAACTGGCTTCATGAAGGCGGCGTTTGGCTTGCGGGCTGCTGGCTTTTTCGCTGCGACTTTTTTAGCGGCTGGTTTTTTTGCTGCTACTTTTTTGGCTGGCGCGGCTTTCTTGGCCGGAGCTGCCTTTTTGGCTGGTGCTGCTTTTTTCGCTACTACTGGTTTCTTCGCAGCTGGTTTCTTGGCGGCCGTTTTAGTGGCCGCTGGTTTTTTGGCTGTTGCCATCTTAAAGCCTCCTTCACAAAGTGTTGGGAAATTGCGCCAATTCACGCAACGCTAATAGTGGTGCGGTTTTTACTGCCATGCAAGTGTTTTTTGTAGGTGGGCAAGGGGTTTTGTCGGTTGCTAGCCACGCCGGTTACACAGAGAGAAAACAGGCGATGCGCTACTGATTGCCCATGGCTCAAAAAGGCGGATGACTTGTTCATCTGAATTGAGCGTAATTTCGTGATTGCACTTGCCTTGATGTCGGAGAAATTTGGCTCACAAAAAGAAAAAGCCCGGTAGAAAACCGGGCTCTTCTATATAGATAAGCAATCCGCTTAGCGCATGCCAGGCATCATGCCTTTCATGCCGCGCATAAGTTTGGCCATGTTGCCGCCCTTGAGCTTCTTCATCATGGTTTGCATCTGTTCGAACTGATTGAGCATGCGATTGACTTCCTGCACCTGTACGCCTGCGCCGGCAGCAATCCGGCGTTTGCGGGAAGCCTTGATCAGATCCGGTTTGGCACGTTCCTGCGGGGTCATGGAATTGATGATGCCTTCCATGCGTGCGACCTGCTTGTCCGCCATACCCATATTGGCGCCGCTGGCTGCCATTTGCATTTGTGCCGGCAGTTTGTCCATCAGGTTGGACATCCCGCCCATTTTCTTCATCTGCGCCAATTGCTGCTGGAAATCGCTCAGGTCAAACTTGCCGCCACCCTTGATTTTCTGCGCCAGCCCTTGCGCAGCCTCGATATCGACACCTTTGCGTGCTTCTTCAACCAGCGCAAGGATGTCGCCCATACCGAGGATGCGATCGGCCATGCGGGCCGGATCGAAGGCCTCCAGGCCATCCATCTTTTCGGCAACACCGGCAAATTTGATCGGCTTGCCTGTGATGTGACGGACCGACAGCGCTGCACCACCGCGCGAATCGCCGTCCAGTTTGGTCAGCACGATACCAGTCAAAGGCAGGGCATCGCTGAAGGCTTTAGCCGTATTGATCGCATCCTGACCGAGCATGGCATCGACCACGAACAGGGTTTCAATCGGATTGACGGCGTTATGCAGCGCGCGGATTTCCTGCATCATCGCCTCGTCGATACCAAGGCGTCCGGCAGTATCGATGATCAGTACATCGTGGTAATGCCGCTTGGCGTAATCGACAGCGGCCAGCGCGATATCGACCGGCTTGTCGGTCGCCTGCGACGGGAAGAAGTCGGCGCCGACTTGCTCCGTCACGGTCTGCAACTGACCGATCGCGGCCGGACGGTACACGTCGGCGGACACGGTCAGGACTTTCTTTTTCTTCTGTTCACGCAGGTATTTGGCCAGCTTGCCGACAGTCGTGGTTTTACCTGCACCTTGCAGCCCGGCCATCAGAATAATCGCGGGTGGTTGCGTGGCGAAATTGAGCTGCGAGGCTTCGCGGCCGAGATCGGCACCCATGAGTGTCGCCAGTTCGCGCTGGACGACACCGACCAGCGCCTGGCCAGGCGTCAATGAGCCGATGACGTCTTCGCCCATGGCTTTTTCTTTGACGCGGCTGATGAACTCGCGTACAGCAGGCAGGGCGACGTCGGCCTCGAGAAGCGCGAGACGTACTTCGCGCAGCATTTCGGCAGTATTGGCTTCGGTCAGACGCGCTTCGCCGCGCATGGTCTTGACGGCCTTGGCCAGACGTTGTGTGAGATTGTCGAGCATGATGGTGTAACCGGTAAGTCAGGCGATGGTCGCGGTTGCGACAGGAATCCGCCATTTTACCCGATGCGCGCATGCGATTTGCTTTGTCTTGGCGGGGCATGCTCGGGAGCATTCTGCAGGTCCGCCGGTGATCGGTCTGGTTAGGCATCGGGAATCCGGCAAGCGTGTTATTGGCAGGTGATCTGTAGGGCCTTTGCGCACAAGATGCGCGTTGACTTGGTGTAAACTGAAGCGAATGACTACCTTCCTATTTGTGCTGGCTGCACTTTGTTATGCAGCATGTGCTTTTCTTCCGTCGAACAAGCGCAAGATCATCGCCGTTGGCGTTTTGGTCGGCTGGCTGCTGCATGGTGCGGCGCTTTGGACGGATGTGATTGCGCCGAGCGCATTGCGGACGGGATTTGCCATCATGCTGTCGGCGACCTTGTGGATTTCGGTCGCTGCGTACTGGCTTGAGAATCGCAATTTCACGCTGGATGGATTCCGCATTCTGGTCTTGCCCTGTGCCGCGTTGGCTGTGTTGCTGCCACTGATGTTCCCGGGCACTGTCGTGCCGCTGGAAGGGAAATCGATACTCTTCCCATGGCATATTGCGATTGCCACGCTGGCCTACAGCACACTGACGATTGCGGCATTCCACGCCATTTTGATGATGGTGCAGGAATCCAAGCTGCACACGCGTTCGCATGAACGCCAGACGGGGTTGTTTGCGTTGGCGATTGATCGTCTGCCGGCGCTGTTGACCATGGAAAAGCTGTTGTTCCGTCTGATCGGATTCGGCTTTGTTTTGTTGACGCTGACCGTCTTGTCGGGCGTGATCTTCTCTGAGGAGATATTCGGCCGCGCCTTCAAATGGGAACATAAAACCACCTTCACGATGCTGTCCTGGATTCTGTTCGGCATTTTGCTGGCGGGTCGTCGTTTCCGCGGCTGGCGCGGCAAGACAGCGCTGACATTTACCCTGAGTGGTTTTGGCATGTTGCTGCTGGCTTACGTCGGTAGCCGCTTTGTGCTGGAAGTGGTGTTGCAGAGGAGCGTGGCATGAAGCTGTTAGCGTGGGCAATCCTGATTTTTGCCGTGATTTGGGTGTTGCGCAGCAAAGCCAAGGCAAGAGCAAGAGCGCAAGAAGCGGCACGTCCTGCGGCCCCACCAACGCCAGCATCCCTGCCGGAAACCGAAGCCATGGTGTCGTGCGTACAGTGCGGCATTCATTTCCCTGCCTCGGAAGCGGTGCATGACGAGGCATCCCATCAGACTTTCTGCAGCATCGAGCATCGCCAGTTATATAGCGGACGCTAACGCATGAAGCCTGCAATCTCCATGGTTGCGGATGTGCGGGATACATTCTGGCGCACCCTGCAAACCTTTGCGTTCACACGCACGCTGATCGTTGCCGTTCTGCTCGGCTACTTCGGTTGGGTCAATCCCAAGACCGCACACGGAAATGACTACTTCTGGGTCATCTGCCTCGGGTACATGCTGCTGGCGCTGGGTTTTGTGCTGCTGGCTTCTTACTGGAAGCGCCGCTTCTTGCTGCAGGTGTCGGCACAGATTCTGGTCGATCTGGCGGTCATCACGCTTCTTTATATGTCCGTTGGAGGTTTGCGCAGCGGTCTCGCGATTCTCTATCTCTTTCCGCTCGCTGGTGGTGCCATTCTGGCGCCGCTGGTCATGGCGCTGTTTTTCGTTTCGGTCGCGACCTTTGCGATGCTGGCGGAAAACGGTTACCAATTATTGAATGACAACGGCGATATTTCCTCGACTCAGGTCGGGCTCTACTGTGCGGCGTTTTTTATCATCATCGTTGCCATCAACCGTCTGGCAGATCGCCTGATCAAGCAGGAGTCTCTGGCACAAGGGCGTGGCAAGGCGCTGCAGGTACAGCAGGCGATTAATCGGCTCGTCATCGAAGATATGGATGACGGCATTCTGGTGGTGGATCGTAACGGGCGCATCCTGACCGGCAATCCGGCAGCCGAACGTTTGCTGGGTTTGTCGATGGATGCGCAGCACGAACATGGGCGGCTGGCAGAGTTACAGGGTTTGTCCGCGATCGCGGACGCCTATGTCGGCTGGCGAGCCAAGGCTGGTACAAACCTGCAGCGACAAGTTGAACCGCACGTGTTTGTGCGTATTCAGCCCTCTGTTGACACGACGCTACAAGGCAGTGCCACGATCATCGCAGCGCGCAGCGAACCATCTACCCACCTGAAGTTGCGTTTCGCTCGGGTTGAAACCGGTGGTGTTCAGGAAGAACGCGTGGTCATCTTTCTGGAAGATGTGACTGCCATCGAAAATCAGGCGCAACAGCTCAAGCTGGCGTCAATGGGACGCCTGACGGCCAGCATTGCGCATGAAGTCCGTAATCCGCTTTCCGCGATCGGTCATGCTGCGGCCTTATTGCGCGAAGATGAGACAGATAATTCGCGTAAACGGCTGCTCAAGATCGTTCAGGATAATGTCGAGCGCCTCAATCGCATGATTGAAGACATCCTGAAGCTCTCACGCAAAGCCAATCATGATCAATTGCCGCTGAATGTTTCTGTCCTGATCAATGAGATCGTGACGGAGCTGCGGGAGATGAGCGGTGTGAAAGAGGGCGTGATTGCCGTCACGGTGCCGGGGGACTTGCACGTACGTTTTGACCCACTGCATTTACGCGAGATTATCTTGAACTTGCTGACAAATGCGTTACGCTACGCAAGCGGCAAGCCGGCCAGTATTCGTCTTCTCTTGACGCCCGCGACTGGACATCGTGCCGAATTGCATGTGCAGGACGACGGGCCGCAGATGACGGCCACCGTGCGTGCACATTTGTTTGAACCCTTTTACACAACGTCTAGCAAGGGTACCGGGCTTGGTCTGTATCTTGCGAGAGAGTTGTGCCTGAACAATGGTGCCATGCTGAATTACGAATATCGTAGCGAAGGCGAGCAAGCGGCACCCTCAGGTCGTTTTGTCATCAGCTTTGCCGCAACTGGCGGCATGGATCAATAATGAATTTTCTCAAGTTCGGATCATGAGCACGCCACGCATTCTTGTTATAGATGACGAGGCAGATCTGCGCGAGCTGCTTGAGATCACGTTGATTCGGATGGGACTGGACGTCGACAGCGCGGAGACGTTGACAGAAGCCCGTACGCGTTTAGAAGAACATGCCTATGCGCTGGTGTTAACCGACATGCGTCTGCCGGATGGGCAAGGCATTGATCTGGTGCGTGACATTTCCATCATGCACAAGAACACGCCTGTTGCAGTGATCACCGCCTTTGGCAGCACGGACAACGCTATAGCCGCGCTCAAGGCTGGCGCATTTGATTACCTTTCCAAGCCGGTAGGGCTAGAGCAACTACGCACCATGGTACGTACGGCCTTGCGCATCAGCGAGAAACCACTGACCACAGCGGGTGCCAGTCGTGCGCAGCCAACCACGCCTTTGCGTCTGATGGGTGAATCCGAAGCGATGCAGTCGCTACGTACGCAGATCGCTCGCCTGGCTCGCAGCATGGCGCCGGTCGCCATCGGTGGCGAATCCGGCAGCGGCAAGGAACTGGCTGCGCGCGACATTCACGCGCAAAGTGCGCGTTCCGACAAACCATTCATTGCGGTTAACTGTGGTGCCATTCCGGAAGCATTGATGGAAGCCGAGTTTTTCGGTTACCGCAAAGGTGCATTTACAGGCGCGACGGAAGATCGCGATGGATTCTTCCAGGCGGCGAACGGCGGCACCTTGTTGCTGGATGAGGTCGCCGATTTGCCTTTGGCAATGCAAGTCAAATTGTTGCGCGCCATTCAAGAGCGTCGTGTCCGCAAGGTGGGGGCGACCAGCGAAGAGCCCGTGGATGTGCGCATCATTAGCGCCACCCACCAGAATCTGCATGCCTGCGTGGAAGAGGGAACGTTCCGTCAGGATTTGTATTACCGACTCAATGTCATTGAATTGACCCTGCCGCCGCTGCGTGAACGGTTAACCGACATTGCCTTGTTATCGGAGGCGATTCTTGCGCGCCTGAGTCACGGCACGGTTGCATCCCTGACACCGCAGGCATTGGCTGCATTGCAGGCGTACAGTTTTCCCGGCAATGTGCGTGAGTTGGAAAATATTCTGGAGAGAGCGCTGGCCTTTGCCAATGACGGCCAGATTGAGCCGGGCGATTTGGTGCTCAAGGCCGGGAAGTTGCCAGTCTCGCTCGGCGAGCCGTTACATAAGTCAACCGTGCCTGCCGTCGAGCAAAATCACACGACCGAGAATCCGGTAGCGGCGATGCAGTCCTCCGTTTTACCAGACGTCATGCAGAAAAGCGGGGATGCCGAAGCCGGTTTGCCAAGTTCGCTGCCTGATCATCTAGACCAGATTGAGCGCGACGTCATTTTGCGCGCACTGGCCAAAACCCATTTCAATCGCACGCAGGCGGCCGAGTTGCTGGGGATTAGTTTCCGCCAGTTGCGTTACCGCATGCAGCGCCTGAACATCCAGGAACCGGAGTAAGCCTTGTCATTGCCACGCATCGTGATTGACGAGCAGGGTTGGGCCGAGCAGGTCTTGCACATGCCGTCGCCCAATTTTGACGAACGGGCCGAGGGCGTGGCGATCGATTTGCTGGTCGTGCACAACATCAGTTTGCCGCCCGGCGAGTTTGGTGGTCCTTATATTGGCGATCTGTTTCTCAATCGGCTTGATTACGATGCGCATCCTTACTTTGATCAGTTGCGTCCTTTGCGTGTGTCTGCGCATTTTCTGATTCGGCGCGACGGGCAGATCATTCAGTTCGTGTCGGCAAGAAATCGCGCTTGGCATGCGGGCGTTTCTGTTTTTTGTGAAAAAGAGAGATGTAACGACTTTTCGATCGGGATCGAGCTGGAAGGAACTGATGATCAGGTGTTTGAATTACCTCAATATGAGGCGCTGGCGGCATTGACTGTGGCATTGCAGGTCGCTTATCCGTTGCGGAATGTGGCCGGGCATGAACACATCGCGCCCGACAGAAAAACCGATCCCGGTCCATTTTTTGACTGGCAGCTTTATCGTCGTCTTTACAATGAGACGGCAGCGAAGAACCGACAAGAAAGCGACGAGTTGGGCGACGATCTGCTGTTTTACGGAATGTAAAAAAAGGCGTCAATTTTGCACATTTTCTTGACAAAAAATAATCCGGCAAAAGCGCAATAAAGACATTGCACATACGGGATCGAGGTACTAGAATTAGTGCCAATCGCGGTTTCTTCACTAGATGTAGTGGGTTATCGACATCAAGACCTTTATCTGTTTTTGGCTGTAATCCCTATATAAATAGAGGATCTGCAACGAAAACAGAGGCACCAACAGCAGCAGAATGGGTAGTGCATCGCTAGGTTATGCGCACTGCTTCCATGAAGTTTTCGCGAATTGGCACCACGCCGGTTTTCTCTTAATCAAGCAAGGCTATAGGCCTGCATCCGCTAGAAGGAGTCTTCATGCACTCTGCACAAGAAATTTCGGCCAAATCGTCTTCGGACGTCGCCGCCAATGTCGGTTCACTGGCCGTTTCGCCGTCGACCGCCAATACCAATCAGGTCGGTTTGAGCAATTACCGCATCATTCGTCGTAATGGTGCCGTTGTCGGTTTTGAGCCATCGAAAATCTCGATCGCCGTGACCAAGGCGTTCCTCGCTGTCAACGGTGGTCAGGGTGCCGCTTCCGCGCGCGTGCGCGAACTGGTCGAGCAACTGACTTCCAATGTCGTCAATGCACTGGTTCGTCGCCAGCCTGCCGGCGGCACCTTCCACATTGAAGACATCCAGGATCAGGTCGAACTGTCCCTGATGCGTTCCGGTGAGCACGACGTTGCTCGCGCCTACGTTTTGTATCGCGCCAAGCGCATGGAAGAGCGTGCGCAACAGCAGGCTGCCAAGCCAGTCGAAGATGCACACCAGATCAACGTGATCGAAAATGGTCAGCCTCGTCCGCTGGACATGAACGAAGTGCGCAACCTGATCGATGCCGCTTGTATCGGTCTGGAAAAACATGTCGATGCCGGCGCGATCCTGAACGAAACCGTCAAGAATCTGTACGACGGCGTGCCTGTCGAAGAGCTGCACAAGTCGGCGATTCTGGCTGCACGCGCCCTGATGGAAAAAGATCCTGCCTACAGCACCGTGACCTCGCGCCTGCTGATGCACACCATCCGTAAAGAAGTGTTCGGTCAGGAAGTCGCACAAGCCGATGCGCCTGCGCACTATATTGAGTACTTCCCGAAATTCATCAAAAAAGGCATCGAAGCCGATCTGCTGGATGCCAAGCTGGCGCAGTTCGACCTGAAGAAACTCGGTGACGCGATCAAGCCGGAGCGCGATCTGCAGTTCGGTTACCTCGGCCTGCAAACCCTGTACGACCGTTACTTTCTGCACATCCGTGACGTCCGCATTGAAATGCCACAGGCGTTCTACATGCGCGTGGCAATGGGTCTGTCGCTGAATGAAATCAACCGCGAAGACCGCGCGATCGAGTTTTACAACCTGCTGTCCAGCTTCGACTTCATGAGCTCGACGCCGACGCTGTTCAATTCTGGCACGCAACGTTCGCAGTTGTCGTCGTGCTATCTGACCACTGTCGCTGATGATCTGGATGGTATTTACGAAGCGATCAAGGAAAACGCCTTGCTGGCGAAGTACGCTGGTGGTTTGGGCAATGACTGGACGCCAGTCCGCTCGCTGGGCGCACACATCAAGGGCACCAACGGTCGTTCGCAAGGTGTTGTGCCATTCCTGAAAGTGGTCAATGACACTGCAGTTGCGGTCAATCAGGGTGGCAAGCGTAAAGGCGCGGTCTGCGCCTATCTGGAAACCTGGCACATGGATATCGAGGAATTCCTCGACCTGCGCAAAAACACCGGTGACGATCGCCGTCGTACCCACGACATGAACACCGCGAACTGGATTCCCGATCTGTTCATGAAGCGCGTGATGGAAAAAGGCGACTGGACCCTGTTCTCGCCATCCGATACGCCTGACCTGCACGACAAGTTCGGCAAGGCATTCGAAGAAGCCTATACCGGCTACGAAGCCAAGGCAGCGCGCGGTGAACTGAAGCTGTTCAAGAAAATCCAGGCGCTGGATCTGTGGCGCAAGATGCTGTCGATGCTGTTCGAAACCGGCCATCCATGGATCACCTTCAAGGATCCGTGCAACATCCGTTCGCCGCAGCAACACGTCGGCGTCGTTCACAGCTCGAATCTGTGCACCGAGATCACGCTCAATACCAACGAATCCGAAATCGCCGTCTGCAATCTGGGTTCGGTCAACATGCCTGCACATATGAAGGATGGCAAACTGGATCTGGAAAAACTCCAGAAAACCATTCGCACCGCCATGCGCATGCTGGATAACGTGATTGATATTAACTATTACGCCGTCAAGAAAGCGCGTGATTCGAACCTGCGCCACCGTCCGGTCGGTTTGGGCATCATGGGATTCCAGGACTGCCTGCACATGATGCGTATTCCTTACGCTTCTAAAGATGCGGTTGAATTTGCCGATAAATCGATGGAAGCGGTCTGCTATTTTGCTTACTACGCATCGACTGAGCTGGCTGAAGAGCGTGGTCGTTACAGCTCGTATCGTGGTTCGTTGTGGGATCGTGGCATCCTGCCGCAAGATTCGCTCAAATTGTTGGCGGAAGAACGCGGCGGTTATCTGGAAGCCGATTTTGCAGAATCGCTGGATTGGGCGCCATTGCGTGACCGTATCAAGCAATTCGGTATGCGCAACTCGAACTGCGTGGCGATTGCACCTACCGCGACGATCTCGAACATCATCGGTGTTTCGGCTTGTATCGAACCGACGTATCAGAATCTGTACGTCAAATCGAACTTGTCCGGCGAGTTCACCGAGATCAACGAATACCTGGTACGTGACTTGAAAGAACGCGGTCTGTGGGATGAAGTCATGATTTCTGATCTCAAATACTTCGATGGCAGTCTTGCCAAGATTGATCGTATTCCGCAAGATTTGCGTGAAATCTATGCAACGGCATTCGAAGTCGAACCATCGTGGCTGGTCGAAGCTGCATCACGTCGTCAGAAGTGGATCGATCAGGCGCAGTCGTTGAACATCTACATGGCAGGTGCATCGGGTAAAAAACTCGACGAAACCTATAAACTTGCATGGTTGCGCGGCCTCAAAACCACGTACTATCTGCGTACCATGGGTGCAACGCACACCGAGAAATCAACTTCAAAAACCGGTGCGTTGAATGCAGTCGATTCTGGCGGCGCCGGTTCGACCCAGGCTGCAGCAGAGACCGATGGTCCTGCATGCATGCTGCGACCAGGCGATGCAGGTTTCGAGGAATGCGAAGCCTGCCAGTAATACTCTCTGTCCGATGGATTGCATCGGATAACACATAACGACTTGTCGACTGAACTTGCGCCATGCGATGCGGACAAAGGCTATATAAGGCCTTTGTCCGCATCGCAAATGCAGCAGCGGCAGCAAATCAATAAGGAAAAGAGTCATGCTTAGTTGGGATGATGAAGTCAAGCCGACACCCGCACAGCCTCAGCCAGGACTGCAGCCTGCTGCGCAACCGCGCACGGTCGCCCCGCAGGATGTCGCACTTGATCCATCGCTGATGGCTAAATCAGCGCCGGCTGCTAATGCAACGAAACGTATGGATGCTGCAGACAAGCGTGTGATCAATGGTCAGACGGACGTCAACCAGCTTGTGCCATTCAAGTACAAATGGGCGTGGGACAAGTATCTGGCTGGTTGCGCAAACCACTGGATGCCGCAAGAGATCAACATGCAGCGCGACATCGAGCTGTGGAAGAATCCAAACGGCCTGACCGAAGACGAGCGTCGCATCGTCAAGCGTAATCTGGGCTTCTTCGTGACCGCCGATTCGCTTGCGGCCAACAACATCGTGTTGGGCACCTATCGCCACATCACCGCACCGGAATGCCGCCAGTACCTGTTGCGCCAGGCATTCGAAGAAGCGATTCACACGCACGCGTATCAGTACATCGTCGAGTCGCTGGGTCTGGATGAAGGCGAAATCTTTAACGCCTATAACGAAGTCGGTTCGATTCGCGACAAGGATCAATTCCTGATTCCATTCATCGACGTGCTGACCGATCCGGAATTTAAGACCGGTACGCTCGAGACAGATCAAACGCTGCTGCGTTCGCTGATCGTGTTTGCCTGCCTGATGGAAGGCTTGTTCTTCTACGTCGGCTTCGCACAGATTCTCGCGCTCGGTCGTCAGAACAAGATGATGGGTGCAGCAGAACAGTATCAATACATTTTGCGTGACGAGTCGATGCACTGCAATTTCGGTATCGATCTGATCAACACAATCAAGCTCGAGAATCCGCATCTGTGGACACCGCAGTTCAAGGACGAAATCAAATCGTTGTTTTTACGCGCGGTAGAGTTGGAATATCGTTACGCAGAGGATACAATGCCGCGTGGAGTGCTTGGCCTGAATGCGCCGATGTTCAAAGGCTATCTGCGATTCATCGCAAATCGTCGTGCGCAACAAATTGGTCTGGAACCCATGTTCGAACAGGAAGAAAATCCTTTTCCCTGGATGAGCGAAATGATCGATCTGAAAAAAGAACGCAACTTTTTCGAAACACGCGTTATCGAATATCAGACCGGTGGTGCACTCAGTTGGGAATAAACTGAACATCGTTGGCCATCTTGGCGCTGCCTTAAAAATAGGCAGCACAAAAAACAGGCAGATGATGCAAACCTATTCTGCGTAAAACAGGAAAGGCAACAACCGACTTTAATGAACAGTAGAAGACCGAGAAAATCGCATCTGCTGAGCAAGCCGCTTCACCTGATTCAATCAGGTGTGGCGGCTTTTTCGTTTAAAAAAGGTTTGTTTTTTAGGAAATAGAATTTCAATGCCAGCGCATGCGCTGGCGTTTTTTTTGACTATCGCAGTGCTGTTGACGTGTCATCTGCGTAGTCATGTAAGGCTGAAGTGCTGCATAAGTGAGGAGATGCAGCAGTTCAGCTGGAGCCGAATTCATTAGCGCAAGCACAGTACGCTTGTGCCGATGAATAATCCGCCAATTCCATCGCGATGGTGTGGGCGGGTTTCAACTTTAGAAACTTGATTTTTTCCATCACGTGAAGGAGAAACAATATGGCAACAGCAAAAAAACCAGCAGCTAAAAAGCCTGCTGCGAAAAAGGCCGCTCCGGCCAAGAAACCAGTTGCAGCTAAAAAGCCAGCAGCTAAAAAGCCGGTAGCAAAGAAAGCAGTCGCTAAGAAGCCAGTGGCTAAAAAAGCAGCAGCGAAGAAAGTTGCAGCTAAAAAGCCAGTAGCGAAAAAAGCAGTTGCGAAGAAGCCAGTAGCTAAAAAGGCAGTTGCGAAGAAAGTTGTCGCTAAAAAGCCAGTAGCGAAAAAAGCAGTTGCGAAGAAGCCAGTGGCTAAAAAAGCAGCAGCGAAGAAAGTTGCTGCCAAAAAGCCAGTAGCTAAAAAAGCGGTTGCTAAAAAAGCCGTTGCTAAAAAGCCTGCAGCTAAAAAAGTTGCTGCAAAAAAGCCGGTAGCTAAAAAAGCGGTAGCAAAGAAAGCCGTCGCTAAAAAGCCTGCGGCCAAAAAACCAGCAGCAGCTAAAAAGCCTGTCGCAAAAAAGCCAGTGGCTAAGAAGCCAGTAGCGAAGAAACCAACGGCAGCTAAGAAGCCAGCAGCACCGAAAAAACCTGCTGCGCCTAAAAAGCCAGCAGCTAAACCGGCAGCTGTTGCAGCACCAGCAGTAAAAACGGTGATCAACCCGGCAGCGGCTTGGCCGTTTCCAACGGGTACCAATCGCCCGTAATTCCAGACTTGTCTGGATGCGCCTGATTAATTTCAGGCACAATCCCGCTGTGCGGCATACGTCGCACAGCGGTTTTTTTTAAGGAGCCCGTTTTGCTTGATAGCATATTCACGCTGATTGTCGATACGATTGCCATCGTTCTTGCCGGCTCGTTGTTACTCCGATTCTGGATGCAGGCAGTGCGTGTGCGGCCACCGATCCAGGTCGCGCAGTTTGTCTATCAGTTGACTGATTGGCTGGTACGTCCCGTGCGTCGTGTATTACCGGGCGCTGGTGGCTATGACTGGGCAAGCTTGCTTGGCGCATTTTTGATCGCGCTGCTGGCAACAGCCATAGAGATCTGGTTGCGTGGCGTATTCTCGCTGCAGTTTCTGTTTCTGCTGGCCTTGATGAAGGTGATTCATTGGGCTTTGTACGGCTTGATTGGTTTGATTCTGATTGAAGTGGTGTTTAGCTGGGTGAACCCGCAAGCACCACTTGCGCCTTTTGTGCGCGCGCTGAATGAGCCGGTCATGCGCCCATTGCGCCGTATCGTACCTTTGATCGGATCGATTGATTTATCGCCGCTGGTGGCGCTGATCCTGCTGAGGATCGCCATTCAGCTTGTGGCGATCGCGATTACTTCCCTCATGTAAAAAGAGCCGGCAATGCCGGCTCTTTTTTATTCTGCCTACCCGCTTAAAAGCGATAGCCAAACGCCTGTTCAAACTGCGCTTCAATCTCGCTACGTGATGGTGCATGATTCTGAGGTCCCTGACTGGCGATCTTGATGGCACCCATCAGACTTGCTAGACGGCCGGTCGTCGCCCAGTCCAGATCATTGGTCAATCCATACAGGATGCCAGCGCGGAAAGCATCGCCGCACCCGGTTGGGTCGATGACCTTGTCGACCTTCACACTCGGGATCGCTAAAGTCTCGCCGCCGGTAAAGATCTCTGCGCCGTTTTCGCCACGTGTGACGATCAGTGCGGTGACGCGCGCTCCAATTTCTGCCAGCGTCAGTCCGGTACGACTGGTCAACAGTTCCGCCTCGTAATCATTGACCGCAACATAGGTCGCCTGATCGATGAACGCTTTTAGCTCATCGCCATTGAACATCGGCAGGCCCTGACCCGGATCGAAGATGAATGGAATGTCGAGCTCGGCGCAGTCCTTTGCGTGCTGGAGCATGCCGTCGCGTCCGTCAGGCGCAACGATACCGATTGCGACCTTGCCGACCTCAGCCACTTTGTTCAAATGGGAGAAACTCATCGCGCCTGGATGGAAGGCGGTAATCTGATTGCCATCCGCATCCGTCGTGATGAATGCCTGGCCAGTAAAGGAGTCATCCACCGTGCGGATGGATTGTTGCGCAATATCGAGTTGCGTCAGATGGTCGCGGTAAGGTGCGCCATCCTGACCGATCGTTGCCATGATTAGAGGATCGCCGCCGAGGAGTTTGAGGTTGTAGGCGATATTGCCAGCACAACCGCCGAACTCGCGACGCATGCTTGGTACCAGAAACGAGACATTGATCTTGTGCACCTGATCCGCAAGGATCGCATCCGAAAAGCGTCCCGTGAAGGACATGATGTTATCGAACGCCAGCGAGCCGCAAATAAGTGATTTCATGAAGTGAATGCAGGTTGTGAAAAATGTGAGGGGAAAAAGATGGCGCTGGTTTTGCCAAGCGCATCAAGGATAAAACAGATAGACACGATAACCGGATGCGCGTGTTTCGCCGAGTTCAAACAACACGCGTGCCGAACGTTCGCTGTTGCCGGAAAATCCTTTGCGTACTTGTTCTTGATCGCGCAGATACTCGATCGGCGTGAACACACGGCGCAGTACGGGTTTTTCATTGGCATCGTTCAGTGTCAGCTCGATCAATGGCCACTCCTGATCGAGACTGCTGTCATTGCGCAAGAGCGTTGTCAGCACAAAGGAGTTGGTATTGCCGGTTTGCGTCTGCAGCTCACTGGATTCAATCGATACCGAAGTGATGTGCGCCGGCAGATCGATGCGACAGCCCAGTCCTTCGCACACGCTGGTCAATAGCGGTTTGGTCGCGGGAAACATGCCGGCAATCTGGTTGCGGAAGCTGTAGCTGGCTTGCAGAAGCGCAGCCAGCGTCAAAATGCAGCATCCAACGATAAGTGTATTGCGCAGCTTTGTGCCGAGTTGTTTGCGTGCGCGTTCCTTGCGTACGAAAGCAGGTTCTTCTTCCTGATCCGGCTCGTCGTCAATGCCGAGTTCATCCTGATCGTCATTTTGTTGCGATGCATCCCGCCACGGTTTGCGTTCCAGATCAGTAATTGCCTGATCGAGTTCTTCTGCGCTGGATTCGGCCTCTGCTGCATAGGAGGCATCCTGACCAAGCTCATCCAGAGTCTCTGGTTGTTCTCGGTCAAAATCCATCAATGTCATCCGTTGTAACGGATCGGCCGGCTTTTCATCCTGCGCGTGATAGATCGGAGGATGTTCACGCTCGAAATGCGGCGGGATGGCAAAAGACAGACGGCTGGTCGGTGTGACCGATGCGGGTGAGGGCGCTGTTGCTGCGGTAAAGGCATCCGGTCCGTCATCGCCTTGCGTTGCCGTCTCGTTTTCAACAGCAGGTGTACTGGTTGCTGGTAGTGGTGTCGTTGAGGTCGATGCGGAAGGCGGATTGAATTCTGAAGCGGTAAATACTGGCGCAGTCGGCGGAGCCTGTGCCGGCACATCTGCAGGGCGGGTGGATGCTGTAGCAGCAGACGGCGCTGCAGAAGTATCTGTGTCTTCCGGCGGCAGCAAGTGTTCGATGCCGTTGAAGATTTCCTTGCAGTAGCCGCAACGGACCAGACCGGCCCGCAGCTTTAATTGATCATGGACGACGCGAAACGTCGTTTGGCAATGCGGACATTGTGTCGCCAGTGCCATTGACGGATTAGCCTCGATCCGAGGTCGCGGACAGGCGACCGGCCAGTGCAACCCAGCCATCGAGCTCGCGCCAGACACTCAATTCGATGAATGGACTGTAAATCGCCACCACATCTTCTACCTGCGTTGCCAGCACGCCAGACAAAACTAATTGGCCGCCTGGCTTGACGCGTCCGGATAACATCGGTGCCATCAGTTTGAGCGGGTTGGCGAGAATGTTGGCGACGACCACATTAAATGCATGTTCGCGTCCCGATTCTGCAAAATCATCCGGCACGAAATACTGCACCTCGCAATGATTACGCGCGGTGTTATCGCGAGCGGCGTCAATTGCCTGCGGATCGATATCGATGCCGACCACATCCTGTGCGCCCAACTTCTTTGCCACCATGGCGAGAATGCCTGAGCCGCAACCGTAATCCAGTACGCTGAGATCGACTGGTGGATGTGCTTCCAGCCATTCCATGCACAGGCGGGTGGTCGGATGGCTGCCGGTACCAAAGGCAAGGCCGGGATCGAGTTCGAGCACGAGTGCGGATGGATCCGGCGCTTCATGCCAGCTTGGTACGACCCAAATGTTCTTGCCGATGTGGATCGGTTCAAACTGGGATTGCGTCAGCCGCACCCAATCCTGCTCGGCGACTTCACGCAGCGTGAAGCTGACCTTGTCGGCTGCCAGGCCGACGACTTCGGCTGCTTCTGCAATCAATGCAGCATGGTCGGCATCTTCTGGCGTCAGCGCTACGACACGGCTGCGCTCCCAGGCTGTTTCTGTCGGCTCCATGCCGGGCTCGCCAAACAAAGGCTGCTCGGCATCCGTCCCAAGATCGGCATCTTCAACCGAAACCGACAGTGCGCCGCTTTCCATTAACGCATCGGATAAGGGTTCCGCGTGCGTACGGGCAACTTCGATAACAATTTCGGTCCAGCTCATGCATTCCTCGGTGTTGGTATAGCGCTGTCAAAGTATCGCTGATTTGTGCTTCTCATGGAAGAGCGCGCCAGCGGCAATGGTCAGGTGTTGGATGTGAATGGAAAAACGCCCGGACTTGCCGGGCGTCGTATCTGCTTATGACTTGCGCAGATCAGGTCTCTCGGCAAGTTTCTGCTCGAGGTAATGAATGTTGGTGCCGCCTTCAATGAAGCGAGCATCGACCATCAGTTCGCGGTGCAGCGGGATGTTAGTCTGAATACCTTCAACGACCATTTCCGACAGCGCAATCTGCATGCGGCGAATTGCCTGTTCACGCGTAGCACCGTAGGCGATGACCTTACCGACCATCGAATCGTAATTCGGCGGAACGTAGTAACCGGCGTAGGCATGCGAGTCGACGCGAATGCCAGGACCACCAGGCGCATGCCAGGAAACGATCTTGCCTGGCGATGGCGTGAACTTGAATGGATCTTCTGCATTGATACGGCATTCGATCGCGTGGCCACTGAGGATCACGTCACGTTGGCGATAGCGCAGCTTTTCGCCAGCAGCAATACGGATCTGCTCCTGTACGATGTCGATGCCGGTGATCATCTCGGTGACTGGATGCTCAACCTGTACGCGCGTGTTCATCTCGATGAAGTAGAACTCGCCGTTTTCATACAGGAACTCAAACGTACCCGCACCGCGGTAGCCCATCTTGCGGCAGGCTTCGGCACAGCGATCGCCGATTTTTTCGATGGTCTTGCGTGGGATGCCTGGTGCTGGCGCTTCTTCCAGCACTTTCTGGTGGCGGCGCTGCATCGAGCAGTCGCGTTCGCCGAGCCAGATCGCATTCTTGTGTTCGTCGGCCAGAATCTGGATTTCCACGTGACGTGGATTTTCCAGATACTTCTCCATATAGACTTCCGGATTGCCGAAGGCAGCACCGGCTTCGGTCTTGGTCATCGTCACTGCATTGAGCAACGCTGCTTCGGTATGCACGACGCGCATGCCGCGCCCACCGCCACCGCCTGCTGCCTTGATGATGATCGGATAACCGACGCGACGGGCTGTCTGGATGATTTCCTTGGGGTCGTCCGGCAATGCGCCTTCGGAGCCCGGAACACATGGCACGCCGGAAGCAATCATGGCCTGCTTGGCCGATACCTTGTCGCCCATCATGCGGATCGATTCCGAACGCGGTCCGATGAAGACAAAACCAGATTGCTCTACGCGCTCGGCAAAATCTGCGTTTTCGGACAGGAAGCCGTAGCCAGGGTGAATCGCTTCGGCATCGGTCACTTCTGCGGCGCTGATAATCGCCGGCATGTTCAGGTAACTCAGGGTCGATGGTGCCGGGCCAATACAGACGGATTCGTCTGCCAGCTTGACGTACTTGGCGTCGCGATCGGCTTCGGAATGGACAACCACAGTCTTGATGCCCATTTCGCGGCAGGCGCGCTGGATACGAAGCGCGATTTCGCCACGATTGGCAATGAGGATTTTTTCAAACATGGAAACTGGACTCGTCGTTATAAGAGTGAAACCGGGTCAGTCAGACAGCGGACAGAGCCGGGCGCAGGCCGCGGTTTGTCCGCCGGACATCAGCCGATGATGAACAACGGTTGGCCGAATTCGACCGGTTGGCCGTTCTCGACCAGAATTTCCTTGATGACGCCAGAAGCATCCGCATCGATCTCGTTGAGCAATTTCATTGCTTCGATAATGCAGAGCGTGTCGCCTTCTTTCACAGTGGCGCCAACTTCTACAAATGCAGGTGCGCCTGGTGCGGACGAACGATAGAAGCTGCCGACCATTGGCGACTTGACCACGTGGCCCTTGCTTTCAGGCGTTGCTGGTGCAGCAGGCGCGGCTGCAGGTGCTGCGGCAGGCGCTGGTGCATATTGTGGTGCGCCTTGTGGTTGCATCATCACCACCTGTCCTTGCGCACCGCCGGATTTGACGATACGGACCTTGCTTTCGCCTTCGGTGACTTCGAGTTCAGCGATATCGGATTCGGCGACGAGGTCGATCAGCGTCTTGAGCTTGCGTAGATCCATGAAAAATTCCTTGGGATTTTATTTAATAGATTGAAATTAGCGGGAATTATAAGCTATTTGCCGACAATTCTTGTTGATTTAAAGCTTTTTGAGCGCGAAGGAGATTGCTGTCGAGTAGCCTTCAATCCCCAATCCGCAGATCACGCCGACCGCAATCGCAGACAGGTAGGAGTGATGGCGAAAAGCTTCGCGCTGATGAATATTTGAAATATGTACCTCAACAAACGGAATCGCAACGCCGGCCAACGCATCGCGCAAGGCAACGCTGGTATGCGTCAGTCCACCAGGATTGATCACAATCGCATCCACGCCTTCCTTCTTCGCTGCATGTATACGGTCGATCAACGCACCTTCATGGTTACTCTGGAAGGCTTGAAGCACTGCGCCGGCATCTGTCGCCTGTGCTACCGCAGCTTGCTCTACATCTGCCAACGTGGCACGACCATATACCTCCGGCTCGCGTGTACCGAGCAGATTCAGGTTGGGACCATTCAACAGTAGCAAGTTTTTTGCCATGGAGATAAAACTCCGTTTGACGACGATGGCGGCATTTTGCAGCTAAATGCCGAGGATTGGCAAGGAGAAAAACGTGAATCCGGCGCCGTTATTTGGCGTTGATGGTTTTCAGATCAGCACGTAACTCCGCCATATTCAATCTCCCAAGATAGGTTTTTTTGACTGCGCCGGACGGCGTAATCAGCACTGTAAAAGGCAAGCCACCGGCCTGATTGCCAAAACTGCGCGCCAGTTCTGTTCCAAGCACACCGGCCAGCAGTAATGGATAGGTGATGTTGTGTTTTTCCGCAAATTCCTTGACGTTGCTCGGCGAATCGATGCTCATGCCCAGAACTTGTAGTTTGCTGGGATCAAATTCGCTTTGCAGCTCCACCAATTCAGGCATTTCTTCAACGCAGGGCGCACACCAGGTTGCCCAAAAGTTAACAACTAATATCTTGCCCTGATAAGAAGCCAGCGAATGTTTGCGTTTGGCGACATCTTCCAGCTTGTGCGCGAACAAATTGGCGACTTCGGATGAATCCGGGGTTGCCGGGATATAACGCCAAGCGCTGATCAGACTGCCTATCAGGCCAAACACCAAGGCAAAGACTGCGATCAGAAAGATTTTCTTGTTCATAAGGAGATTCAGGAAGGAGTGTTGTCAGGATCGGGAGCGGTGAGCAAGGCGATTACTGCTGCCAGAGCTGCGCGTTCAACGCGGCCGCCGGCTTTTCGGCCACCGCTATGACGTAGATCGTCGATGTCATAAATGGCAAGATGAACGCCTTCATTCTGCCAGAGGAAGCTCAAGGTCTCGATGTCGCCATGCCCATTGAAGTGCGGCGACTCCGACACCTCAAAATCAACGCCTTTATTGAGCAGATAGATTTCCACATCCTTGGCGCTATCGGCAAACAAGTGCAAATGGATGTCCGAATGATCGCCTGCCGTGCCATTCAGTACGGCGCCGGTCAGATAGGGCTGGAAGACTTCCAGCTCCCGCATCAGCCTGACCGCCAGCTCACGCAAGTGGCGTAAGCGACGCGGCTGTGTATCGGCAAAAAACAATGCGTTGTAAGTACGTACTTCGTCTTCTACCATCGCGTTATCGGGAAGAACGTCGCCGCGTACCTTGTTGTTGCCAAGAATCTGTTTGGCAGCCTTGCGTTTGGCAGTGCCATAGTCGAGGCCATCTTCGGCAATCAACCGTGCTGCCGCTGCGGCGATTTCTGCACGCAGGTGATCGGATTCGGTAAGAAAGTGAGATGACATGAAATGCAACGAATCCTGACGTGATAAGCAAGAATGATCGCACGTTGATCGCAGGCGATCACGGCGGCGTCAGGTAAAATCCTGTTATTCCAATCCGAAATTCTACAATGCATATCCACATTCTTGGTGTCTGCGGTACTTTCATGGGTGGTCTGGCTGTGCTGGCCAAGGCTGCCGGCCATAAGGTCACCGGTTGCGACGCCAATGTTTACCCCCCTATGAGCACCCAGCTCGAGGCGCAAGGTATCGAACTGATTGAAGGCTTCGGTCCCGAGCAGATTGATCTCAAGCCGGATCTGTTCGTGATCGGCAATGTCGTCTCGCGCGGCAATCCGCTGATGGAAGCGATCTTGAATCGCGGCTTGCCGTATGTCTCCGGTCCGCAATGGATCGGTGAGCACATCCTGCAGGGCAAGTGGGTACTGGCTGTCGCCGGCACGCACGGCAAAACCACGACCTCGTCGATGCTGGCATGGATACTGGAAGACGCCGGTTACGATCCGGGCTTCCTGATCGGCGGCGTACCGATGAATTTCGGCATTTCCGCCCGGTTGTCGGGTACTGGCGCCAATTCATCATTTTTTGTGATTGAAGCGGATGAGTACGATACGGCCTTCTTCGACAAGCGCAGCAAGTTCGTGCATTACCGCGCCAAGACCGCGATTCTGAATAACCTCGAATACGATCACGCTGATATTTTCCCGGATCTGCAAGCAATTGAAACCCAGTTTCATCATCTGGTGCGCACGGTTCCCGGTGTCGGGCGTGTGATTGCCAATGCGCGCGAAGAAGCGTTGCAGCGTGTTGTTCAGCGCGGTTGCTGGAGCGAGTGTGAATGGTTTGGCGGCGCAGACGCAGATGGCTGGGCGCTGACGACCTTTGATGACGGCAGCTTCGATGTATTGTTCCACGGCGAAAAGCAGGGGACGGTTGACTGGCAACTGACGGGCGAACATAACCGCATGAACGCATTGGCTGCCATTGCTGCGGCGCGCCATGTCGGTGTCGTACCGCAGCATGCGATCAGTGCCTTGAGCCGATTCGAAAACGTCAAGCGACGTATGGAGTTGCGCGGCACGGTGAACGATGTCGCTGTATACGATGACTTTGCCCATCATCCGACCGCGATTGCGACGACGGTTGCTGGCTTGCGCAAAAAAGTGGGTCAGGCACGCATTCTGGCTGTGCTGGAACCGCGCTCCAACACCATGAAATTGGGCACGATGAAGGATGCCTTGCCAGGTAGCCTGGTCGATGCCGATCTGGTCTTTGGTTACGGCGCAACCGGTGGCGGCAAGGATGCGCTCGGTTGGGATTTGTCATCCGCATTGGCACCGCTTGGTGGCAAAGCCAAAGCGTTTCATGATTTGCCTGCGCTGGTACAAGCTGTGGCAGCACAGGCGCGTCCTGGCGATCAGGTGCTCGTCATGAGCAACGGCGGGTTTGGCGGCGTGCATCAAAAAATACTGGATGCATTGCAACCATGATTCTTTACCTGCACGGTTTTCGTTCTTCGCCGCAATCGTTCAAGACCAGTTTGCTGGCAGAGCGCATGCAGGCGATGGGACGCGGCACGGATTATGTATGCCCGCAATTGCCGCCATCGCCGCGTGCGGCGATTGAACTGGCGATGGACATTGCGCAAAAGGCCGATCCCGCCGAATTAACCCTGATCGGTTCCTCATTGGGCGGCTATTACGCAACCTGGATGGCTGAACGTCTGGGGTGTGCGGCAGTCATGCTGAATCCGGCCGTGCATGCGGCGCGTGATCTGGCATCGCAGGTGGGCGTAAAGACGCAATACCATTCGAACGAGCCGTTTGAATTCAAGGCGTCTTATATCGACGAGTTGCAGGCCCTGGCAGTTGAGCGCATCACGCGTCCTGATCGTTATTTTTTGATCGCGGCAACTGGCGACGAGTTGCTGGACTGGCGAGAAATGGTGACCCAATTTGAAGGGGCAAAGCAGCACATCATCCAGGGCAGCGATCATGGCATTTCCGACTTCGCAGAGTATGCGGATGAGGTGTTAAATTTTTGCCGAGTAGGAGAGCGTGCGTGACGCAAAAGGCCGTGTCGTACGCGCGCTGGACATCACATGTCAATCACGTCAATGCTTCCAATACGATGCAATCGTGGTTGACCGATCAGATGTCTTTGACGGTCAAGCTGATGCAGTGCTGTGATTGTTTTCGTGTGCAGCGGCTGATGCAGGGAAATGCGCGCGTGCTGCAGGATGAAATGCAGGCGATTGGTTTGCCGCGTTGTATCGAAGTACAACAACGTGAAGTGTTGCTGCGTTGCGATGAACAAGCCGTTGTGTATGCACATACGGTGGTGCCGTTGACGGCAACCGCATCAGACTGGCCATTCTTTGGTCGGTTGGGCGATCGCTCGCTGGGCACAACCTTGTTCGGTGATCCGCGGGTGCGACGCGGTGAATTGCAATATGCGCGTCTGGCAACCGATCACCCATTGATGCGGCGTGCAGCAAAGGCATTGGGTGTTGCGATAACCGCGCCGCTATTTGCGCGTCGCTGTCTATATCGACGTCGCCGAGGACTGCTGCTGGTGACGGAAGTTTTTTTGCCAGCCATCGAGCAAGTCGCTTCAGTATCCAGGGTGATTCAGCCTTAATGAACAATGCGTGGATGTAATCAGATATGTCCCGAGACAAAAGACCGGCGAGCAATCACCGGTAGCAACAAGTCAGGCGCTAACAGTGCACTGACATAACCATGAGTAGTGTTTTAATGAATTTATTTTTTGACGAGTCCGGTGATTTCAAGGCGGGCGTTTCGATGGCGCAGCAGGGCGAGGCGTATCAGGTTGAAATGCCCTCAGGTAAACGTACCAAGGTGCGTGCCAAGGATGTGCTGTTGCAGTTCGCTTCACCAGCGCCTGCCGAATTCATGGAAGAAGCGCAAACCATTGCTGCCGATATCGATCTCGATTTTCTGTGGGAAGTCGCTGGACAGGAAGAGTTTGGTTTTGCGGAGCTTGGTACCGAATATTTTGGCCATGATCCGAAGCCGCATGAAGCGGCGGGTCTCATCATGCGCATGCATTCAGCACCGATCTACTTCCAAAAGAAGGGCAAGGGCCGATACAAGGCTGCACCTGAAACCGCCTTGAAAGCGGCACTGGCCGGGATCGAAAAGAAACGGCAGCAGGGTTTGGTACAGGCGCAGTACGTGGAGGAGTTGAAGGCCAATCGTTTGCCCGATGCGATGCGCAATATCGTGCAGCAGTTACTGTTCAAGCCGGATAAAAATACGATCGCGTACAAGGCGCTGGATGCGGCCTGCAACGAACTGCAGATCGCACCGCAGCGATTGATGCTGGCAGCGGGTGGTATTGCTTCTGCCAAGGAACTGCATTTTTCGAAGTTTCTGTTTGAATCGTTCCCCAAAGGGATTGGCTTTCCTGCGATCGAAATTCCTGCCTTGGCTGATTTGCCGGTCGCAGACGTGCAGGCATTTTCCATCGACGATGTGACGACGACAGAGATCGATGATGCGATGTCCGTCACGCGTCTGCCCGACGGCAAGATCAAGGTTGGTATCCATATCGCTGCACCCGGCCTTGGCATCAAGCGCGACGATGCGCTCGATTCGATTGCGCGTCAGCGACTGTCCACCGTCTATATGCCGGGCGACAAGATCACGATGCTGCCGGATGATCTGGTTAATGCGTTCACGCTGGCTGAGGGCAAGGTATGCCCGGCACTGTCCTTGTATGCAACGCTGGACCCAAGCGACTGGTCATTACTCTCCACCGAAACGCGCGCCGAAGGCGTACCGATCGCTGCCAACCTCCGCCATAACGATCTGGATGAACTCGTAACGGAAGAAAACCTCGCTGCCAATGCAGGTGAGTATCCGCACAAGGATGACTTGTCGCTGTTGTGGCAGTGGGTACAGGTGCTGGAAAAAGGCCGCATGCTCAAGCGCGAAGCGTTCGGCTTGCGGCCTGAGCAAAACAATCGCGTCGATTTCAACTTCTATGTCGAGGACGACGTTGTCTCGATTCAGCGTCGCAAGCGCGGGGCACCGCTCGACAAGATCGTGGCCGAACTCATGATTTTTGCCAACAGCACATGGGGCAAGTTTCTACACGATCACGGCGTGCCGGGCATCTATCGCAGCCAGGGCATGGGTAATGGCTGGGCGGCAAAGATGCAGGTGCGCATGGTTACGCATGCTGCGCCTCATCAAGGTCTGGGTGTTGATCAATACGCGTGGAGCACTTCACCACTGCGTCGTTATACCGATCTAGTCAATCAATGGCAGATTCTGGCGTGTGCAGAGCATGGAGTGACGGCGCCGCTGGTTGCTCCTTTCAAACCGCGGGATGCAGATCTGTTTGCGATTGTCTCCGCCTTTGACGCTGCCTATAGTGCCTACGCTTCTTTTCAGAGCGACATGGAACGCTACTGGTGCCTCCGTTGGCTGGCACAGGAAAAAGGCGATGCGCCGACCATGCAAGTCGATGCCGTGGTCCTGAAAGATGAGATTCTTCGTCTGACTGACATTCCATTGGTGATTCGCTTGCCAGGCATGCCACAGGCGGCACGCGGTGCGCAAGTTCGTCTCGACCTGTTGCGCTGGGATGAAGTCGATCTGTCGGTCGAGGCACGTGTTCTTGAGATTCAGCAGGCAGAGAGCGCAGAAGTTGCCGAAGAGCTGGACGAAGAGATGCAGGAAGACTTGCTCGAAGCGGATGCAGAACCTGTGCCGGATGATGTCGCTGAACAGACAGCCGTCACACCGGCAGTCGAGACGGATACACCGCTTGCCGATACAACAGATAAATGAATGTTAAGCAGCATTTCGTGTACGGCAAATGGTTTGACTTAAAATCGGCCGGTTCGGTGTGACTTCCTTGCTTTATTTCCTCGATTAACTTTCTCGATTGTCGGCTGCTTGAAACTGTTCACCAAGAATCGTACGCTTTCCATCGCCATTGCCGTGTCAGTGGTGGTGCATGCAGCTTTACTGACTGTGCGATTCGTTGCGCCGGAAGCCTTCAAGTTTCAACCGACCGATCCGGGGCTGGAAGTCATCCTGGTCAACGCAAAACATGATCGTGCACCGCTGAAAGCTGATGCGTTGGCGCAGGCGAATCTCGATGGTGGTGGCAATGCCGATGCAGGACGTGCCAAATCACCGTTGCCGGATCTGCGCCAAAGTGCGGATGGGGAAAGTACCAAGGCATCGCGGCGCAAGATCGAGGAACTGGAACGGCAACAGCAGCAATTGCTGTCGCAGATGCAAACGCGACAGAATGTGCGCACGCAGAAGACCACGGATGTCGAACCAGTCAAGGAGACGCCATTGCCGCGCGCGACCGACATGCTGGACAGTGCACGTGCCTTGCTGCGGCGTGAGGCAGAGATCGCGCGCAGTATCGAGGATTACAACAAGCGCCCAAAGAAAACACAGGTCACGCCAAGTACGCGCGAAGTCGGTTATGCCGCTTATTACAAGGCGCTGCAAACCAAGATCGAAAATGTGGGTACGCTGAACTTTCCACAAAAGGAAGGTCGCAAGCTGTACGGCCAGATGGTCGTCTACATTCCGATTTATCAGGACGGCACGCTGTACATGAAAGAAGGCGGACCGCGTATTGAGCGATCGTCCGGCAATCCTGATCTGGATCAGGCTGCACTGGCGATTGTGCGTCGTGCCGCTCCTTTCAGTCGCTTTCCGGAAAACATGCGCTCGACCAGCCGGGACGACGTGTGGGAAATCATCACACGCTTCAACTTTACCCGCGACGATTCGCTGGAAACAGAAACAAGAGGAAACTGATTGATCATGCAAAACACGCAGCCTGATCGTTATGCGGTGATCGGCAATCCGATTGCACACAGCAAATCCCCCGATATTCATGCTCGCTTCGCACAGCAAACTTCGCAGACGCTGACCTACGAACGCCTGTTGGCGCCTCTCGATGGCTTTGCAGAAACTGCGCATGCGTTTATCGCAGCCGACGGCAAGGGCATGAATGTTACGGTCCCGTTCAAGCTCGAGGCATATGCATTGGCGACCAGTCTGACCGCCCGCGCAAATGCGGCCGGTGCGGTCAATACGCTGATCTTCAATGGCGATACTATCGTTGGCGACAACACGGATGGTGTCGGTCTGGTACAGGACATCGTCAAAAATGCCGGCGTCGCGATCGCTGGTAAATCCGTATTGCTGCTGGGTGCCGGCGGCGCGGCGCGTGGTGTCATTTTGCCTTTGCTGGATCAACAGCCCGCAAGACTCGTGCTGGCCAATCGCACGCTCGCCAAGGCGGAAGAACTTGCTGCACAGTTCGGCGCGAATGGTGAAATCGAGGTCAGCAGCTTCGAGGCATTGCAGGCGCCCTTTGATATCGTGATCAACGCAACGGCGGCCAGCCTGACGGCCGATGTGCCACCCATCGCTCCGTCTGTTTTTGCTTCGCATACGCTGGCCTATGACATGATGTATGGCGCTGGCCCGACGAGCTTCCTGCAGTTTGCTGCCCAGCATGGCGCGCAAACACGTGACGGTCTTGGCATGCTGGTCGAGCAGGCGGCGGAATCCTTTTTTCAGTGGCGGCATGTGCGGCCGGAAACCGACGCTGTCTTTGCTGCGCTGCGCGCGCAGCTCTGATCATCACCTCATCTGCATTGATGCCTTATTTGATGCTTTATCAAGAATCGACATGAAGAAGAAAAGTAAATCGCGCAAGCTGCTGCTCTGGCTCATCGCCGCTCCGTTTCTTCTGGTGTTGCTGTTGCAGTTGTACTTTTTTCTGCAGATCGGCTGGTGGACGAAATTCAATCCATCGTCGACCAGCTTCATGCGCCATCAACTGTCGATCATGCAGGACAAAAATCCCAAGGCGCAGCTCAAGCACGACTGGGTGCCGTACAACCGCATTTCCAATAATCTGAAGCGCGCCATCATTGCCTCCGAGGATTCCAATTTCTCCGGCCATGAGGGCGTGGATTGGGTGGCGATGCAAAAGGCTTACGAAAAGAACCAGAAAAAGGGCAAGGTCGTGGCCGGTGGCTCGACCATTACGCAGCAATTGGCGAAGAATCTCTTTTTGTCCGGCGAGCGCAGCTATATCCGCAAGGGTCAGGAAGTTGTCATTACTTACATGCTCGAGTTCTGGATGGACAAAGAACGGATCTTTGAGATTTACCTCAACTCCGTGGAATGGGGCGTGGGCGTGTTCGGTGCCGAAGCAGCGGCGCGTCATTACTACGGCGTGTCGGCCGCTTCGCTGAACGCTTTTCAGGCCGCGCGTCTGGCCGTCATGTTGCCTAACCCGCGTTTCTATGACGTCAATCGCGGCTCCGGCTATCTGGCTCGTCGCACGGATCTGATATTGCGACGTATGAATTCTGCCGCGCTTCCCTAGCCGTTTCCTGCCTGATCCGGTACTTCATCAACACGTCATAAGCGCGTTCTAGACTGAGTGGCAGTGGCACCCGCAACAAACTTCGGATCATCCGCTTAATCGGCTTGCGAGCCTTTGTACTTATCAGTACACTTGCGCTGTTTTCGTTTTCGGAGACCCGTCTTGGGTAGTCCTTATCTATGTTGCCGACCGTTGCATGACGGTCAATCCCGCGAGATAGTGCTTTAACGCTTACGCTTTAGCGCCTCTCGCCGGAATTGGTGGGAGGTCGCGTCCTGGCTGTTTGTCTGGCCGTGTCCCCTTGAAATGTTGCCTGCAGACGTCGGCGTGCTGCGGGCTTTGCCGTATTTATCCTGGTGATATGCGGCATGGGAGCGTTTATGATCAATGTATTTGTATTACAAAATGGCCGGCTGAATCAGGTCAATATCGAGACTCGCGCCGATCTCATGAATGCCGCGCCGGTATGGGTCGATCTGCGCGACCCGACTGAAGAAGAGCGTTTCTGGGTCAAAAGCATCTACGGTGTCACGCTGCCGGATGAAGATGAAGTCAAGGACATCGAGGCGTCGGCGCGCTATTACGAAGAAGATAATGGCGATCTGCATTTGCGTACCGACTTCCTGATCGAGGAAGAGGACGGTCCGTCGCGCATCATCACCGTGGCATTCATTCTTGCCAAGGACATCCTGTTTTCCATGCACTCGGAAGATCTGCCGATCTTCCGTCTCGTGCGCATGCGCGCGCGTTCGCGCCCAGGTTCGATTACCGATTACAAGGATGTGTTGCTGGATTTGTATGCGACCGATGCCGAGTATTCGGCGGACATTCTCGAAGGCGTCTATCAGACGCTGGAAGAAGTCAGTCGCAGCGTATTGCAGGAAGAACTGAGCGATGAAGACGCAGCTGGTGTGCTGAACTCGATCGCCCGCGAGGAGGATTTGAACGGACGCATCCGCCGCAACATGATGGATACGCGCCGCGCGATCAGCTTTTTGATGCGCGGTCGTTTGCTTAACTCGGAACAGTTCGAAGAAGCACGTCAGATCATGCGCGATATCGAATCGCTGGATGGACACACGGCCTTCCTGTTCGACAAGATCAACTTCCTGATGGATGCGACGGTCGGTTTCATTAACATTAACCAGAACAAGATCATCAAGATCTTCTCGGTGGCGTCGGTTGCCTTCCTGCCGCCAACGCTGATTGCAAGTATTTACGGGATGAACTTCGAACTCATGCCGGAGCTGGACTGGTCGTTCGGTTATCCGATGGCGATTCTGTTGATGGTTGCGTCGGCCATTACACCATTCTGGTATTTCCGTCGTCGCGGCTGGCTCAAGTAAGAAGAGTACGCAACAGACGTTGGGCAAATAAAAAGCCTGCTGACAATCAAGTCAGCAGGCTTTTTATTTATGCAGTTTGTTATTGTGCGGGATCGTTTGCAATCAATGCAAATGCCTTGGTCGCTGCCGCAATCGTTTGCGCAATGATTACATCATCATGTTGTGCCGAGACAAAGCCCGCTTCGAAGGCTGATGGTGCAAGATAAACATCCGCATCCAGCATCGCATGGAAGAAGCGATTGAAACGAGATTTGTCGCATTCCATCATGGTCGAATACGAAACCGGCAGTTGATCTGCAAAGTACAGGCCAAACATGCCGCCAACCGAATCGGCGCAGAATGCAACGCCGCTTGCTTTGGCCGCCGCGCTCAATCCTTCAACCAGCTTGGCCGTTTGCGCCGCCAGCTTGTCATGGAAGCCCGGTGCCTGAATCAGCTTGAGCGTTGCCATACCAGCAGCGACCGTGACCGGATTGCCGGACAAGGTGCCCGCCTGATAAACGCCACCAAGCGGTGCCAGATGTTGCATCAGATCGGCACGACCACCAAATGCGGCGACCGGCAGCCCGCCACCGATGACCTTGCCGAGCACGGTCAGATCCGGTTTGATGTCGTAAATCGATTGCGCGCCGCCCAGCGCAACGCGGAAACCCGACATCACTTCGTCGAAGATCATCACCGCACCGTATTGCGTACAGACGCGACGCATGGTTTGCAGGAACTCCGGCGTGGCGCGCAGCAGGTTCATGTTGCCGGCGATCGGTTCAACAATCACGCAGGCAATCTGATCACCCATTTCCTTGAAGATGTCTTCAAGCTGCTGTGGATTGTTGTAATCGAGGACCAGCGTATGTTTGGCAAAGTCTTCCGGCACACCGGCCGAAGTCGGATTACCGAAAGTCAGCAGACCGCTCCCGGCCTTGACCAGCAAGGAGTCGGCATGGCCGTGATAGCAACCTTCGAACTTGATGATCTTGTCGCGTCCGGTGGCACCGCGCGCCAGACGCAAGGCACTCATCGCCGCTTCGGTGCCGCTGGAGACCAGACGCACTTGCTCAATCGATGGCACCAACTGGCAGATCAGTTCTGCCATGTCGATCTCACCTTCGGTCGGCGCGCCGAAACTCAGACCGCGTGCGGCCGCTTCCTGTACAGCCTTGACCACATCGGGATGCGCGTGGCCGACGATGGCCGGACCCCAGGATCCGATGTAATCGATGTAACGGCGATCGTCGGCATCCCAAAAGTAAGGACCCTCAGCGCGGGTGATGAAGCGTGGCGTACCGCCGACGGAGCGGAAGGCGCGAACAGGTGAGTTCACGCCGCCCGGCGTACTTTGCTGTGCGCGGGCAAACAGGCGTTCGTTATTGGATGTCATGCGAAAAGGGAAAGTTGATTTACTGGATGGGCGGCGTCAGATTGACGATCTCATCGGATTCGCGTGCCCAGAAATAGCGGTCAGGGACCAGACGGCCCATGCCGAGGCGTTGTGCGTGTGCGATCGACGCAATCGTGAATTCCTGCGCTTCGAACACGGCTTCGGGAATTTCCAGACCGTTTGCCAGCAAGGCGGCAATTGTCGCCGAAAGCGTGACGCCGCTACCGCTGTACGAACCCGAGATGCGTTGCCAATTATCGTGGCGTACGACGCCGGTGTTATCGAACAGTGTGTTGGCAACGTCGGTCAGGTCGGACGGCGTGCCGGTCACGAATACATACTCACAGCC